>OBLO01000286.1_pt1 | contig 53469 bp, 44 predicted proteins | sample 1519401 | NCBI WGS metagenome assembly OBLO01 (sample SAMEA2602897, study PRJEB22501) | metagenome | reverse complement strand
GGCAGGTTGGGCTTCAGACCGCAGAGCTTCCGCTCCCAGAGCATTCTAGCGAGCTGCATGTTCCGGGGATGGGTGTGGTGTCAGTGCGATACCTGCAGCGGGACGAGCCGACAGCAGGTGAAAAAAGTACCGCAGCAGGCGAAAAAAATACTGCGGCAGGCGAGGAAAGCGGCGCTGCTGTTGGTGCTTTTTTAAAAAATATCCCTCAAAAAAAGTATACGAAATGGTTGGATTATGATAAAATAATACAATCTGTCGTATTTCGAACGCGCAGGAGCGGAGATTATCTGACAATCGATGATAATTTTTCAAAAAAAAGCTTAAAGAAATATATGATCGAAGAAAAAATTCCTGCAAATGAGCGGAACAGTATGATGGTGCTGGCAGACGGGAATCACATTATCTGGGTACCGGGCGGAAGAATCAGCACATACTATCGGGTAACGGAGCAGACGAGGGTGATTTTGGAAGTTACCTGTATGGAGAAGCAAGAATAGAACAGAAAAACCAAGGAGGATTTGGGCATGGCAGAAAGAGTTGAAGTGATGTTGTCGGAAGAAGAGGTAGACAGAAGGATTCAGGAGATTGGTGAGCAGATCAGTAAAGATTATGCCGGAAAACAGGTTCATCTGGTATGCGTATTAAAGGGCGGCAGCTTTTTCTTATGTGAACTGGCAAAGCGGATTACCGTTCCGGTATCCCTGGATTTCATGTCGGTATCCAGCTACGGCGGTGATACCAAATCAAGCGGAGTTATTAAGATCGTAAAGGATCTGGATGAGCCTCTGCGCGACAAGGATGTTATTGTTGTGGAGGATATCGTGGATTCCGGACGTACCCTGAGCTATCTGCTGGATATGTTAAAGGCACGCGGACCGAAGTCTATGGCACTCTGCACACTTCTGGATAAGCCGGATCGCCGTGTGATCGATGTAAAGGTAGATTATACCGGATTCCAGATTCCGGACGAATTTGTGGTAGGCTATGGCCTGGATTACGACCAGCGTTACCGCAACCTTCCGTACATCGGAGTGGTAAAATTTGATTGATGCAGGCTTTTAGCCGAAGGAGGATGCAGTGAACAAAAACGGCAGAGGAATGAATCTCGTCATTTCCCTTTTGCTTATTGTGCTCCTGGTTTTCTGGTTTTCGGGAATACTGCGCAGCATGGAGGATACCTGTACACAGGCGGAATTCAATCAGATGCTGGATGCCGGAGAAATATCGGGAGCTGTAGTAGTGCAGAACCGGGAAGTGCCGACCGGTTCCGTGGAGGTACATCTTACCTCGGGAGACGAAAAGGTGCTGGTGGTATCGGATGTCAATCCGGTGCTGGAGGAGCTGGAAACGGCAGGAGTCAAGACGATCGTGAGGGATGTGCCCGGCGATAATATATTTTTAACGTCCATCCTGCCTGCGCTGATCACTGTGGGCGGTGTGCTTCTGATCTTCATGATGATGAATGCACAGAATGCCCAGATGAATGGCGGCAATAAGATGATGAATTTCGGCAAAAGCCGTGCGCGGCTGAGCCTGGCAGGCGACAGTAAGGTTACATTAAAGGATGTTGCCGGACTGAAGGAAGAGAAGGAAGACCTGCAGGAGATCGTTGATTTTTTAAGAGATCCGGGCAAGTTTACAAAGGTCGGGGCGAGAATCCCCAAGGGTGTTTTGCTGGAGGGACCTCCCGGAACCGGTAAAACCCTTCTGGCAAAGGCGATTGCGGGCGAAGCAAACGTTCCGTTTTTCTCCATTTCCGGTTCTGATTTCGTGGAAATGTTCGTCGGTGTCGGTGCTTCCCGTGTTCGGGATTTGTTCGAAGAAGCGAAAAAAAATGCACCATGTATCGTGTTCATTGATGAAATAGACGCGGTGGCGAGACGACGTGGAACCGGTATGGGCGGCGGTCATGATGAAAGAGAGCAGACGCTGAATCAGATGCTGGTAGAGATGGACGGTTTCGCTGCAAATGCAGGAATCATCGTAATGGCAGCGACAAACCGCGTAGATATCCTGGATCCGGCGATCCTGCGTCCCGGACGATTTGATCGAAAGATCGCAGTCGGACTGCCGGATGTTGGAGGAAGAGAGGCGATCCTGCAGGTTCACGCGAAAAATAAACCCTTGGGTGATAACGTGGATTTAAAACAGATCGCTCAGACAACGGCAGGATTTACCGGAGCCGATCTGGAAAATCTGTTAAACGAGGCGGCAATTGTAGCAGCAAAGGATAACCGGTGCTTTATCAGTCAGGAGGATATCAAGACTGCTTTTGTAAAAGTAGGAATCGGAACAGAACGAAAGAGCCGTATTATTTCCGATAAAGAACGGAAGATCACAGCGTATCACGAATCCGGACATGCGATTTTGTTCCATGTGCTGCCGGATGTCGGACCGGTTTATTCGGTGTCGATCATTCCGACCGGCGCAGGTGCAGCAGGTTATACGATGCCGCTGCCGGAGCGTGACGATATGTTTATGACAAAGGGTCGCATGCTGCAGGAGATTATGGTGTCCCTGGGTGGAAGAATCGCGGAAGAAATTATTTTTGATGATATTACCACCGGCGCATCCAGTGATATCAAAAAGGCGACACAGATTGCGAAAAAGATGGTAACACGGTACGGAATGTCTGAAAACGTAGGTGTGATCTGCTATGATGATGACGATGATGAAGTGTTCATCGGACGGGATCTGGCGCATGCAAAGGCCCACAGCGAGCTGGTGAGCGGGGAGATCGACAGAGAAATCCACCGGATTATCGACGAGTGTTATGCAAAGGCAAAGGTATTGATTCTGGAAAACAGTGATGTGCTGCATAAGAGCGCACAGCTGCTTCTGAAAAAGGAAAAGATCAGCCGCGCAGAATTTGAAGCGCTGTTTGAAAAGCAACCGGAAGATTTCTTCGCGTAAATGGTAAATAGTCACAAAAACAAAAGCGAAAATTTGTGATATTTGTGAAAACGGAGAATATACAAAAAGGGGCGGGTCTGCTATTATACTCTTTGTAACCCCCCCCCAATACATTATATATTTTTGCTATACCCCATAAGAAGAAATACCTTCTCTGAAAAGGACAGCTTAACGGCTGTCCTTTTATCATGCGGCAGAATATCCTTATGCTGCGATATAGCGCTGGAGCAGGATTTTGGCTTGCCATTCCGAAAACGGTAGTATAAAATGGGTCTGTAAAGGATAGGTAAAGAAAATCATGGAATTTAATCGTTTTTTCAGTGATCAGAAATATATGAATGAAATGCGCCCTGTTTTCAGTAAAAGGGCGCTTTATAGTGATACGACAGAAAATTATGTGACACCGCCGGAGCCTGCACCCTACAGCAGGGTAAAGATCGCATTCCGCACCAAGCGCAGCAATGTCGATCGCGTTTTTTTAGTCTGTAAAGGGCAGAAAAATCTGATGTTTAAGGCATCATCAGACGCGCAGTTTGATTATTATGAAGTAAAGCTGCAGCTGGATAATGAAAAGATCAGCTGGTATTTTGAAATTCAGGCAGGTGCGATCACCTGCTATTACGATTTTCGTGGTGTGGTAAAACGGCCGGATGAGCACTACAATTTCGTCCTGATTCCTGGCTTTGATACGCCGGACTGGGCGAAGGGTGCCGTGATGTATCAGATTTATGTGGATCGCTTCTGCAACGGGGATCCGACAAATGATGTCCTGACAAATGAATATCATTATATCGGCGCAAAATCACAGCATGTAGAGGACTGGTACCGGTATCCGTCCTCAATGGATGTGCGTGATTTTTATGGCGGAGATTTACAGGGCGTGTTGGATAAAATGGATTACCTGGAGCAGCTCGGCGTGGAGGTAATTTATTTCAATCCGCTGTTCGTTTCGCCTTCCAACCATAAATATGACAGCCAGGATTATGACCATGTGGATCCGCACTGCGGAAAGATCGTAAAGGATGGCGGACGGCTTCTGGAGGGCTGGGAAACAGATAATACCCACGCAGACCGTTATATCCTCAGAACCACAGACAGCGAAAATCTGGAAGCAAGTGACAGATTACTGATCCGGGTCATTGAGGAAGCCCATAAACGTGGAATACGGGTAATTCTGGACGGTGTATTCAATCATTGCGGTTCCTTCAATAAGTGGCTTGATCGGGAGCGGATTTATGAAAACAAGCCCGGCTATGAGAAGGGCGCGTATATTTCAGAAGACAGTCCATATCATGATTACTTCAGTTTCCATGACAATAACCGGTTCCCATATAATCCGACCTATGATGGATGGTGGGGCCACGATACACTTCCCAAGCTGAATTATGAGGGATCCAGACAGCTTGAGGACTATATTTTGCAGGTCGCGAGAAAATGGGTATCTGCGCCCTTTCATGCAGATGGCTGGAGACTGGACGTTGCGGCAGATCTTGGACATTCCCCGGAGTATAACCACCGGTTCTGGGCAAAATTCCGGGATACGGTCAAGGAGGCCAATCCCCATGCATTGATTGTTGCGGAGCATTACGGAGATCCGTCTTCCTGGCTGCAGGGAGATCAGTGGGATACGGTTATGAACTATGATGCATTTATGGAGCCGGTCAGCTGGTTTTTAACAGGCATGGAGAAGCACAGCGATGATTATCGGCAGGATCTTCTGGGAAACGCGGACAGCTTTGTGGGCGCAATGGCATATCACGGAGCAAATATGGCGATGCCGTCCTGGTTAACTGCCATGAATGAGCTCTCCAACCATGACCATTCCAGATTTTTGACCAGAACAAACCGTCGTGTCGGCAGAACGAACAGTCTCGGCGCAGAGGCGGCAAATCATGATGTAAAAAAAGCAGTGCTTCTGGAGGCTGTTGTCATGCAGATGACATGGCCTGGCGCGCCTACGGTTTATTATGGCGACGAAGCGGGCGTCTGTGGCTTTACCGATCCGGATAACCGCCGTACCTATCCGTGGGGCAGGGAAGATAAAGAACTGATCAACTTTCATCGGGAGATCATCCGGATTCATCGTCAGAATAAGGAATTTAAGACAGGCTCCTTAAAATGTCTGACCCTGGACTATAATTTCCTGGCATATGGGCGATTTACAAAAAATAATCATTCGGTTGTTTTGATCAATAATAATGAAAATGAGATTACAAAAGAGCTTTCTGTCTGGGAGCTGGGGATCCCGCGGGACTGCACGCTGCAGCGGCTGATCCTGACCGGGGAAAGGGGCTATGACATCAATCCGATGGAGATAGAAGTTTCAGCAGGACGAATTACGGTGACGATGCCGAAGACATCCTCCATGATTTTGCAGTATCGGACAGAAGAGGAAGAAAAGCCGGTGAAGCCCAAAAACCGGCGCAGCTTCTGGGAGTTTGGCTAAAAAAGGAATATTATGTTAAAACAGTATTTAGAAAAGACGGCGCAAGACGCCAGATGATCATGCTGGTGTAAGGATAGGCACCCGGAATGAAATATCAGTTAGAAAATGCTATATAAAAAAAGCCCGATGATTCGCGGTTGCCCGAAAGAAAACTTTCAGGCGAAGCTGCGAACCGACGGGCTTTTTGCGTGCACACATGGAATGTGGATACCGGCGTGTACGTGTATGTAACGTCGATCAGTCGATAATATTGTCCTCATCCAGCGCGATCCACTCGTCGTGCAGACGGTTGCGGATGTCTTTTAAACGTTTGGAGGTATAGAACGTGAAGATAATATTTTCAATTCCAGCGAAGATCAGCGAAATGCCCATGACCTGAACGAACAGGCTGCCGCCCTTTGCAGGGTTGAAGGTCAGGAAAATACCAAACAGCAAATAGACGATGGCAGAGAATAAAAGCAGTCCCCAGCCGGAGAGCTGATAGTGGCGGGCATCCATCGCGGTCTGGATTTTAAATACACTCTCTACGATTTCATAGATACCGACCAGCACCCAGGTAATGGAAAGTATAGCACCGTGATGGGTCAGAAACAAAATACCAAACAGCAGGGCGAAAAGTCCGAGTGCAAGATCGAACTGGAAGCCGATGTGGTAGCTGACGTTAAAGAAGTAGCCGACTATTTTGCTGACGCCGAAAACAACCATCAAAACACCGAGCAGGGTGCAGATAACGTTCATGGAAGTATTGGGCCAGATCAGCAGCACCGTGCCGAAAATGCCAAGCAGCAGGGAGCTGACCAGTGCGAACCATTTGGCACATTTGAAAGCATGCGTGGTTTCATCAACAATATGATTGGAATATCTCATGGTAAAAGTCCTCGATTCCTGCATATTTGCGGATGCGGACACTGTTTTCCGTTCCGTATAAGCTCAGTATAGAACGGCAGCAGGAAAAAAACACCGGTCAGATTTGGAAAAGTGAGGAAAAAATGAGCTGCCAGGCAGAAGAAAGCATGGAAGCATACAGGTTCGGAAACATCACAGAGGAATTGGAAGCGTTTGGTGCTTTACAAATACAGCAAAAAGAGGTTATCATAGTAGGTAATAGGGGAAATGGGTATTTCGCGAATGGCACGGGTAAACTGAGAATGGAGAACACATGATCAAACTGGTGGCGACAGATATTGATGGAACATTGCTTCAGAGTGGAGAAAGGGAAGTACCGGAAGCAGTTTTTGTTCAGATCGACAGACTTTTGAAAAAAGGAATATTATTTGCGGCAGCGAGCGGCAGACAGTACAGCAATCTGAAAAATCTGTTTGCTCCGAAGGCGGAAGAGATGACGTTTCTGTGCGAAAACGGTGCGATTCTTTATTGAAAGGATCAGATTTTAAAGAAACGGCCGATGCCGCGCAGCCGAGCAGAAGCGCTTGCAAAGCAGATTCTTGCCAATGACGATATGGAAGTTCTGATTTCCGGAGCCAATACCAGTTATCTGATGCCAAAGCATGACGATTATATTTATCATATTCAGTATTTTTTGGGAAATCGTGTAGAAATTGTTCACAGCCTGGACGAAATTAAAGAGGACATGATAAAGGTATCAGCTTATTGCAGAAGCGGCGCGGCAAAATATGACAAGCCGTTCGGTGATCCGTGGAGAGGAGAGTTCTCAGCGGCGGTTGCAGGGGAAAAATGGCTGGATTTTATGCTGTCGGACAAAGGAACCGGGATGCGGGATCTTTGCGGTGTACTGGGGATTTCTCCGGAAGATGTGATCGCGATTGGGGATAACTATAACGATCTGCCGATGCTGGCAGAGGTTGGGCATCCGTGGATTATGAAAAATTCGGCACTCGATCAGGCGGGCTTTGGGCAAAGCCATGAATTTTTACGGGCGGAAAGTGTAGAAGAAATTTTGAAAAAGCTTTGAAAGGAAGGGTAACAGGATATGATGGTTTCAACGAGAGGACGATATGCGCTGCGCGTGATGATCGATCTGGCAGAGCATAATAATGGAAAATTTATTCCGCTGAAGGATATCGCGGAGCGGCAGGAAATTTCAGAAAAATATCTGGAAAGCATCGTGAAATCCTTAACGAAGGCAGACGTGCTGGAGGGTCTGCGCGGCAAAGGCGGAGGCTACCGGCTGACCAGACCGGCGGAGGAATACAATGTATATGAGATCCTGAAGCTCACGGAGGGCAGCATGGCTCCGGTGTCCTGTTTAGAGGACGCTGCAAGGGAATGTGAGCGAAGAGGAATGTGTGCGACGCTTCCGGTCTGGGAGGGGCTGGAAAAGGTTGTTCGGGAATATTTGTCGGGTATCACCATTCAGGAGCTGACCAAGCAATGGCAGCCCGGAGATAATTATGTAATTTGAATGACAAAACTGCTTTATTTTGCAAATATTTCACGGTTTGTACGTAGTAAGTAAAGGCAAAATGTGGTATACTATAAAACTGTAAAAAAGCGCTGTTTTATGAAAAAGAGCAAGTGCCGACAAAAGAACGGCATAGATTCGTGTATCGGCACAGGAAGGCCGGAATATGACGAAGGACGAGCGCAAAGAGCAGAAGCGCAAAGAAGCTTTCCGGAAATGGGCACAGCAGCATGCAAAGCTGCGCAGGAATCTGAGAAAGCATGGTGGGGACATTCTGCAGTCCGGCAACTTTAAAAGCACCAATAGCTTTATCCAGCACGGAAGCGTGTCCGTACGCAGCCATTCGATCCGCGTGGCGGAATGCAGTTTAAAGCTGGAAAAATTTCTTGAAAAACTTGGCATCCACTGTCACGAACGGGACCTGGTCCGGGGCGCGCTGCTCCACGACTACTTCCTCTATGACTGGCATGACAAGTATTCCCACGAAAAGCTGCACGGCTTTCACCATCCGCATGTTGCGCTGGAAAATGCGAGTCGGGAGTATCAGCTGACGCCGCGGGAACGGGATATTATCCGGAAGCATATGTGGCCGCTGACTCTGTTCCACATCCCGCGCTGTCGGGAGGCATGGGTCGTGACGACTGCGGATAAATACTGCTCCTTGAAGGAGACGCTTCTGGAGCGCAAGGGGCGTAATAAGAACAGAAAGAAATCAGAAAACAATGACGCAGAGGACACTTGCTGAGAGTCTGGCGGCTTATGCAGACAGCGATTACTATCCCTTTCATATGCCGGGACATAAACGGCGGCTTACAGAGATGCTGCCGGATTTTCCGGAGGCGCTGCAAAGGGCGGCGAGACTGGACATTACAGAGATCGACGGATTTGACAATCTGCACGATCCCGAAGGAATTTTGAAAGACGCGGAGGAAAAGGCGGCGGCGCTGTATGGTGCGGACAGCTGTTACTACAGTGTCAACGGAAGCACGGCAGGGCTTCTGACCGCGATTTCAGCAGCAGTGCCGGAGGGTGGAAAGCTGATTCTGGCGCGCAACTGCCACAAGGCGGTTTACCACAGCATTTATCTGCGGCGGCTGACGCCGGTTTATCTGTATCCGGATATCGTGCCGGGGACATCCCTGGCAGGCACGCTGACAAAAGAACAGATCGAAGCTGCGCTGATTCAGAATCCGGACGCATCTGCAGTGCTTTTGACCTCTCCGACCTATGACGGAATCACGGCAGATATTGCGTCGATTGCAGAGACCGTTCACCGGTTCGGGAAGACTTTAATCGTAGATGCCGCCCACGGAGCACATTTCGGATTTCATCCGGGATTTCCCAAAAGTCCGGTCGCACTGGGGGCAGATCTGACGATCGTAAGCCTTCATAAGACGATGCCGTGCCTGACACAGACCGCACTCCTGTTGCAAAAAGGCAGCCGGGTCAGTACGCAACGGCTCCGGCTGTTTGAAGGAATTTATCAGACGAGCTCGCCCTCCTATCTGATGATGGCGGCGATGGATTCCTGTATGGACATGGTGAAAAAACATGGCGCAGGACTGTGGGACAGCTTTTTTACGGAAAGAGAACGTTTTCTGGAACGCTGCAGCAGTCTGAAACGGCTGCAGGTTTTGACAGACGGCACGAAATGGAGCTGGAAAATGACGTCAGAAACCGGTTTTTTGATGGATTCCGGCAAAATTTTATCAGAAACTTCAAAAACATGTTTGACCGGAAAGCGTTTTTACGATATTCTTTTAAAGCAATATCATTTGCAGATGGAAATGGCGGCCGGAAATTATGTGACCGCGATTATGACCTGTTGTGATACAGCGGACGGTTGGCAGCGTCTGTGGGACGCCCTGAAAGAGATCGATGATTTCTGTGTCGCCGCGGACGAGCCGGTACAGGAAAACCGTAAGCTGCTTGCGTATCCGGTTTTAAAACAGCAGATCAGTCTGACGGATGCGCTGGATGCGCCAAAAGCGCAGGTGCCGCTTACAGAAGCGGCAGGACAGACAGCTGGTGCGTTTATCAATCTGTATCCGCCCGGAATTCCAATTGTGGCGCCCGGGGAACAGATCACGCAGGAAGCTGTCGATGTGATTACGCGTTACAGGCAAATGAATCTCCCGGTTCAGGGAGTCGATCATGATGCCATAACAATACTCAAATTATGCTAAAAGGAGATTTACAATGAGAAGAACCAAAATTATCTGCACAATTGGTCCGTCGTCTCAGGATGAAGACATGCTTCGTAAGATCATTCTGGCCGGCATGAACGTGGCGAGATTCAACTTTTCCCACGGCGACTATGAAGAGCATGGACTGAAGCTTGAAAGAACCAGAAAGATCAGCCGTGAGCTGAACCTTCCTGTTGCAGTACTGCTTGATACAAGAGGTCCTGAAATCCGTCTGCGCGACTTTGCAGAAGGCAAAGTAGAATTAAAGGCAGGCCAGAAGTTCACTCTGACCACCGAAGAGATCATGGGTACCGCAGAGCGCGCAACCATTACCTATAAGAACCTGCCTCAGGATGTTAAGCCTGGCGATTCCATCCTGCTGGATGACGGTCTGATCGGTCTGAAGGTTGAAGAAGTGCAGGGCGACACAGAAATCGTCTGCACCGTTATGAACGACGGCCCTATCTCCAACCACAAGGGCGTTAACGTTCCCGGCGTAAAATTAAACCTGCCCTTCATCGATGAGAAGGATCACGCAGATATCGTTTACGCTTGCGAAAAGGGCTTCGATTTCATCGCAGCTTCCTTCGTAAGAAGCAAAGAAGACGTACTGCAGATCCGTGAGATCTTAAAGGAGCACAACTCCAAGATCCAGATCATCTCCAAGATCGAGAGCCTGCAGGGTATTCAGAACCTGGAAGAGATCATCGAAGTTTCCGACGGTATCATGGTAGCCCGTGGCGATATGGGTGTTGAGATCCCGATGGAAGAGGTTCCGATCATCCAGAAGAGAATCATCAAGCTGACAACTGCAGCTGGTAAGAACGTTATCACTGCTACACAGATGCTGGATTCCATGATGAAGCATCCCCGTCCGACCCGTGCAGAGGCAACCGACGTTGCAAACGCTATCTACGATGGCACAACCGGTATCATGCTTTCCGGTGAGACAGCAAACGGCGATTACCCGCTGGAAGCTGTTCAGACCATGGTTCGTATCGCAGAGCGCGCAGAAAAGGATATCGACTATGTAGGCCGTCTGCAGAAGACTGGTGCAAGACTTCCTCAGGAGCAGGATACAACCACTTCTATCTGCCACGCAACCTGCACCGTTGCTACTGACCTGAATGCAGCAGCAATCATCCCGGTATCCATGTCTGGCTTTACTTCCGGCATGGTAGCACGTTTCAAACCCAACTGCCCGATCATCGCATGCACAACCAGCCGTCTGGTATGGCGTCAGATGAACCTGCAGTGGGGCGTAACTCCTCTGCTGATCGCAGAAGAGAACACTGCAGAGGATCTGTTCCGTGAAGCAGTTAAGGCTGCAGAGAACGCAGGTCTGATCAAGAAGGGCGACAAGGTTGTCCTGACTGCAGGTATGCCTCTGGGTATCCCCGGCAGAACTAACATGCTGCGTGTTGTAGAGGTTTAATAGACAATAACATACTGCCGCACTGAAGAGGTTCAGCGCGGCAGTTCTGTTTTTACAGGAAGAAAAATTTCGGAGGAGGGGTTTTCTTTCTGTAAAAGCAGGACTGCTGCAGCTTACAGGTCCAAAGGTACAGACAAGACAGATGCAAAAATACGATACAGGGGGTACGGGTATGCAGAAAGCGAAGAAGTACGTCATGGCACTGGATCAGGGAACGACGAGTTCCCGTTGTATTTTGTTTGACAGGAGCGGAAAGGTATGCTCTGTTGCGCAGAAAGAGTTTGCACAGTATTATCCCCAGCCGGGCTGGGTAGAGCACAATCCGATGGAAATCTGGTCGTCCCAGCTTTCCGTAGCGGTCGAGGCGATGGGACAGATCGGCGCGGAGGCGGACGATATTGCGGCAATTGGCATTACGAATCAGCGTGAGACGACGATCTGTTTTTCGAAAAAGACCGGAAAACCGGTTTATCCGGCGATTGTATGGCAGTGCAGGCGGACAGCGGATAAGATCGACGCGCTCAAAAAGGATGGTTTTGACAAAGTGATCCGGGAACGGACGGGACTGATTCCGGACGCTTATTTTTCCGCAACGAAAATCTGCTGGATTCTGGAGCACGTGGAGGGCGCGCGCCAGATGGCAGAGGACGGAGAGCTTTTGTTCGGCACTGTGGACACCTGGCTGATGTGGAACCTGACCAAGGGACAGGTGTTTGCAACGGATTATACCAACGCATCCCGGACGATGCTGTTTGATATCCACAAACGGCAGTGGGATCCGGAAATTCTGGATTATTTTCAGATTCCGAAAAGCATGCTTCCGGAGGTTCTGCCGTCGAGCGGGATGTTTGGCGTGACGGAGGAATCCGTGATCGGCGGGGAAATTCCGATTGCAGGAGCTGCGGGTGACCAGCAGGCGGCGCTGTTCGGACAGTGCTGTTTTGATGCGGGCGAAGCCAAAAATACATATGGAACCGGCTGCTTCCTTTTGATGAATACGGGCGAAAAGCCGATTGAATCCCAAAACGGACTGCTGACGACGATCGCAGCGAGCGGCAAAGACGAGGTGCGTTATGCGCTGGAAGGAAGCGTTTTCGTGGCAGGCGCCGCGCTGCAGTGGCTGAGGGATGAGATGCGGATGTTAAAGAGTGCGCCGCAGTCGGAGGAATATGCGTCGGCAGTGGAGGATACCCAGGGCGTATATGTTGTGCCTGCATTCACCGGATTAGGTGCGCCTTACTGGAATCCGTATGCGCGCGGGATTGTGACCGGGCTGACGAGAGGAACTTCGAAGGAGCATTTTATCCGCGCCGTTTTGGAATCGCTTGCCTATCAGGCGGAGGAAGTCATCGAAGCGATGGAAAAGGACTCTGGAATCGAGCTGAGGGCCCTGCGTGTGGACGGCGGTGCGAGCGCTAACAACTTTTTGATGCAGTTTCAGGCGGATATGCTGCAGAAGCATGTGCTGCGCCCGGAATGTATCGAGACGACCGCGCTGGGAGCCGCTTATCTGGCGGGACTTGCGGTCGGCTTCTGGAAAGATAAGGACGATATCCGAAGCAACTGGGCACTGGAGCGTACCTTTGCACCGGTAATGGAGCCCAAAGACCGCGACAGACGTTTAAAGGGCTGGAAAAAGGCAGTCCGTGCGGCGCTGTATTTCGCCAATGACGAGGAAGAGTAAAAGAAGTAAGCTGTTATGGGAAAAATCTATTATATTATGGGAAAAAGCGCCTCCGGAAAAGATACGATTTACCGGAGATTGATGGAAGATAAAACGTTTGCGTTTCACACGCTGGTGCCGTATACGACAAGACCGATGCGGAGTACGGAAGTAAACGGCAGGGATTATTTTTTTACAGACGAAGCAGGACTGTCCCGGCTGCAGGAAGCGGGCAGGGTAATCGAGCTGCGTTCGTATCAGACAGTGCATGGAATCTGGAATTATTTTACGGTAGACGACGGGCAGGTGGATCTGGCAAACGATAGCTATCTGTTGGTGGGGACGCTGGAATCCTACCGGAAAGTCCAGGCTTACTACGGTTTGGAACAGGTAATTCCGATTTATGTGGAGGTCGAGGACGGACTGAGACTGTCCCGTGCCGTTGAACGGGAACGGGCGCAGAGAGAGCCGAAGTATGCAGAGCTGTGCCGACGGTTCCTGGCGGATGAAGCGGATTTTTCCGAAGAAAAGCTTTCCAGCGCGGGAATTGTGAAAAGATTCCAAAACGACGATCTGGAACGCTGCCTGCAGGAGATTTTCAGGGAAATTACGAAATTGGAAGGAGATGAGTGACATGGCGGGATTTCAGGATATTATCGGGCAGGAACAGATCTGCGAGCATCTGCAAACTGCGCTGAAGCTTCAGAAAGTATCGCATGCCTATATTATCAACGGAGAACGCAATTCCGGCAAAAAATTTATCGCGCGGGTTTTCGCCATGGCGCTGCAGTGTACCGGAGAGGGGGAAAAGCCCTGTCAGGTCTGCCGTTCGTGCAGACAGGCACTTTCGGAAAACCATCCGGATATTATCCGGATTACGCATGAAAAACCGAACAGCATCGGTGTAGAGGATATTCGCACGCAGGTCAATAACGATATGGGAATCAAGCCCTATCAGGGACCTTATAAGGTTTATTTGATTGAAGAGGCGGAAAAAATGACGGTTCAGGCGCAGAACGCGCTGTTAAAGACGCTGGAGGAGCCGCCGGAATACGGCGTGATTATTCTGATGACGTCGAGCCTCGAAGCGCTGCTTCCGACGATCCAGAGCCGGTGCGTGCTATTGAATATGCGTCCGGTACGTGATGAGCTGGTGCAGAAATACCTGATGGAGCAGCTGCAGGTGCCGGATTACCGGGCGAAGCTGTGTACGGCGTTTGCGCGCGGGAATATCGGACAGGCAAAGCTGCTTGCATCGAGCGAGGACTTTGACCGGGTTCGGGAAGAGGCAGTGACGCTGCTCAAATATATTAACGAGATGGAAATCACGGAGCTGGCAGCAGCAGTCCGCAAGATTACGGAGTATCAGCTCGACATGACGGATTATCTGGATATCATTTCCGTCTGGTACCGCGATGTACTGATGTTCAAGGCGATGAATGACGCAAATCACTTGATTTTCCGGGAAGAAATACAGTATATTAAAAGGGTGGCTGACAGAAGTTCCTATGAAGGATTGGAAAAAATTCTGGACGCCCTTGAAAAGGCAAAGGCGAGACTGCGTGCAAATGTCAGCTTCGAACTGACGATGGAGCTTTTGTTTTTGACGATTCAGGAGAATACCTGAACATGGAGGTAGATAGATTAGATGGTAAAGGTAATTGGCGTAAGATTTCGGACAGCGGGCAAGATCTACTATTTTGATCCGCTGAACTTTCAGGTAAAAAGAGGCGACCATGTCATTGTAGAGACTGCGAGAGGGGTAGAGTACGGTACGGTAGTCGGTTCCCCCAGGGAAGTTGAGGACGACAAGGTTGTACAGCCCTTAAAGCCGGTGCTGCGCGTGGCGACAGAGCGCGACGACGAGCAGGAAGCCGGAAATAAGGCAAAAGAAAAAGAAGCGTTTAAGATCTGTCAGGAAAAAATCCGCAAGCACGGTCTGGAAATGAAGCTGATCGATGCGGAATATACCTTTGACAACAATAAGGTTCTGTTCTATTTTACGGCGGACGGACGTGTGGATTTCCGCGAGCTGGTAAAAGACCTTGCAGGTGTTTTTAAAACGAGAATCGAGCTGCGCCAGATCGGCGTGCGCGACGAGACGAAGATTTTGGGCGGAATCGGCATCTGCGGCAGAGTGCTTTGCTGTCACAGCCATCTGTCCGAGTTTATTCCGGTTTCCATCAAGATGGCGAAGGAGCAGAACCTTTCCCTGAATCCGGGCAAAATTTCCGGCGTGTGCGGAAGACTGATGTGCTGTCTGAAGCATGAGGAGGAAACCTATGAGGAATTGAACCGCCGTCTGCCCAATGCCGGCGATTATGTGACAACGGACGACGGCTTAAAGGGCGAGGTTTCCTCTGTCAACGTCCTGCGCCAGCTGGTCAAGGTGCTGGTTGAGGTCAACGACGAAAAGGAACTGCGCGAATATAAGGTAGAGCAGCTGAAATTCCGCCGCAGACAGCATGGACGCGGACGCAAAAACGGTGAGGGCGACGAGAAAGAGATGAAAGAACTCGAAAAGCTCGAACGCCAGGAGAAGAAGGAAGGAAAATCAAAGCTGGATGACTGATCGGACAAATTTGTTAAAATCAGGCGAACGGATTGACGATCTGCAGAGAAACGGGCTGAAAATCATTCAGGATCCGGGAAGATTCTGCTTCGGAATGGACGCGGTGCTCCTTTCGGGTTTCGCTTCTGCAGGCATCCGGCAGGGTATGCGTGTGCTGGATCTGGGAACCGGGACGGGGATTATTCCGCTGCTGCTGTCCGCAAAGACGCAGGCGGAGTCCCTGTGCGGTCTGGAGATTCAGGCAGACAGTGCGGATATGGCGAGGCGCAGCGTTGCCATGAACCATCTGGAGGATCGGATTTCTGTCATACAGGGAGATATCAAAGAAGCAGATAAGCTTTTTGCGGCTGCTTCTTTTGACGTTGTAACGTCTAATCCGCCATATATGATCGGACAGCATGGTCTGACCAATCCCGAAGCGCCGAAGGCGATTGCGAGACATGAGGTTTTATGTACCTTTGAGGATATCGCAGCGCAGACGGCGCGGCTGCTTGCACCGGGCGGAAGCTTTTATCTGGTGCATCGCCCGTTTCGGCTGGCAGAGCTGATCGTCACCCTGTCGAAATATAAGCTCGAGCCTAAAAGGATGCAGCTGGTGTATCCGTATGCCGACCGCGAGCCGAACATGGTGCTGCTGCAGGCGGTGCGCGGCGGGAAACCGCGGATGACGGTGGAAAAGCCGCTGGTGATCTATAAAGAGCCAGGTGTGTATACAGAGGAGATCTATGGAATTTATGGGTATTAAGGGAGACCGCCCGGAGGGTGCAGCGGACGGACAGTTTTGTACCAGGCGCAAGCGCCGTCGATTGCGCTGCGGTGTTCTGGCAGCAGTGCTTGCGGCAGGACTTTGCCTGAGCGGATGCCAGGGGGAAAATGTGGAAACGATGGCGGCGTTTGCGGGAAAGGAAGGAGCAGAGGACGGCACTGGAGCCGCAGACAGCGTAGACGGCGAGTTCGGGATGTCGAACGAGTCTGGGGCTGAAACCACTGTGGACGGCGACACAGCTGCAAATCCCGGCGCGAGTACAGGCAGTGTAGAGGATGCAGCCACCGTTAAAGAGCTGAATCGCGTCAAGGTAAAGGGCATTTATGTCAGTGGTCCGATGGCGGGCACGGCGGGAATGGACAATCTGATTGCGCTGGTCGATCGTACAGAGTTAAATGCGCTCGTCATCGACGTCAAAAATGACGACGGGTATCTGACCTGTGAGCTGGATGTGCCGCTGGCAGAGCAGATCGGCTCTGAGAAGCACTATATCAAAGACCTTCCGGCGCTCGTGCAGACCTGCAAAGAAAAGAACATTTATTTGATTGCGCGCGTGGTTGCGTTTAAAGATCCGATTCTGGCGGAAAAAATGCCGGAGTGGAGCTTACATAACAGTGATGGAAGCATTTTCCGGGATAAAAGCGGGCTGGCATGGGTCAATCCTTACCGCAAAGAAGTCTGGGAATATCTGGCCTCTGTCGGGGAAGCGGCGATAAAAGCCGGATTTGATGAAGTACAGTATGATTATGTGCGTTTTTCGACAGACAGCCGGATGAAGCAGGTAGATTTTGGCGACAGTACGAAGGGAAGAACGAAAACCGAGGCGATCAGCGGATTTACGCTGTATGCCTCGGAGAGAATCCACGCGGCAGGCGGACGGATTTCTGCAGATGTTTATGGTGTTGTGATCGACAGTGAAGAGGATCAGCAGATCGTAGGACAGAACTATGTGGAAATGTCCAGGTCACTGGATGCAATCAGCCCGATGATTTATCCGTCGCACTATGGACCGTATAATTATCAGATTCCGGTTCCGGATGCACAGCCATACGACACGGTGCTCGCAGCGATGCAGGCATCCAAAATGGTGCTGGCCGGGCTTGATCCGAAGACCGGGAAGAAGCCGGTTTCGGCGGATGTGAGTGGGAATGATGCGGTGGACGTAGAGATTGTAGGCGGGGAAGCGGTCAGCGGCAACAATGCGGCGGACGCGGCAGCAGACAGCCAGAGTACGTCCGGCACAACCGTAGTTAGCGGTAACGACGCTGCACAGGATTCAGAGGACGCGCAAGCTGCAGATGGTGCGCAAGCTACAGCGGACGCGCAAGCCGCAAAAGGCGCGCAAGCCGCAGAGGACGCGGCTGCGAAAACCTTTGCTCTCAGCAAAGAAGAGATCGCCCAGCTGGACCCTACGACCGGCGTGCAGGCGACGGTTCGTCCATGGCTGCAGGATTTTACCGCGACATGGGTAAAGGGGCATATTTCCTATGGCCCGGAGGAAATCCGCGCGCAGATTCAGGCGGTCTACGATGCCGGATATGAGGAGTGGATTCTCTGGAATGCAGCCAACCGCTACACGGAGGGCGGACTGCTGACACAGGAGGAAGAGGTACAATGACGGGAATTTTATATTTGTGTGCGACACCGATCGGCAATCTGGGCGATATGACACCACGCGTGGTGGAAACGCTGCGCAGCGTGGATCTGATTGCGGCGGAAGATACGCGAAACAGCCTGAAGCTGATGACGCATTTTGAAATTCATACTCCTATGACAAGTTATCACGAATATAATAAAGTGGAAAAAGCATATACGCTGATTGCAAAGCTACAGGAGGGACAGAATATTGCGCTGATTACGGATGCGGGGACGCCGGCGATCTCCGATCCGGGCGAGGTGCTCGTGCGGATGTGTCTGGAAGCAGGAATCCGGGTGACGAGCCTGCCGGGTGCGGCTGCATGCATCACGGCGCTCACGATGTCGGGGCTTTCGACCAGACGGTTTTGCTTTGAAGGTTTTTTGCCGTCGGATAAAAAAGAGCGCACCGAAATTCTGGAGGATTGCCGGGAGGAGAGCCGGACGATGATTTTTTATGAAGCGCCCCATCATCTGAAAAAAACGCTGCAGGAGCTTGCGGCGGTGCTGGGCGACCGGAAAATTACGTTATGCCGTGAACTGACAAAGCGGTTTGAAACGGTGATGCCGACGACGATTTTTGCCGCGACGGACTATTTCGAAACGAACGATCCGCGGGGAGAATATGTCCTTGTGATCGAGGGAAAAAGCTACGAGGAAAAGAAGCAGGAAGCACAGAAAAACTGGTTGGAAATGCCGGTGGAGGAACATGTTGCACTGTATGAAAGCCAGGGCTTTGACCGGAAGGAAGCCATGAAAAAAGCGGCAAAAGACAGGGGTGTGAGCAAGCGCGACATCTATCAGAGCCTGCTTTAAAAAATACTGGAAAACAGTTGACAACTGATAGGATGGATAATATACTTTGAATGTCAATTCACTGAAATATGATTTGGAATTAAAGGAGATAGTATTATGTTAGAGAGAATCGCAGGCATTATTCGCGAGCAGCTGAATCTGGACAATGTTGAAATTACAGAGGAAACCTCTTTTAAAGATGATCTGGATGCAGATTCCCTGGATCTGTTTGAACTGGTTATGGCATTTGAAGAAGCTTACAATGTTGAGATCCCTTCCGAAGACCTTGAGAAGCTGGAAACCGTCGGCGATGTTATGGATTACATCAGAGATAAAGAAATCGACGCTTAATTTACGATAGAGATTATGAACAGGGAAAACGGGCTGTTTTGTCGAAAGACAGGCAGCCCGTTTTAGCGTGGCAGAAAAATACGTGGCATGGAAAATGTCAGCGCAGGCGTGGACTACAGTAGAGCTTTTGCGTACGTTTTGCGCTCGCTTGACACGGCACTGCAAAAGGAATATGCTTAAACCACTGGGAAAGGCAAACAGGGGAAGTGCGATTTTTTGCAGATAAAAAGGAGGAGCCGATTATGGAATTCAAGTGATGCAAAAAGTCGACGCAGCCTGAGACAGGCAGAGGCCGGACAGAATTTTACAATTCATTCAGGAGAGAAGAAGAAACATGAAGTACGATTTTACATCAGTGATCGACAGAACGGGAAAGGATTCCATCGCATGGGAAAACATTCCGGTGCCGAATGCAGAGATTGCAGAGGGGTTTGACCGGATTCCGATGTGGGTGGCGGACATGAATTTCCAGACAGCGCCGTCAGTTTGCGAAGCGATTACGAAGCGTCTGGAGCATCAGGTGTTCGGATATTTTGATCCGTCCGAGGAATATTACAACAGCATCATCAATTGGCAGAAGGTCCGCAACGGCGTTGAAGGGCTGACAAAAGAAGCGATTGGTTATGAAAATGGCGTGTTGGGCGGTGTTGTCGCTGCGCTGCAGGCATTTTCTGCACCGGGCGAGGCAATTTTGGTTCATTCTCCGACGTATACCGGATTTACCAGTGTCCTGAACAATAATGGACGCCGTGCAGTACATACCGAGCTGAAACGGGATGCAGAGGGCATCTGGCGGATGGATTATGAGGATATGGATAAAAAGCTCAAAGAAAACCATATTCACCTGGCAATTTTTTGTTCTCCCCACAATCCGAGCGGACGTGTCTGGGAACGGGAAGAAATTGAAGCTGCGATGGAGGTTTATCGTAAAAACGACTGTATCGTTATTTCGGATGAAATCTGGTCAGATCTGACACTGGGCAATCGTCAGCATATTCCGACACAGACGGTTTCCGAGGATGCAAAAACCAGAACGATTGCAATGTATGCGCCGACGAAAACCTTTAATCTTGCCGGACTGATCGGTTCCTATCATATTGTATACAACCCGTATCTTCGAGATCGGATGAACAAGCAGACCTCGCTGTCTCATTATAACAATATGAATATTTTTTCCATGCACGGACTGATCGGTGCCTACAGTAAGGATGGTCAGGAATGGGCGGATGAGCTGAAAGCTGTGCTGACAGAAAATATGGAATGGGCATATGATTTTATCACGAAAAACTGGGATGGTGTAGAGCTTGCAAAGCCGGAGGGCACTTATATGCTGTATCTGGATTGTCATAAATGGTGTGAAGCACATCATAAGACAATGGATGAGCTGCTGCAGGCAGGTGTTAAAGTCGGTGTTATCTGGCAGGACGGCAGAGCATTTTTCTACCCGGACAGCATCCGGATGAATCTGGCGCTGCCATTTTCGAGAGTGCAGGAGGCCTTTCATCGTCTGGATAAATATGTTTTTAGGGCAGAAGCATAAAGGAGCAAAGTAAGGCATAACGAAAGGAGAACCGTAAGATGAACAGAGAAGTGACAATGGAACTTCTGGAAAAGTACGGAAAGGAATTTGTGCAGGATCGTGCAAACCGCGTTGCTCAGAATGCAGTTGTGGGCAAGGGCGTAAATGCAGCTGCAACAGACAGCGGCGTAGAAAGAGAGATTGCGAATACATTTTCTATCAGCCTGGAGCAGGGCAAGATTACCAACCAGAAAAAGAGCGGCCGCTGTTGGATGTTCGCAGCCTTAAACTGCATGCGTTTTCAGGTAATGAAGCACTGCAATCTGGAAACTTTTGAGTTGTCCCAGAACTATACCCTGTTTTATGACAAGCTGGAGAAATCCAACTATTTCCTGAATACAATCCTGGATACTCTGGAAGAGGATACAGACAGCCGGTTGATCGCACATTTGCTTTCCGCACCGTTAAACGACGGCGGACAGTGGGATATGCTCTGTGCAATCGTAGACAAATACGGACTGGTTCCGAAGGAAGCGATGCCGGAAAGCGAGATTTCCTCCAACACAAACGAAATGGTATCTTACATGACAGAAAAGCTGCGGGAGTTCGCATGCACTCTGCGGGAAGCATACCGTGCCGGCAGCACCAAAGAAGAGCTGCTTGCAAAGAAGGAAGAAATGATGCAGATTGTTTACAACATGCTTTGCATCTGCCTTGGCAATCCGCCCAAGACCTTTGATTTCGAATACCGTGACAAAGACAAGCAGTTCCATCGGGAATGCGGTCTGACCCCGAAGGAATTCTATGCAAAATATATCGGTCTGAACTTAAATGATTACATCAGCCTGATCAATGCGCCGACTGCGGACAAGCCGTACTACAGAAGCTACACTGTACAGTACCTGGGCAACGTTGCAGAAGGCCGTCAGGTAAGATATGTCAATCTGCCGATCGAAGAGCTGAAAAAGGCTGCAATTGCACAGATGAAGGATGGCGAGCCGGTATGGTTCGGCTGTGACGTCGGCAAGCGCTCCACCAGAGAGAGCGGCGTTATGGATACCAAGATCTTTGCACTGGAAGATCTGTTCCAGACCGACTTCCCTATGACCAAGGCACAGCGTCTGGATTACGGACAGAGCCTGATGACCCACGCAATGGTATTCCAGGGCGTGAACATCGATGAAAACGTACAGCCCAATCGCTGGAGAGTTGAGAACAGTTGGGGACCCGATGCCGGAAGAGATGGCTACTACACTATGACAGACAGATGGTTTGACGAGTATACCTATCAGATCGTTGTAAACCGCAAGTACCTGCCGAAAGAGGTTCTGGAAGCTTACGAGCAGGAGCCGATCGTATTAAAGCCCTGGGACCCGATGGGATCTCTGGCATAAGGAGAAAACGCAAGTCGCGTTTCTTCCAGGAAAAGATATTGCCGGCGCAAAAACGTCGGTGCGAGAGGAAAGCGCCTTCGGAGAGAAATCTCCGGGGCGCTTTTTTGTAGCTGGAAGACGTTCTTTTTAATTCTTGACATAAGAAAGTTTTCAATCTATTATTAAAATAGTTTTAATAATAGATTGAAAAAGGAGATGGATATGGCGTTTTCGAGCATGGTAAAAGATATCAACAGAAAAATCATTCTTGAATCTTTTTGGGATTTTAGTAGAAATACGAAACAAGATATTACAAAAAAAACAGAACTGAGTTTTCCAACAGTAAGTAAGCTGGTAGATGAATTGAATGAGCAGGATATTATACATATGTTATCAGACAAACGCGGTGAAACTGGGGGGAGAAAAGCGAATGAATATATTCTGAATCAGGAATATGCGTATAGTCTTTGCTTAAAGGTAGAAAGAGAATATATAGAAGTTTTTATAGTTGATCTATATAAACAGAATATCAGTTATGACAAAATTGAAGAAAAATCAATATCTGCTGAAAAAATACTTAAAGTTATCGAAACAAAGATATTGAACAATAAAATTAAATCTATTGTAGTTGGAATACCCGGGTTTATACATGACGGAATAATAGGTATGGCGGATGGAATAGAAGCGCTAAACGGATGTAATTTAAAAACTGAAATTTTTCAAAAATTTAATATAGAAACAGAAGTAGCAAATAATATGAATATTCTTGTTTCCGGTTTTCAGAAGGAATTGGGAGATATTTCATGTATTCATATTGGTAAAAATGGACCTGGAAGCAGTTGTATTGTTAATGGAAAGCCAGTAAGCGGTGCATTTGGATTTCAGGGAGAAGTTGGATTTAATTTTTATGATGAACATAGGACGTTTAGAGAGATTGCTTTAGAAGGATATCAAAATATTGATATGATAGAATATACAGGGAGATTGTTACTTCAAATTATTACAGTAATAAATCCGTATAAGCTATATTTATATCCCCTGACAGATATAAATATAGAGGAATTGCAGAATTATTGTTTAAGATATGTACCTCAAGAAGCGATGCCGCAAATAATCCTAAAAAAAACATATGACAAAGATTATCAATATAGTTTGCTCAGCAGGGGAATTCATCTTTTACAGGCAATTATTTAATTTGGAGGGGAAATGGATAAAATTACATTTGATGAAAAGAGAATCGCAGAAGGATATATGAACCGTCCATGGCTTCATAAAAAAGTAATAGAACGATTTGTAAGCGATTGTGAAGTTACTTCCAATTTTCGGAATGGATTGGATGTAGGATGTGGGGCTGGATTATCGACAAAAGCACTCCACCTGATTTGCGACAGGGTTACAGGAACTGATATATCAGAACAAATGATTCAAGTGTGTAAAGAGGAGTATAAGGATAATAAAGCATATACATTTTACAGGGCAAAAGCGGAGGAAACAAAAGAGCCAGCAGAAAAATATGATATCATAACTGCAGCTGGAATGGTAAATTGGGTTGACAGGGATTTGTTTTTAGAGAATATGGGACATGCTCTGCAGGATCAGGGTATTTTGCTGATTTATGATTTCTGGATTATAGATAAAATGCAGGGAAATGATACTTATACAAACTGGTATCATGAGGAATATTTAAAGCGCTTTCCCAAACCGCCCAGAAACGAAAACACGTGGAAACAAAGTGAACTGCCGGATTATTTTCAAATAAAAAATCAGGTAACATACGAATTATCCTATGATTTTTCTATGGAGCAGTTTATTGATTTTATGATGATTCAGTCGAATGTAAATACAAAGATAGAAAACGGGGAAGTAAGTGAGGTAGAAGCAAGAGATTGGTTTAAAAACTCGCTATCGCCTGTTTTTGAAAACAGGAAAAAGACGTTATATTTTACAGGGTATAGCTGGTATCTCTATAAATCGGCGGTTCACCGTGTATTGTCTAGCGGTTGCTGTTGATTTTTCCTGATATATTGTTTATATTAAATACATTCTATTTCTATTATGGCAGGCGGCTTTTGCAGAGGGAAAGTCGCCTATGCCGTAGAATCTGAAATCTTTTCTACTTTTTCAAGGTCGGATCGACCAGAGATTTCTATCAGACAAAAACTGAATAAGGAACAGATGGAGATATCGGGAAGACCTTGCAGAAAGAAGTCTTCCTGGTATATGATGAATGTATCAGAAAGGCAAAAGATGGAGACAATCAATACACCTTATGATGACACTTTCCGCACGCTGCTGCAGGACTGCCCAGAGCTGGTGGTTCCGCTGATTAACGAGCTGTTCGGCACGAATTATACCGGGCGGGAAGTAGTGGTATCGAATGAGAACGAGATTTTTTTTAGGAACCCGGAGGGGAAAAAGGAGAAGCGGGTTACGGATTCCAACCTGACATTGATTTCTTTAAAGGGAATTTCCAAACGATATCATCTGGAATGTCAGAGCACAGCGGATGGGACGATGGAAATTCGGATGTGGGAATATGATGCGCAGATTGCTTTGATGGAGAAAGAATATCGGAATGGAGTACTGCATGTAAAATTCCCGGATTCTGCAGTCATCTATTTAAGAAGCAGCAAGACAACGTCGGACGAACTGAAAATCTGTATCCATGTACGGCAGAAGCAATTGCAGTACGGGCTTCCGATTTTGAAGGTAAAGGACTATACACTGGAAGAACTTTTTGAAAAACAACTGTGGATGTTGATCCCATTTTATATTTTTCGATATGAAAAAGAATTTCGAAAAATTGATGGAAATCAGAAACGGTTAAGCGGACTGAGACTGGAATACGAAAAAATTGCGGAAATGCTGGATCAGGAGTGCCAAAGCGGTCATATGAAGCCGATCACCTGTGGCGCACTGTGTGAATTGTCCAATAATGTGGTGGAAAAACTGGCGTCGAAGTATAGCAATGTAGAAAAGGAGGTTACGGAAGTTATGGGAGGAAAAGTGCTGAATTATCGGTCGAAAGAGATTTATCTGGAAGGTTGCGCATTTGGAAGAAAAGAAGGACAAAAGGAAAGTATTGTGCAATTGGTAACCAGAAAATATCAGCTTGGAGACAGTCCCGAAAAGATCGCCAAGGATCTCTTGATGAGTGAGGAAGAAGTAGAAGAAATCTTGGGGAAAACGACAGGAAGTCAGCAATAAACAGGCTTCCAATATTTAGAAGAGTGCGGATGCTGTTCTATCTCAAAGAAAACAAGAACAACCGCAGGCGCGCCGCAAATTCAGAAGCGCCTGTGGCTGTTTTTTTATTTCATAGGAAAATGCGTCCTATGAAATAAAAACGCGCTACGGGGATGCGCACTCGGCGCAGGGGTAGATGGTTGCCGAAGCAACCGCGCCTCGGCGCGAGAATGTGCCAAGGCACATTCTTTTTTACATTTTATCCTTTCCTTCCCGTCTCGAACAGATAGATTTCACGGCTGACGCGGTTGGCGAGGTCGGCGCTTACTTTGGCGAACAGATCGAGCTGTCGTTTGCGAATTTCCATCGGCGCCTGGGCGAGCTCCCAGCCGATGGCGTCCGCGAGGCGAGCTTTTTCCGCATCCGGCAAAGAACGGTAACGGGTGCGCGCCTGGGAATAGTCATCGGTTTTCTCAAGGACGGAGCGCTGCACGGTCCCACCGGGATAGCGCATGCCCGGATAGCAGGGCATGGGGGCTTCCTGCGGATTGTTGCGGTCTAAGGAGTTTGGCTTGTAGTTGACGCAGCCGGGCGGATTTTTGTATGCCATATAGCCGTCCTGCTGGTCGTTGGCGACAGGAGAAACCGGGCGGTTGACCGGAAGCTGGGCGAAGTTTGCGCCGATGCGGTAACGCTGTGTGTCGGTGTAGGAAAATGTGCGTCCCTGCAGCATTTTATCGGCGGAAAAATCGATGCCGGGAACGATGTTTGCGGGACAGAACGCTGCCTGCTCGATGTCGGTAAAGAAGTTTTTGGGATTTTCGTTTAAAACCATCATGCCGACCTTCTGGAACGGGAACTGATCCTCCGGCCAGATTTTGGTATCGTCGAGTGGATCGAAGGACAGCTGGTCAGCCATTTCGGGCTTCATGATCTGTACCTGAAATTCATATCGGATCGGGTTGCCCAAAGCGAGCCGCTTGTGCAGCGTGCGCACAGCGATGTCCGGATCCTGACCGGCAAGGCGTTTTCCTTCTTTTCGGTCGATGATGTCGAAGGGTTCCTGGGCGGTAAAACGATATTTGACGTAAAAACGTTCCCCTTTTCCATTGACCCAGACAAAGGTATTGACACCAAAACCGTCCATTTTGGCAAAATCCTTAACGATGCCGCGGTCACTGTAGAGCCACATCAGTTGATGAAGGCTTTCCGGTGTGAGGGAGAAAAAGTCCCAGACATGCGCGTAGTTTTTGATATTCGTGCAGGGATCGGGCTTCTGGGAATGGATGAAATCGGGAAACTGCATGGCGTCGCGGATAAAAAAGACTGGAAGGCTTAAGCCGACGACGTCATAATTACCCTGAGAGGTGTAAAATTTAACAGCAAAGCCGCGCGGGTCGCGATCAGTGTCAGGAGAGCCCTTGGAGCCGATGACGGTGGAGAAACGGATCAGAAAACGGGTGGATACGGACGGATCCTGTAAAAACGCAGCGCTCGTATAATCCCGCATGGAACGATAAGGGCGGAATGTGCCGAATGCGCCGCTTCCTTTGGCGTGCACAACGCGCTCCGGGATGCGTTCCCGGTCGAAATGTGCAAGTTTTTCAATAAAATCCACGTCCTGCAAGAGGACGGGACCGTTTTGTCCGAGGGTCTGGGAGCTGGCGGTGTCCGAAACGGGAGCGCCTTGAGAAAGAGTCAGCACAGGCTGGCTGCAGGAAGCAGCGAGAGTCTGTGCTGAGTTTGGATTGGTGTCAGCCAGATGTCCGTCAGACGGCGTCCGGCTGCTGTTTAAAGATTCCTTTGTCATAAAATTTCCTCAGAGTCCTTTTTACTATTTATGATATGGGACTTTGGGAAAAAAGTACCGCATTACTGCTCGCGGAATGTGATTGTGCCAGTCTTTTCGTCCATGCTTTCAACGATAGCGAGAGATTCCAGATGGATGCCTTTTTTGCGCAGCTCATCGCCGCCGGGCTGGAAGCCTTTTTCAATTACGATGCCCGCACCGACTAGGGTTGCACCGGAGGATTCTACCAGGGCAGCAAGACCCTCGAGAGCTCTTCCGTTTGCTAAGAAATCATCGATCAGCAGGACTCTGTCGTTGGGAGAAAGGAATTCTTTGGATACGATGATGTCATAGATTCTGCCGTGGGTGTAGGATTCCACCTGTGTGGTGAAAACGTCTCCGGCAATATTTTTGGTCTGATTTTTCTTTGCAAAAACGACAGGAACATCAAAATACTGCGCCGTGATGCAGGCAATGCCGATACCGGAGGCTTCGATGGTCAGGATCTTGTTGACGCCGGCATCCGAGAAACGGCGGTAAAACTCTTTGCCGATTTCTTCAAACAGGTGGATATCCATCTGATGATTCAGAAAGCGGTCTACTTTGAGGACATTTCCTTCTTTAATGATTCCGTCTTTGCGAATTCTTTCTTCCAAAAGCTGCATAGTTTTTTACTCCTTATTTAAATTTCTGATAATAGCCCATAATAAAAATGAACAGGACGATCAGCGGCAGAATATAGGAAACGTAAACGCGCGCCCAGGCGGGGAATTTTACGCCCTTGCCGGTGTCGGCTTCTGCCAGGAAGTTTTTCCAGCCCCAGCCGTATCTGCTGGTACAGAACAGCAGATAGACCATGCTGCCCAGGGGCAGGAGGTTGTTGGAAACAATGAAGTCCTCGAGATCCTGAATCGTGGAGCCAGCGCCCATCGGCTGGAAACCGGACCAGATGTTGAAGCCGAATACGCAGGGCAGGGACAGGAGGATAATCGCAATTCCATTGATCAGGACGGTTTTTTTACGGGATGTGCCGAACAGATCCATGGAAAAGCTGATGATATTTTCAAATACGGCAATAATCGTGGACTGGGCGGCAAACGTCATGAAGACGAAGAACAAAACACCGAAAATCCGTCCGCCGACCATCTGGTTGAAGATGTTGGGCAGAGTGATGAACACCAGCCCGGGTCCCTGTCCGGGATCGACGCCGAATGCAAAGCAGGACGGGAAAATAATCAGTCCTGCGAGAAAAGCAACCAGTGTGTCCAGAAGGCAGATATTGATTGTTTCCCCTGTCAGGGTGTGGTCTTTACCGATGTAGCTGCCGAAAATCGCCATCGCACCGATGCCGAGGCTCAGGGTAAAGAACGCCTGTCCCATTGCGGCGAAAATCGTGTTGCCGACGCCGTTTTCTGTAAATCTGGTAAAATCGGGAATCAGATAAAAGCGCAGTCCCTCGGAAGCGCCGGGCAGTGTCACACTGCGGATACACAGAATGAGCAGGATGAGGAAAAGACAGCTCATCATTGCCTTGGTAATACGCTCCACACCTTTTTGCAGACCGAGACTGCAGATAAAAAAGCTCAGCAGAACCACAAGAACCATCCAGAATGTCATGTAACCGGGGCGGGCGAGCATGTCATTAAAAACTGCTGCAACGCCGTCAGAATCCAGACCTTTGAATTCGCCGGTCAGCGTCTTGAAGATATAGGCTGCCATCCAGCCGCCGACCGTGGTGTAAAACATCATCAGAAGATAGTTGCCTGCCATACAGGCATAGCCCTGCAGATGCCATTTTGTACCGGCAGGCTCAAGCACATGGAAAGAGCGCGCCGCGGATTTCTGGCTGGCGCGGCCCACCGCAAATTCCATGACCATGATCGGAAGACCGAGCAGGACAAGGAAAATAAGGTAAACAAGGACAAACGCGGCGCCGCCGTATTGTCCCGTAATATAAGGAAAACGCCAGACATTACCCAATCCTACCGCACAGCCGGCAGAAATCAGGATAAATCCAAGCCTGGAGGAAAAACGTTCTCTATTGTTCATTTGTAGCTCTCCTGGAATCTTAAAAAATACGATTGAACGGTATCGGACAATCTGTAGAAAAGCATAGCATAAAACGGTATTTTACGCAACGAACGGAGCGAGAAATTATAAAAACTAAATGAAATTTTCGGCGGCAGGATTGTAAAGAAGTGGAGAATATTGTACCCTTAAAGAGAAGAACTGTAGTTCGTTTTAGCAGGAGGGCTGCAGTCAGAAACTGGAGGAAATGAAAGAGCATGTTGGATTGGAAGCTGCTTGCCGGTGCAGCAGGCATTGTGGCGGCGGTTGTTTTTGTCATATGGCTGATTTTTTTCTGCGCACGCCGGATACGGGAGCATTTAAAGGGACGTGAGCTGGATGCAATGGAGGGACACGATTTCGAATATTTCTGTGCGGACCTTCTGGAAGACCATGGTTTTAAAAGTGTAGAAGTGACCCGCGGGAGCGGTGATTACGGTGTTGATGTCCTGGCGGAAAAGGAGGGCGTGACCTATGCGGTACAGTGTAAACGCTACGATGGGCCTGTTGGCGTCAAGGCGGTTCAGGAAGCCTATGCAGGGCGGGATTATTACGACCGGATGGTGGGCGTTGTGATGACGAACCAGTATTTTACGGAGCCTGCGGTCAAGGCGGCAAAGAAGCTGAAGATTCTCCTGTGGGACAGGGGATATCTGGAAAGCATGATGGAAGAAGAGGAATAAGATTGAAAAATGGTAACTGTGGAGGTACTGAACAGTTACGAAAAATAAAATTTTTCAATCGCGGGATTTGTGTCTGCGCGCACTTGACACAAACTCGACATGCGCAAAAAGCGTGCGCAGAAATGAGTGGAAAGTATGAGCTTTGTGGAATTTCATGACGTGAAAAAAATTTATCACATGGGCGAGGTGGAGATCCCGGCACTGCAGGGCGTCAATTTCGAAATCGAAAAAGGCGAATTCTGCGTGATCGTCGGAGCCAGCGGCGCTGGCAAGACAACGATCCTGAATATCCTTGGCGGAATGGATACGCTGACGGAGGGAAAGGTCCTGCTGGATGGAAAAGAAATTTCCTCTTACGGAAAGAAGCAGCTGACAGACTACCGCAGATATGATATTGGCTTTGTGTTCCAGTTTTATAATCTGGTCGGAAACCTGACAGCGCTGGAAAATGTGGAGCTGGCATCCCAGATCTGCAGCGATCCGCTGGATGCAGGGCAGGTGCTTGCAGACGTGGGGCTTGCAGACCGAGCATCGAACTTCCCTGCGCAGCTTTCCGGCGGGGAACAGCAGCGTGTGGCGATCGCCCGTGCCCTTGCCAAAAATCCAAAGCTTTTGCTGTGCGATGAACCAACCGGCGCGCTGGATTACAATACAGGTAAGGCAGTGCTGAAGCTGCTGCAGGATCCCTGCCGCAAAAAGGGCGTTACTGTCGTTGTTATTACACACAACCAGGCAATTACGGCGATGGCGGATCGGATTATCACCGTGAAGAATGGAACAGTCACAGATATGCGTAAAAACGAACATATTGTTCCGGTAGAGCAGATCGAGTGGTAAAGGATAGAATGGATGCTCGTCAAGCATTTTGTTTGTTGGAAATATAGGCTTGTGCCGCGGCGCGGCAGAAGGTGAGGAGACGTGAAAAGAAGAAAATCGGCGATGTGGAAAACAACATATCGGGAAATCCGGCAGAGCTTCGGCAGATATGCTGCAATTTTGGCGATTGTAGCGCTGGGTGTGGGATTTTTCGTCGGGCTGATGGTGGTGACACCTGCAATGGTGCGAAACGGCGGGCGGTATTTGAACAACCATGACCTGTATGATCTGCGGCTGTTATCGACGCTCGGCTTTGAAAAGGATTCGGTGGACGCTTTTACAGGCCGAGAGGATGTCAAAGCAGTGGAGGGCGCGGTTTCTTCGGATTTCCTGGCGGTGGATGAGAGCGGCAAAAGCCGGGTGCTTGTGGCGCAGACACTTTTGGAAGTACAGAATCAGGTCGAATTAAAAGCGGGACGGCTGCCGGAGGCGGCGGATGAAATCGTCATGGATTCCAGTCTGTTTTCGAAAGACGATATCGGCAAAACGATTCAGGTTTCGGATGAAAATCCCGAAGAGACGGCAGATTTGTTCGCATATGACGTGTATACAATCGTCGGCATAGCAGATGCTTCCTATTATATTAACTATCAGCGTGGCGCGACCACACTTGGAACGGGGCGGGGTTCCGGCTTTGTATACATGCTTCCGGATGGATTTGATACGAATTATTATACGGAAATTTTTGTCCGGCTCGATCAGAATGACCGGATTTACAGTGACGTTTACAAGAAAAAAATTGAAGACCTCAAGACCTGGGCAGAGCCGATTGCAGAGCAGGAGGCGCAGAACCGCTACGACAGCCTGAAAGCAGATGCGCAGCAGAAGGTGGACGATGCGCAGAAGGAGCTGCGGGATCAGACGGCGGATGCGCGTACCGATCTGGAAGAGGCGAAGCAGAAGCTGACAGACGGGCAAAAAGAGCTTGCAGACGGCAAAGAGCAGATCGCGGACGCAAGGAAGCAGCTGCAGCAGGCAAAACAGACGCTTGCGCAGAAGCAGACGGAACTTAACAACGGACGCGCGCAGCTTGTGGATGGACGCAGCCAGCTGGAAGCCGGGCAGGTGCAGCTCGACAGTGCGCGGGCACAGTTGAATGCAGCGATTGCGGCTGCGCAGAGTGCGGGAAGCCAGGCGGGCGCAGAATCCGGCATGTCCGGCAGTGCCGCCGCCAGCCCTGCGCAGCTTTGGCAGCAGCTGGCCCAGCTCGATGCGCAACAGGCAGCTCTGGATGCGCAGCGCAATCAGCTGGAAAGCAGCGAGGCAGAGCTTACAGCCGGAGAAAAGCAGCTTGCGGCTGCAAAGCAGGAGCTTTCCTCGCAGGAAAAACAGCTAAACGAGCAGGAACAGAAGCTGGTGGATGCAGAGAAGGAGCTTGCCGACGGTCAGAAAGAATATGAAGACGGCTTACAGACACTGGATGAAAAGACCGCAGATGCAAAGGAAGAGATTGCAGATGCGCAGAAGCAGATCGACGAGATCCAGGAGCCGGATGTCTATGTGCTGGGCAGGGATACCAATATCGGTTACGCCAGTTATGAAAATGATTCTATGATCGTCGCCGGAATTGCGAAGGTATTGCCGTTTTTCTTTTTCCTGGTAGCGGCGCTGGTGTGTATGACGACAATGAACCGGATGGTAGAGGAGCAGCGGACACAGATCGGTGTACTCAAGGCACTCGGTTATTCGGAAGCCCGGATTATGGGGAAATATCTGTTTTATGCGGGAAGTGCGGCATGGATCGGTTCTGTCATCGGTTTTCTGATCGGTTCGACGATTTTTCCGACCGTCATCTGGAATGCATATAAGATCATGTACCATATGGGGGATTATGAGCTGATGTTTGACCCGGGGCTGGCGGCTGCCTCGCTTGCAGTGGCACTTTTATGCTCGGTTGGCGTAACGTGGCTGACCTGTCGGTACGAGCTGATGAGCACGGCTGCAAATCTGATCCGTCCCAAGTCGCCAAAGAGCGGCAGAAGGGTATGGCTGGAGCACATCCCGTTGCTCTGGAACCATATGAGCTTTCTGGCAAAGGTTTCCGTGCGGAATGTTTTCCGGTATAAGCAGAGATTTTTTATGATGGTAATCGGTATCGGCGGCTGCACAGCCCTTCTCGTAACCGGCTATGGTATAAAGGATACGATTGCGGACATTGCGGATATGCAGTATGAGGAAGTGCAGCTGTATGATATGAGCGCGACACTGAAAGAGGGATATCCGGCCGCGGATGCGGCAGACTTTTCTGAACTTACCGAGGTGCTTTCCGAATCCTCTGAGGATTGGATGCCCTTCTGTGAGATTGCAATGGATCTGACGGGGCGCAGTGGTGTCAAGACCGCCAACGTCGTCATTCCGCAGGATACCGGGGCAGCGCAGGAGTATATCCGGCTGCGGACAGAAGAGGGTGAGGATATTCCATGGCCTGGTGAGGAAGAGGCTGTTATCAGTGCAAAGCTTGCGCGAAAATGCGGGATCCGCGTTGGGGATACCGTTACACTGCGGACAGAGGATGGCGAAAAGCTAAAAGTGAAGGTGGCTGCTCTGTCTCGAAACTATATTTATAATTATGTTTATATTTCGCCGGAAACATGGAAACTCGATAACGGAAGTGATCCGGTTTACAAGAGCATTTATATCCATGCATCGGAGGGTGCGCAGGAGAACCGGGAACTGTCGGAAAAGCTGCTGGCATGCGACGTCGTTTCTGCGGTTGCGGTCAATGCGGATATGCTCAGCCAGGTCAACAAAATGATGGGCAGTCTGGATGCAGTGGTGCTTTTGGTCATCCTCTGCGCCGGTGCGTTGGCATTTATCGTAATTTATAACCTGACGAACATCAACATCACCGAGCGAATCCGGGAGATTGCAACGATCAAGGTACTTGGTTTCCGACCAAAGGAGACAGCATCCTATGTGTTCCGGGAAAATGTCGTGCTGACAGCGCTCGGAACAATTGTCGGGCTGGGAGCCGGAATTTGCCTGCACCGGTTTGTTATTGCAAATATTGATGTCGATATGGTTACATTTCAGCCGCGGGTGCTTCCCTTTAGTTTTGTAAAGAGTATCCTGCTGACTTTTGTATTTATGGTCATTGTAGATGTTGTGATGTATCTGAAGCTGGAACGGATCAATATGGCGGAATCGTTGAAAAGCGTGGAATAAAACAATAAGATGCATGCTCTGTGAGCGATCTATGGGCATGAACCAAACGGGCTGGCGCGTGGTCAGCCCGTTTTTGCTGCAGTCTGTTTCAGCCGTTTTGTAAGGTTTTCGAAATCAGACGGACCAGCCTCCAGGACAAAGCGATGGAAGCGCAGCAGGGAAAAGTTGTCGCTCCACTGAAGTTCGGCTCTTTTTTTGAGGGCATTCATTTCGAGATAACCAACGTAATACTTCAAATAGACCGCAGGGGCAGTGCGCAGATAATCGTAAACACGTTCCGACTGCTCTTCCGAAAGACCGAAGGATTCGAGGGAGCGCAGAAGTTCTGACTCTTCCGCGCCATAATAGTGCAGAGAAAGGTCGAGTAAGCAAAACAGGTTGATTTGCAGATCGCGCTGCTGTGCCAGAAGCGTACAGAGCAGCGCAGCGGGATAGGAGCTGCCCAAGCTGCCTTCCGCTTCCGCAAGGACCTGTGCGGCATATTCATAGGAAATCCGTTCGGTATAGTACGCCCAGCCCTCCACATATCCGCCGTAGGAGAACAGCTTGCGAATTGGCAGCGTCTGCGTGTCGCAGACAAGGGAGGAATAGACGGTCTGGTAGAGATGCCCCGGATAACCCTCGTGGGCGAGTGTGGTGTAAAGCTCAATTCCGTCTGCGGTCGAGGAACGGTTGATGCGGATCGTATTCTGCATCAGGGCATCGATTGGCGGGATCATATAAAAGGCGGGACTGGAATATGCCTCGAGCCCGGCGTCCACATCCTGAATGTCGCATTGAACCGTCTGGGCGGTTAGATCGGCCAGAGCCGGAAAGTCCTGCTGCATCCGGTTTTGCAGATCTTCCAGAATGGCGGTTGGATCAGAAAGTGGAAATCCATCGTTAACCGGGGCAAGGTCAGGCGTACCGCCGGTCAGCTCCTGATAAGTGGTCAGCGTCTGCTTCATCTCTTTGTAGGTTTTCTGAAACTGTTTTTGAAGGAGCAAATAGAGCTGATCCATGGAAAGGGAGGAACCGGTGGATTCCTTGACGAGCCAGGCATAATATTGCCGCCCATCGGGCTTCTGGGAAAGTCCTCCCCTCGTGCGCCCGGTGTCGGAAAGCTGTTCCAGCCCGTCTGCGAGGGACTGCCAGGCGGGCAGGACGGATTTTGACAAAAGCGACTGGTTTTGGGCTTCGTATTGTGACTGCTGCTTGGCGGTCAGAAGTCCTTTTTGTAAAAGAGATGCAAGTCTGGAAGAAAATGTCGTCTGTAAAAAGTGCGTGCCGGAGGAAAGCGCCTCCTTTGTGAGGATTTCGCGGCACTGCTGTGCACTTTTTTTAGCGTCCTCTTTTTCCATAAAAAGCCCGGCTGCACTTTTTTCGGATTCATAAGAAAGCAGACCCTGCACGTAATCGGGAACGGACTGCAGGAGAGAAAGATAGGTTTCCACGTCGTCAGCGGTATAAAACGGATATTCTGCAAATAATAAAAGCAGCTCGCTCTGCATGCCGGAGGTCGGGGAAAGGGGTTCCTCATAATAGGAAAAATCGGATTCTTCGAGGTCGAGAGCCAGCCTGTCGCAGAGCAGATCGTAGGTATAGCGCTCCTCCTCATTTAATTTTTTCGAATCGAGAAAGGAGAGCACGGATAAAAATTTCTGCCGGGAGGCGGCAGAAGCCTCGGAAGCTTCCTTAGAATAAACCGGAAGCGCAGCGTCTTTTAGATGAATCCCTTGCAGATTCGGATACGCCATGACAAAGTGCAGGCTGAGGGCATCGTGTTCAAGGCTGGACTGCACATATGCACTTGTTATTTTATGGAAAAGAGCCCGGTCAAAGCAGTGGGAACACAGCAAAATTGCGGGCAGAAAAATACACAGAAAAAGTGTGCATAGAAACAGAGGAGTCCGTTTGCGGAAAATATTTTTCAAAAAGCGCCACCAGATTTTTTCATATTTATATGTGGTTTTGGGAAAAGATATGAGAAAACCCCCTGTAAATGGGTTGACTGTCTATAGTAAAATGTGATACAAAGTAAAGTAAGTGGTTAATTTTTGGGCCGTTTTCGCGGCGGAATGAGAGGAATTATGGATAATTTGGAACTTGCCAAAGTGGCGAATGAAGTCCGCAAGGGCGTTTTGACTGCTGTACATGGCGCAAAATCCGGTCATCCGGGAGGATCGCTTTCTGCAGCAGATATCTTTACCTACCTGTATTTTGAAGAAATGAATATTGATCCGGCAGATCCGAAGAAGGAAGACCGGGATCGTTTTGTTCTTTCCAAGGGACATACGGCACCCGGTCTGTATTCTGCCCTGGCACATAGAGGCTTTTTCCCGGTAGAGGATCTGGAGACACTGCGTCATCTCGGTTCTTATTTGCAGGGACATCCCTGTCTGGATAAGATCCCGGGCGTAGATATGTCCACAGGCTCCCTTGGACAGGGTGTTTCTGCCGCTGTCGGCATGGCACTGGGCGGAAAAATGACAGACGAAAAGTTCCGCGTATATTCGCTTCTGGGCGATGGCGAGATTCAGGAAGGTCAGGTTTGGGAAGCTGCGATGTTTGCGGGCTTCCATAAGCTGGATAATCTCGTGCTTATTGTAGATAACAACGGTCTGCAGATCGATGGAAAGATCGAGGACGTATGCTCCCCGTATCCGATCGACGAGAAGTTCCGCGCTTTCAATTTCCATGTAATTGACGTTGCAGACGGCAACGATATGGAACAGCTGCGTCAGGCGTTTGCAGAAGCGCGCAGCACAAAGGGCATGCCGACTGCAATTATTGCCCATACGGTAAAGGGCAAGGGTGTTTCCTTTATGGAAGATCAGGCTGGCTGGCATGGTAAGGCGCCCAACGATGAAGAGTATCAGATCGCAATGGCGGATCTGGAAAGGATCGGTGAAGCATTATGTCAGAAGTAAAGAAGATTGCGACCAGAGAAGCCTTCGGGGAAACTCTGGTAGAGTTGGGAAAGAAACATCCTGAGCTGGTAGTGCTGGACGCAGATCTGGCCGCAGCGACAAAGACCGCTGTATTTAAAAAGAGCTTTCCTGACCGTCATTTTGACTGCGGTATCGCAGAGGCAAATATGATGGGCGTGGCAGCAGGACTTTCCCTCGTTGGGAAAATTCCGGTGGCGAGCTCCTTTGCCATGTTTGCAACAGGCCGTGCTTACGAACAGATCCGTAACTCTATCGGCTATCCTCATTTGAACGTAAAAATCGGCGCAAGCCATGCCGGCATCACCGTCGGCGAGGATGGTGCGAGCCATCAGTGTAACGAAGATATCGCCCTGATGCGCTCCATTCCGGGTATGGTTGTCATGAACCCCTCCGATGCGGTTGAGGCGGCAGAGTGTGTCCGTGCTGCAATCGAATATGTTGGCCCTGTATATATGCGTTTCGGACGTTCTGCAGTGCCGGTAATCAATGACCGTCCCGGTTATCATTTCGAGATGGGAAAAGGTATCGTGCTGCGTGAGGGTACGGATGTGACGATCGTTGCAACCGGTATTTTGGTAAGCTCCGCGCTGGAAGCGGCTGAAAAGCTGGCAGCAGAGGGCATCAGCGCAGAGGTTATCAATATTCATACGATCAAGCCTTTGGACAAAGAGTTGATCATCAACAGCGCAAAGAAGACCGGAAAAGTCGTGACGGCGGAAGAGCATTCCGTGATCGGCGGCCTTGGTTCTGCTGTTTGCGAGGCATTGTCTGAAGAGTGCCCGACAAAGGTATGCAGAATCGGCATTCAGGATGTATTCGGCGAGTCCGGTTCTGCGGGCGAGCTTCTTGTAAAATATGGTCTTGACGGGAACGGTGTATACAATACCGTAAAGAATTTTGTGACCCGTTAAGTGGAGGAAAGTATGGAAAAAATTCTGGCTCCGTCAATTCTGGCGGCCGATATTATGCGGCTTGGGGAGCAGATTGAAGCGGTAAAAAATGCTGGCGCGAAATATCTTCATATCGATGTGATGGACGGTATGTTCGTTCCGGCGCTGTCCTATGGCATGTGTGTTGTGGAGTCGATCCGCAAGTCCTGCGATATGGTTCTGGACGTGCACCTGATGATCGTAGAACCGGGACGGCATGTGGAAGCGTTTGCAAAAGCAGGCGCAGATATTATTACGATCCATCTGGAAGCCTGTGCAGACGCGCATGAGGTCATCCGACAGATTCACAGCTGCGGCTGTAAGGCTGGTGTCAGCATCAAGCCCGGTACGCCGATAGAGGTGCTGGAGGAATATCTGGATGAGGTCGAGCTGATTTTGATTATGAGTGTTGAGCCTGGCTTTGGCGGTCAGAAATATATTCCGGAGTCAACGGAACGCATCCGCCAGACCGCAGAGCTGATCCGGAAAAGCGGTCGCGAGATCGAGCTGGAGGTAGACGGCGGCGTTGGTGCAGGAAATGTCGAGCTGGTGCTGGAGGCCGGTGCGAATGTGATTGTGGCAGGTTCCGCTGTTTTTAAGGATCCGGCAAAAAATGCAGCAGAAATGATGTCGATCCTCAAAAAGTGGGATTGAATACGTTACACAGAAGCGCTCCGCAGGAAAACCTGTGGGGCGTTTTTTAGGGCTTAAAGGACACCATACGGCGGTCATCCGATCGTGCAGCGTGCATGGAAATCAGAGGAAAATTGAAAAATAAAATTTTTCAATCGCGAGATTTGTGTCTGCGCGCACTTGACACAAACTCGGTATGCGCAAAAAGCGTGCGCGGAAATCAGAGGAAACATGGAATTTTCAGAACAATTAAAAATATATGCGGAAACGCACTTTGAAAACAGAAAAAAATATTTTGCGCCGATTATATCCGAAATCGAGGCAGGCTTGTCTTTGTGCAGCGAGGAAGAGGCCCTGCTGATAAAATTTTTTTACGGGACGATGCCGCTGCGGGATGCCGGGGAATATCCGTTTGAAATATTTCTGAGTTATGTGCGCCATGCCCTCTGGCTGCGGAAAACGATAGACTGGTGCAAGAGGCTGCCGGAGGATCTGTTTGTCCACGACGTACTGTATTATCGGATCAACTCGGAGGACATCAGCGATTGCCGCAGTTTTTTTTACGAGCAGTTAAAAGACCGAATTGCGGGACTGGACGAATATCAGGCAGCGGTAGAGATCAACTACTGGTGCGTAGAGCATGCAACGTATGAAATGGCGGATGACCGAACGGCGGGGCCGATGACGATGTACCGGAGCGGAAAAGGACGCTGCGGAGAAGAATCCACCTTTACGGTGACGGCATTGCGCAGTGTCGGGCTTGCAGCACGTCAGGTATACACGCCGCGTTGGGCGCACTGCGACGATAACCATGCCTGGGTCGAGGTTTGGGTAAATGGAGAATGGCACTTTCTGGGGGCCTGCGAGCCGGAAGAAAAACTGGATCGCGGCTGGTTTACAGGACCTGCCGGACAGGCGCTTTTGATTCACAGCCGCACATTCGGCGATTATGCGGCGGGAAAGCGGGAAGAGGTAATCGGCAGGGACGGCGCGGTTGTCTGCCACAATGTCACCGCTTCGTATACAAAGACACGCAAGCTCCGGATTCAGGTGCGAAAACAGGACAACACCCCGGCAGCGCACGCACAAGTTTCGGTGGAAATTCTGAACATGGCGGAATATTTTCCGGCAGCAGTGCTGGAAACCGACGAACAGGGCGAGACTTCGATCAGGCTTGGGCTGGGCGACATCCGGCTGCAGGCGCGGTCAGAGGGAAAGTTTGTGGAGCGTTATTGTAATCTGGCAGAGGACGGCGTCGGGGCGGCAGATGAGGATTGCGCTGTTACGCTTGTGCTGAAGGATTCGGAAGCGGGAATGAAAGATGCGCTTTCTGGCGTCTCTGCCTGCGAATGGCATTTGGCGAAGCTCTGCGCTCCGAAAGAAGTCGTTGTCCGGGAAAGTGTATTGAGTGAGGAAGAAGTGTCGCGCGGCACGCGGAGACTGGCAGATGCAGTGAAGCTGCGGGAAGAACGCTTCGATCAGCTGACCCGGCACGCGATTGCAGTGCATCCGGAGGAGGAAGAGAGGATGCGCGTTGCGGGAGAGAATGCAGAGGAGTTGACAGCTTTTCTGGAAAAGGATGATAACCCGGATCGCAAAAAGCTGCTGGACAGTCTGACGAAAAAAGATAATAAAGATCTGCGGGCAGAAGTGCTGGAAGACCACTTGTCAGCAAAGCGCGGCAGCTGGCCGGAAGATATACATGTACAGGATCTGCTGTGTCCCAGAATCTGGCTGGAAGAAATCGGCGCTTACAGAAGTTACATTTGCAGTGTGCTGACTGCTCAGGAGCAGGAAGCATTTGCCTCCAATCCAGAGCTGATATGGAATTATGTAAACCAAAACATTACCTATATCCCGGAAGAAGAATATGATACCCTTTGCGCGTCGCCGATCGGCTGTCTGAAGCTGAAAATGGGCAGTGCAGTTTCCCGGACGATTTTGTTTATTGCGATTTGCAGAAGCCTGAATATCCCGGCGAGATTGGATAAAAGCCTGATGCTTCCGGAATACTGGGCGGACGGCGCATTCCATGTACCGGTCAGCAGGGCGCAGGCCTCGAAAGGAACGCTTCTGCTGCGAAATATTCCGGGAAAAGAATGGATTTATGCGCAGCACTGGACGCTGGGGCGTCTGGAAAAGGATCATTTCGTGACAATGAATCATGCCGGACTGGTATTTGAAAAGGAAACGTTAGAGCTTTTACTTCCGGTGGGAATTTATCGCCTGATTGCAGTAAAACGGCTATTGAACGGGGATCAGGAGGCAGCAGAGCTTTTGTTTGCGATCGAAAAGGAGAAACAGACCGAGCTTTATATGCCGGATTTTGAAAAAACGGATGGTGTGATGCCGTGGGGAAAAAACAGTGTACCGGATGAAAGCCAGAGCTGCCGGAAGCTGCAAAACAAAAACAACAGTCTCTGGGAGGAAATACAAAGCTGCCTGCTTCGGGACATCTTCTTACAGAGAGCAGATGGAACGCGTTGCAGTCTGGAAAAGCTGGTAAGCGGAAAACGCAGTATTCTGGCGTTTCTGGAAATTGGGGCAGAGCCGACAGAGCATGTGCTGAATGAGGTTCTGGCACTGGAAAAGAGCGCAAAAGGAAATTCCAAAGGAATTGGCTGTCAGATGCTTTTCGTTCTGCGGCAGGAAAAAGACCTGCAGCATAAAACGCTGCAGGAAGTGCTGGCGCTGGATGCGGGATCTGAGATAGAAATTTTATACGATATATCTGGCGGCGCTTCGGATTCCAACGCCGCACCGCGCACCGCGACTGGTGACACAGCGTCCGGTACCCTCTGTGGCTGGCAGGAAACTGCGAAGAGAATGAGGCTTGCCGAAAAGCTCCCGGTTCTGGCAGCTGTCAGACCGGATGGCACTGGCATTTACGGAAGCTGCGGATACCACGTCGGAAGTGTGGAGCTGATGGTGCGGATTCTGAAGGAAGCAGTCCGGACAGAAGCAGATTGATAAAAAACAATAGAATGCACGCTCTGCGAGCATTCTATTGTCATGAATCAGGGGCAGCGCCCGGGAAAATCCCCAGGCGCTGCCCCTTTTTGGAAATGGAATTACATCATGCCTTCTTTGAGAATATTATGGTCGCGCAGAAGCTTTTCGATCACTGTACCGGAAATTGCTTTTAACAGAGGCTTCTTGAGCTTATTGAGCGGTCCGGGAAGTTCGATCTCCAGCGGAGACACGCCATCCATCAGCTTTACGGAGCTGTCGAGAAGTTCACGGATATCATAAACGCTGCCCCATACCTCCGGAACACCACGGTCTACGCCAAGCAGTCCGTAAACGGCTTCCATAGCAGTACGAACAGAATATTCTGTCGTGAAGATAGTGTCTCTGGGGGTTTCCGCAAACTGACCCAGGAATGCGAAGTTTACGCAGCCATCCGGGATAACATCAGGGCGGTCACCCTTTGCTCTGGGCATGAAGAATGCGGTAATATAAGGCATCATGGTAGGAACGCAGACTGCACTGTGCTCTGCCAGCTCCGGAATTTCCTCTACCGGAACGCCGAGATGATACAGCCATTCTTCTGTAATTTCCTTACCGGTGCATTCTTTCATGGGCTTCTTGATATAATCGCCGGGAACGTCGGTGAACAGGCTGTATACCCATACACAAACCTGCTTCTTATCCTGTTCTTTGAACTGACCCTGACGGTTGATGGTCCAGCTTAACAGCCAGCTGGAATCCTGACAGCTTACGATACCGCCGGTAACGACTTTGCCGCTTCTGGGATCTCTCTGGCAGATTTTCTCAATATAAGGAATGATTTTATCATCCAGAGTGGTAACAGTTGCAGATTCCCAGTTGGTCTTTTCAATATCGGAGCAGAACTTCTCGGGATGACCAAAGGAAGGATCCTGACGGGCGATATTTTTCCACAGATCCCATACGCCGCTGTTGCGAACCTCTGCATCGCCCACCGGAGCGTGATTCTGATCTCCGTAGATCGTTCCCTCTGTGCAGCTGCCGTTTGTTACGAATACCAGATCGTTTTCGGTTAAGGCAATTTTCTGCTCTTTCCCCTTTACCTTGCATTCGATGGTCTTTGCAACCTTTTTGCCGTCATGGAAATCAAAGATAACGTTGGTAACCTCGGTATTGAACTGGAACTGTACGCCTGCGTCCTCCAGGTATTTCTTCATCGGAAGGATCAGGGATTCATACTGATTGTATTTGGTGAATTTCAGTGCACTGAAATCCGGGAGTCCGCCGATATGGTGGATGAAACGCTGGAAGTACAGCTTCATTTCCAGTGCGCTGTGCCAGTTCTCGAAAGCAAACATGGTGCGCCAGTATAACCAGAAGGTGGAGTTGAATACCTCGTCATCGAATACGTCTTCGATGGTCTTGTCGTACAGGTCTTCATCTTTTGTCAGGAACAGCTTCATGATTTCCATGCAGCCCTTCTGGCTTAAATTGAACTTGCCGTCCGTGTGTGCGTCTTCACCGCGGTTTACAGTTGCGCGGCACAGGGAGTAGTTGGGATCGTGCTTATTTAACCAGTAATACTCGTCCAGTACGGATGCACCGGGCTTTTCCAGGGAAGGAATGCTGTGGAACAGATCCCACAGGCACTCGAAATGGTTTTCCATCTCACGTCCACCACGCATTACATAGCCTCTGGAGGGATCGAAGATACCGTCACATGCGCCGCCTGCAACGTCCATTGCTTCCAGAATGTGGATGTGGGAGCCGGGCATCTGACCGTCTCTTACAAGGAAGCACGCTGCTGCAAGAGAAGCCAGTCCGCTACCCACCAGATAAGCATTTTTGTTGTCAACGCCTTCCGGTTTTTCGGGACGAGCGAATGCTTCGTAGTTACCGTTGGTGTAGTAAATGCCCGTGCTGTTTTTCTCATATTTGCCCCGCTCTGTGTTGCGGTAGCTCGGGTCAGGAGCAGGCATTTTGATGGTTTTTTCTGCGGTCTTTGCGACTGCTTCTTTAATCTCACCGGATAAGGTCTGACCTTCCTCTGCAAGATGGTCTGTATGCTTTTTTGCTGCAAATGCCGCTGCACCGACGCCTGCTGCGAGGATAGCTGCCTTTGAAAGACCGGAATGTTTCTTTGCCATGATAAAATCCTCCATTTTCGATTTTCAATACAAATTTGTCAGTAAAAGGATGCCCGAATTTTCGGGAAACAATGAGAAATTTTTTCCTCTGTTTGTTTTGTAGCTGTATCATATCGCAGGAAATGGGGTTCCTCAATTCACAGAATTGAAAGAGTGTAGCAAAATTTCCCAGTTTTTGAAATGTGTCTAAGAAATAGGAGAAAACAGACGGACGGGTTGGCTTTCTATCCCGGACATGGAGCTTCACATAAGATTGACATGGCGATAGATTTCATTAAAATAGAAAGAAAGAGACAAAAAACAGGGGCAGTAGAGTATGGAATATTTGGATATCGTAGATGAAAATGGAGTACCGACCGGGAAAACAGCAGAACGGACAGCTGCGCATAAGCAGGGACTGCGGCACCGTACTTCCCATGTCTGGATCCTGCGGGAACGGGCAGGAAAAGTCGAGGTACTGCTGCAGAAAAGAAGTCAGAATAAAGATTCCTTTCCGGGCTGTTACGATATTTCCAGCGCCGGACATATCCCTGCAGGGGTAGATTTCATTCCGTCTGCGCTGCGGGAGTTAAAGGAAGAACTGGGCTGCAGTGTTTCGGAAAATGAGTTGATTTATTGCGGACAGCGCAGATTTTCCTATGACGGCGTTTTTCATGGAAAGGAATTTCATGACAGGCAGGTCAGCAACGTTTATGCGCTATGGCTGGATCGAAGGCCGGAGGATTTTGTCCTGCAGAAAGAAGAACTGGAGGAAGTGCGCTGGTTTGAATTTGAAAGCTGTCTGAGACTGGTTGAGAAGAACGAAATTCCGCATTGCATTTATTTGGAAGAGTTGCAGATGCTGCTTCCAGAGGTGCGGAAGCGGGAAAGGCTCTGTATTCTGGTCACGCCGCCAGTGACGGAGGAAGAAAAGCAACAGCTTTTGCAGGCTGCGCCGGGACAGAAGTTTTTCTTTACGGAAAAGCCGGAGGTGACAGAAGAACAGCTGCGGCGCGCGGACATTATCCTTGGCAATTTGCAGAGTCCTTTGCAGTTAAAAAAGTGTGAAAACCTCAAATGGATTCAGTTGAATAATGCCGGGACGGAAGGCTATTGTGAACCGGGGCTTCTGCCGGAGGGTGCACATCTTGCGAATGCGACGGGTGCTTATGGAATGGCGATTTCGGAGCATATGATCGGTTGTCTGTTTGCCTTGCGGAAAAAATTGCTGCTGTATTGGGACAACCAGAAAGCACATTGCTGGCATTCGGAAGGGCATGTAAAAGTAATCGAAAGATCGAATGTACTGGTGATCGGCTGCGGTGATATCGGAATGACGTTCGGCAGAAAGATGAATGCACTTGGCTGTCGGGTGAGCGGAATTCGCAGAAGAGTTTCTAAAAAGAGCGACTGCCCGGAATGGATGGAGGGTATGTACGGCATGGACAGTCTGGAAGAACTGCTTCCAAAGGCGGATATCGTGGCGATGAGCCTGCCGGGCAATGCATCGACGTATCATGTGCTGAGCCGTGAACGGATTGCGTTGTTGTCGGACAATGCGGTTGTTTTAAACGTCGGACGGGGAACGGCGATCGATACGGATGCCCTTGCGGATGCGCTGTATACGGGAAAAATCGCGGGGGCCGCGCTGGACGTCACAGATCCGGAGCCGCTTCCGGCAGACCATCGGCTCTGGAATGCGCCGAATCTCTTGATTACGCCGCATGTTTCCGGAGGGTTTTCCCTCCCGGAGACGCTGGAAAAGATCGTCGGACTGTTTGCAGACAATCTGGAGCGGTATTTTGCAGGGCAGCTGATTGAAAATCTTGTGAATCTGCAGACGGGGTATCGGGAGTAAAGTGCCTGTAAAGCAACTGTGGATTGCTGGCAGTTATGTACCGCAGGCGTGTAGAGTCCCAGTGAATTGTGTGGGATTTTAGCGCAAAGCGCCTGCAAAATGGAGATCAGTATGGAAAAAGCATATAAACTGGAATTTGGGGGACAGCCCGGCGGAGAGCTTTTCATGACTTGCTGCGGGTGTTCCCGGACAGAACCCCTGCACTGCTTCGGACCGGCGATGAAGCCGCATTATCTGATTCATTATGTATTAAACGGCAGGGGGATTTTCAAAATGGAGGGCGAGGAATATCCGCTGGAAGCAGGCTGCGGATTTTTGATCGAGCCGGGGCAGATGAGCTTTTATCAGGCGGATGAAAAAGATCCGTGGATGTACATCTGGGTCGGCTTTGCGGGCGAGCGCGCGGAAGAATATGTCAAAAGCATGGGGATTTCCCCGCGGCACCCGGTGTTTCATTCGGAGCAGTCGGACGAGCTTTACAGCATTGTCCGGGACATGATGGATCATAATACGGTCGGTGTTGCAAACGAGCTGCGCCGAAACGGTTTGCTGCATATTTTTCTGTCGGTTGTGGCGCAGAGTATGCCGGAGGAAAGGCGGGAGGAAACGGATCGGGCGAACCAGTATGTCCGCCGGGCAGTGGAATTTATTCAGCGTAACTACTGCAACCCGATCCGGGTGACGGACGTGGCGGATTATGTCTGTGTCAACCGCAGTTATCTATATACTCTGTTTCAGAAATCTCTCGGTATGTCCCCGCAGCAGTTTTTGGCGGCGTATCGGCTGACAAAGGCTGCGGAAATGCTGATGGTGCCGCATCTGCCGGTGGAAAGCATCGCATTGTCCTGCGGATATCAGGATCCGCTTGTGTTCAGCAAGGCGTTTCGGCAGATGAAGGGGGTTTCCCCGACGATGTATCGGAAGCAGATTCAGCAGGATGAAAACCGCGTCAACCGGGAGCACTTAAAACAGGTAGAGGAGTTTATCTCCAGAGTCGGCAGGCTTGAGCTGGGCGGGGAGCCGTGACGGCAGTGCTGCGCGGGTGTGTCGGGCATGATAAAACGTAGGATGTTGCGGACACGCAGACAGATCGCGCAGCACCGTGACACGCGGCACGGCATACCTCGTTGACTTTACTTCCGAATTCCGGCGAGCACCTCGTTAGGAATAACAAATTCCGGGCAACCCATGGACATCGGTGCAACATCGCCTTCGTTGAAGCAAACCACAACCTCGTTGTTCTGATTCAAGTAGAAGGAAGTGTTGTCTGTGATGGAGGTAAAATCCCATTCCGGCATATCGGAATCGAGCCAGTAGATTTTATTTTCATCTGCCGCCATCTGTTCTTTCATCTGCTGTTTGATATTGTCGCTGATAGTGGTTAAATAATCGCTGCCCTCCTGGAAGAGATCTGCAAGCTGCAGGCGTTTTCCGGTGGAAAGGTCAATGGTGTAGTAGTAGTTCCATTCCGCACCGCTTCCGGCAGACTGGAAACAGATCAGTTTCAGGGTGAAATACTGATCGGTGGTCGCCAGAATTTCGGATTTGACGGTCATATTCTGGTAGCCTTCTTCGTTTTTCTTGCTTTCTTCGAATTCTGCGATCAGGCGGTCTGTGATGGTCTGAATCTCTGTATTGATTTCCTCTGCTGTTTTCTTCGTCTGTTCGGAAACGGCGGAGGATTTTTGTGTATCCGCGTCGGTGTCCGGTGCGACAGTTACCTCCGGAACCTGAATGTCTGCGCTGTTTCGGTCATCTTCGTAGTGATAGTCCCGGAAGGTAACGACTTCAACAAGCCTGGAGAGCACAGGAACCTGACTCATTGCGTAGGCAACGGAAGCAGAGGTGTTCGGTAAGATGACCAGAGCTGCAGCAGCTGCAGCGGCGGCGATCCCGCAGCGGCGTGTGATGGAGCATCTGTGGGAGACAGAGCTGTGGGCAGCATTGGAACCCTGCTGGCTGTTCTCCTGCTTTGCCTGAGAGATCTTTAGTTTCATTTGTAAAAGCTGTTCTTCGGACATGTGGATGTCCTGATATTCTTTTTTCAATTCCTGTAACTGTTTTTCACGGTTTTCCATAATAAAAATCCTTTCTGAGAGTAATGGCGGGGCTGAGCCACCGCTTGAATGGTGTTGAACTTGCTGCACGCTGATGGGTCTCGAATGTGGTCGGCAGCTGTGTCGGGCGGTCAGTCCAGCGACAACCGGAGTTTTTTGAGACTGCGATATAGTCTGCTTTTGATGGTATTTGTGTTTTCTTCCATGATGGCTGCAATGTCTTCCAGCTTCATATCTTCAAAATATTTCAGCTCTACGATCATGCGGTCGCGGGGCGGCAGCAGCTCCAGCGCATGTTTCAGATCGAAATTCTCGTAAGCGTCTTCGTAGTGTGGCTCGTCGTTTCCTTCTTCCAACGGCTCCGTTTTTTTCTGCTTACAGAAAGAAAAAATCTCGTTGAGCATGATTCGATACAGCCAGGTGGCTGCATAACGGACCTCTTTTAAGTCAGAGCTGCTTCGGATAGCTTTATATGCGCCGTTCTGGACGATATCTCCTGCGTCTGCTTCGTTGTGGACGTAGCTGTAAGCGAGCCGGTAATATTGATCGTAATTTTGCAAAAGCAGATCTTCTACCGCTTTTTCTTTTGTTTTTCTGGATAATGATATCACGAAGAAATTCGCCTCCTTCTTTTGTTGTTCTGAGGATTAGACGTTGTAGGCGGGAAAAAAGTTTCAGGGAGTTTTAAATTTACTCTACCATACCATTATTTTTAACAAATTTGGTTGAAAAATTTCCGAAAATAGAACTATAGGTTCTTAAGTAGAACTAAGGGATCGTGGAGCAGAACAGATAGGAAACCTATACTTTACCCATACTATCAGTACGAGACTATAACGATAAGGGGAAGGGAAAAAGTATATGCTTGGGGAGCAGATTAAACGGTGCAGGGAGAAGCGTGGATTTACACAGGAGCAGCTTGCGGAAAAAATCGGAGTCAGCATAGAGACGATTTCCAGTATTGAACGGGGCATCAAAATGCCCAGACTGCAGAATTTTGTAGCGATCGCAAATCAGCTTGGCGTTTCAGCAGATGAACTTCTGCAGGACGAACTGGATTTCGGCTTTATCGCGGAAGCGAACGCTCTTTCCAAAAAGCTGGAGGAGTTGTCGAGGGCAGATCGGAAGCGGATTTTAGAGACCATGAACTTTCTGATTGTACAGGCTGGCGGAAAATCGGAATAAGAGTTTCGTTTTCAGTGGATAAGAAAAATTGCACCGGACTGGAGAAACGACAGAAGCAGGCAGGAGCTGACGGGTATCTGAATCGGACGGAATAGGATAGGAAGCGTCGGCTCCGCTTGACCCTGAGAAAAGGAGAGGTGATGTGCTTTTATAATTATCAATAATGATAGTGTATTATATGGTAGTAATAAGGATTGATAAAGCAAGGGTTCTGTGGTAGGATAAAAGCAAAGAAAGGCTTTAGGCTATCCGCAGAATCGGAAAGGATAGCATATGAGTGAAACGGAAGATAAAAAAAGAGAAAAACGGCATCAGGAAGATCTTGAGCGTCTGCGCAGTTTCCGACCGATTGACGATACATTCATGCGGGGACTTTTCAAAGATAATCTCCCACTGGCAGAAATGGTTCTTCGGATTATTACCGGGAAAAAGGATCTGACACTGTTAAAGTGTGAGACACAGGCGGATTTAAAGCGGGTGACCGGAGCAAGGTCGATTTGTCTGGATGCGTATGCAGAGGACAGTACAGGGAAAAAATACGATATGGAGGTTCAACGGTCGGATAATGGAGCCGATCCGCATCGTGCGAGATACCATTCCAGTGTGATGGACGTGGAAAATCTCGATGAAAAACAGGATTACAGAGACTTGCCGGATACTTATGTGATCTTTATCACGGAAAAAGATTATTATAAGGCAGGGAAGCCAATGTATGTGATTCAGAATATGAACCTTACGCTGAACCAGCCGTTTGAGGATGGAACACATATTTTATATGTAAATGGCGAATACCGCGGCGATTCGGATTTGGGCAAGCTGATGCACGATTTTAATTGTACGGATGCGGAAGATATGTATTTTGATCTAATGGCGGAAAAGACGCGGTATCTGAAAGAGAATCCGAAAGGAGTGAATGAAATGTGCAAGGTTATGGAAGATTTGAGAAATGAGAGCTACGCGGAAGGACGCGAAGAAGGACGCGAAGAACAGGCAAAAATAACTGCTTTCAGAATGGGCAAAAAAGGGCGTTCGCCGGAAGAAATCGCGGAGTTGATTGGCTTTAACGTGGAAACAGTGAAAAAATGGCTGCAAACTACAGAAGAGTAAAAGAATAAAGGAATGCAGTCAAAATCGCAGAGTAGCAGCGGAATGGAAATTAAGTATAGTTAATTTTGAAGCTGGGAAAACTTTATAGATACCGGTACACCGTGCAAAAAAGTCGCATGATGTATAGGTATTTTTTATTCATGACAATAGAATGCTCGCAGAGCGTGCATTCTATTGCTTTGCAGGCGGAAAATTCCCTTCATAACAATAGAATGTTCGCGGAACTTTCCCCCTATTTTTACCAATTTCTACGAGCAGGCTGCTAATTTCGACGAGATTATTTGCAACCCCGAAAAGTATGGTACAATCGATATAAGATATATTTTATGACGAACTGTGCGTGTGGGGAGGCAGATAATTCGCGCAGGCAGTTGATTGGTGACAACAGTACGTTCGCGCAGAGCGAGTTATAGATTGGAAGGGTGAGTATCAAAGCATCGGGAGTTTGTATTGCATTCTATTGTTTGAAAAAGAGAAATCTATCAACGGGGTAATAACAGGGGTAAACTACAATGAAAAAGAAAATATTGAGTGACACATTATTGCAGATCTTTCGAACCAGGAAACGGTTTGTTTTTGGCATTTTAATTTCGCTGATTTTGGAGACAGTGATCTCTTTGGGGCTGCCAGGCATACTCAGCAAGATCATAGACGGTCTGGGGAAACAGACAATTACATGGCTTGTTGCATTTATTCTGTTCTTTTTGGCAGTTGTGGTCGTAAAAGGATTTGCAACAGTTTTAAATTCTTATTTAAGCGAAAAAATGGGCAGGAGCGTCTGCGATGAAATCCGGAAAGAGTTGTTGAAAAAATTATTCCAGTTTTCTGTCTCCCAGCATAAAATGTCGAAAACCGGAGACTTTTTTGAGAAGATCGAAGGCGACGTCAACGTTATGGTTGGATTCTTTTCCAATATGCTGATCGACATCATGAGCAGCTCATTTATGATAGTGGGAATCCTGGTTGTATTCCTGACAAAGTCGCTGATTCTCGGCGAAATTTTTTGTGTGATAGCGGTTCTGATATTTGTCATTTTTATCGGAACCCAGAAGAGCCTTTCTGCATTATGGAACGATGCGCGAGCGAGTGAAACAAAGCTGTTTGGAGAGTTTTCCGAAGATGTGTATGCTGCGGCAGATGTAAAAGGAATTGGCAAAGAAGATTATATCCATGAGCGGTTCCATAAGGATTTTGCAGAGTTTGAGCAAAAACAGGTAAAGGCGTCCTTCTGGGGGAATTTGCCGGCGACGGTGTTTTTCTCCCTGCTAAATGTTGCGGAAGGCATTGCACTGCTGATCGGAGTCCAGCTGTTAAATCGTGGCAGATTGTCAATTGGAGAACTGTATTTGCTGACGAGTTATGTCGGCTTATTGAACATGCCGTTTTTTCATTTAAAATATCAGTTTGCGCAGATGCCGATGTCGCTTGCTGCTCTAAAAAGAGTGAATTCCATATTTGAAATGGAATCCCAGGAGGATCAAAACGAAGAAGCTGCAGAATTTAGCGGCAATGAGATTGTGTTTTCGGACGTTTCTTTTGGCTACAATCAGTCGAGGGTTTTGTCAGATATATCGTTTACGATCGGCTCGAATGAAAATGTGCTGATCGAGGGAAGGACAGGCTGCGGAAAGAGCACTATTTTGCATCTGATTGCAGGACTGTATGTACCGGACTGCGGCAAAATTCTGATCGGTGGAAAAGAAATCCGGGAGTTTAACCGGAGAAAATATGTGGAAAATGTTTTCTATATTTCCCAGTTTTATCCGATTATCGAAGATACGCTGCTGAACAATCTGGTGCGGTTTTACGACAATTACGAGAAGCAGTCGGTTGAGCTGGCGCTGAAAATCACCCATATGGATCAGTGGATGGAAGAAACGAAAATCGGTCTGGAAGATACCATCAAACCGGAAGATTTTACGGTAAATGAGGCGCAGATTTTGGCATGGACGGCAGCATTAATTGCAAAGCCCCGTATTTTGCTGGTCGATGAATTCGACGCTTCCATAGACGATAAAATCCTCACGACGATTGATACGCTCCTTGAAAAGGAATTTACGGATTCTACGATTATCATGGTGTCCCATAAAAACAGGAGTGCCTTGAAATTCCACAAAAAGATACATATGGAAGAAAGTCGGATACAGGTAGAAACCTGCTGAGAATCGAGAGGGACAAATTATGAAAATGAAAAAGAGAGAACTATATCGGGCTTTCACGAAAGACATAAAGGCTTTTGGACTACTTGTGATAGCGGTCGAAACGATCACTTATACGTTCAGTTTTTTAATGAGCGGTATTGCAAAAAAAGACATTTTTAACGTGATTGAAGGAAAAGACGTCACACTTGGAATCTATTCCCTAAACATTTTAATCTTGATCAACGTGATGGTTCCACTGATCATCAATTGTGTAAAACAGATCAATTCCGCTTTTGTGGAAAAATGGAAAACCAAGGCGAGATACAACGTAAAAAGTGTATTGTTAAACTATGTGTTGAGGGAATCGCTGAATCCGGAGCGGGAGACAGACGGCGCAGTTTTAAATTATTACCGGAATGAATGCGAGGACGTCGTAAATTTCTTTTTGGAGTTTTATTATCAGGTTCCCAAAATCGTATTATCCGTTTCGATATTAATCGTGATGTTTTTTATCAACCCGATCTTTGCAGCTGTAAGCCTGTTCCCGACCGCTTTGACGGTTTTTCTGGTAAAAGTTCTTGGCAAGAAAATTTTCTTATACCGGACGAATTCCCGGAAAAACACAAAAGAAGTGACGAGTTTTCTGAATAACTTTTTTGAAAACACCGAGTATTTTTATATGATCGGAAACCGGGAACGGGTAATTTCCGCGTATGAGAGAAAATGTCAGGAGAGATCGAAAAGCGAGATTCGGGACAGAATTTTTGACAGCCTGCTGGGCAGTATTTCCGGCAATTCTTCGAATATGGCATTGGGCATTATTTTACTGATTGCATTGCCGTTTATGATGAACGGAATCTTTTCGGTTGGCGAATTTGTCATGTTTGGCTATTACTATGCGTTTCTGGCATATCTGCCGGATGCGATCGGAAATCTGGTAAAAAGAAAGAAGCAGACGAACGCATCGCTGGAACGCCTTGGATTTTTGCTTCAGGAGACAGATGGTGCAGGCTTTGTCAGGGAAAAAGACGGATATGATTTTTTAATCTGTGCAGGCGGTGGAAAGAAAACGTTCCATGCGGCGGAAAAAGAAATCGTGATTTTAAAAGGCGAAAAGAGCAGCGAAGCGCTGCGCACATTATTTTCCGTATGCGACAGAGAATTGAAGGATAAAAAATGCGTCTATGTACCGAGTGAGCCGGTTTTATTCGATGACTCTCTTTTGGAAAATATTTCTATGGGAGAGGGGATTGAGGATGCAAAAATGAATGGCATTCTGGCGAAAACAGCTCTGGTCGAGGATGTGAAAACTTTTGGGGATGGACTGCTTAAGCGGTGTGGAAAAAAGGGAGAGAACCTGTCCGGTGGGCAGAGAAAAAGAGTCGGGATCGCACGGGGACTTTATCAGGATGCGGATGTGCTGTTTCTGGATGGTGTGGCGGATCGGGTGGATTCTGCAACGGCAAGATTTCTGGTGGAGCATGTTTTGGAAGAATTTCAGGGACTGGTGGTAATGGTGTTTGAGGATGGCTTTTCGCAGAAGCTGGACGGAATGGTTGTTGAGGTGTGAGCCTTAAATAAGTAAGTAGAGAATTTGCGGATGCCGGTATGATGCATGAGGCTTCATGCCGCCGTGATGGTCTGCACCGGAGATGCTTCTCTTATCACGATACTCACACTTTCTGAAGAGGAAGCACTTCATGCACAGAAAATCATCCGGGATGGAAGAGAGCTTCTTGTGATTTCGGAGA
>OBLO01000278.1_pt1 | contig 54074 bp, 43 predicted proteins | sample 1519401 | NCBI WGS metagenome assembly OBLO01 (sample SAMEA2602897, study PRJEB22501) | metagenome | reverse complement strand
CTTCTTGCCCGCCCTAAAGGCAACCTGCATCGCCCTTTTCCTCTCTTTTCGTTGCCTTTTCCCGCTTCACAAGCCGAGAAAAGCAACCTAATTTCGCTTTTTCCTCTTTTTTCGTTGCCTTTTCCAACTTCTTACCCGCCCTAAAGGCAACCTGCATCGCCCTTTTCCTCTTTTTCCGTTGCTTTTCCAACTTCTTGCCCGCCCTAAAGGCAACCTGCATCGCCCTTTTCCTCTCTTTTCGTTGCCTTTTCCCGCTTCACAAGCCGAGAAAGGCAACCTAATTTCCCTTTTTCCTCTTTTTTCGTTGCCTTTTCCCGCTTCACAAGCCGAGAAAGGCAACCTAATTTCCCTTTTTCCTCTTTTTTCGTTGCCTTTTCCCGCTTCACAAGCCGAGAAAGGCAACCTAATTTCCCTTTTCCTCTTTTTTCGCTGCCTTTTCCCGCTTCACAAGCCAAGAAAGGCAACCTAATTTCACATTTTCCCCTCTTTTCGTTGTCTTTTCCCGCTTCACAATCAAAGAAAGGCAACCCGTGTCGCTGCACAACCCGCCTCCCCCCCTCCGGGGTGCCCCCTTAGTTCTATGGGGGACCATCGGTTTTCGTGAGGGATTTAGAACGCCGCCGGTGCATAGAGGGCGTACTTCGCGCCCTCATGCACCGCTGCGTGCGTTCTCTAAGCGCGAGCGGATCCCGAGGCGAAAACCGATGGTCCCCTCACTCAAAAGTAATACTCGCATACGCATCCACCGTCCCATATCCCCACTCCCGGCTCGGATACTCCTCGCCTCGCGGAGTGGCTCCCCGGATCAAGAGTTCCGGCACGATGTTTCCGTTGAGTTCAGCGACACTAAACTGCTGTAAAAAGAGTGCGGCGATGCCGGTCGTGACAGCGGCGGCGACGCTGGTTCCGGTCATTGTGCCGTATTGTTCACGGGGATAAGGACCAAAGATTTCGACGCCCGGTGCCGTCACATCCGGTTTGATAATGCCATTCGGCGTGAATCCCCGGCTTGCCTGCGCATAAAAGGCATTATTGACCGGGTTGTAAGCAGAAATTGTAATCGCATTTCTGGCGTTTCCGGGTTCGCAGATTGTCGTGTCCGGATTGGGGCGGGTAAACACCGTTTCGCCTTCCAAAAATTGGGTGATAGGAAGCCACATATGGTAGTGCGGATACTCCTGCCGGGAAGTAACGATAATTTTCCACACACCCGGCTTCGTGTCCTCGAAGCGGAATAAGATCACTTGATCCCTCGTCTGCCCCTGCACGCGGCCGGTTCGGATTTCAAGATTTGTATTTTCGATGGGAAACCGTTTCTGCCGCTGCAAACCATCTTCTGCCCGGGTTAGTCCCAACGAACTTCCTCCCGGCGAAATCACATCAAACGACACACTTCCGGGAGTCTGCCACCACAATTCGCAGACAAATCCAAGACTCGCTCTCGCAACGTCGATCTGAATTTCTTCTTCCTTTTTGGTAATTTCATAATGATGCCCGACGGGACCTTCATTTCCGGCGCAGGCGACGATACTTGCCCCCGCCATATTATTGATGTCGATGAGATGACAGAGCGGAGAGGCTCCGTCATGATTTCCAAGATTACTCCCCATGCCGACGCAGATTGAGACCGGTCGCCCCAGAGAATACGCCACTTGCAGAATATACATAATTCCTGCCATAATATCATTTTCCTGATAACAGGGAACTTTTGACGGCACGCGGTAATATTCGCGGTAACTGTTTTTCGCCTCTTTGCATTTGACAACAATAATCTGAGAAAGTGGTGCAATGCCCGAAAATTCCTTACCTGGGATTTCGTTGCCTGCTGCCACGCCTGCCAAAAATGTTCCATGACCGATATCATCGCGCGTCGGCAAATAGGAAGATGGCTGTTCCCGTTTTAACGCCTCATTGATCTCCTGCTCCGAAAACACACGGCCATAATCAAACTGGGACGGGCCGCCCTCGCGGATCGTCTGATCCCAGATCGAATGAATGCGCGTCGTTCCATCGGCATTACGGAATGCCTCATGCGTAAAATCAATGCCCGTATCAACAAATCCCACGATCACACCCTGTCCGTAAAAATCCAAATACGGCTGCCTGCGAATCTGCATCACGCCGGCAGCCTCCAATGCTTCATATCCCATAAGCCCATATACGTGCGGCACGGTGCCGTAGCCAAATTGATTGATCGTCTGACTGTCAATCCTGTTTTCCTCTCGGTATACAATCGTTCCACCGCCGCCGATCCGGCTGTAACACGTGGGCTGGTATCTCTCCACCAACGTCTCTTCTCGGATATATGAAGAGACAATATAATCCAATACCTGTTCCGAGTAAATCGCTTCTGTACAAGTCACAAGTCTGCCTCCCGGCTTTTTTACCAAGTATATGCAGAAAATCAAAATTTTTTCACAACATCTTCTTTCTTTTAAAATAAAGGATCAATAGCAACACAACAAGCACGCTGGCAAAGATCACGCCGGGATACCCGCTCTGCAATTCCGGCATATTTTGGAAATTCATGCCATACCATCCCGTGATGAGTGTGAGGGGGAAGAAAATGGTCGATATCACAGTCAAAAACTGCATATTGGCATTCTGCCTGGCATCGACATAACCCTGATAGGCGTCCCGAACCTGTCCGGCGTATTCGAGAAGATGCACCGTCTTTGACATAAGCCGGTCGGCGCGGTCCGTCACAGTGCCAAAATATTTTGTCTGTTTTTTGGCAAAAAAACCATTCTCATTGGTCTCCAATTCCCGTCCGAGATCCATAAGCTCATCGTAATAACTGCGGAGCGTCAAAAGTTCTTTGCGGACCGGCGAAAAATCGCTGAGAAAATGTGCCGCATGCCCTTCCGATATGCGCTCTTCCATCTCCATTAAGCGTTTTTCATACTGAACCAATAATTCGAGATCGCGGTGAATAAATTCCGTAATGTAATAATAAAGGAATTTTTCCTTCGTCATTTCGCGATTCCTGTTTTTCCGCTGAATGCGTCGGATCAAACGATACGAAAAATCGCTGTTATCCACAAGCACGATGTTTTTCTCGTTGACAAAGAAAAGAATAGCGTACCGTTTTCCCAAAAGATCAAGAAGTTTCGGGATATAAAACGACCCAATCATGCACTCCTGCTGGTTTTCCACCTTGCAGAATCCGATGTCCGAAAGCTGCACTTCCCCTTCATAGCGCATCTGCGCCTGTTCCAATGCAGCCTTTGCGCCCGCTTCTGTCGTCACAAAAACCCGGGAAGGCATGTCCTCCCCGAGTTCCGGTAAATCTGTCTTTTTCTGTTCCTGCAGGCATGCTCCCAGCGTGAAGATCATACGGCTGCCTCCAATTCCAGTTTCATTTCTTCCATCTGCTCTTCTTCCAGTTTGACAAATACGACACCATCCATCGTCTCCTCCGCAATGCCGACACAGTTATCTGCCACACGATCCAGATTGTAGAGAATGCTTGAATACGCCTGTGTCAATGCCGGATCGCAGATTTTCTTTTCCACACGATTCAAATGCGCTTTCGTATTTTTCTTCTGCGCCTTTCGCATCTTACTGCGGTTTTTAATGACAATTTCCGCCTCCGAAGAATCCCCATTGATCACCGAATCCATCGACTCCGTAAACAGATTCTGCGCAATTTCAATGCATTGGCGAAGTTCTGTGACTGCCTTATCCGAAAGGTCTTTTCCCTGCAGCTGCATGTCATCACTCGCTGCCGCAATATCCGCACACCGGTCTGCGATGCGATCAATATTATTTGTCACAAACAGAAATCCTGCGGTCTGCTCCGACTGCTGCTCCGTGAGCATTCCACTCGAAAACAACTTGGTAATGTATACGGAAATACACTCCTGAAGTTCTTTTACAGTCTGGTACGCATTTTCATACTGCTGTCTCGCATAACTTCCGCCCACGCCGCTGATGCTGTCTTTCAATGCACTTACCATCATCTCGCTGTAATTTGCCAAACGTTTCATTTCCTCCGACACAAGATACATCGCCGGCAGCGGTTTGCCGATCATTTTGTCGTCGAGATACTGCGGTGCCTGGTCCATTACTACTGTCTTATCCTTTCCGCGAATGATTGTGGTGACAATTTTCACCATAACCGGGATAAGTGGCAGCCAAATAACCGTACAAAATACATTGAATGCGGTATGCGCATTGGCAATCTGTCTTGAAATGACATCCACTTCATTTCCTTTGGGCGATATAAACTGTACAAATTTAGCAAATAACGGAATGATAAATACAAAAACAATACTTCCGCTTATATTAAATATACTATGCGCGATCGCCGTCCTTTTGGCGTTTTTCGACTGTCCGATCGAAGCTAACAGAGCCGTAATAGTCGTTCCGATGTTGTCGCCAAGCAGGATTGGAATCGCTCCGGTGAGTCCTATTACACTTGTCACGCCATCCGGCATTGGCTGCGATGCGAAGTTTTGAAGGACCGCGATCGTCGCCGAGCTGCTCTGCACAACCAGCGTCATCACGGCGCCCAAGATCACGCCAAGCACCGGAATATGTTTTACCTGAACCATCATATCCACAAAGATCGGACTATTTGCCAGCGGTTTCATAACACTTCCCATGATCTCAATTCCTTCAAAGAGCAATCCAAATGACAAAATGACCATTCCGATATTTTTTACTTTTTCCTTTTTTCCTAAAAACTGAAGCATAAATCCGATAAATATGATGGGATAAATGTAATTGCTGATTTTAAATGCCATCAGCTGTGCTGTCATGGTCGTCCCAATATTCGCGCCAAAGATAACGGATATCGCCTGCGGCAGGCTCATAAGTCCCGCGCTTACAAATCCGATCACCATAACCGTCGTCGCCGAACTGCTCTGCAGAACCGCCGTAACAAGTGCTCCTGCAAGCGCACCCATCAACGGATTTTTTGTCAGAAAACTAAGAACTTTTTTCATCTTTTCCCCAGCAGCCTTCTGCAATGCATCACTCATGGAATTCATTCCAAAAAGAAACATTGCGAGTCCACCCACCAAACCAAATATAATTTTCGCCGTCTCGTTCATAAGTATTTTCCTCTTTTCTCCTTCATTTTCCTTAACTTTAACACCGCATTGTATAATCCAATTCCTATTTGTGTAAAAGTTAAGTAAAATTTGGGAGAAATCAGGAGACTGTGGGGAACATTTTTTGACTTGGATTACATTTTTCGTCTTCTGGGGCATACAATATCACTCATGTGTTTGACCCTATTTGCGATTTTCTTCTCTGAGCCATACAACAGTAGTAAACTTTTTGACCCTAACAACGTTTTTCTCTTCTAGATCATATAGCAACGCTTGTATATTTGACCTTATTTGCGCTTTTTTCCAGCAAACCAACACCACCGTATATAATATGTGACTTTCTTCACAGTAAAATCAAATTCTAAAACGAATCGTTGACATGGGATTCACTAATTGATATAATATTCATTACAGAACAAAAATCGTTTGAGGTTTTTACTAGGGCGGTGCGTGCACTAAACTAGATTTGAGCTTTTGCAACAAAGGTACGAAACCTCAACTCGTTTCGTACCTTTGTTATCTTCATTCTAAAACAAAAATCCTAATGCATGTACGGCAAATGCAGCCACCCACGCAATCACACATTGTGCCACTACGGTCAAAAACGCGGCTTTATTGCTTCCCATTTCCCTTTTCACGGTAGCGACCGCCGCCACACACGGCGTATACAACAAGGTAAATACTAAGAAAACAAATGCCGTAAATGGGGTAAATAACGTATGTATCTGCGATACATCTCCTCCCAGGAGAACGGTAAGTGTCGATACCACACTTTCTTTGGCTGTAAATCCGGTAATCAATGCCGTGGAAATGCGCCAGTCGCCAAAACCAAGTGGTTTAAAAAGCGGCGCCGCAAGGCTTCCAATCATTGCCAGTAGGCTTTCATCCGCTGATTCTGCAACATTAAGCCGAATGTCAAATGTCTGCAGAAACCATATGATGATCGATGCCAAAAAGATAATGGTAAATGCTTTTTGGATAAATCCTTTTGCCTTTTCCCAAATCAGCTGCACCACACTTTTTGCAGAGGGAAGGCGGTAATTTGGCAGTTCCATCACAAACGGCACCGGTTCGCCCTTAAATTTTGTCTTTTTCAAGATCAATGCATACAAAATGCCACATACAATTCCAAAAAGATACAGTCCGACCATCACAAGTGCTTGGTATTTTCGCGGGAAAAATGCACTGATCATCAACGTGTAAATTGGCAATTTTGCACTACAGCTCATAAATGGTGTAAGCAGGATCGTCATCTTGCGGTCACGCTCACTCGAAAGCGTACGCGTCGCCATGATAGCAGGCACCGAACAGCCAAATCCAATCAGCATCGGCACAAAACTCCGTCCTGACAATCCCGTCTTTCGCAGCAGTTTGTCCATGACAAATGCCACACGCGCCATATATCCGGTATCTTCCAAAATTGACAGGAAGAAAAACAATGTCACGATCGTCGGCAGGAAACTAAGTACACTTCCCACACCCTGACAGATTCCGGAAACCACCAGATCATGCACAACCGGGTTAATCCGGACTGCAGTAAGACCTTTGTCGATCCACGAAATCACAGCATCGACACCCAGAGCCATAAGATCTGACAGCCAGGCTCCGAGAAAATTAAATGTCATCGCAAACACCAATGCCATAATACCGATAAAGCATGGAATTGCTGTATATTTCCCTGTCAGCACACGGTCAATCATCATACTTCTGTGATGCTCTTTGCTCTCATGCGGACGCACAAGTGTCTTCTTACACAAATTTTCGATAAAGGTAAATCGCATATTGGCAATGGCCGCTTCTCGGTCTAAACCGGTCTCTTTTTCCATCACAGCAATAATCTGCTGAAATGCCTGCTTTTTCTCATCGGAAAGCCGCATCTCTTTTTCGATCAGATAATCATTTTCAATCATTTTTGTCGCTGCAAAACGAACCGGAAGTCCTGCTGCCTTTGCCTCAGGCTCCAGCATATGTACTGCTGCATGAATGCATCGATGCACCGCTCCGATTGGATCCTCCTCCTGCTTGCTGTCCGGGCAGAAATCAATTCTTCCCGGTGGCTCCTGAAATTCCGCTACATGCATAGCATGGCTGATAAGTTCATCAATTCCTTCGTTTTTTGCTGCCGAAATCGGCACAACCGGAATCCCAAGGATTTCCTCTAACTCATTGACACGCGCGGATCCCCCATTGGCACGCACTTCATCCATCATATTGAGTGCAAGTACCATCGGAATTCCAAGTTCCATCAGCTGCATCGTCAAACAAAGATTTCGTTCCAGATTTGATGCATCCACAATATTAATAATACCCGTTGGTTTAGAATCCAGCAAAAAATCCCTTGTCACAATTTCCTCATTGGAATAGGGGGACAGGGAATAAATGCCCGGAAGATCTGTTACCGTTGCCTCCGGATGGTTGCGGATCGTACCGTCTTTCCGGTCTACCGTCACACCCGGAAAATTTCCGACATGCTGATTTGCCCCAGTAAGCTGGTTAAAAAGCGTGGTTTTTCCACAATTTTGATTTCCGGCAAGGGCAAACCGAATCGGCGTTCCCTTGGGAAGTCTTCTTGCTTCATCTTCTTCTCTTTCTTTTTTTGCTTTTCCCAGTTCTCCTACTCCCGGATGGGGAACTGCCTGATATGCCCGTTCCTTTTCCGGATTGCAGGTTTCCTCCGGATGGATTCCATCAATCTCAATCTTCTGTGCTTCTTCCAGCCGAAGCGTCAGTTCGTAGCCACGAACTTTAATCTGGACCGGATCTCCCATCGGAGCAATCTTTTGTAAAGTAATCTCTGTACCGGGTGTCAGCCCCATATCAAGCAGATGATGGCGAAGTGCTCCCTCGCCTTCTACTGCCTGTATGTAGGCGCATTGCCCCGGCTGTAATTCATTCATTCTCATTTTATTCTACAATACTTCCTTAATTGCATTCATCAGTTCGTCATATGTCTCATACGCCGGAAGCTGTGGATATTCTGCCTTGATTGCATCCGTGCTCTTAAACAAAAATCCGGCTTTACTTGCAAGAATCATTCCGATATCATTGTGGCTGTCTCCACTTGCGATCGTATCGTAGCCGATGGACTGAAGTGCCTTTACTGTCGTCAGTTTTGACTGTTCGCAGCGCATCTTAAATCCTGTAATTTCGCCATCTTCTGCCACAACAAGTTCATTGCAGAATATCGTCGGATATCCTAATTTTTTCATAAGCGGTCCGGCAAACTGGGAAAATGTATCGCTGATGATGATAACCTGTGTCATGCTGCGAAGTTCATCCAAAAACTCTTTGGCTCCCGGAATCGGATCGATCGTTGCGATGGTTTCCTGAATCTCCTTCAAGCCAAGTCCATGCTCTTTCAAAATTCCAAGTCTGAAATTCATCAATTTATCATAATCCGGTTCGTCTCTCGTCGTCTTTTTCAATTCCGGGATTCCTGTCGCCTCGCTAAATGCGATCCAGATCTCCGGTACCAAAACTCCCTCTAAGTCCAAACATACAATTTCCATTTTTCCGTTACCTCCGTACTTTCCTTGATTTATAACTAGTAAATCTGCCGGTTTTCCCAGCGTCACCATCACTATTATAAAATATCCCTGTCACTTTGACAAGTGTATTTTACACCTTCACCGTCAGTATTTTAGAATATACGCTGTACTTTTTCGCCTTTTTCTTTTTATCAAACGTTCTGACTTTAAAGGACAGCGTCTTATTCTTAAGAAGACATCTGAGTTTCATTTTTCCTTTGTATATTTTAATATTATTTTCGCTCAATGAAATACGTACAAATTTATTTTTCTTTTTCATATAAATTTCAACGTATTTTCCTTTGTATTTCTTTACGCGAAACTCCAGGTAAACATTCCTTCCGGAGCCTTTTTTGCGAACTGTGACCTCCGGCGCTGTCATCCCATTTACCGCGTATTTCTTTACGTTCGAAAAGGCTCCGTTATCGGCTTGTATTTTGTAATAATACGTTCGACCTGCCTTTACTTTCCTGTCTCTAAACAAACATTTCGAAGCTGATACGCTTCCAATTTTTGTATATCTTCCTTTTTCTTTTCCCGACCGGTAAATCTTATAAGTTTTCGTTCCGGGTACCACCTTCCACTGTAGGATAATGCTCCGATTGTCCTTGGTATGAATCCTTTTCCAGGCAGGCGGTTTTACGGATTTTCCCGGCAAATCTTGTCCGGGACTGTCATCTGCCGCCGATGTTGCAAACGGTGCAGCCGTCTGATTTACTATCCCGGTCTTCGGAGTTGGTTTAACCGCCGGTGAAGTACTCGGTTTGCCCGATGCCGTCGCTTTTGGTGTCGACGTTGGAGCCGCACTTGGCTTTACCGTCGCTTTTGGTGTCGGAGTTACTGAGTCCGGTGTCCCCGCTGGCGATGTCCTCGGCGTCGCAGATGCTGTCACTGGCGGAGTTACCGTTGGGGTCATGCCGGGTTTTGCAGTCGCCGTCACCGCAGGAGTTTGGGTTACCGGAGCCGCGCTTGGCTTTACCGTCGCACTTGGTGTCGGAGTTACTGAGTCCGGTGTCCCCGCTGGCGATGTACTCGGCGTCGCAGATGCTGTCGCCGGCAGAGTTACGGTTGGAGTTGCACTCGGTGTCACCGTCGCACTCGGCGTCGCTGTCGCTGGTACCGGGCTAGCACTTGGCGTCGCTGTCGGAACAGACATTTCCACTCCCGTCATTTTATTTTTTGCAATAAATCCCTCACTATAAGCACATTCCTCACAATACTGGCAGCTTACTTTGCAAGTATCATCTTCAAAAAAGACCATTTCCTGCAAATTATGCGTATGCTCAGAAAGATCCATATACGAGAATCCTTTTGTTTCTGCAAAATCCTTCGCTTTTTCACTTTCAGAACAAATCAGAAAATCACTTGTGGCATTGCGAAATCCAACACTAATACTATCCAACTCTTTCGAAATATACAACTTTTTCAACGTTGAAAAATCGATCCCATAAAAGAAATCATTCCAAACATGTACTATATCCGGCATGAACAGATTTTGCAGTTTTGATATATAAATTTGATTTGATAAAGGATATGGCAAAGTATTAAAAAGGACCAGATTCTTCACACTTGAATGTTTCTCTAACATATTTGCTAAATGAAATCCCGAGTAAGAACCTGATATCTTATTCTGGTCATACAAAATCGTCTCCAATCCACTACAGCCTTGAAACAGGCATTTTCCTTCATACCAAAACGGACCGTTAAACCATGCCCAGCTTAATTTCTCACAATTAATAAAACTATTCGCAGCAACTTCAATCTTATCATTCTTTTCTCTTGCCGGGAAATAAACTCCTGTTATTTTAGACGAAGCAAAGGCATAATCTTCGATCCGTTCGACTGTAGTTGGCACAAAGCATGCGCCACCTCTTTGTGCCGGCCAGACAATCAAATGTGTCAGATCCGTAGTGTACATCGCTCCATTCCACATAAGATAATAGCCATTTTTTTCATCCAGCACGACCTCCTCCAGATTGTCCATTCTGCCTAATGTATTATTGGTGATTGTCTTTACATTTTTTCCGATATAAAGGTGCTTTATCCCACTTCCACTAAGTGCATTTTCACCAATCTGTACGTAAGTATCCGGGATTGTGAGCGACTGGAGATTGGCATTGTTTTCAAACAAAAAATCTCCCACTTTTGTCACCGAATACACATCATTTCCTTTTTGTACATAGGCCGGAAGTTCTACTACACCATCGTTTTCTCCCTGATACACATAATCATCCCAGCCTTCGGCTCCTGCTGTCGCTGTGTGCGTCGTGTCATCCACAATATATGGGATGCCATATTTATCTTTTCCTTCTTCATCCAGTTGAACAATCTCATCTGCATCCGGTGCCGTCGTCGGAGCCAGCGTCGGGCTCTGTTCTTTGGGATATTTTGCCAATTCTTTCCATTCGTACGAAGTATCCGTCCCATATCCACACTCTTCGCAATATTGGCCTGTTACTTTTATAAACTCATCCTCATAAAAAACGGTCGAAGCCAATTCATGCGTATGCTCATCTATATTCTGATAAGGGAACCCGTTTTCCTGCGCAAACTTTGCCGCGGTGCTGTCGGATTTCGCACACCAGGTTGTCTTATAATACGATGTGAGCGCCCCTTTGCTATCATTCCACTCTAATGTTGCAATAGCTTCCGGCATGTATAATTTTGTTAAGTTCGAAGCCCTCTTTAAAAAATCACAGCGAAATGTCTTACAAGTATCCGGAATAATCAGATATTTAAGATTTTGATTACTTGCAAAACCTGCGGTAAAAGAATTTCCTTTTTCTACAATTATACTTTGAACGTTACGTAATCCATTCAAATTACTTCCTAGCTTAATGCTATTCTTTATATATACATTTTTAACGTTTTTAGCACCGATGGCATCTCCTATGCTCGTTTCCAGATACGATAACTCTCCGAGGCAGATGTTCTGCAGATTCGAGCATTCTTCCAGGCAATCCGACTCCATCCGTTTTACATGCGAAGTATCCAAAAACCGCATTGTGCAAGCATTAAATGCATATTTTCCCAAGCATTCTACCGTATCCGGAAGGTAAACTTTGTCAATTTTGGCACCCTGAAACGCAAATGGTCCCACGGATTTCGTTCCATCCATGATGACAAACGAGTCCTTTTCTTCGGAACCAAAATAAGCTACCACACTCATCTCTCCCATATCGTAGAGCACATCTCCCACAAACTTAAAAAAAGGATTATTTTCATTAATATAAATTTCACAGGAAGCCCTTAAAAATGCGGAGCGGTTCATATTTTTCACCCGCATTCCCAGCGATAATATTTTTAATGTCGAAGTACTAAAAGCAAAATCTCCGATTGTCACAACCGTATCCGGAACAATAACTTCTTTTAAATTCACACCACGAAACGCCTCTTCTTCCACTTCGCGTACTACATATTCTTTTCCTTTAAACGTCACTTTTGCCGGAATTTCATAGACACCATCTACGTCCGAGAAATCACAACTTCGATTATCAGAAGCCACTTTGGCGGTAAGATCCTGATTGTTTAATGTGTATAAAACGCCCTGTCGGTCTTTGTATTTAATGTTTAATGGTTTTGTGATATTGGATGCCGAATATTGGCTCTGCGCCGTCAGTTCTCCCTGCTGCGTCTCCGCCTGCGCACTCTCCGGTATTTGAACAAATGAAAAGATCATAGAAATAATAAGCAATATTGCAAGTCTTTTCCGATTCATACTCCTCGCCTTCCTTTTTCAAAAAAAATAATAATCACCAGACCAGTTGTCCCAGTCTAATGATTATTATAAAATATCTATGGTGCTTTGACAAGCGAATATTGTCAGTTTATGTCGTATTTACACATTTCTTCCAGCTTACCGCGATAATATTGAAGTTGTTCTGCAACACCGATCATACGTTTGCCACTATCTTCTGTTTTCCGCCGATTCCACGTTTTTTCAGCCATTTTTTGTATGCCTTCTTCTTTGCTTTTGGCACTTTGACAACGGCTTTTTTGTGAATCTTTGCAAATGCTTTTGCACCAACTGTTTTCGCCTTTAATTTAGTGGTTTGGATCGTAACCTTTTTCAGGTTTACGCATTTATAAAATGCTTTTTCCCCTATCTTCTCGATATCTGCTCCGATCACGACCGTTTTCAGTTTTTTATTGCCGGCAAATGCTTTTTCCGCAATTGCTGTCACTTTATAGTTCACACCATCCACTTTTACCGTCTTCGGAATTACAACCGTTTTTGCTTTCTTTTTGGCTGCACTCTTTGTCAGTTCGACTTCCGGTATTTTGCCGGAAGTGTCGGTTACTTTGTAGTTTTCAGTTTTTTATTGCCGGCAAATGCTTTTTCCGCAATTGCTGTCACTTTATAGTTCACACCATCCACTTTTACCGTCTTCGGAATTACAACCGTTTTTGCTTTCTTTTTGGCTGCACTCTTTGTCAGTTCGACTTCCGGTATTTTGCCGGAAGTGTCGGTTACTTTGTAGGTGTCGCCTTTTTTTGACGCAATCTTCGTTCCTGCTGTCTCCGGTGCCTTGGCAGCTGCCGGTGTTTTGGTTTCGCCCGGTGCAATGACGGATTTGTCGCTTGGTGCCGGTGTCGCGGTAGATTTGTTACCCTCTGACGGACCAGCTGAAGGGACGCTTCCCGGATTCGTGCCTGCCGGCGTTGCTGTCGGACCTGCCGATGGCACAGCGGATGGTTTTGCGGTCGGTTTGGCCGTCGGTTTACCCGTTGGCTTTGCAGTCGGTACAGCCGTCGGTGTCAGGGTTGGTTTTGCCGTTGGTACAGCCGTCGGTGCTGCTTTAATCGTATACGTCACTTCAGCTTGCACAGAACCAATAAATAACGTCGCTTTGATCGTACCCGGACTGGTAAGGTCTTCTGTCGGATTTTCACCGCGTGTATAAACGATCTTATACGGCACTTCCTCCTCGCCCCATTCGTCACTACATTCGACACCTACCGTAACCGGATGTGCTTTTCCGTCATAGGTAACGTCATTTGCACTCACAGTCAGTTGTACATTGTGTGAAGAGTCGTTCTTACAGATTCCCGTAATCGTATTCCCATTTGCTGTATACTCAGCTTCATGAGATGGTGTAGTCGTTTGAAGTTCGGCATTCGAATATACTTTCACACATCCCTGATAACCGGCATATACGATTCCGTGGGACGGATCCGCTACCGGTGCCGCATCTCTCTCATCGCCGTTGTCGATGTTCTGGTGCCAATACTGGCTTCCGTCTGTCACTCCGTGATTGAGAAGACTGCACACTTCTCCGGAAGCAAACTGCTCTGCTGTCTTCGCATTTTCCTCTCCTGTTTTCTCGGAAAGATAATACGTATTCTCTAACTTGCTTCCCGCAAAAGACTTACAGATCGGATAGGTCTCGCCATCTCCGTTAAACGTGATATCTTTTGCAAAACTATCTTTAATCGTACCATAGTTTCCGCCGACTAACGCACTATGAACCCGTAATTTAATGCTCTGTTCATCATCGTCGTCCGTCCTTTTTTTCGTTTCTACCGTCGAACTTTCCACGGAACAGTTCTCGATGGTTCCATAATTACGGGCACAGAGAATACCGGATTGGAAGTCCGCCGAATACTCATCCGAAGGAATCGATGCATTCTTGATATGAACATTTTTAATCGTACCATAATTTTTTAATATCAAAACACTCGAATAATATTTGTTTTTCACATTGGTGATACCATGTCCGTTTCCATCAAAAGTACCATAATAGTCTCCGTTACCCTCATCCAGTAAATAAAAACAGTCTTCTCCGCTAAAATCAAGATCTGTCTCCAAAAGAATGTTTAATGTATTGTCATACCAAAGATTCTCATTTAACAAATCAAGGTCATCTCTGTTCTCTATTTTGACAAACCATTTGCCTTCTTTTTGAACTGCTTTTAGAAAAGAAGTATAACTCGTCCCTTGCTGCACCGTATCTCCCGGATAGGCGATAAATTTATCATCCTCCTTGTCCGTTGCCATATAGAATGAGCCGGTCGGCAGTACATCGTCTGTCCATTCTGTGCCATCCACAGTTACCTTTTCTTTTACTTCATGTAAAGTAATAGTGACATCATCTATGATTTTCTCCGGCTTCTCTGCACTATCGTATTTATAGTATTTTTGTCCGTCAAAATACCGATTTCCCAATTCAAATCCATCTGCTACTATAATTTCCCGACCTCCGGATTCTCCTTCGTCTCGGAGTGTTACTTTGTGAGTAACCGACGTGTCATTTTTTACCATACTTTCTTTCTGTGTTTCTTCATCCCACTGATAAGTATAGATGTAGTTTTCTCCATTATCCAGTGTGATCACATTATCTCCGTATTCCAAAAGGCACTTCAGGCTTCCATCTTCTGCTGTCTGCAGTCCGGTTACCGGCTGCCCGTTGATTCTCTTCACTTTGGTATTTGGCTGAAGTCCATCCACGGTAAAAAGGTTGATAATATTATCATACACATCTGTCACGTCCTCCAGCTTAAACTGTGTTTCATCGTATGAAATCACACTATTCTGAATCACCATATTTATCGTTTTCTTCCCGTTTAAAGTCCTCACGATAGGAATCGCCTTACTCGAATTTTCCAGTTGGGCTGTTATGTTTGCACCATCGATGTACAAACTATCCTTGCAATACAGCATACTACTAACATAGGCTTTTTCCGCATCGTTGGTAAGCGATAGGTTTCCTCCCAATATGGCGATATTCTCGGCATAAACATTGTATTGATCGGCGTAGCGCAAAGATACATTTCCATCTGTCATCGTAAATTTATCCACATCTGCAATCCCTCCATATGCAGTGAAATCTCCCCCTTCCACTGTCACAGATCCAAGGCGGCGGTTTTCTCCCTCTTTCGATCCTAAAACTGCATAACCACACACTTCTCCATCTTCTTCTGTTTGCAAATCATTTTTGTAGTTTCCACTCATCAAGGTAAGGCGGCCGGTGCCTTCTTTGATTGTGAGGTCACCAAGCACCTGAGCCACGTAGTTATATTCCGTATCCGGCGACGTAAGACAGGAATCCTCTTTCACATACAGATTCGCCGTTCCTTCGATATCCAGTACCGGGAAAAGCTGCTCCGTATATACATTACCACAACCATCTGAAGTCGAATCATAGATCTGATTGTTTTGGACCTTAGCCCCATCGAAGATAATATTTGCCTCGACTCCTTTTTCCACTTTGATATGGGTATCTACAAATGCACCATTGATCTCATTGGAGCCTTTAATGATGTAATTTCCGTTTTTTGTAATATTGATTTCTATTACCTTCGTCGTGAGTTCATCCCCATACACATCCACAAATGTCTTCTCAGTCCGAAGCGAAGCATCGGAAAGATTATAGGTCACTGCATTTTCTGTCGGCAGGGAGAGTGCCTGCAATTCCTCCATCGTTGTCTGTCCTTTCGCATATGCCTGCGTGTAAGGAATCATCGGGATACTGCTCAGCACCGTCGCCGATAACGTCGCGATGCAGATTGCTTTCTTTGCTTGTCTGTAAAATTTCTTTCTCATTCTTTTCCTCCTTTTTAATACTAATGATCACTCAAGATTCCGCGAGATCCTATGCTTAATTCTATTTTCCAATTTTTCCCTGTATTCTTCGTATCGCTCTCGCAAAATCTCCCCTGTTGTCCAAGGTTTGCGACGTCCGACATAATGAATAATTGCCGGATTCTCCCTCTGGAGATCTGCAAACAGTTTCTCGCTGTTACAATTGCCACTTTGCAGATGCCCCGCCACAAAAGTGGTATAATTCCACCGAAAATCCACCGGATGTACTCTGCCATCAAACAACATATTTAAGACATCCTGGTCACTGAATGTATATTTATGCTTCGCCAGCAATTCATATATCTGTGACATCGTGATACGATTTCGTGCTTTTTCCAAATTCAAAAGCAATACTCCCGAATTAAAATAGTCCTCCGGATGCTTCATTTTCAGCCCGTCTTTGCGGTAATTATCCACGTTATAAGGCATATCATCCAAAAAGATGGCGCGCCGCGTCTTCGAAAACACTCGAAAATCTTCGGCTCGAACTGCCACTGCTTCTTTTCCGCAAAAATCGGTATCATACAACTGACTCACGTCGTCCAAAAAAATCATATCACAGTCGAAATATAACATTTTGTCATAATTTGAAAACATTTCGTCAAACAGATACAATCGATAATTGATCGCCGCTGTATAATATGCATTTGCTGTTTTCGGAAAAAACTGCCGCACATCTGCCATATCTACAAGGCGGATGCTCACCCCCGCTTCTCCATCTGCCAGTGACCGAATCTCTTCCGTCGCTTTTTCAGAAATGTCATCTTGCAAGATAAGAATATCATAAAGACGTGTCTTATCGCGATTCCACAAAAGGGAGTAGAGCGCCGTGCAAAGTGGTTCCGCATATTTTTCATCACTCACAAAACATATGTTTACAGATGTTTCAAATGCTTTCGGAAATTTTTCCTTTTCCATTTTTTCTCCTTTTCTTACGTTTTTTAGGCGTTTGACAAACACCGAAACCCACTATTTCCTTTTAGTTTTATTCTTAAGTTTATCATATTTTTATATTTTTTTCAATCTTTTTGCAGAATTGTTATTATGACAACAAAATTGTTAATTTCCAAATAGATCTTGCGCTACCGTGTGATTACTGTTAAAATATGGTTATCACGTGCATGAGGAGGATGTTTTTATTGTGAGGAAGAGAACGCACTATAACTTTAACTTATTGTTACTTTTGACTGCAGGCATTGTGGCAACGGTTTTTTCGAGCGAATGTGCGCAGGCAAAAGTGAAAACAACGATTAAAAACGGGGTCTGCATTGTCTCCGGAAAAGGTGCCATGACGGACGACTACGGTTATAATAAAGAAATCAAAAAGGTCATTATTAAAGACGGAGTAACTTCTCTCCCGGAAGAGGCCTTTACTAAGTGCAGAAATCTAAAAGAGGTTTCGATTGCAGACAGCGTAAAAAAAATCGGTGCTTATGCCTTTATGGGTACGGATCTTCACAAAATCACGATACCAAATTCGGTGAAAAAGATGGGGGACGGCGTTTTAAATTACTGCAAAAATCTGGAAAAGATTAAAATGCCGGGGAATGTAAAACTGGGATACAGTGACGAAATCTACCGGCGGATTCAATACGACCTTGGCTCCCCGGTCAAAACCATACAATTGACAAGCAGTCTGAATCTCAATACGTTTACTTACCTGGCTGCGGAAAATGTCATCGTTTCCAAAAAGGATCCCCGGTACACTTCAATCGATGGCCTCATCTATACGAAAGATGGGAAAAGTCTTGTGCGCATCCCCTCTCACCGCAAAACAGCGGTGATCGCCGAAGGATGTACGGAATTTTGCACCAATGCCATCGAATGGTGTGCCATCGATTCTGATAAGGGCTATGCCGGATGTCAGAAATTAAAATCTGTCGTACTGCCAAAAAGCATCCAGACCATTGATGTCCGGAAATTTGCCGGTGATCTCCAGCCTGTTCCTTTTTACGATGCCGCTGCCACAGGAAAGAAATATCTTTCCTTTACGCTTCAAAATAAGGACATGACATGGGAGCAGATTTCCCTTCTTCATAACAAATTTAACACGCCATATCTGAAACTCTATAAACAGGTTTCCGGCGCGTTCGGACCGGGATCTGAGCAGGGTTTCGTAACTTCAAAAAACGGAACGGCGTTATTAAAATACATTGGAAAAGAAAACGATGTCCACATTCCACAGGGAATCACACAAATTGGCGAAGGCGCTTTTTCCGGCGCACCGCTCACGGAAGTCACCATTCCCAAAAGCGTGATAATCATTGATTCTGATGCTTTTCTAAACTGTAAAAAGCTGGCAAAAGTAACTTTTGAGGGTACCCCGTCTGTCATCGCATGCAGCGCCTTTACGGAAAGGTCTGTACTTATCGAGCCAGGCAGCATCGCGATACAATACACATGGGCAGTTCCCTGCAACATAAAAGGCAGCCGCAGCTATTATACCATTTCTTTTTACTGTCTTCCCCTGGAAGGTGCCGACGGATATGAATTACAGATATCTACCGCAGAAAATTTTGCTAAGAACAAAACGAAGACATTTAACGTAAAAAAAGATGGCAAACGGGTCTGCAGACGTATCCCCAACTACCTTTCAAATATGCTGTATTACCGGGTTCGTCCTTACAAACTTATGGGACAGACAAAATTTTACGGACAATGGACACACAACCGCTTCGATCCTTGGAATTTATTTGACAAAATGCAATAACAACGGAGGATGAACTATGATGAATCAACGAAAACGTTCTATCTTATTTTTACTTTTCACCGCGGGGCTTTTTGCCGGCGTGCTCTTTTGCACCGAAACTACCCAGGCAAAAGTAAAAACAACGATTAAAAATGGAGTCTGTACGGTTTCCGGAAAAGGTGCCATGACGGACGACACCAGCTACAATAAGAAAATCAAAAAGGTCATAATTAAAGACGGGGTGACATCTCTCCCGGAAGAAGCCTTTGCGGGCTGTCTGAAACTAAAAGAAATTTCCATTGCCGACAGTGTAAAAAGCATCGGAGCGTGCGCAGAGCAGGGCTTTATAACTCCAAAAGACGGAACGGTGCTATTAAAATACGTCGGAAAAGACGACAATGTATGTATTCCTCAGGAGATTACAAAGATTGAAAAAAATGCCTTTGCATCCTCCACTTTAAAAAATGTTGTTTTCCCGGAAGGGCTGGAAAAGATTGGTGAAAACGCCTTTGCTAATTGTAAAAAGCTTACAAAAGTCACCATTCCCAAAAGTGTGGACATAATTGATCAGGATGCTTTTTCAAAATGTAAGAATTTAAAGAAGATCACTTTCAAGGGCACTCCATCTGACATTTCGCCTTATGCCTTTGACGGAACCGCCGTTGTCTCGGAACCTGGCAGCATCAAGACACAATACACCTGGGCTGTCCTTGACCGCTTAAAGAGTACCCGCAAAAAGTCTGTCTTCAACGGTACATTTCACTGTCTCCGTTTAAAAAGCGCAGACGGATACGAACTGCAAATATCTTCCACCAAAAAGTTTACAAAAAAAACGACTAAGACTTTCGCTGTCAAAAAGGACGGAAAACGTGTATGCAGAAATCTAAAACTTCCTAATGACCTATATCTCCGAATCCGTCCATACAAACTTACGGGCAGCGAGAAAACCTATGGAAAATGGACATACGCAGACTACGATACTTGGGGTTATGCCGACGAAACGTAACACACACTCAAAAAGGGGCTGCACTTTTTTGCACAGCCCCTCTTTCTCCGTTTATCGAATGATTTCAAAATACGGAAGCACATTGGAAATGTACGTATTCAGAATGTCTTTAAACTCTTTTGCCTGCTTTTCATCCATAATCTCACCATACTCGATCGTGTAAGTGTCCCCATCGCGGCTGTCAATATAGGTCATTGTGTCATTTTTCTTTTCTACCTGCTCCGGAGAATACTCGCCTTTAATCTTGTGGATTGTGAAAAATGGCATCTTCACGCCGTTTTTCTTTGCCATAAACATAGCGTAGGATTCTTTCTTTTTGAAGTCAGCATTTTTGACATTTTTCTTTTCCTTCACAGTAATAAGTTTTGCAACATTTTGGGGAAGTGCCACCGTGCAATTTGCCGCTTTACTGCGAAGTTTCGTGCGCTGTTCCATTTTTACATTGGGATTAAGCACTACCGTCTGGTCGCCAAATGTAACGCTAACAATATCTTTCGGCTCAATGACTTTCCGGAAGCCAATTCGGCGGTAACTTGAAGTTTTCTCATCGCCCCATTCCTCATTGACGTCATCGCAGAAACGGCTGTCTTCGCGTGTTCCGTCAGCAAACTGTACGACAACACGCTGTGTCTTTTCTAATTTATTCCATTCTTTAAATGACATATGTGCTTTTCCACTCTTTGTAATCTGGAAATCCACGGTCACGGAAAGTGGCGAAATGCGAATATCTTTCCATGTTGCTTTGGCATCTAGAAGCGAGATGTTTTTATTCACTTCTTTGGTTGTAACGTCTGCCTCGGTTTTGAAGGTCCAATCCAGTTTCCATTTTCCTTTTTTTACCACTTTAAATTTACCTTTTGCATCGCGGTAACCGATATTTTTCAGTGTAAATGCAACGCTTTTTCCATTCAGATTGACATCTACTCCCTGCTTGTTGATGCCGCTCACCAAAACGTTAAATGTCGTTGTCTTTTCATCACCCCCTGCCATGTTAGGACCATCTATGGTGTAATCATATGTGGCGCCATCATCACCTTTTACAGCCAGTTCTGTTGTCTGAAACTCGTATTTTTCCGGTTTTTCCGGCAGATTTTTCACTTTCAATACGGCGTAAAAACGTGTCGTATCTCCAATCACCTGACTCGTGGAAACGCTGACTCCATTATTGGTTGTGGATGCCTCCGGCGTGCTGACCATTTTTTCGATTTTCTGCGATGGTACTCCCGCCTCGATATGGAAGAAGCTGCGAATGCTGTCATCAAGTCCAAGTGCCGCCGCTGCCTTTGTGCCACCAATTCCTACTAATACTACAGCGGTCACGGCCGCAGCTGCTTTTCCGGCTGTTCTCCATCTTCGATTCTTTTTGTCTCTATTTTCATTGACTTTTTCCTGCTCAATCTTTGTCATTGTCTGTGCAAAGATTCTCTTTTTCTCAAGGTCTGTCATTGTGATTCCCTCCTGTTCTGCCTTTTTATTTTTCTCCCCAAGTCCCTGTAACATATTTTCTAAATCACGCATAATATCCTCCTTTCGCCGTTTTTTAAGCGGTCTTAATTCCTCTCTGTAACATCTGTTTTTTCAAACGCTCTCTGCCTCTCGCCAGCCTTCCCTCTACGGATTTTACAGAAATTGACAGTGCCTCTGCAATTTCACGAATGCTGTTCTGCTCATAATAGCGATAAATAAATATCTCGCGGTCCGGGCTTTTCATGTCTTCAATGAGACCAAACAACATCTCATTTTCACTCTGCTTCACAACCGCTTCTTCGATATTTTCCGTGGATGCCATCTCTGGAATCTGGTCAAAATCTTCTGTTGGCTTTTGCTTTGCGAGCGCTCTCTTCTTATCGAGCGCCGTCTTGCGGGCAATCCCATACAAATATATTTTCAAACCTTTTCCATTTTTGATCAATACCTTGTCTCTGGACTTCCACAATCCGACGAACGCATCCGATATCGCTTCCTCCACATCCTGTATCGGATATCCGGCAAGTATCGACTTGCAAATACTTTTGACTGCGCCCCCGTATTGCTCTATGGCAATTTCAATCCCTTGTGCGGCATCTGCTTTTATTAATTGTAATAATTGTTCTTCCGGCATCTTGCACGCCTCCTTTATCTTCTTTCTGAAAGACCTTTCACTTACCTATTCGTATATTATATCGAAAAACCCTCGGATTGGGGGGAATTTTTTTGGGGGAGGGCGTCTGTGATGGCTCCGCACACGTCAAGTCTTGCTTTTTCTTTTTGGGCGGGTGCTTTTGTTCTCTGGCTCGGGCGGGCTGGGCGCTCCGCACACGTCACAAACTTGCTTTTTCTTTTTGGGCGGGTACTACCGGTTCTCTGGCTCGGGCGGGCTGGGCGCTCCGCACACGTCACAAACTTGCTTTTTCTTTTTGGGCGGGTACTACCGGTTCTCTGGCTCGGGCGGGCTGGGCGCTCCGCACACGTCACAAACTTGCTTTTTCTTTTTGGGCGGGTACTACCGGTTCTCTGGCTCGGGCGGGCTGGGCGCTCCGCACACGTCACAAACTTGCTTTTTCTTTTTGGGCGGGTACTACCGGTTCTCCGATCATGCCTTTCTCGCAAAATCCCTTTCCGGCATGACCCATCTCGCAAAAAACCGCCTCCGCACACGCATATCTCGCATAACCGCTCTCTCCTCACCACGCAAAAACCGAGCCCGGCGCTCCGCGCCGGACTCGGTCCCAAGCTTCCCAGGCTCCCCTAACTCCCCAGTTTTCCCAAACTCCCCTAATCTCCCCAATCCCCATTTCCTACCTTATCCTCTCAGCCTGCTTCCACTTCGCAGATTGCTTTTTCCAAAATTTGTAATCCTTCGTCAATTTCCTCTTTCTTGACATTGAGCGGGGTTGCAAACCGCATGCCGTTTCCGTAAACTCCGCAGTTCAGAGTGAGCATGTGGCGTTTCAGACAGCCTGCCTTGACAGCGGTCCAAAGATCCGGTGCCGGACTTCCGTCCTCATGGGAAAATTCAATCGCCACCATCAGCCCAAGGCCGCGGACATCCGAGATACAGCTGTGGCGGCTCTGCATTTCACGAAGCTTTTCTTTCAGATAAGCCCCCATCTCATTCACATTTTTCAAAAGACTGCCATCCTCAAAAGCATCCAGCACCGCATTTCCGGCGGCGGCTGCACACGGATTTCCGCCAAAGGTCGTTCCGTGGGTTCCGATCGGCCATTTATCCATGATCTCCGGTGTCGAGATAACCGCACTCATCGGCAGACCGCCGGCGATGGCTTTTCCGACCGTCATAATATCCGGCACGACATCAAAATGCTCGCTCGCCCACATTTTTCCGGTTCTTCCATAACCACACTGGATTTCGTCAAAGATGAGGAGAATACCATGCTCGTCGCAGATTTTGCGGACTTCCTGCACAAATTTTTTACTTGGTACGACGTAGCCGCCCTCGCCCATAACCGGTTCCATATAGATACACGCCACATCTTCCGGATCCACGACGTAACGTAACAATTTTTTCAATTCAAACAGTGCGTAGTCCGTCCGCTCTTCCTCACTAAGTCCCGGCGGGCAGAGATCCTTTCCCGGATATGGAGCAAAATACACATTTCCCATGAGTGGATTGTAATGCCGGCGGTATTTGGAATTGGATCCGGTGATCGCGGTCGCGCCGACTGTTCGCCCGTGGAAGGAACCCATAAATGCAATCACCGCACTTCTCGCGCTGTAAGACATTGCTAGTTTGAGGGCGCTGTCTGTGGCTTCCGCGCCGCCGTTACTGAAAAAGATCGAGCTCAATTTGCCTGGTGCTTTCTCCGAAAGCCGTTTTGCCAGCGTCAATGTCGACTCGTAGTTTACAAGGTTAAACGACGCATTGACAAGATTTCCCGCCTGCTCCTGAATAGCTTTCACGACAGTTGGGTAATTGTGGCCCAATGCATTGACAGCGATTCCCTGAACAAAGTCAAGGTAGCGGTCGCCATTGACATCGGTCAGATAGCACCCGGAAGCACTTTTTGCCACCAAATTCGTCTGCTTATAAAAAACGGGACTCAAATACTGTTTGTAATCTTCAAATTTAATCATAATAAAACCTCCATTCTAGTGTAACTGACTATTCATATGCTTTTTCCAAAATTTCTTCGACATCCTGCTCCGTGATCTTCACCGGGTTGACCGCAAGAAGGCGGTATTCCATCGTTCCCTTGATAATCGCCGGGAACATTTCTTTCGTCACGCCAACCTCCGTCAATTTGCTTGGAATCCTCAGATCCGCAGCAAGTTTTTGCACCGCGCTAATGGCACAATGTGCCGCTTCCCACTTACTGAGGCCCGCGACATTTTCCCCAAGCAGTTTTGCAATCTTTCCAAACTTTTCCAGATTTCCCGGAATATTTTTCTCGATTACAAATGGAAGCATCATGGAATTGGCGGTTCCATGCGCGACGTGCGCCACACCTCCTATTGCCTGCGAGATTCCATGCACCGCGCCCAGACCGCCATTGACAAAGGCAGTTCCGGCAAGTGTGCTCGCGACTGCCATTTTTTCACGCGCCTCCAAGTTCAGCGGATCGTGTACCGCTGTCCGGATATTTTCCCCGATCAGGCGGATCGCCATTTCGCCGTACGCATCGCTGAACGGATTCGCATTCAGTGAGACGTAGGACTCAATCGCATGCGTCAGCGCGTCCATTCCCGTCGTTGCGGTGATAAAAGCCGGCATATGTATTTGCTGCAGCGGATCAATAACGGCAAATTTGGGCATCAAATATTCATGCGAAACGGACAATTTAATGTCGTTTTCTTCATCCGTTATGACGCTCGCCGCCGAAACTTCGCTGCCGGAACCGGCTGTCGTCGGCACAGCGATCAACGGAAGCGACGGTTTTTCGACGATTTTGCTTCCACCAAAGAGGTATTCTTTGACGGAGCCTTCATTGGTAACAAGCATGCACATGGCTTTGGCGGTGTCGATCACGCTGCCACCGCCGACCGCAACGCACACATCACAACCACTGTCTTTCAGCACCTGCGCCGCCGCATCACAGACATCAATCGGAGGATCCGGCTGTGTGTCTGTGAAAAGCTGCACGGAATACCCTTTTTCTTCCAATGATGCAATGATCTTGGCAAATTCGTCGGTTTTGCCAACATGCTTCCCGGTAACGAAAAATGGCTTTTTTACGCCCATTTCCTCAAATATCTCATACAATTGAAATGATGTGCCTGCGCCAAATTTGACTTTGGTCGGGCTTTTAAATAAGAAATCTTTCATGCCCGTCTCCTTTCCATATACAACACAACGAGGCACAAAAGGAAAATTCCTTTCATGCCTCGTCGCATTTCTTACTTATTTGCGCTTATCTTATCATCTTTCTTCGATTCTGTCAATAGGCAGCTGCTAAATATACTGCGATAACGTTTTCACTGCATCCATCCATAGGCAGCCCTTTTCAAAACCCCGTCACATTGTTCTGGTGATTGTAATTTTTCATCTCCGCCTGCCATTTATTTCCTTCGTGTTCATAATAGCGGTACGTCTTTTCATTGATCTTACCACGCTCTTTCAGTTCTGCCATGCGTTTCCAAAACGTCTCGTAATCCGCCTTCGCCGCATCCTTATAATTGTTGGAACTGTTCATCTGTACGGAAGTCAGTAGCTGCTCCAGTTCCACAATTCTCCTTCTGCCAAACATTTACATTTCCCCTTTCCATGTCACTTTCGGCTGCGCCCCATGCTCCTCGATGTGCTTTTCCAGCGCCGCATACAGTCTACCGCCTCACGGATCTGTATATTGGGTTCTAACATCGTATCGCTTCGTTTCCTTTTTCTTAAGTATAACACAAATGGAGCGAAAGGGGAATAGTCCGTGCAAGGCTGGGTCTTGTGGGAGCACAGCCGCCGGCTTTGTTGACGCTAGTCAATAACTCTATTGCCGGCGACGTCCTGCTGACGTGGCTTAGACGTGGGGCACTTCCTTGCACCACTGGGATGACTTGCTTTTCCTCCTTCCGAGGTACGCGCCCCCCACTGCCACGCCACAGCCTTAACTCCCCCCAAACATACTTTTCCCATCAAACATCCGCGCCAAAAAAGGCGCCCCTCCGGGCGCCCTCTTATCCGGCAAACAGTTAACCATCGTCCTCGCTGCTTTTACTGCTGTACTTCAAATGTCGTGTAGACATCTTTTTTTGCTGCCATATCTTCTGTCACTTCGTCTTTCCCTTCTGCTGTGGTGTCAATCCCCGCTTCTTTGCCAGTCAGAATTTCTGTTCCGACTTTTATATCAACGGATTTCTGTGAGCCATCTTTGTATGTGGCTGTGCAGGTGATTACTGTGTCTCCGATCAATTGCTGACGTGCTTTCAAATCTTCCTGCAGATTTTTTCCGACATTTTCAAACAACGCTGAATAGCCTTTCTTTGTCAAATTGCCTTCCCCGACAAATGCGATACAGAATTTTTTTTCCGGTTTTTCTGTGCCGCTGACCGTAAAAGATGTGTATTCATTCTGGTCATAAAGGGAATCTGCTTCCGGGTCTTCGGAATCCGAAAATTCCAAAGCGACACCAAACTTGTTTTCCGGCTTTTTACGTAGTTTACTCTCGGAAGCGATCAGATATTTGGAATCCTTTTTGGCAGCTACTGTGAAATAACCTTTATTGATCGTATATGTGACACTCTTGATATTGTCGCCTGTGCAGCTAATCGGCGCAAGAATCCAATACGATGCCTTTTTTCCACTTTCATCCCCACTCCAGGCACTTCCATAACTCGTACTCGCTGTCGCATATATTTTCGGTTGTGCCTTCCCGGACGCCTCTTCGCCCTGAGTCGATGCACCGGAGGCTTTATTCTTTTTCACCTCTGCCGCACTGACTGTTACCGTAAAGGAATTCAATACACTCTGTGGTGTTGTCTTTGTCATTTTCGTGCCCTGCTGCGCCGGACTCTTTCCGATATCTGAAAAATGTCCGTATCCGATGCCTGCCACAAGTGCCAGACAAGCTGCTGCCGCAACCGTAGATTTTATTATTGTATGTCTTCTCATAGTATGTTCACTCTCCATTCGTGGTGCCCTGTCCCAGACTTCCAATTCTTCCTCGGAAACTTCCGGTCTAAGGGATTTTCTGAGAATTTGATCCAATTCTTTATCGTTCATAATCTGCAACCTCCAATTTCTTTTTCAAGATACTTTTTGCCTTGCGCAATCGACTCTTTACTGTATTTTCTGAGATTTTCAGACAGTCGGCGATCTCTGCGATCTTCATGTCAGCCGAATAAAACAAGTAGATAGAAGTGCGATATTTTTCCGGCAATTCACTTACCAGGTTTCGCACCAGTTCTACGGTTTCCTTCTTCAATACCTGATTCTCCGGAGTTTCCTCCGAAGTCGACATCGAAAGCTGATCCCCGCTCTCCAAATGTGCCTCATAACTTTCAAAAGATGCCAGCCGCTTTCGCCAGGCAAATTTTCTCCGTCTATTCTTCCACAAAAAAACTGCCACAGACAATGCATAACTCTTTATGTTTTTGTCAGAATCCAATTTATTTAATTGTTCAAGCAATGTCAGCATCGTGTCCTGATACAGTTCCTCGCCCTCGATATCACTTGCTGTCGTCATTTTGCAGAAGCGGAGGATATCCGGACCATGCGTAAAAACATATTGGTCAAATTCATGCTTTGTCATCTTTACTTCCTTTCCCGGCAATCATTCCGGACTAACTGCCTTTCAATTCTATATTGTAATAACCCGCAAAAAAGTTTATAATTAATTCGTAATTATTTAATTACATTATTGTAACTATTCAGGATCCAATGTATGGAAATCAATGAATCGTCGTGCTTGCACGTAAGAGACTTTGATTTCCATACATTGAGATCCTAATAGGGCTCCCCCTCCACATATGAGCATTTTTAGCCTTGTCAAAGGCGAGAAAAGAACACGAAGTGTTCGAAATGCGAATGCGGGGGAGGGGCGTCCTGAATAGTTACATTCATTCAAACCAAAGAAAGAGGACTTACTTATGAGACAATTAAAAATAATCCGCTTAACCATCCACAAAATGCTACGGAACCTCCACACTTTCGTGTGCTGGGGACTTCTCGCCGCCGCAACCGGTCTTGTCATCGGGGGGTTCAGCACTCTTTTTGCCGCCAGCCTGCGTTTTGTGACCGATTTTCGCACCGAACGCCCGTGGATGATTTTTTTCCTGCCGCTTGCCGGCATTTTCATCGTATTTTTGTACGGACTTTTTCAATATAAAAATGATAAGGGCACAAATATGGTTTTGTCAACCATTCATGCCGAAACCGAACTGCCTTTTAAAATGGCACCGCTCATCTTTATCTCGACCGTGATCACCCATCTTTTCGGTGGTTCTGCGGGACGTGAGGGAGCCGCATTGCAGCTCGGCGGAAGCATCGGAAACCAGCTTGGAAGGTGGTTCCGACTTGATGACCGTGACCGCCGCATCCTCGTTATGTGTGGCATGAGTGCCGCCTTCTCGGCGATCTTCGGTACACCGATTGCCGCCGTCGTCTTCGCCATGGAAGTCGTCAGCGTCGGTGTTATGTATTATGCGGCGCTCGTTCCGTGTGTATTCGCTTCGCTCATTTCCTTCAAAGTTGCCAATCACATGGGGATCGGACCAAATGTATTTCATTTGCTTGATGTACCTAGTTTCCAATTATTACCAAGCGTTAAGGTGATTGTTCTCGCCATGCTGTGCGCCGGTCTGAGTGTTCTGTTTTGTATTATATTGCATTCTCTGGGGGATGTCTATCGTGCAAAATTGAAAAATCCGTATGTACGTATCCTATTTTCGGCAGTTATCATTATTCTGCTGACATTGTGCCTGCAGACCGATGATTATATGGGCGCCGGCGTGCCGGTCATCGCGCGCGCGATTCAGGGAAACGTCCACCCAACTGCCTTTTTCTGGAAAATTGTATTTACTGCGCTTACGCTGGAAGCCGGTTTTAAGGGCGGTGAGATTGTACCTTCGTTTTTCGTCGGTGCGACATTTGGCTGTCTGTTCGGTCAGATTGCCGGAATCTCGCCATCGCTGTGCGCCGGTGTCGGGATGGTTTCCGTATTCTGCGGTGTGACCAACTGTCCGATCTCGTCACTCCTTATTGCATTCGAATTATTTGGCTACGATGCCGTTCCATATTTTATGATTGCCATCAGCGTGAGTTTCCTGCTTTCCGGCTATTATGGGCTTTACCACGATCAAACGATCGTTTATTCCAAATACCGTTCCCAGTACGTAAACAGAAAGGCACGAGACTAAGCTCGTGCCCTCTGTAACAATATAGAAAGATATTCAAAATCATCCACACAGTCGTTTTTCAAGTTTAAAAAGCAAAACGCACTGTTTTTTCACTATTTATCCTTTTTTTCAAATATCATACGGAAAATGAATCGAACCAATGGTCCACAATAAAACATCTGATACAATATCGCCATTGGGAAATTCATCGCCCATGTCTGAATCCAAGTTCCAAAATCCTTCGTGTCCTTAAAAAGAATTGTTGCGATCAAGCTCATCGTTGGACACATAATACAGCAAATACAGATGGAAATGGCATAGGCACTCTTGATAACCTTGTATGGGGATGGGCTATGATCGTTCTTTTGTTGGGAACTCACATTTTTCTGACAATTCGTACCAAATTTATCCAGTACAAAACGATTACAAAAGGAATCCCACTTTCGGTGGCAAAGGAAGAAGGCGCGGACGGCGAAGTCAGTCAGTTTCAGACGCTTGCTACTGCTCTTGCCTCGACGATCGGAACCGATAACATTATCAAACTTCGTTAACATCCTTTTATTTAATCAAATAAATGCAGCCATGTACAGCGGTAGTGTAATGATTCCATCTTCGTCCTCACCAATATTACCATCTGCAAACTTATACGCGAAAGAAATATCCCGCTTCGACTTCACAAGTGCTTTTAACGAATTTGCTCGTGTATTGCCGCTTTTCACCTCAATCGGCACTACTCTTCCCTCTTTTTGAATCATAATATCGATTTCTTTTTTTGTTGTCTCGTTTTTATAAAAATATAATGGGTAACCCTTTTTGTATAGGGCATCTGCAATTGCACACTCATATATGCCCCCTTTGGAATTTCCCACTAACGTATTCTCCACAATCCTCTGCTTTAACGAAAAATCTTTCATCGCCATCAAAAGTGATAAGTCTGTCGTATACACTCTAAAAAAATCTTCTCTCGCATAATCATCCAAATCAAATCTGACATCTGTCACACGTTTACACAAATGCACCATATCCGCGCGAAGCAGCCATTCAATACTCGAGAAATATTTTTGCGCTCTGCCACCGCGCTCCACTTCCTTATATTGGAATTTGTGATTTTCCTTATCCAGCAACTGTTTTGCAAGCGAAAGGTAACATTTCTCTGCTTTTACCTTCTCTTCAGCTGTTGCATAGTGCGCTATATCATATTGATACACTTGCAGGAGGTTTCGTTGTATCTTATCGACTTCTCTAAAATCCTTTGTATCTATATATTTCTGCACTGCTTCCGGCATACCGCCTATTGCAATATACTGCCTGTAATAATTCATCATCCTCGAGTGAATCGCCTCGGGAATAACGGTCTTAGAAGATAAATAACTACACAAATTTTCTACCATATCTTCAGTGATTCCCATTCCCCAGAGAAATTCTTCAAAATCAATTCCATACATTTTCAGATAATCAACGTATCCAACCGGATACGAAGATGCCCGCTTATAATCTATCCCCAGAAGAGACCCGGATGCTATCACATCATATCTGTTATCAATCGCCCAAAACTTAAGTGACGTAATTGCCTCCTGACATTCCTGAATCTCGTCCAAAAAAATCAACGTCTTTCCCGGCAGGATTTTCTTTTCAGGGAAACGAAATCTCATCGCCATAACCATATTATCAACGATAAGATCTCCACTAAAAATTTCCATTGCCGAAGGCATCTGCTTAAAATTGATCTCAACAATTTCCTCATAATTCTCTTCTGCAAACCGCTCAATGATATACGTTTTTCCAGTTTGTCTTGCTCCTTGTACGACAAGACATTTTTTATCTTTTGTATGAATCCAGTCATGGATAAAAGTTGTTATTTTTCTTTTCAGCATAAGGCACCTCAATTCTTATAACCAATCCGATATCAACATTTTACCACACTTTTAATTGTGTGTCATCAACATTTTGGAAAGAAAAAAATGTGTCGTATCAACATTTTGGAATAACATATTATTTTGCCCCGTTTTTCAAAAATCATTCCTTCGCCTTAGCATTTACAATATAAATTCCCACGCACACCAGTCCAAGTGCCAGCACACTGCTCACGCCCAGCGACTCGGTTTCGTTCAGTAAAAGCGCGGACAAAATCACGCCGATCACAGGATTCATAAAGCCAAATACCGTTACTTTTGACACCGGATTGTATTTGAGCAGCATTCCCCAGAGAGAATACGCCACCGCGGAGATCATTGCCATATAAATGAGCAGCGCCGCCGCACTCGCGGTAAAGGCTTTCAAATGACCGCCCATGGCGGCCCCGCAGGCAATCATAACAATGCCACCAAGTATAAACTGATACCCGCTCAGCATGACAGGGTCTTCTTTTTGCGAAAACCGCTTCATGCAGACGGAGGAAAACGCATAGGCAACGGTTGACAGCAAAATGCAGCCATCCCCTGCCGGTGAAAAATGAAAGTCCATTCCGCTGCCGGCGACATTAACAAGCACCACACCCGCAAATCCAATCAGGCAACCGAGCATTTTGCGCGAAGTCACGGTTTCCTGGTGAAAAAGATAGCCGGCGACAAGAATCGCCACAAATGTACTGACTGCTTCGATGATCGAGGCTTTTACACCGGTCGTGTGCGCCAATCCGATATAGAAAAATAAATATTGAAGCACCGTCTGCAGAAGACTCAAAAGCCCGATTTTTCCGATAGCACTCCGCTTTGGCAGCAATATTTTCCGTTGCAGGATGCTTCCCAAAACAATCGTTAGTACACCTGCCAATGTAAAACGGTATCCTGCGTATAATATCTGAGATGCCGTATCTGCCGCCGCAATCTCCAACATGCGGTAGCCGATCTTGATGCACGGGAACGCACTTCCCCATAACGTACAGCAGATCATTGCTCCGACGACGATCACCCAGGTTTTTGTCATGAAATTCGTTTTGTTCTTCATTTCTCTATCTTAAAATACCGGATACTGTCTGCCAGTTTCGCCGCGATCGAGCGAAGTTCTTCCGCACTGGAATTGACTTTTTCAAATGTATCCGCCACTTCATTTGTCTGTTCATACGTTTGTTTCGTACTTGCCAGATTGTTCTGTGCAAATTCGGAGAGAGCATCCATCGAAGCCAGAATTTCATTCCGCACTTCTTCAAGTTCGCCCGTACTCTGCTTCATCTGCGACATCCGCTGCATAGAATCCCCAATTTCTTCCATTACTTCTTGCAGTACCCTCTGCGTCGCTTCCATGCTGGCACTCTGGCTGTTAATCGTCTCACGCATCTGCTGCATACTCTCTACCGCGCGATGCGAATCCTCATACAGTTGTTTTGCCGTATTTTCAATCTCACCACTGGAAGCATTGGACTGCTCCGACAGCGTTTTGATCTGATTGGCAACGACAGCAAACCCACGACCACTCTCACCGGCTCTCGCCGCTTCAATCGAAGCATTGAGACTGAGAAGATTGGTTTCTTCTGCCACAGATGCGATAAATGCCGTCGCTTCCTGAATTTTCTGCACCGACATATTCGTCTGATTTGTCTGCTCCTGCACATTTTTTATCATCGCTTCTACCTGCTCATTGATACTGCACAGATTTGCAATTGTCTCTGCCGCTTTTTCGCTGGATTCCTGCATCAAAGCCGCTGTCTCATTAAGAGATTCTACTTCGATAGAAGTCTTCGTGATCGTATCCCCCATCCGCTTCATATGAAGGGAGGTATCCCTTGAATTTTCTGCCTGTTCTTCCGAATTGTGAACGACAGTATGAACCGCTTCCCGAACGTTATCCATCGTATAACCGGTATCTTCTGCCGCCTTTTCAAGTACCTGCGAGGCTGCCACAAGGCTTTTTGCATTGTCAGATATTTCCAGTATAATCAACTGCATCGTATCGCGTAGCGCCACAGTGGCCCGCGAAAGGTCGCCGATTTCATCTTTTTGCTTCAATAATTTTTCTTTTACATCGACTTCCAGATTTCCTTCGGCGATCGTCCGTACCAAATGTACACTCGTATTGATATTCTTACTCATGGAAGATGCCAGTTTCATTGCAACACCAATACATACAAGCATAATGCACCCAACCGCAATCGCGATTGTAATGAGCATCTGATTGATGATGGCATCTTTTTGCTGTTTGTTCGTTCCTACAAACACCATTCCTACGACGTCACTGTCAGAATTTTCCTGATACACGGGCATAAAATAACCATAATTCAATGTTCCTTCGATGGATACTGCATCGCTGAAATATTCTTTCTTTCCCTGCAGCACCTGTTTTACAATTGCTTCGCCGACTTCCGACCGAAGCACGCGGGCACCGTTTTTATCTTTCGCCGAAGTCATGATCCTCGTTTTTCCGTAGAAAAATGTCACGTCCATGCCGGTATTTTCCTTGATTCGGTCCACCAAACTGCCAGATTTCGATACATTATAATTTCCCTTCCACACGTAGCCATTTGTAGACTGTACATACTGTCCGGCGTTCTGGTCATACGCCGCAAGCGTCGCAGCCGCCGTTCCTTTTAGTGCTGCCTGAATTTCATCCAGCATCGAACCGCGCATCATTGTAAGGGTCAGTGCCATAGTCACAATTCCCAGCAGCAATACCGGTCCGATTGCCAATAACAATATCTTTTTCTTAATTTTCATTGGTTCCCCTCCTGTTCTATTTTACAACTTCTACGGTTTTAAAATACCAGTTGATTCCACCGGTAATCGTCTTATCATCCAATGTCTTTCCTTCTTTTCCAACCGTTTTTCCGTCGTTTGTCTCGATTACGCCGTCAAACACGCCATTTTCGCCGGATAAAATCTGCTGTTTTGCCTCTTCCACTTTTTCCGCCGTTCCCTCTTTACAAAAACCGGAAAGTTCTGTGATTCCCACCAGATTTTCGTTCATTCCGCCGTAATAATTCGAGCCGTCCCATGTGCCGTCGATCACGCTCTGCACTGCCGACGTATAATACGCACTCCAGTTCCAGATCACACTGCAAAGGCATGCTTTCGGTGCCTCTTTGCTCATATCCGAGTTGTAACCGATACCATACACGCCCTTTTCCTGCGCCATCGTCTGCGGATAGGAAGTGTCACAATGCTGTGCAATGACGTCGCATCCCATATCCAAAAGTTTTGCCGCCGCGGCTTTTTCCGCTTTGGGATCGTACCAACTGTTCGTCACTTTCACGTACACTTTGGCGTCCGGATTTACCGAATAAATTCCAAATGCAAAGGCATCCACACCTCCTGTCACTTCGGAATTTGACGAATCCATCGCCGCAACATATCCGATTTTTCCTGACTTCGTATTCATCCCTGCGACAATTCCGCTCAGATAACGTGCCTGGTAAATTCTTCCAAAATAGTTATTGAAATTTTTACCATTTGACAGATAGCCGGTTCCGTGTGAAAAATAGACATCCGGGTATTTTTCTGCCATTTCTGCGACTTTTTTCATGTAACCCCAGCTCGTCGCAAAAATGATCTTGCACCCTTCATCGACGCAATCTTGAATCGCTTCTTCTGTCGCCTTTTCATCGGTGTCGGACACGTTATTTTTTCGAATGATCTGATCATCGGAAAGTCCCAGATTTTGCTGCATTCCCTGAATTCCAAGATCGTGCGTATACGTATATCCGCTGCCCTCCGCCGGATCGGCCAAATGAATGACACCAATTTTAATCTTTGCTTTTGTCTCTTCTTTTTCTGCCGTCTGTGCCGTTTTTTGTGCTCCTTCGTTGGTCGCATAATCGTCAATTTTCTGCGCCGCACCACACCCGGTAAACAGCACACAGGACAATACGACCGCAAGCATTTTTCGTATCATTCTTTTCCTCCGTTTCCCATATAGAAATCCACAATAATTTGCATAGTTTCAGTATATCACAAATGCATTTCTAACACAATTATAAATAATATGTAACTATTCCATACATTTAGATCCGAATAGGGCTCCCCTCCACATATGAGCATTTTTAGCCTTGCTAAAGGCGAGAAAAGAACACGAAGTGTTCGAAATGCGAATGTGTGGGAGGGGGAGGCTGAATAGTTACAATGATATATAAATTTATTTGATTTCCACGAATTCTTCGTTTATAATAATGGTACATTATGATTTAAGAAAGGAACCTCATCCGATGCATCAGATAAAAAAATTTGTAAAAACAGAAACCGTTCTTTGTATTTTTTCTCTCCTTGCGCTCATTTCGCTCTTTCTTGTACCGCCGGATGCCGCTTATTTGGATTATATCGATTTTCGAACATTGGCAATTTTATTCTGCCTCATGGCCGTTATGGCAGGTTTTCAGGAAAATGGTCTGTTTGCTGTAATCGCACAGTCTATCCTCTGCCACGTAAAAAATATACGACAGATTTTATCTGTCTTAGTTCTCTTGTGCTTCTTTTGCAGTATGTTCATTACCAACGACGTCGCACTGATCACATTTGTGCCGTTGACAATTATTGTATTCCACATGCTTGATGCAAAATTAAAAAAATGGTTAATTCCCACCATCGTGCTTCAGACGATTGCCGCCAATCTGGGAAGTATGCTGACTCCGCTCGGCAATCCACAAAATCTATATCTTTATGAAAAATCCGGCAGCGATATCGGCTCTTTTCTTCTGCTTATGCTGCCTTTTACTTTCGTTTCTCTTCTCCTTCTCTGTGCATGGATTCTTATTATATGCCGCCGGGAATCGACTGCTATTCAGGTAAATTTTGAAAAAAAGGCATCCATTCAAAGTCCGCTTTCCGTTCTCGGCTTTTCTCTCCTTTTTCTGACCTGCCTGCTTACTGTTCTTCATGTGATACCGTGGAAAATCACTTTAAATATTGTCCTTATCAGCATGATTGGCTACAGTCGGAAAACTTTTAAGAAAATTGATTATTCTCTTCTTTTCACATTTACCGCCCTTTTTATCTTTATCGGAAATATTGGGCGAATTCCGTTTTTTCATGATACCGTTGCTAATATTATCAATGGACATGAAACGCTTACTGCAATCCTTGCCAGCCAGTTTATGAGTAATGTTCCCGCTGCAATTCTTTTGTCAGGATTTACCCGTCAATATGCCGACTTGATCATCGGAGTAAATCTTGGTGGACTAGGCACGCTGATTGCCTCCATGGCAAGCCTGATTTCATTCAAATTTTTAGCCAAAGAAATGCCTGAAAAAAAAGGTGCTTATCTTTTGTATTTCACGATAAGCAGCCTCGTATTTCTGGTACTTTTGATGAGTCTTTCTTATCTATTAAATGTGATGTAACTATTTCGTCATACCCGGATACAAACGTCGCTGCGTCCCGTCGTATCTTTCGTTACGACAATCTGTTTGTCGATTTTTTCCTTCAATTCCGACACATGCGATATGATACCGACCAGCTTATGTCCTTCGGTAATTCCGACCAGCGCCTTGTATGCCAGTGGAAGTGTTTTTTCAGTATCGAGCGAGCCAAATCCTTCATCGACAAACATCGTGTCGATCTGGATTCCGCCTGCCGACTCCTGCACCTCATCGGAGAGCCCCAGCGCCAATGACAGCGATGCCATAAACGACTCCCCGCCGGAAAGCGACTTGACACTTCGCCGCGTGCCATTATAATGATCGATAACACACAATTCCAATCCGCTCTGGCTCCGTTTATTCTCCGCTTCCCGCACGCGCTCTAACTCATACTGTCCATCGGACATTTTCATAAACCGTAGATTCGCGCGGTAAATGATACGGTCAAAATACGTCATCTGCACATAGGTTTCAAGACTGATTTTATCTTTCGCCGTCAATGTTCCGTTTGCCGTCGCAGAAAGTGCATTGACCCACGCATATTTTTTCTCCTGCGCCAAAAGTTCACCTGCATTTTTACTTATATTTTCCTGAATGCCCGCGTTCGTTTTCCGGCGCGTATGCATTTCTTTCATTTTTTCGTCAAACATCGTCCGCTCCCCCATCAAAACCTTCTGGCGTTCCAAAAGTTCCGGAAGATCTATGGTTTCCGCCGTTTCAATCGCTTTTTGAAGTCCCTCGATCGTTCCCTGCATCGCAGAAACCGCCTGACTTTTTTGCTGATATCTCTTGTCGGCACTGTCAAATTTTTCCTGTTTTTTCTTGACTGAAATTCGGATTTCCTGCTCTTTCTTCGCTGCCTCCCGGTAGCCGGAAAAACGCAGATCTGCCACTATTTCCTGCTTTTGTTTCTTCGCATTTTCAAATGTTTCCGTCGCCTTGATCTGAGATGCCACAAGTTCTTCCCTGCTTTGTTTTTCTTTCTCATAAGCAGTTTCACTTTCCGGAATTTTTTTCTCTAACCAAACTTTTCTCTGTATCCTCTTCTCTTCTTCTGACAATTCGTTCTGTCTTTTCAAAAGCTTCTCTTTTGTCTCTTTTTCCAATGCCGCGATCTGCTCGTCCGCGTCCGTCACTTTACCAAATAACTGCGAAAGTTCCTCCTCCAGATGGCTCGCTGCCTCTGTTGCTTTGGTATGATAAATGTTTGCCTGTTTTGCCTTCTCATTCACATTTTCATAAGCTCGCTCGCACGACATTTTCGCCTTTTTGAGGTCCTCCTCATGTGGCACTTCACTGGAAAGTTCTGCCACTTTCGGATGGCTCAATGAACCGCAGACCGGACATGGCATATCTTCCACAAGCCGGCTTGCCAATAACCCCGCCTGTCCGTCACGATAGGCCTGATCCATCCGTTCATATACCTGTTTTTCCTTCTTATAGGCTTCGTCTGCCGCAAGATATTGTTTCTGCGCTTCCCTTGCTTCGCTTTGCCGTTCCGTCAGATCTTTCTGTTTTGCTTTGATCTGTTTGATCTTCTGTATTTTTTCGCTTAACCGCTCTATTTCATGTCGTAATTTTTCCTGCAACTCCCCGGTATCTGCGAGCATCTGCAACTCTTGTCTATCATTTTCCAGTTCTATTTCAAGGTCTTTTATGCCCTTGCCTTTTTCTAATAATTGGGTTTTGATCTGTTCGGCAGAATGCTCCGCCTTCTGAATTATCTTCTCCAGTTCTTCCACTTTTTCGTACTTTGGAAGTTCCAGATGAATCTCCGTCGCCTGACGCAGAAGTTCTTCTGTCCCCTCCTGCTCTTTTTTCGCCTGCTCCCGCTGCTGTTTTGCAAGTTCTCTTTCTTCGCGCAGAGTCAGAATCTGCTCTCCGGCTTCCTGCAATTCTTTTTGCATTTTTTCTATCTGCTCTGCCTGCCCGATCTTTGCATTTACTTTTTCTAATTCTTCGTCTATTTTCGTCTCGTTTTCTCTTATTTTTCGAGCTTTTTCGACATCTTCCTGTTCTAATTCGCTCAGTATTTCCAATACTTTTTCGATTGGAAGTTCCTTCTTTTTTGCTTTTTCCACTTCCAAAAATAATACATTTTCTTCCTCACATAAAATCCCCTGAATATACTGCTCCATGCTCTTTCTAAGGTCCTGGCAGTTTCCGTACAACTGCTTTGCTTCGCCCGAAAGTTTCTTTTGCAGATTCAAATAACGCTCCGTCTGAAATAAACGGCGAAAAATCTCCTGCCTCTCCGATGTCGGCGCGATCAAAAGTTTCAGGAAATCTCCCTGCGCGAGCATCGCGATCTGGGTAAACTGCTCCCTGTCGACGCCCAGCAGGTCTTCTATCACAGTGGTTACTTCCTTTTTCCCCGATACCACGACGCCATCCGGCAGAATCAGTTCCGCATTGGCTTTTTCGGTCGTCATGCCCTCTCCACGCTGTTTTTTTCTGGCGTATTCCGGATTTCTTGCCACCTCGTAGGTCTGTCCCCGATGCGAAAAGACAAGACGCACTTCCGTTTTCGTGTCACTGTCGGCGTACGTAGAACGAAGCATCCATTCCTCACGGTTTTCTCCGCTCGGTCTTCCGTACAAAGCATAGCAGATGGCATCAAATATCGTAGTTTTGCCGGCTCCCGTATCTCCTGTGATCAGATACAATCCGTCATTTCCTAATTTTCCCATATCCAGTTTTTTTGTATCCGCATACGGTCCAAATGCTGTCATTGTCAAATATAACGGTCTCATATCCTCACTCCTTCCACACGGTTTTCATCATATCCTGCACGAACGCGCGCTGTTCTTCATTCATCGGCTGATTATTCTGCATCTCATACAATTCTTCAAACAATTCGATCGGCTGTTTATGCTCCACATCCGCGCCCTTTTCCACCAGTTGATCCTGCCTGGTCCGCGTATTATCATAATTCAATTTCATAAGATTTGGGTAAATTTTTCGAAGTTTTCCCATCGCATCCGGAATATCTTCCTCATCTGTCAATGTGACGTGAAGATAATCGTCGGTTTTCTGGTCTTGATAAAAAGATTCTTTGGTTAATTCTTCAAATGTTCCACTGATTTCCCTCATATCATGTTTGGGAATCAACGGAGCCGTACGTATCGCAATCGTTTTCCCTTCGATGTCTAATATCGTCACGGATTTATGGTGATTCGCCTCAGAAAAAGAATATTTAAGCGGAGTTCCGCTATAGCGGACCGTATCTCTTCCTACCCGCTGCGGACCATGAATGTGCCCAAGTGCGACATAATCAAAGGCATCAAACACCGAAACATCGACGTTATCCAGTCCCCCGATCATTTCCTCCGAATCCGAGCGGGAGGCCCCGGTCACAAACTGGTGCGCGATCAGAATATTGCATTTTGTTTCGTCAACGTCCATGTGGTCAATTGCCACACGGCACGCATCAGAATAATTTTTGATATTGTCAGTTTCCTCCGGAAATACCGTTTTGACAGTAATTGGCCGAACAAACGGAAGCATATAAATATTGATTTCATTCCCATTTTCTTCCAAAGAAAACGGTTCCACCTTCCCCTCATACACAGGGGAAAAATGAATTCCGCTGCGGTCGATCAGATCTGACGCAAATGCAAGTTTAACCGCAGAGTCGTGGTTTCCACTGATGATATACACCTGCAGTTCCCTTTTTGCAAGGTTTGATAAAAATCCGCCAAGAAGTTTTACTGCCTCTTCGTTTGGCACAGATTTATCGTAAATATCTCCCGCGATCATCACCCCATCCGGTTTCTCCTCGTCAATGATCTCCAGCACTTTCCGTAATATATAACGCTGATCTTCCACCATCGAAAATTCATTCACGCGTTTTCCGAGATGAAGATCTGACAAATGCAGTAACCGCATCGGCTCCCTCCCTTGTTATTCAATGTCCAACAGTTCTTTTACCATCGCCGCTGTATATTCTACTTTTTCCACATGATTTGCTTCGATCTGATACAACGCATGTGCCGCAAGATGTTCTGCCGCCTGCTCCAACGGACGGATTCCCGTCGTTCCTTGGTATTTTTCCATAATGGCATCCAAGGCATCTTCGCCGACGATACACTCTTCTTTTTGCATGCTCATATGTTTCAGCACTTTCGGAAGAGCAAACTGAGAAAAGATGGTTTTCTTTTCTTCGATCGTATAGTCCGGTATATCAATAACTGCAAAACGTGACATCAATGGTGCACTGATATTTTCCTTGTCATTTGCCGTCGCGATCGGATACACTCCTACGGTCGGAATACGGCATTCAATGTAGTTGTCCGTAAATCCAAGATTGTCCAATAAGGTCAAAAGCACGTCCGCCGGATTTCCATTTCCTTTTCCGGAATTTGCCTTATCCAGCTCATTGATGATAAATACAAGATTGGAAGATTCTGCCATTGCAAAGGCTTCCATGATAATACCTGCTTTTGCATTTGCATAAATACGCGAGCTTCCGGTAAGCTGCTCGGGATCGTTGATCGAACTCATATCCAGTGTCGTCCATGGCAGCCGCAGAATACGTGCTACGGCATACGCGATCTGCGATTTTCCGGTACCTGCCGGGCCACAAAGCAAAATACCATACGCCGGCAGTGTATGTGTACGATTGATCTGAATGATCGTCTCGATAATACGTTGTTTCACGGATTCCATCCCGTACAATTCCTCATCCAGGATTCGTCTCGCCTCATCCGGGTCAATGGATTCAAAATAATTGCTCTTCCACTGAATGTTCATCATCATGGAAAGTGCTCTCTGGGCATGTCTCTTTTCTTCCGCTGTCACTTCGCTTGATCTTGCCACGGCAAGATTTCTTCTCGCCCAAAGCCGCACATTGTCCGGCAATGTTCTTCCGGCGCAATTCATAAAATCGACGATACTCTGAAGGCTCGTAAGTTTCATATTATCGCCGTCTTCATCTTCTTCCTCAAGTTCATCGATCTCCGGCGCATCGCTGGCAAGCAGCCGTCCGATCATAAATTGCAAAAATCCGTCTTCTGCAGAAAGTTTCGTACCGCCGCCAAAACTGACCTCGCGTACTTTATAAACCGCATACCCTTCGGCTGTATTTTCTCCGGAAAGGCGCACTTTAATATGGTTTTCCCCAAGCCACTTAAAAAGCCCGGTAAAACGTGCGTCGATGCGAAGTATATTAGCACTCACGGTACCATTTTCTCCCTGATATTCAAATGCTGTCTTTTTCACCGGATTCGTGATCAATCCGATCGGATGATGGCAGCTTCCTTCCTCCAATGTTTCTAAGACCATGAGCGGGTTATCCACCGTCGGATTTTTCTCATTGGACTGAAATATTGTATATGTACATTCCGGCGCTTTTCCGGCATCCGGAGTGTGGGTAAAATCAAAAACAGGCATGTTTGTTCTCCTCTCAGTTGTATCCTTACAGTTTTTTCATCAATTCCTGAATTCGTTCTTCTGTCTCTTCGCACTCATCTGCAATCTGCGAAAGCGATTTCCCCTTGGCAAGTTTTTTGGAAATTTGTTCAAGAAGATTTGCTTCACGGCCTTCGGCAATTCCTGCTTCACGGCCTTCGGCAAGCGCATCTTCTTTAATTCCCTGACTTAAATTACACATGGTTTCCACTTCCTTTCCCAGCGCATCGTTTTAAAATAACTCCGCCTTGCACGCAGAATATTTTTTGGAGAGTGGCGATAAAAAAACGCAGGCGTAGCGGGCTACGCTGAGGCTTTTTAATCACCGCTATCCGGAAAATAGCCAAGTGCATGGTGTAGTTATTTTAAAACGACGCGCATGTATCTGGCTTGGAATATGATATTCTTCTTCCATGATACTAAGTCGTTCTTCGCTTGTCAAGCCTTTTGAGTTGTATTCAATTTTTTACACATCAACCTCTCCCCAAATAATTTGATCTAACGGAATCCCCTTTGGCACCATATCCAATAACGACTTACGATATAAGATTAAAAATTGATACAGGGAAATTTTCCCTTTTAAATAAGCACTCAGCCCCTTCAGAATCTTCTCATGCTCCTGAAATGTTCCGTGATAATATTCCATATCCATATAATTATTCCGCATTAGCGGATGATAAAAGACGGACCCATCCGTCATAGGAAGATAGCCATAGACATACATGTCCGAAGAATCCCCGCTTTTCTGCAGCAATTCCGTATCGCCCCAATTGGATAGCCCGTCTACGACGACAATTGTCCTCTTTCGCATCCTCCTCGCAGCTTCGAAAATCCGGAAAAACTTCACGCGCTCTGTTATACTGCTCTATTTCATCATAATACGAATTCTGATAAACATATTTCCCGGGTTCCGGGTCTTTCTCAAAATCTTCCCGGATCTCATCCACCAGATTCATATACTCTTGCAGCATCTGATGAAGACTTTCCCACCCTGTATGCCATCCTTCACGCTCCGACACCTCGCAGTCGGGCATCGTCTCGATCACTTCGTGCCACTTCTCCTTTTTTTCGTCAAAAGTAAGATAATCATTTTTCCAAATAAGCCACGCTGTCTCCAGCGAATTGAATTCATAGTGAATTTCCCGCAAATATTCCGCAATGTCTTTTGAATTGATCAAAGAATAAACATCCATAACAAAATCCCCTTTCTATACCGGCAAAACTATTATATGTAACGATTCAGGACTCCCGACGCCCTTATTCGCATTTCGAATAATTACCATTATATAAATTTTACCAAATGAGAATGACACATTTTGTCATGGGAGTTCTCTTTTCACCCCACGAGTGGCAATGGCCGCATTTTGTATTGTCTTATCTAATCCGTTCAAGATTTTCTTTCCTTCCTTGCACCTCTTTTGCAAACATGCTATACTATTTTCAAATATTTTAAGGGGAAGTGTTCCTATGACTGTTCTTGAAAACCTAAGAAAAGAATATCCGTATTTATATGAAACCCATCTGCACACAAGCGAAGCCAGCGCTTGTGCCGGTTCAACCGGAAAAGAAATGGCGCAGGCCTGCAAAGACGCGGGGTATACCGGCATTATCGTGACCAACCACAATTGGCACGGAAATCACTGCATCGACCCGTCTCTTCCTTGGGAAAAATGGATCCGCGAATACTACCGTGGCTATGAGGAAGCCGGAAAATGGGGAGAAAAAATAGGGCTCGACGTTTTCTTTGGCTACGAAGCCGGTTATCAGGGCACTGAATTTTTAGTATATGGAATTACCCTTGAATGGCTCATTGCCCACCCCGAAATCGAGAATGCCACGATTGAAGAACAATATGAGTGGATTCACGAAGCCGGCGGAATGGTCATCCACGCGCATCCTTTTCGCGAAGAGCCATACATCCCGGAAATCCGCTTGTTTCCAGAATATGTCGATGGAGTAGAAGGAATCAATGCGACACATTCCAGCCACAAAAGCCACAGCCACAACAATCCGGATTTTGACAAAAAAGCAATCGCCTATGCCACAAAATACCACCTGCCAATGACCGCCGGTTCGGACATTCACAATACCGCGTTATTCGGTGGCGGCGTCGCATTCCGGCGAAAGCTAAAAGACATTCATGACTACTGCGATGCAATCCGCGGTGGAGAAGATTATATTTTAACAAATGGAGAAAATTGGTATACGAAAGAGGGCAAGCAATTGTACTAACTCATTCCAGCACATCTTCCCCCATCTCATAAAGCAATTCATTGATGTCAATAAGTGACAGTTCACGTTCGAGGCCAAAAATCAGTATCGCATCGCGGCGGTTTTTGCTATATAAAATGCCGGCTTTTGCTATTGTAAGAAGCCGGTTGCACTCCTGCAGTGTCAGATGCATCGCGGCGGAAAGCGCGATCAATTTATCGCGGCTGGCAAGGCGCTCTCCCTGAAAAATCTGATACCCATATGTGCGGGCAATATTTGCCTCGCGAATCACATCTGCTTTATTTAACCCTTTTGTTTCCAATAATTCCTCTAAATAACATTTTAATGTCAGCCGTTCCTTTTCCGGCAATTCTGTCAAGGCAGCTTCAAGATGCGACAACGTGGTACAGGATTTTAAAATATGATTTAATTCATTGGTCGTTTTTTCATCCATTTTCAAAATTTCCTTTCGCTTTTTTGTCGTTTTATGTATAATTATAGTTAAGACATTACTTTTTTTCAAGCGGAAAAGCGGATTGGAGAACACGATGACGGAAGAATTACGAACGGAATACATCTTAAATATGTACGAAGAACTCACTACATTAAATGACTGTGAACATATTATTTTAGTACGGGAAAAAGCAACCGGGCTTCTATTTGTAAAGAAAATTTTAGCGCATTTTGAAAAAACTGTTTATGAAACATTAAAGGAATTATCCCTCCCTTGCATCCCTAAAATTTACCATATATTAACATCCGATTCTTGCTTGATTTTAATTGAAGAATTCATCAATGGGCAGACGCTTCAATCTGTTTTACAAAATAGACCGCTGTCTGAATCCGATGCTTTCACAATATTTGATACCATTTCCCATACCTTAACTATCCTTCATTCCTTGAATCCACCTATCATCCACCGCGATATTAAGGCGGGAAATATCCTGATCACAGCGGACAAAAAATGTTATTTGATTGACTTCAATGCTGCCAGAAATTATGATGCAAACAAAACGAACGACACGGTAATTCTTGGAACACAAGGCTATGCACCTCCGGAACAGTATGGTTTTGCACAGACAGACTGCCGAAGCGACCTCTACTCTTTGGCCGTCCTTCTTCATGTAATGCTGACCGGAAAATATCCAAAAGACGGCCTTTCCTGCCAAAATGAAATAAATACCGTATTAAAAAAGGCGCTCAGCCTTTCGCCTGAAGAACGTTTTCGCAATATCGAGGAGTTTACCAATGCCGTTCATCGCACCATATCTCCTTCTTCCAAAGATTACGCAAAAATAGTGAAGCATTATCTTCTTGCACTTCCCGGCATCCGAAGCCGGTCACTTGTAAAAACCTGGGGATTTTTGTTGGGCTGCATTGTCATTATATGGGTCAGTGCTGCGTCAACGTTGTCTCCTATGCATCCTATTAGTAACCGGATTTCTAAATTTTTCGCTGGCATCAGTCTATTTTGCATGTATTTTCTATGCATGGATTATTGCCACATGAGAAACTATTTCCCGGGAACAAAACACCAAAACCGTCTCATAAGATATTGTATAATAACGGTTTATTGTTTCCTGTTTTTGTTATCAGCCGCCCTCCTAAGCGGCTTATTCGACATTCTATTTCCGTAAATCGAATCGTTTAAAATTGTATGCTGACAGCAGACCACGCAGTCTGTTTTTTCATATATACTCTTCTCATCAAGAACTCATGAGAGGAGAGAAACAGAACCATGAAAAAGAAAAAATGGATCATTATTGTAGTCGCTGTTATCATCGTATTTGCCATTATTGGTGCCAGCGGAAGCAACGACGAAAAAGACAGCAAACAAGCGGATAACTCAGTAACAAAGGTAGAGAATACCACTCCCCCGGCCACCGCTGCCCCGGACACTTCAAGTGAAGATTCAACCGATTCCGAAGCTGAAAGCGACGCCCCTCTGATATTTAAAGAAGGGGAAACGGCCTCGAAAAACGGCATTGAAATCACCATGACAAAAGTAACAGAATCCAAAGGCAAAGGCTATAACAAACCAGCAAAAGGCAAAATTTTTGTCATTTGTAATTTCCTTGTCGAAAATAAATCCGACGATGATTTTACCATGAGTATGCTGGATTACAACGCCTACGCAGATGGTTATTCTCTTTCCGAAACATATTATTCGGAAGACGATTTTGGCTCCATGAGCGGCACGATCGCTCCCGGCAAAAAAATGAAGGGCGCTCTTGCATTTGAAGTCAAAAAGAATTATAAAAAATTGGAATTAGACTTTGCATTGGGTGATCTTTTTGGAGATGAGAAAGTTAAATTTGTAAATAAAAAGTAAGATATTTCCCCGCTAAGAATCTTGTGCTTGGCGGGGAGTTTTATTTAGCTAAATACTGTGCAATCCTGCTCTGCCAATTTCATCCGAAACAACTGTACTCCCAAGTATCCCGCAATAATTCAACAAATTCTTTTTCTCCCTCATACCGCATTCTCCTCACAAAACCAGTTTAGATAATTTTCTAAAAGATCGGTCTTTCCGAATAAATCACCTTATAGAAATTCATCATTTGTTCCTGCTGATTCATTTGAGTATAACCGTGAACTACCGACTGCAATACATCCAATGCTGTTTTCCCCTCAAAAAATGTATTGTAATCCATCGGTTTTATATTTGTTTTTTCTTTTGCCTGCTGCCTGAGAAACTGATACATCGCCTCCACGATCTCGTCCTTGGATTTAAAATGTTTATAAAGCGAAGGCTTTTTTATCCCTATTTTGTCGGCGATCATACTCATGGAAACACTCGCAAGCCCTTTCTGCGCCGCAAGTTCCGGGTTTGCTTCTCTCCACGCTTTCGCAGTAAACCCAAACAATGCAACATTTAACAAATCTGCCTCTTCTGCATAAGGAAACCACTGTAACTCCTCTCGATAATTACATGCTGGGATTAAATAATTTTTCACCGCATCCGTCTGAAATATCTTTCCGTTGTAGTCCAACCACTGTCTCGACCTGAAACCAGTTATCATTTCTTTGCATTTTCCTCTAATTCCAGCATGTATTTATCAAAGTCGGACATAAACAGTCTGTCCTGAATCACACGGTATTTTTCAAATTCTGTCTCAGCATGAAGCTTTGCAATTTCAGCTGTCACCTTGCCTGCATCCTGTAAAATGCCGTAATCAAACATTTCAATGAAACTATTGAGCCTTTTTTCCCAGTCCTGCATCGTAAGAGGGATATGCCGTAATGTCATGCTTTCAGCAAAATCCAGGTATGCCGTAACCATACGGTTCAGCTGCTTCATTTCATCCTGACTCAAATAATTCTTAGCAACTGTAACATCACTTTTCTTAATCTTTCCTTCCGGTGCGTCTGCCCAGGTAGTTAATCCCATATGTTCCTTTGCGTGATCAGCTCTTTCCACAATCAACTCAGCTGCCGTATGTCCATGAACTGCGTAATGCATTTTATTCTGGACTGCCGCATAAAACCTTCTCGTCGTCGCAGAATTTTTATCATAATCAATGGCTGTAGCATACAGATCGGTTATCTTCTGATAGAACTTTCTTTCGCTCGCACGAATCTCACGAATGCGCTCTAACTGTTCATCGAAATATTTTTCTGTCAGATACGTGCCTCGTTTCAGCCGTTCATCATCCATGACCCAGCCTTTGATGGTGTAGTCCTTTGCAATCTGATTTACCCATTTACGGAACTGCACCGCGCGCTCAGAATTGACTTTAAAACCAACCGCAATAATCATTTCCAAAGAATAATGATTTGTGTTGTAGTTTTTTCCATCAGCGGCAGTTATTCGAAATTTTCGAATAACTGAATCCTCCTGTAGCTCACTATCCTCGAATATCTTTTTAATATGATAATTGATTGTATTTGTTCCTACATCGTACAACGTGGCCATCATCTTCTGTGTGAGCCATATATTCTCATCTTCATAGCGCATTTCAATGCTGTCTTGCTGATCGCCAACAGAGGCAACATAGGTTAAATATTCCGCTGCGCTGGAACGGATGGTTATTTCATCTTTTTTCTTCGCCAAATAAAGTGCCTCCTTTTTTCTCTGTCATAAAATCCTTTATGAAACACGGATGCAGGCCTTTGCAATTTCGCCCCGGCTATTCTGCCTGTGCATCAAAAGACTGTTTCACAATTTCCATGATCTGATCCAATTCATCTTGATGTTCCATAAACAGTTCAACATCTCCATTACCCCAACGGCCTAAGTCAGTAATATCCTTGCAAATACCATTAGGATCATTAATCTCGCTAAACTTCATATTAACAGAAATTCGCAGCCTTTGTTTCTGGAAAACAATATCAACAAAATTAGTATCCAGCTTATATGCCACATACAACTTTTTATATTCCTTCTTTACAGTTGGAGATAAATTCATAATACGCTTATCTAAAGTCTCAAACAACATTCTTGTAAAAGCATTTACATCATAGGTTTCCAAAGAATACTTCTTCGCTGTTTTATCTTCCACCTGATATGGTGCAAGTTCTGCTACTGTTAAGGATGGATAAGGCCAGATAGACTCTGCCTTCTTTGCAAGTTCATTTGCTCTTTCTTGAATATGTTTTTCATTCCACTCCTTTTGCAAAACTACGTATCTATTAAGTCTGAGTGAACTTTCTTTGAAACCGCCCGGCATATTCATCTTTTCAATAAATGATTTGTCACTCATTTCCGAATTGTATGCGGTCAAAGTAAGATTGCCAATTGTATGCAAATATTTCTTCTGAATCTCTTGCCAATCAGCACCAAGATCAGTCCGCCATTCAGCTGAAAGGTTTTTATTCTGCGGCATAATATGCTCAATAGTATAATTTTCTATAATACTTTGCCCCTTATTTTCAAAGTTTTCCAAACGACTAAGAATATAATTTCTAGCACGCATATTATAAATATCACGACTTACAAATGCACCCTTAAATTTATCATTATCCGGGAACTCTTTATAAGTGTCTTGCATCACAAAAAATGCCTTAACCGAATTCAAGTAATCATCTGATTTAATATAATTCTTGAATGTTGCAAAAGTTTTGTTCATCGAATTAGCCGGGATCTCGCAAATCACACGTCTCAGCACATAACTAATACAAAGTTTCAAGATATCCTTCAACTCATCCGATGATATTAATCCTTCTGTACAATCATGATGAATTTTCAATAAAAACGGATAAGATACTTCCATTTTTAAATCAACAATATCCTCATATAATTTCTTTAAACCTGAATCAGAATTTCTCTTAAACACAATATTTGTATAATATCTGGCATATTCCAGCAAATCTTGACAAAGTTCCCTGATGGAACCAAATTCACAATTCAAATGATACAACTTAAACTCCTCATATACGCGTCCCTGCTTTGGAATACGGGAAAGTTTCATCGTCAAATAGTGACGAAAGAACGCATCCATTACTGTTCCTTGTGTTTCATAAACAAACAATTGCTCCATAGGACGCCAGAAGTGTTCATACACATAAGTTTGCTCTGTTGGCTCTAAACCCATTAAAACATAATTGCGAATCAAATCCGATTCGGAAAGTTCCTTGCCGGTAGAATTCAGGCTTTCAAAAATTGCTTGTGCATCGTCAACATCACGCTCCAATGTGATATTAACAATCTGTAGCTTTCCTATTGACTCATATACCTCTATAGGCTGGATTTCTTTAACAGCCAACTTATTAGCAAAAAAATTATAATTATCAATCAGCCTTGAACGTGTACCTTCTGTAATTGGCTTTTCTTCAACAAGGCTTATAAGAATCTCCCGATCTGTTTCCGTCAATAACAATTTGTATCGTTCCTCGCCACTTTCATATTCATTCTTTAGAAGCATATTATCTATGCGACGAGCATTGATTGTTGTATCACTCGGATTATTCTTTGCATAATCACGCAAAGCCAAGAGAAGTAATGTTAATGTAGTCATTCTCTGTTGACCATCAATAATCATATATTTCTGAACACCTGTCGGCATCGCTTGCTCAGCAATATTAACAATAGATCCAACAAAATGACCTGCTTTTCCCTTTCTCTGCATTTCTACAATGTCATTCCAAAGTCGTTTACACTGATCAATATCCCAACTATAAAATCTTTGGTAAACCGGAATTAAAAATTGTTTATTTCCATTCAATATCTCAAAGATATTACCTTTACGTGCATCCATATTATACCTCCATTACTTCTTTTCTGCATAAGGAACCACATTAGCATCTGCCACCATGCTCAGTTCTGTTTCCGCCACATACTTATAAAGTTTTTCCTCTTTTCTAGGCTCCACATTATCCGTCCAAAGCTCACACTGGCTAATTACTGTGCTTATTGCAAACTCATAATCTTCCGGTGGATACTTATATTTTTTAAGAAGCCGTTTAACCATCTTTCGCATCTGTGCCCTGGCTGTTTCTTTCTTCTGCCAATCAATGGTGCGATTCTTGCGGAGCATTTCTGTAAGTTCTCTTGTAAGCGCAATCAATTCATCATTTTTATAAAAATCCTTGATATGTTCCGGCTTAGTTAGGGCATCATAAAACGCAAGCTCTTCTTGGGAAAGCCCTAGCTTCTCACCATTTTTATAAAGGTTTGCAATTTCCTCTGCTGTCTTTAATAACTCCTTTATAACCTCCTCATTCGTAATCAGACCATTGTAATAAGAATTCATTAACTGCGCTATCTTCTCCGAGAATTTCTGTGACTGCACTACATTTGTTCTCTTGTAGAGAGATACCTGCTCAGCCATTAATTTCTTCAAAATTTCAACAGCTATGTTCTTTTCTTTCATTCGAGAAATTTCATCTAATACTGCTGGATCAAATATGCCAAATTTTTCACTACCAGAGGTACTGCTGTCAAATAAATTAATAACACCCTCACTCTGAACAGCAGCCTTAAGTAGATCATTTATTTGATCATTTATTTCATTCAAAGATAAGCTCTTACCTCCCGTTCCTCCATATGTAATTTTAATTACAGATGAACGCACCGCTTCCATATATGCTGCTTCGTGGCGTTCTTGTTCTGTGGTCATACTAGAACACAAGGAATGAGATTGTTTTAACAGCATCGCTTCTTTCAAAAATAAATCTTTTCTATCAGGTGTTTTGGGATCTAAAATGAAGTTTATTCCTCCAGTAATTAGTTTCGCCATCGTAAGTGGTGAACCTCCAATAAAACCACTGAAATCAAATCCATGCAGCAGATCCTTACAAACTTGCAATTTTTCTTGAAATTTTGGATATGCCATTTTAGCAATGTTCATATCGCCATATCTTGATTGATCGCGCTTTGTATATTCTTTCATTGCTGCTTTTAAAGCAGACGCAATTCCAACATAGTCTACAATCAATCCTCCTTCTTTATCCTTGAACACACGGTTGACACGTGCAATTGCCTGCATTAAATTGTACCCATGCATAGGTTTATAAACATACATGGTAGCCAAAGAAGGGACATCAAATCCAGTAAGCCACATATCCACAACAATCGCTATTTTCATAGGATCATTGTTGTCTTTAAACTTTCTGGCAAGTTCCTCTTTATGTGCCTTTGTTCCAATAATTTCCTTCCAATCTTCAGGGTCACTGTTTCCCCCTGTCATTACAACCCCAATTTTTTCTGTCCAATTAGGGCGCAGTTCCAAAATCCGACGATAAATCTTCATTGCAATTGTTCTGGAATACGCAACAATCATAGCCTTACCGGTGAGAAGATTTGCTCTGTATTTTTCATAATGGTTAATAATATCATTACAAAGTGAGTCAACAGTAGAATCTGCACCCAAAACACTTTCCATCTGCCCCAGCATTTTTTTACTTTTTTCGATTGTTGCAGCATCCGATTTTTGTTCTAAAACATCATACGTATGGTCAATAAGAGAAAGCGTCTTTTCGTCAAGTTTTAATTGAACCACACGACTTTCATAATAAACCGGGCGCGTCGCTCCATCTTCCACAGCCTGTGTCATGTCATAAACATCGATATAATCTCCAAAAACTTCACGTGTATTTCTGTCCTTTGATGAAATTGGTGTTCCCGTAAATCCAATAAATGTAGCATTTGGAAGAGCATCATGAATAATTCTGGCATTACCAATTACCGTATGCGCTTCTTTCTCGCCGTTTTCATTCTCGGATATAACTATTTTTTCATCAAAACCATACTGTCCACGATGCGCTTCATCAGCCATTACCACAATATTCTTCCGTTCAGATAACGGCTTTTCCCCACGCTCAAACTTAAACATAGTTGTAAATATAATACCATTTGCACTTCTTCCCTCAAGAAGTGTTTTTAAATGTTCTTTACTTTCCGCTTGTACGGGTGTCTGGCGCAAAAAATCCGCACATTGCGAAAATTGAGCATAAAGCTGATCATCCAAATCAATACGGTCCGTCATTACAACCAGCGTCGGGCTTTCCAATGCATCCTGCAATAAATGAGCATAAAAAACCATTGACAATGATTTCCCGGAACCCTGTGTATGCCAAAACACACCACCTTTCCCATCTGTTTTTGTTGCTACCTTTGCCTTTTCAATCGCTTTGCGAACAGCAAAGTATTGATGGTATCCTGCCAGCACCTTAAACCTTCCAGTGCTTGTACCAGAGAATAAAATAAAATTCTTTAATATATCTAGTAGGCGAGCTTTCTGAAACATCCCTTCGTAAAAAGTTTCAAATCCTGCATATGAAGTATCTTCATAATTACCATCTTTCGTTTTCCATTCCATAAAACGATCAAGACCGGATGTAATTGTGCCTGCTTTGTTTGTAGATAAATCACTAATTACACAAATTGCATTATAATAGAAAATCGTTGGAATATCTTTCATGTAATTTCGTATCTGATTGTATGCATTTTCTGCACCAACCTCGTCCTTTGCAGGGCTTTTCAATTCCATCAAAACTAACGGCAAACCGTTTATAAATAGAATAACATCCGGACGTCGATTATTTCCATTTTCTAAAAATGTAAACTGATTTACTACATAAAAAGAATTATTTTTCTCATTCTCATAATCAATAAGATGCACTATTGAAGAACGTTCTTCACCCTTCACAAAAAATTTGACGGTAATACCATTTTGCAGATAATCCATAAAAATAGCATTTTTTTGCAAATGGCTTCCTGTGTCAAAATTTCTGAGTTTAGATAACGCCTCCTGTATAGCTTCCATGGGCAGGCGACTGTTGATACGCACCAAACTATCTATCAGAATCGAATCCAAAAGCGGACTGGTATAATCTCTATCTAAATCTGGCGCGTAGATGTGGTCATAGCCCATGTTTTCGAACAATTCAATGATTGCTTGTTCATATGTATCCTCTGTAAATAAATTTGGCATGTTCAACCTCCTGTAATTTTTTGTTGTATTTTTATGCTAAATGAGAATTTAGCGGCTTAAATGTCAAGGCTGGAAACATCAAGTTCACCGGTCATTAATTTGGGCAGTAAAGTATCCCGTAACTTTGACAAGTTCGCACTTTCTTCACGATTAGCAGCAATAACGCAGTTAGTTGCATTAAAAAGGTCGATGATTCCAAGGTCTTTAAGGTTTCTGGGGGCATAGAAAGAAAAGTTTTCAAGATTCCCCTTTGTAATAAATTTGATAACCGATCCACGAGCTGATAATGTGATTTTGTTAAGATTATACTTTACCACATAAAATAACCACGCAGTATACCTTGGGTTATATGGAATTAAAACGTAAGTACGTTGATAAGCTTCGAATTTACCGTTGTAAAATTTAACATTAAAATCACCATTTCCAGCAACGAGGATTGCGTTACCTTCAAACGAGTATTCATCTGCCCAAGCTATATCTTGAGAACAGCTAAAAAAAGGATATGAACCACTTTTTGAAGAAATATTAGCATTTTTCTTACCAGTTATTACAGGTAAAAAATTGCTGAGTTTGTATTCTTTCCAGTCAGAAGGCATAATTCCATTGAATGGCTCAAAATTCACAAAGTAAGATTTGTAAAGCACTTTCATTTGCTCAAGTAAATTCTCATTTA
>OBLO01000269.1_pt1 | contig 54824 bp, 65 predicted proteins | sample 1519401 | NCBI WGS metagenome assembly OBLO01 (sample SAMEA2602897, study PRJEB22501) | metagenome | reverse complement strand
TGCATCTGAAAAATTGCAAGATGATAAGAATGTCGTGTTAGAGGCTATAAAACAGAATGGATGGGCTTTAGCATATGCTTCTGAAAATCAACGAGATGATAAAGATTTTGTTTTGGAAGCTGTAAAACATAATGGTTTGGCTTTACAATTTGCATCTGAAAAATTGCAAGATGATAAGAATGTCGTGTTAGAGGCTATAAAACAGGATGGAGGGGCTTTACGATTTGCTTCTGAAGAATTACGAGATGATAAGAAGGTCGTGTTAGAGGCTGTAAAACAGGATGGAGGGGCTTTACGATTTGCTTCTGAAGAATTACGAGATGATAAGAAGGTCGTGTTAGAGGCTGTAAAACAGGATGGAAGGGCTTTACGATTTGCTTCTGAAAAATTATGCAACGACAAGGATATACAAATCGCTGCAGGAATAATTGAACCAAGTATCGATGATATTATTGCGGATGCTAAAAAATGGTGCGCCGAGCATAATACTCCAAGCTCTGACAAAATGGAATTAGAACGATAATTCACAAAGCAGGTAACGATGGTTGCCTGCTTTTTATTTGTGCGCCTAGCGGCGCACGTTTCTAACGGGTTAAAGTCCCGAATCCACCCGGTAGTGGGAAGGATATAGCCGAAGGCAAGGGGAGTTATGCAACGATAAGGAAGTAGTACTAAATGCTATTCAAAAAGATGAATTGGCTTTAATGTATGCTTCCAAAGAACTACAAGATGATAAGGAAATTGCTTTGACGGCACTTCAAAATGGTCTAGATGCATTTGTATATGTTTCTCCAAGGCTCAAACAAGACCAAGAAGGCGAAAAACTGCCGGATTGGAACTGGATATAGCCCAAGAACCAGATAAACCAGATATAGATACAGTATTAGTAAATGCGAAAAAATGGTGTCAAGAGCATAATGATACACCGACAGAACAACCACAACATAATATTGAACGATAAACGATAAAGGCAGGGCATAAGCCCTGCTTTTATTTTGCTCGGAATCGAACATATTGTCAGTATAAATATTGAATATAAGGAGGATAAAAATTGAATATCAAAGAGATTTTTAAAGAAAACAAAGTAGTTTCAGAAGTAAGTAAGATTGAACGGTGTTCCTGTGTTAACGTGCAGTTTTTGACATCAAAGAAAAGAGAAGATGAAACGGAACTGACGGTGGAACACAATATACTTACAAAGGCAGCTATAGAGGAACTTGATGAGCTATTCTGTTCGTTAGCAAAAGAATTGGATACGACTCCAGATTCTGTTACCGGCATTACCGTTGTGGCATCTGCAAACAGCAAGGTTGCATTGGAACATGCGGGATATTAAGAAAAAAGGAGTATGCTAATGGGGGATGAAAACACTTACATATTCAAAAAAAGCATATTTTCTTCTTTGGCGACGAATATATCGTTTTGAAAGGCAGTATGACATCAAGCATAACGGTGCGATAAACGATGAACATTTACAAACTGTTTTACCAAACAGACAGAAAAAGTTTTGGAAATAAGCAGAAAACGATACGAAAACGCCAGAGATGGAAAACAGATCACATTGTCTGTAGGAGGCATAATATGATGATTTTAGAATTTTTAGGAATTTGTTTTGTTAATGCGATTATCGCTTTGATTTCTGGCAGACCATATAAGTGGTCTATTGTCATTGTGAGCTGGGTATTATTTGAGCTTATTTATGCATTCTTTTTTTACAGAGATGTGCCGGAAACGGGTGAGACAACTAAAAAGAATTAGATGGAGGAAAATAAATTATATGTCAGAAAAAGAAAAAGCAATTATTGAAGACAATCTGAGAGCTTATGAGAACAATTTTGGGTATATTAAAATTGTCAAAGAAGAGTGTGGAAAAGGTTTTTACGTTTTCACAAGCGAAGAACGAAGCGAAAGCGGATGCTGGACACAGTTCTGTTATAACATCGACTATCTTAATGGTTGGTTGTACGGATGCGTGCAGGCTGCAAATGGTGTCATGAAAAAAATTGCAAAAAAATAAGTGAAAGTAATTACATACGATTTGGAGGAATATCAATTATGAATGAATTATTTCAGACAGATAAGTATAGTATTGTCTATGGAGACTTCCACGGAAAACCGGGTCAGGAACTCTTTAGATGTCCAAGAGAATTGGACGATGTTGATTTACGCAAATATGTGAATGAAAACCGCTGCTTATTAGGATTTGAGGCAGATACGGATGGTTCATTGCAGAAAGAATCAGATTCCTATCTTGGATATTATAGAATGTACTTTAGAGATGGTACATGGCATGGAAGATGGATGGAAGAGAGCAAGAAACTTGATGAGATTGCCTGCCATGGAGTAGATGAAATCATTTCATGGCTAAAAAGAATGTTTCCATATGGATGTGATTGGGTGATGGAAACCTATATGCAACGTTATCCAAACTGGGGTGCCAACAGATGTCTGCTAAAGCCGGTTTTTTCAGACCACTATAAAGTGTTGTTTGATACGACTTACAAAAATGAGGATTATCTGGTACGCATTTATGTGTACGAATAATCTGTAACAGCATCATTAACAATCCTTCATGAATATTTATATTAAAAAGAGCCAGAAATGGCTCTTTTTTATTTTATTTGGAATCAAACATATTGTATTTGAATATTGAAAAATAGGAGGATACAATTATGACTTAAAAACCCAAAATAATAATTAAAAAAATCTTATGTAGAAAATCTTGGCAAATTAGCTATTACTTTTCAAAGCAGCACGATGCTGTATATTAACAGGGCGTATGACCCTACGGAGGAATCAAAAATGAACAAACACTTACATATGATGGAGAAAGTAACTTATATTAAAGAAAACGGATTGCAGTCATTTAAGACTGTAATGGAGAAACTTTACAAATGGTCTGAATTGGAATGTTTAAGAAAACATGTTAAATTCCGGCTTTTTAAGGTATATGGAATTGCCGAATTAAGCCAAGACGGAATTGAAGAGTCTGATATTGATGCAGAACTGTATTTTGCATTTTGCAAAGCAGTAGAACGTTATCAGTTACATGATGATTTACCAGAAACATAAGAAGAGAAGATGTTTATTACATACTGCCATAGATATATGGATGGTGATGTAAAACGATTCATTGAAAAAGAAAATCGTATTTCTCATTATTACACATGGCTTCTTATGCGAATCAAAGCAAATGGTTACGATGTATTTTCAAATACTGAAGAATGTATTGAAATTATCAGAGATGCCAGAAAGAGAAAAGAAACTGGTAACATTCAGCCAGAAAAGAGTTTGGAACGATTGAGAAAAGCCTTAATCGAAAAAGACTATCTTCCGTATGACGCATCTTTGATGTTACCATATGAAGATGAAAGACTGCCATATGAGCAGCTTATTGAGATTTTACATGCAAAATTCACGAAAGATGAATGGGAACTTTTTTATGCATATTTCTTTGAATTCGACCAGAACCGGAGAAAAACCGTTGTTTCTATGTCAAAGAGATATAACAAAAGCACTACTTATATGTACAACGAAATAAGAAAAATAAAAGAAAAAGCAAGAAGAATTGTCAAATATGATTATTTCTGCGATAATTCATATATGCTTGCAAAGGAGGAAGTGGAATTATGGTAAAACTGACAGAGAAAGAAGAATTAGAGGTTATCAACAAATCAGATCGGGAACGTGCTATCTGCGACATTCAGGAACTCACACCTTTTGCGGTGCCGGATGACATTACGGATAAGGTACTGGATGAATATTTTATCGACGTAGAGGAAGATGTACGTGTTCAGGATGCCAAAGTCGAAATTGCCAATCGTATTATGCAGCGAGAGTGGGTAAAACGGGTAAATACACACACAGGATTTATCCAGTTCCTTAAAGCGTATCACGGTTACGAAATTAATCTTGAGAGCGAAACTACAATGTATTGTGGTAAAAAGCGTTTTGTTTTTGCCACAACACCAGCAGATACCTTGCTTAAATTTGCGGAACTTGGAACGGAAGTTACTATCCGAGATAAAGCCGGAAATAAAGTCAAAATTGTGGGGATTTCTATCACCCGAAAGAAAATCCGTTTTCTGTTTAATAAATAATGATAATAAAGAAAGAGTCTGAAAAGGCTCTTTTTTTATTGTAGAAAAAGACTACATTTCCAAAAATATCGTACATATTATAAATAAGGAAGAAACTCATTTCATATATTTTTCAAAATTGATAAATAAGACTTGTGGAAAACGAAATATATCATTATAATAAACACTATAGCAGAGCAAGAACTATACCATATAACTTAAGTTATTTTTACGAAGGAGAAAAGGGTTATGAAAGAAAAGTGCGATGATTTTGAAGTCATTTTTAAATATGACACAGTGAAAGCAGTCTATGATAATACTGAAGTAATAGGGATTCCGACAAACAACTGGAAGAAGATGCATAAAATTCCTATTAAAGCAAAAGGCAAGGTCTTTTATGAGAATATACCACTTGGTCCAACAAAAAAGGTAAAAACATTATATATATCAGACCGAAACCATATGAAAAAGAGAATGGTGCAATATCGTCATTTTCTCAAATATACAGAATATTGTTCCTTGAATGAACCGGAACTGATACAATTAAAATATCGATATTTGTACTCACCTAAAAAATACCATAAAAAATACAACAGAATGAAATGGAGAGATGAAAAATGGCGGACAAACAAGTTTACCTCCTGGCTGAAAATGAGATTGAGAAAGAAAATAATAAGTTTTCCCACGACAATAAATACGAAGAAGAGACACTTCTGATGGATATATTTCGCAAATATCCTCTGAATGACAATATTGAAACCGTTGCAATGAAAATTGCGGTACTGGATATGGTTAATTCAACAAATTTTGTTCGCTACAAAAAGAAAATATCGCTCCGGGAGATGGCAACGTATATATGCAATATTACAGATTTTGATGAACGGGTAAAAAATGGGGATCCGACATTAGTAAACGAACTGGCAAAAACGAATGGAAATATCAATCTCTTCTCCTTTGCATCAAAGTATTGTACATATCACAACGTAGCAGTCTACAAAAACGACGATTATTCCATTTATGATGGAATCGTGGCAAAGCATCTGCCAAAATACAGTGAGAATCTAACGAAAAGAAGGATAGAACAATGGCGAAATAATCTGGATTATTCTTCGTTCGTTAATTGCATTACGGAAATTTTAGATAAAAACAACATCCATATCGATTTCCGACGCCGGAAATTTGATTATTATTTATGGTACACATACAGAAATGTAAAGTGAAACCCTTGAAAAAGAGCCGAAAAGGCTCTTTTTTATTGTAGAAAACCAAGAAAAAATAAAATTATCGTACATATTATAAGTGTAGGAGATAGCTAAGAATAAGTATTGACTTGACAAAAATACGGGAGGAAAGGTATGGGAAAATTAAAATGTCCAGAATGTGGAAGTGATTTGCAACTAACTGTTGATGTGGTATGTGAACATAGCCAAAAGATTAACAACGATGGTTCTCTTCACAAAGTAAAGAATATTTCAACTAGAGGAAAGACAAATGGTGCTCCATATTTAAAATGCACGGGACGTAAGTGTTGTTTTACATATGATGTAGAACATGCAAGCCATGATAAGCCTGTGAAAGAGTTTGATGAATGGATAGCAGAACATTTGGAAGAGATATATCAATTAAATTGAAACTTGATTAAGAAAGTCCATTTTAAATGTACAAACTGGGGAGCGTACAGAAAACAGATACAAGAAAAGAGGCAAAAGACATGGACCAGATACAACGTGAAAAGATAGCTGAAAAGTTAAAGAAGATTAAAGCCCTTGCAGAACGTGGCGTGGGTGGTGAAAAAGAAACCGCAATGCGAATGTACGAGGAATTAAAAACCAGATATGAACTGGAAGATGAAGATATAATGATGGATGCAGTGACGCTTCACTGGTTCAAATATGCAGACGAACTGGAAGAAAAGGTGTTGCGCTGGATTTTTTGCAAAGTGACTGGTAGCACAACATATTACATTTACAGGGGTAAATACAGTCGCAGGAAGAAACGTGGGTGCGATTGCACAGAAATTGAAGCAGTAGAAATCACAGTGCTTTTCAATTTCTACAAAGCGGAATTGAAGCGAGAGTTAGAAGCCTTCTTGGTGGCGTTTAAGTACGGCAATGACCTATTCCCGGACAAAACGGCACGTTGCTATAAAGAAAACGACACAGAAGCACCAGAGAGGACAGACGAAGAAAAACGAATGTTAAAAAAGGCTACATGGTATTCAAAGTTTATGGACAAGAACAAACCACCACAGGCACTGATTGGAGAACCGGATGCGAAAGAAGATTAAAAGAAGTTAAACTGAAATATTAGAATTTAGCTGATTTAGCAGAAAGGGAATAATATGGATAGAAATAATATAACAGTAACTATGCCAATATACGAGTATGAACAACTTGAAAGTAAAGCGGACGGTTTTGATTGTTTAATCCGAATGTTGGAAAGAGCAAACCAAGACGGAAAGGCTGTAATGACAGACGAATTAAGGACTAAAATCGAAGAAATCTTTTGTTAGCAAATAAGGATTTACTGGAGGTGAATATGTACCATTATGGCGATAAAGAAATGAATTTTTTGGATGCTGTGTTAATCGCAAGAACACGAATATCTCAGATAGATTTGGATAGATATTGCGCACCGGATATTGCATTGGCGATAAAAACGATTATCAATGGTATTGATGATGAATTACACAAGGCAGAAGAAAGTGGCTATGTAAAAGGATATATGGCTGCTGAAAAAGAAAAGGATAAAATCATAGAATCTATAATGGAGAAATGGCATGAAAATATACATTAAAGATAAAAAACGATTCAAATTTCTAATGGGACTTTTATTTGCACTTGTATTTGCTGTGGTGAATATAGTCTTGATGGCTAAATATGGAGTATCCACGGTTGCTGCGTGTGGCTTTGAGTTGAGCGTATTAATCGGAACAATAGGACTTGCAATCTCGTTTGTAGTTTTAATATGCGGTGGCATATATTACTTATTCAAAAAAGCAATTGGTTTTAAAAAATAGTTTTTGAAAGGAATAAAAAGCAGATGAAAAAGATTCTTGACGCTTGTTGCGGCAGTCGAATGTTTTGGTTTGACCGTGATAACCCAGACGTTATCTTCGCAGATAACCGAGAAGTAGAAACAACTTTATGTGATGGGCGTTCACTTTTTGTAAAACCGGATATTAAGATGGATTTTCGAAATATGCCCTATCCAGATAACAGTTTTAAAGTAGTTGTTTTTGACCCGCCACATCTTGTACATGCAGGAGCTACTTCGTGGTTAAAACAGAAATATGGAATATTACCAAAAGATTGGGCGACATATCTTAAGGCTGGTTTTGATGAATGTATGCGGGTATTAGAACCAGACGGATTATTAGTTTTTAAATGGAACGACGAACAAATTAGTTTTTCAAATGTTATCAAAACATTTGGAGTAAAACCATTATTAGGAGATCAAAGGGGAAAAACACGATGGACAATTTTTATGAAGTAAATGATACAAATACAACATCTGATTTTGAAGGAAAAGCAAAGAAAATTATGAAAGGGCTGTTTTTAGCATCTATTTTTATGTGCGCATTGGGCTTAATTAAAGGCAAATTAAATGATGCAGCTATATACACAGATGGGACTGTACATATCGAAGAAGATTCGCAATATGTAACAATCGATAATCAGTTCTCACCGGCAACTGGTTCATACAAATTGCCGTATAAATATGAAAACCAGTTTCAGGATGGTTCAAAAGTAACCTGCAAAATAATAACGCTGCCAACACCACCTAGCGAAACACGCATACTTTCAGAAGTAACATCGGAAGAAAAATAGCAATGGTAATTTGCAAATTAGATTATTTTTTCTTGTATCGAACATATTCTCACTGTAGATATTGAATGCAAGGAGGATATAAAATGTTAGAAATTGCAGAATTTAAAGCAGAACGCTTTAAAAAGGAAGAAGATTACAATGTTATCAATTTCACAGAAAACACGATTATCTTGTGTAAGAATTGTAAGCTTATGCACGGCCTGACGGAAGAAATCTTAAACACCGTTAATCAAAAAGCGGAGTATAACGACTATTGGTGCAATGATGAAGATATTGGAAAAGCAAAGCTTATCTTAAACTTTGGGTTGCAACAGATTATCGATGTTAATGGGCAACGAATCACATTAGCATTGGAGCCATCAATTATTTATAAAGCAAATAAACTTGAAGATATATGGCTGTTCGATTATACTGAAAGTGGTCATCCGGCTAAGTATGAGAAATTTATTTATCCGGCATATATTTTCAAAGGTAGTCGTAACTTATGGCAAAAAGGGAAAGACGCCATTTACGAAGCCATCTGTAATGGACAATATGGTTGCTATGACGGTTCCTGGATTAAATTATAAAAAAGGAGAAAAATAAAATTTATGGACTATTCATACTATGATAATTACATTTACAAGGAAGAAGATCTGAGAAAAATGGTTGCAGAATTGAACAAAGAACATAATGCTGCAATTGAAGCATTTATTACAAGAGGAAAAGAAAGAATCCAGCGAATTAAAGAGTACGAAGAAAAGAAAGAATATAAAATTTTAGGAAGTACATATCGGGATAAACAGGAAAAATGTATTCTATTGATTGTGAGATACCCGGATGGCTCTCAAAGAGATGAACGTTATAAATTCCCTAAAATTGCGGAAATGAGAAAAGCATTAGCAGCTTTAAAGGAAAAATACAAGGGAGTTGATTGGTCACAATTTCACGAAGACATTTAAGATAAGGAGAAAGGTGCATTGTAAATAAGAACAGGGCGAAACAGCTCTGTTTTTATTTTTTCAAAATCGAACATATTCTTGTTGTAAATATTGAATATAAGGAGGAAAATGAATGAAAACAAATATAAATATAGAAATACAAGAAAATATGGAATTCGCAAATAACATTTTAAACATGAATCTAGTAGATATGTATTGTAAACATATGATACTAAATAATTCTTACAATGAATTAAAGGCGAATCAGCTTCTTAGTGCGTCAAATAAAATTCATTATGAGTTTTGTGAATGGGGCTCACATGATGGTAGACCAAGCGATTTATCCCATCATTTGAGCATTATTACAAAAATGGAATCAGATAAATACAATCATGCAGTTCGCATTGTAATTTGCAAGTACAAATTTTGCAATAAGTCTATTGTATGGACAGATAATTTGCATAGTACAATTAAGTATATTAGAGAATACGGAAAAAAAGTAAAGCTTAAGGATATTCCTTTTTATGTTGTAGATTTGTCTGATTTAGGACATCCTGTTATTGGGGCATATGATAAAAATGTAATTAAGCCTAATTTATCTGATATATTAGGAGCTATATCAAGTGCATATTTCAGATATGAGATGTCAAATTCGCAAGAACTCATAAATACAGCTTATTCAGTAGGTGATTTATTGAATGACAATCCTAAGTTGTATACATTTCACAATGCACATATAGGGTGTATTCAAAATGATGATTCAGCAAAAACCATTATTGAAAAGTCGCAAGCTTTTAATTCATTATGGGATTTTAGTAATTAAAAAATAATAACCATAACCATACCGAGGGAAGCAGATAAATTTAAGAAAAAGCAGCCACTTTACCACTGACGGGAATGTGACTGTTTTTTTTATTTATGCAATTAAATATTGGTTTAATAACCTTGAATTATAAGCCTTGTTTTTTATTTTTCTCAAAATCGAACATATTCTCGTTGTAAATATTGAATACAAGGAGGAACAAAGACAATGACAAAAACAGAAATTAAGAAATTTTTATTGGGCAAAAAAGAGGAAATGAAAAAGAAATGCTGGGATGACTATGCACAGAAGATCAATGAAGTGTTTGACGAGTATGCGGCTGCAAACTTCACTGAGGTCGAAAAGGCTTTTGCTAAATTCCAGGAAGAGGGAAATAAAGCAATTGCGAAAACGGAAAAGAAATGGGAACTTGGCTATGCATACAACTTACAGTACGTTCTTAACGCCGAATCATTTTCTAAAATGGCAGTGAACTGCTTTCAAGGCAGCATTGAATCGCTTTATTGTAAGACTAGATCAGAGGATTTGCGAAAAATTGAGGAAAATTATAATTCCCTTATCGCAAATGTAACGGCTTGCAAAAATGCAAAGGAAGCAGAAGAATATGTAAGAAGCCTTGGGTTTGAACTTCCTGTTACAGAAAACAACGGTTGTACTACATTGGCAGCACCAATCAATACAGCTTACTTATTTTACGGGAAGGAAAAACTTGCCTAATTTCGAAAAAATGAAAATCAAAGAAAAAGGGAACCAGTCGGTTCCCTTTTCTTATTTTCTTATAATAAGGAAGAAGAGATAGGAAAAGCAAATACCAAAGAGTATAAAAAAAATAGGCTTTTTTTATTTGAGTTAAAAAATGTTAGTTTTGTTTAGAATATTTTAGAATAAATTAGCAAATTTAGTTGTTTTTAGCTTGTGTTATAAAGAATTAGTGCTATAATAAAAATATAAAACAATAGGAGGTATTTCGTTATGAGAAAAATTTACACAAAACATGGAGTGGCGCTACCGATTATGGAAGATGGCTTTGACAGCCCTCAAACGATTATAAATGCGCATATTCAAAAATGCCAAAAGCATGGCAAAGCTTATTTTTCCACATCATATGCCACAAATGGGAAAAAATTAAAGGCGCTTGACAGCGTGCTCCTTTATAACGTTACACAAGGTATTTATTACATCGCAGAGGTCGAAACTGCGATTGGCTACGGCAAGAAAAGAGACGTTCCGGCTGACGCTGCCAATTTTTCTCCGAAGCAATACGCTAATGTACCAGAAAAGACTTGGTTCTTAATAAAGAATATTAAAAAAGTTCAATTACAAGACCTTGCAACGTACTACTTTAATGGAACTCCAGTTGACAAGCACCTTCAAACCACAAAAAGGTGGAACCGTTTCTATTATGCATACAAATAATATAAAAAAGTGTGAATATAACCCAACAACTAATTCAATACTTGTATGGTATACCGATGGTTATGTCTTCAGAATGGACTGCACCTGGATTGAATTTCCACTCAAGGCAACCGCATCTGTCCTTAGAAACTTGCATCGGTTAAGAGCGGAAAATCCTCTCCAATATGTAAACTTATATGTTTCTGGTGAGATGCAGACATATTGCGATATTGAAGAAGAAATTATAAGAGGGATGTTTGGGCGGATAGTACAAGGATATTTACGTCAGGGATACAGTAAAAAGGAAGCGGAAATAAAGGCAAAGGAATTTTTTTGTAATAATGAAAAGGAGATGTGAGACTTCTTTATTTTTAAAAACTTATGTGAAAAATTTTCGATTATCTATTCCTTAATAATTTGCTTGTTATTTAACTGGCTGTAATATAAAATAGAATTATCAAATAGAAACGTTTTTTGATAAATAAAGGAGGAACTTATATGAGTATTGAAAATTTACAGAGTACATTAACCTTTACAAATTTATGTGAATTGCTTCAAAATGAAATGTTACCGTCAATATCATTGGTAGATAATAATGGCAAAGAAGGAAGTTTGAAGATTGATTATCCTGAAATTGTGGGACTTATTCTGGGATTCGAAATGGATTATATACTTCCAATAATGATTGACCATGCTGATTTTTTTTATAATTTCCGTAAAACTTTACTCAGACACAAGGGCGGAAAAAATCAGATTCCAATAGGCGTTCAAAATGCATATAGCGACAAATCTAAAGAAACCGAATTAAATAAATACATAAAAGAAACTTTTATTGATAATATGAAAGATTCAAAAGTATTCATGGAAAAATTACATGAACTTGTAAAAAACGATCCGAGTTGCAGCTGGGAAACTTCTCTTTCAGAAGAAAAGGATGTTACATTATTACTTATTAAAGCGTTGCGTGTTGTAACGGATTCTCGCATATATAAACAAAAAATAAAACAGGAAAATAAAAAGAAAAAAGAAGCAGCTTTACTTACTGTTACAAAAGAAAATAAAGAAAATAGCAAAGAGACATCGCCTACACATTCTATCATAATTATGATAGACGGTGTAGAACTTCAAGATAATATTGTTTTTCATAATATAGATGACGCTTTTTCGTATTGCATAAAAAATAATTATCTTATCAACTATTTATCATCATTATCATCTGCAAAATATACTATTTATGTACAAAAATCCAATTACGAAATTCGAAAACTTACATTAGAGGATTTTGCAATAGCACTTGACTTCCTTGAATTGTACAAGAACGAATTTAGACCAAAAAGCTTTTGGCCAGAATACAATATTTCTAAATTATGTGAAGAAGGATTGCGTACTGGCGTTTGGACGGCCTATGGTTGTTTTGATGGTAATATCTTAATTGGATATATTGATTATAAAACCACTTGGACTTCAGGAATAGAAATTGGTACAGAATTGGTAGACCCACAATATCGAGAACGTTCTATAGCAACTGCGTTAATAAATCTTATCCGTTTGAAATATGCCTTTTTGCCAACATTTTCTGGCACTTATGAAGAAAATGCAAACATGAGAAAAACTTTTGACGCAGCCGGATATACTATAGACAACAGTAAGGGATGCAATGGGCTAGTAAAAGAACGCATAGATATAGCCCATCCGAACAATGATGAATTTACAACAAATTCAATATATTATATTGCAAAGCCATTTTTAAGTGGATACGCAAGACAGCAAAACAAAAGTGAAACACTTAATAATTAAGTAACATAAAATCCGCTTGTTTTTTAAAGAGAGCCATTTTTAATATGTCTTCTATTTGATAGATAGGAAACATGTTAGATGGCTCTTTTTCACGTATAAATTCAACAACTACACTTTGATGAATGCCCTAAGAGTATTACCAATATTTACCAGTTGATTTATAGTTTTGCCCTTTTTATCATTTACTAAAAATAAAAAGGAAGGCTAAATTATGAAAAATAGTACTTATGTATGTACGAATTGTGGAACCGATTTGCAATATTATGATTTTGTATGGAGAACAGTAAAGAATGCAGGTGGCAAGTCAAAGTTAATTAAGGTGTCAAGATACCGATGCCCGAAATGTCACAAAATACAACGTAAATTACCAGAGTATTTATACCCACACAAGCAATATGATGCAGAAATTATACAAGGAGTGATTGATGGCATTATAGATTCGTCAACGTATGGATTTGAAGATTATCCATGTGAAAATACAATGAAAAATTGGAAAAAGAAGAAATGATTTTTCCACTGGGTTTTGTTTTTCAGTAACAAGTAAAATGGCTACAATATTTCTTGGAAGGAGGTTATACATATAATCGCAAAGCGATAAAAAGAGTTTTTATTACAAATGAAAAGGGGGTAATACGATGGCAGCTACACATGAATTATCTGCGAAAAGCAAATATTTCCTTTCAAAACATCGTGGTTATGAGTTAAGACATTTCTGCTTACAATATCCGGAATGGGAAAACGAATATTTGTTATTCGACAACATCACGAATTTTACCGGCACATCTATTTGTACTGATACAAAAATCGAAACCAGCAATATCCAAAATATACCAGAACAAATAACATTAAAAAAGAATATGTATTTAGAAAAAATGAAGATGGTTGAGCAGGCGGCTATTGCAGCAGACGACGTTTTGTATCCGTATATCTTAAAAGCTGTAACGGAGGATCTGTCATATACATATTTAGATATGGCAATGAATATACCGTGTGGGAGAGAAAAATACTACAAGATTCAACGTAAGTTTTTCTGGGAACTAGACAAACTTAGGAATTAGCTTATTTTATTTGCATTGAGGGATTATAGTCATTTATAGACTATTTTCCCCTTGCAGCCCACATATCAATACAAAAGCAATAAGGAGAAGGTTATGCAAACGATAAAAAATGACGCTTTTTTAGGAACCGCCGAAAAATTAAATGGAAAATTAGAGACACTGGCAAATCTGGCACAGCCGGAAATCTGGACATATAAGGAAATAGCAGAGAATGACCCTTATAAGATTTTGAAAAATTACTTTTTCCGTACATATGACAGGCTTAAAGAAGAAAACAAACTGGCAATATCCAAGGATGGACAATACCTATGTATGAACACGGGACTTTTGTCAAAATACAACCAAGAAATTGTTGCCGTCTTTTCTAAGAATACAATACCAAATAAGCAGCCGTGGTTTTTTAACGGATTTTTCAAAGAAACGGAAAAGATTTTTACAACAAATTTTTCAGAATTACCTCAATTAGCTAATTATTATGACAATATCAGCGACCTGATATTTGACTATTCATTAGAAATCAACCTCAAGAAAGAACATATTATTGATGACAATTTTCAGCGTTTTGTAGACGCTGGATATTCCGATAAAGAATTAATCAATGTATTCCTAGAATCCGCCAGAAATACATTAAAAAAGAAATTAAGAAGAAATTTCAAACTTGCCTCACCGTTTTTCTATCATAATACAGAAACTGGAGATAATAAAATCCAATTACTAGCTCCATTATATTTTCCTAGCTCTCCGGTAAGACTGGCATTGGTTCTGAATAAAATCGAAAGTGCTGCGAATAAATATTATGAAGGTATTACTGTTTTGCCTATCGAATTAGCGTATATGAATTCCAGACTAATTGCCAAACCGGACGAAGAGTGGAGCCGAATATTAAAAGAAAATATCTCAGAGGATAGCGCGGCTTATTTATAACTTTAATATATGTTGTAAAAAATGATATAATGTAAATGGATAATTATAAATTATATACTCAAATTTTTTCAGCTAACACATATACTACTATAGGGTAAATTTTATAAAAACCTTTTACCAACAGTCCTATATAGTTGATGCTTGTATTTGTAGGGCTTTTTTGCTATAATTAAATTGTTTTTATATAAGGAGAGACAAAAAATGACAGCACTTAAAATGACAAAAGAAAAGAGAAGCGATATAGAAACAAAAGTAGCTGATACTCTTGAAAAAGCTGGTTATAAGGAAAATACTGTCCCTGTTGACGTAGTAACTGTAGCCAATACATTAGGTTTTGCTGTTGGAAATGCAAGTTTAACGGAAGATGTTGACGGCTTTATTGTTGTAAAAGAGGGGGAGAAAAATATTTTTGGGATAAATACAGATAAACTCATTGGTATTAATGGACTACGCAGTTTTGCATGGAAACGCTTTATTGTGGCACATGAACTAGGACATTATGTGTTGCACTATGATGAAATGGCTGACCATGGCATATATGCACATCGAGATCATCAAAAAGAGAAGAATGCACAGGAAAACGAAGCTGATTATTTTGCAGCAAATTTACTAATGCCGAAAGAGACTTTTGCTGAAAGATATAACGCTTTGCCAGACGAACTGGAAAGAGAACAAAAAGCAATCCTACTTGCAGCCGAATTTGTTGTCCCAAAAGATGCTGTAATTAGACGTTTTGAGGAGTTATCTGTTGAATAATTACCACGACGAATTAAGTGAAATATTTGATTCTTTCGGCTCTGTAAACCTTGTTCATACTGAACAGGAAATGGAAAAACCTTATATAGATGAGTATACTACCGAACAGCAGCAAAAAAGAGATAAAAGTATAACATTACTATTAGATTATTATGTGGATGCTTATAGGGATAAGGTAAAATTTAATAAATGGTACAAAGCTATTTTATTTGGCTTTTGCATTGCCATACTTTTCGCTTTTGCTATAATATTTGCATTTTTCATTATAAAGTATCCGGATTTTGAGGATAATTCATCTGTAAGGGCTATTGTACAATTAATATCCGTTTGCGTCACTTTTTTGACCTTGATTGTGGGTATCTTAAAGATTATTACAAAATATGTTTTTCCTGCTCATGACGAAGAATACATAACAAGGATAGTTGAAATTATACAAAATAATGACTTGAAGAATAAAAGAGAAAATATAAAAGTAAAAACAGCAGCAAAAATAAGAGAGGAACAGAATATTAAAACAAAATAAATTTGTTTCACTTGTTCTAATGGGAGGCAATATGCCTCCCGTTTTTATTTGCATTCCCTACTTAAGATTGGTATAATAAGCGGGTGGCGTAAAAAATATAAAACTTTGCAAAAAATCTTGTAGAAAGCCCTACAAATTTTTGAAAATCGTACATATTATATATGTAAGATAATAAAACAACACAGTAAAGGAGAAAGAGGAACATGAAAAAGAGACTTACATTACTGACCATTTCAGCACTGGCAATCGGAACAATGATTGGCGGCTGTGGCAAAAATAAGGAAGCTGATAACATTCAGCCAATCAAGGATACCGTAACTACGGAGCTTGGAGAGGAAATGAGCACCAAGGCTGCAGATTACGTTACCGGCGAAAAGGACATCCTTAAGGACGCTAAGGTAGACGTATCCAAAGTAGATGTTACCAACATTGGTACATACGATATGACCGTAACCTATGACAAGGAAGTTGAAAAAATCAAAGTCGAAGTAAAAGACACCGTAGCACCGGAAGTAACCACAGATGAGTTACACTTACAGGCAGGACAGCCGTTTGATGTTACTTCTGCCGTATCCGTAAAGGAATACTCCGGCAATGTAACACTCTCTGTTGCTGACCATGCAGTTACCGCAGAGGAAGTGGCTGGAACAGAAGAAATGGCATCTACCGAGGAAGCAGTCAGCACTGAGGAAGCTACTGAAGCAGTAGACTCTACCGAAGTAGTAAAGGGTGAGAAGCCATTAAAGGTAAATACCGTATACATCCAGTACGATGAAGCAGGAGAGTATGACAATACCTTAACTGCAACAGACGACAGTGGCAACAAGAGTGAGACAAGCATCCATATCGTAGTAGAAGCTGCCGCAAACGGAGAGTTAGTTACTCCGGAAGAGACGGAAACCGTAGCTTCTAACGATAATGCGAATGAGCCAAAGAAGAACACTAGCAACGATAGTAAAAATGCTACAACCAATGACAGCAAGCCTGCAAAGGGCAACACTTCCGGCAACAGCAACAATACCGGAAATACAAACAGTGGAAGTGGCAATGCTTCTACAGGAAACTCTGGCAACAGTGGTAACAGCGGAAACAGTAACAATTCCAGTGCTGGAAACAGTTCTTCCGGCAACACATCCACACCTACTCCAGAGCCTGCACCTGCTCCGGAACCAACACCTGCTCCGGAACCTGCTAAGAACCTGTGCCCATATACCTTGTATCAGGTAATGGATTTAGGGGATGGCACAATGGGATATTACGCACCGAGATATGCTAATTTCCAAAATATCGAAGCTGATTATGCATGCACGGATCAGCTTGCAGCACTCGGTTACACTGATAATTATAGCAATGTTGAAGTAGGCACATACGATGATACATCAACTGTTATTTTATGTAAGTACAGAAAATTTGAGTGGTAATAATAAAGCACCCTTTATGGGTGCTTTAATATATTATGATTATTATTTACATGTATTAGTTGTATAGCTTTTGTCACAAGTTCTCAATCCATCAATATGTTCAAATAAGTCAGGTTTTATTGGAGCACCTAACGGATCCAAAATAAAATCAATTCCTTCTCTACGTGCAAGCTTTGCTGCGGAAACAAAATCACTATCTCCGGATATTAATACAATTTGGTCAACTTGTTTTTTATATGCTAGTGATGCAATATCAAGTCCTATCTTCATATCAACACCTTTCTGATCAATTTCTAAACAAAAATCTTTTTCTTTCAAAGAATTAAAGTCTAAAGTTCCATTACATAATTTTTTTACAATCAATGGTTTAATAGTATAATGTGCTTGTTCTTCCGCAAGCTTACCAAGGCGAATAGCAAATTTTCGTTTTTTCTTTAATTCACTAAAAAATTGCATAGTCCATTCGTGTAAATCAGATTTGCCAAGATCAACTTGTTTCTTTAAAAGTGGGTGAAATACTTTTTTGCTTGATGGTTCACAATCATAGTAAAATATCCGATATAGATCGTTATTTTCCCCATGTAATTTTAAATGCCGTTTACAGTAATTTGTAAGTTCAATCGCACGTTCTTGAGCTGTTTTATCCCCAAAAACAGCCTGTGCTCTTCGTCGGTAAAATCCTCCGTCTACCAATATAGCAGTTTTCATATGTATACCCTCCTTAAATAAAAAAGCTCTAGGGTTCGGTCGTTCCCATATACTGAGAGACGTACAGCCTAGAGCATTATTAACGTGTAACCTTTGTTACACTATTATATTATATGCTTTACCATGGAATGTCAATACAAAAAAAGATTTTTTTGCCACCAATCGTACATATTATAAGTAAGGGTTATTGTCCAGCACAGGACGCACCCGTACAAGTGGGTCATTCTCCTTTGATGTAACATATCAACATGTCACAATAAGGAGGACGATTTATGTTTTCTAACAACTTCATAAAGAAAGTGGCAGCTTTCAGTTTAGTTTTATGCATGGGCGCAGGCTCGTTAGACTTAACTGCATTCGCTGCCACGCCTACAGAAACGGCAGAAACTGATACGTCAGGGGTTGGATCTACGACAGGTGAAGATGTCAGTACAGATACCGATGCAAATGTTTCCGTTCTTTCTGATGAAACAGTAGAGGAAGTATCAGACCTTTATACGGAAGATGACTTATCGGAAGCAGCAAAAACTTTGAATACAGCAGGGTTACTGGTACAGTTAAAGGATACAGAGGGTACACTTCCAAGTATTACCTACAATAGTACAAACAGTGTAAACTTATCCAATGGACTGTATGCAGTTACTTTTGCCAGTACAGAAGAAGCGGAAGCGGCTAAGAAAGAGCTTTCTTCTAATGAGGCAGTTTCTTTTGTAGAAGAGGATTCTCTGGTTGAGTCTGAAGCAGAAGTGGTTTCCACGGAATTAAGTTCTGAGGAGACTACAGAAGTAGTAGATGATACAGAGTTATCTTCGGAAACAGAAGTTACCGACACTGATACTGATACAGACGTTAACTCAGATACGGAAACAGAAGCACCAGATGAAACTGTTGATGAAACAGTACCGGAAGAATCTTCCGAAGAGTCTGCTGATGCTTCTGAGCAGGAAGAGGATGCTACAGTTAAAGTAGCAGTTCTTGATTCCGGTGTTGACTACAGTAATGAGAAGATTGCTCCTTACATAGAAGATACCGGGATTAACCTTTCTGCCAGTGGTGAGAACAATTCTACTCAGGATGATAACGGTCATGGTACTGCCATGGTATCTGCATTACTGGATGCCTATGGTGAGGAAGATGATATTACTATCTATCCCGTAAAGGTACTGGATTCCAACAACAGAGGAACCATTCTTTCTACCTACCTTGGAATAAAAACTGCGATTGATATGGATGTAGATGTGATTAACTTATCATTATCTGCCAAAACACAGTCAAAGCTTTTGGAAGAGGCAGTAAACGAAGCGTATGATAAGGGCATTATGGTAGTAGGTGCTGCCGGTAACAACGGAGCAGACCTTAAGGACTATGCCCCGGCAAACATCATGAATGCAGTTATTGTATCAGCTGTTAATGCGAAGAAAGAAGTCTGTGCCTATTCCAACTATGGAACGGGATTAGACTTTGCAGCATATGGCAAATACAGTGACGGAAATGGTGCAACCTATCGTGGAACCTCGGTATCAGCGGCAAAAGTAAGTGGTATTCTTGCTAAGGTTATAAAAGAACAGCCGGAAGTAGATGTATCTACGTTATATCAGACACTTATTTCAATGGCAGAACCTCTTGGTGATGGTAGCTGGAATGAAAGCACCGGTTATGGACTGCTTGGCGGTATTCCGGCTGATGCGGTGGATGAGGAAGAAGATTCTGGAGTTACAGATGCAGAAGAAGATGTTGTAGTAGGAAGTGGCAGCGATACATGGTATCCCGCCGGAACGAACGGTTGGTACCGATTAGAAATTAAAGATATTAGTACAAATACACGAGGCACTTATCAAATTGACCTTTCTATTGGTTCTCGTTGTCCAAATGGTGTAAACTATTACTTAAGTTACAACATGCGTCTGGTTGGCGGAACAGATATGGGAATCACTATAGCCCCGGCATCTACAAATCCAAGTGCATTTGATGAGTGGAACCCGGCAGTCCCAGGACATAACCCATTTTTCCCTAATGGAAATGGAATGAATTGTCCATGTTATTACGGAAACAGCTATGTAACCATGTACGATAATGCAACTTCAGATGTCTATGCAAGGCAGTATGTATTTCCGATTACCTTCATGCTAAACAAACCGGGGTACCATCTTGAATCTGCTGATACTACTGGTACTTATCAAACTTATCTCGCTGGATATAATGACAACACCTGTAGTTTTGGTGTTGATTCCAATGGATGCGGTGTTACTGCGTGGGGACAACATCTTGGTGCCTATTACAATGATACTATCCGTGTCCAGTACGTCCCAAACACCTACACCGTAAACTTCAACGGTAACGGTGCTACCGGCGGTTCCATGGCAGCGCAGACGATGCATTACAATACAGCCTCTGCAATTCGGAGCAATGGTTTTGTTAAAAACTGTACCGCAACCTTTAATGGTAATGGCGGCGTTTCTGCAACCGGGGCTACTACGGCATCCTGTCCGTTCAATGGATGGTACGACTACAACGATATTACCGTAAATGGTAATACCTACCACTGGTGGACGTTTGATGGTCCGTACTATGCACATACGAATGCGGATGTGGCAAATGCTTTTGGCTATAACAAGATGGCTCTTGCCAGCCACTTTGATACGTATACTGTAAACGGAGCTGAAATTCGTCAAGCCAGTCCAGTGTTTAATGTCGGCTATTACATGAACAAAGGCGGTACGGATTTAAAGAACGCCTTTGGCTCCAATAAAGCGGCTTATGTATCGCACTGGAACAATTATGGCTATGCTGAGGGCAGGAGAGGTATCAGTTCAGTAGATACTTCCGGAAGAGAGGTATATCCAAACGGGGTAACAGTCGTAAACCTTACGGCGCACCGTGACGCACAGCTCTGGCTGTATGCAAGCTGGGGCAAAGCAAAGGTAACACTGCCTAGCGCAACCAGAACCGGTTATCAGTTAGTTGGCTGGAGTACCAATAAGAATGCGACAACCGCACAGTATGCTGTCGGACAGACCGTGGAAATGGACGCAAATACCACTTTCTATGCAGTATGGCAAAATTCCAATCCGCCAAAAATTATCCGCATCAAAAACGTACAGGATGGCAATGATGCATTCTGGACTTACGTTTATGTACAGGATTCCGGAAATGGCGTAGCCCGTGTGCAGTTCCCTATATGGACAGCCGCAAATGGTCAGGACGATATTTTCCCGAACTGGGGAACCAATACAGCAGCAAAAGGTACAAAAGGTTCATGGACGATTGACGGGGTTGCCTACAACTACCGTTATCACACTAAAACATCAAAGCATAATGACGAGCATACGGAATATTACACACATGCTTATGCTTATGACAAGTACGGTGGTTACAGTTTTATTGCCGGTAACTTCAAGTTCCGTTATGATGTAGTGGTAAAAAAAGGAGATCATGTTTCTGATGTAAGCGGCGGTGGTACTTACTACTATGATAAACCGGTAACAGTAACAGCAACACTCCCAACCGGATATAAGTTCAAGGAGTGGACCGGTACACTTACCTCCACAGACCAGAACTTTACCTTTAAACTCCCGGTAGGTGGAGCAACGCTTACAGCAACCGGAGCACCGATAGAGTACAACGTATCCTTTGATGGAAACGGAGCCACAGACGGCAGCATGGATGACATTCACTTAGTCTATGACAAAGATTCTGTATTACCACCAAACCAGTATAAAAAGGTGGTAGATGGGCAGGAGAGCGGTTTTGCCGGTTGGAGTACATCCCCGGATACCAATCCAAAGGATGTGGAATACAAAGACGGTGATACCGTAAAGAACCTGACTACCAAGGATGGTGATACCGTAAAACTGTACGCTATCTGGGATGATGCCCCGGCAATCGATGCCGTAGACCTCTATTACAGCCGTGACGATGCCAACAACGGCAACATTACAGAAGAGGATATTCTTCAGTATGTATACGTTAAGGATAAAGAGGATGGTTCTATCTTACCGGGAGAGCATGAAGATGGCAGTTACTTAAAACTGACCAATATCTCCCAGAAGGATTTCACACCGGAAACTGTAGGTGTCACAGAAACTATCGAAGCCAGAGATTCTTTTGGCAATGTCGTAACTACCTCGATATATATCTGGATAGCCGATACATCGGTAAAACCGTATGTACCAGGCAAAATCCGGTTTATCAATGAGAAATATTATTATGCGGATGAAGACCATGGTGGCTTATCTCCAGACTCTGTATGGAAAACAGATCCAGAGTATGTAGCAGCCATTAAGGAAGCATTCCGCAGGGAAAAGGAGAATGACCCACAAAAGGTAGTTTACATCTCTGCCGAAGAGATACAGGCGTGGAACAAAGACCTTCATGAACGTGGCAAACGTGAGACGGAGGAGCGCCGGGCAGCAAAAGAAGCTGCTGGCAATTAAAGATAAGTACCGTTGCAGAAATGTAACGGTACTTTTTCTTTGCTCAGAAAATGAAGGCAGAAATTAATATATATAAATAAACAAACGTTTTGGGTAGTATTTTTTTAATTAAAGGTGTATAATTCGAGTAAAGCAATACATAGGAGGAAGTTATGAAAAAACTATTTTACGAAAAAGCATCTTTTCGAAATACATTGCTAATATCTTTACCGGCTCTTATGCCCTTTCTCGGACTCTTTATATCACAAACTACTAACAATAATTTAAGAATATTTCTGGTTATTATCGGATTTATACTTACCGCAATTATAGCCATCTCAGTCTTGATATTTTCTAGGCAAGAAGAAAAGAAAGAAAAGTACTATGAGGATTTAGAAACTAAAATACAAGATTTAACAGGCATACTAATGTATATGGAAAACCAATATCAAGCAAATTTATATACTATGCTATTCTTTTCTGCATTTTTTGATATATGGGCCCAAAATATCCATACATTTATATTAAATGCAAATAAGTATGATAAAGTTTCTGACAAAGCTTGGAATAAAATAGAATTCATGGACACTATTTGTTTGCAATGTAAGCGGATGATTGAACGATATTGCAATAAAAACGACGAATCAAAAGTGTCTGTTGGTTTTATTTCTTATCGTGAAGATGAAACAGGTGAAAAATGGGTTCATATGATTTCTCATTCCAATCCTAACTCAACCAGACCAAATTGTTGTAAGGAAGAATGTAAATTATCTGAATGTCTGTATCATTATGGGGATTTAATAAAAACGAGAATGACCGACATAGAAGTAGCAGTAAATACTGAAGAAATTCTAAGAATTTTCCGTGCGGTTTCGATTGGAAATAATTTAGAAAAATATACTCAATATATCGCTATTCCGGTTTATTGTAAAAATATACTTTTAGGTGTTTTTCAAATAGTTACGAAATATGATTATTACATAGAACAAGAAAGAAGTGCTTTAATTGAATTTGCAACAAAAAATGTTATTCCATATTCAAATGCAATCGCATTAATTGATAGCATCTATAAAGGTTTATATCGGAACATTAACCCTGAACAAATAAATAAAGAGGAATAAACCATGGAGAAAAAAAGGACTGAAACTCATGTAATAAAAACTACGCAAAACAGTATAGACTACACAGTTTTTGTTGAGGGCAACGAATTCTCTTATGAATATTCACTTCATAAAGAGCTGGAAGAGGCCCAACGAACCGTTGAAGAACAAATGCAAATGTATGAAGATTATTTAAACCGAACGATTCGAAAATATATGGCAGAGACCGTTATTGAAGTAACAAATAAAGACACAGAATATTTTATAGAAAAATATAAAGAAAAATTTGCACATAATAGTCCGGAAAATATACAACGAAGACGCGAATTATATAAAAAACTCCTTGAAAAACTCAACTAAAACCACTGTTTTACTCCAAATGATATTTTCTCCTAAATCAAACATATTGTTCATATAATATTTGATAATAGGAGGAAGGATGATGGACACTCAATTAGCTGAAATAGCGTCAAAGGAATTAGAGGAACTACAAAAAGAGCTCCATAGAGAGTTGGATGAAATTCTACAGTCTGTCGAAAAACAAATGCAAATTTATGATAAATGTTTAAAGCAGATGATGCAAGGAAGTGTGACAAAACCTATTGCCAAGGAGCCAGATAAGAATGCCGACTATTTTATAACAAAATATAAAGAAAAGTTTGCACACAATAGTATGGAAAATATACAACGAAGACAGGATAATATCTTACTATAAAAGCGGGATAGTATCCTGCTTTTTTGCTTAAAAGTGTGGATTGAGTAGCCTATATGTGATATAATATAATTAAATTAGTGGGGAGGAATTAACCATGGCAAATATTTTTGATACAGCAAAATACATTTTACAAAAATACGATCATCTATCAACGATGAAATTACAAAAATTATGTTATTATGCTCAGGCATGGTCACTTGTTTGGGACGATGAACCATTATTTAACGAAGATTTTCAGGCATGGGCTAATGGCCCTGTGTGTCCGGAATTATTTTTTAAGACTCAGGGTGAATTTTCTGTATGTGCAGCAGATGAAGATGGTGGAGATGGCGATTTAACAGACAACCAGAAAGACACCATTGATCGGGTGCTTGACCATTATGGGAAACATGATGCTCAATGGCTCAGTCAATTAACACATCTGGAAAAACCTTGGCAGCAAGCTAGAACTGGAGTCCCATTTGGAGCTGGTTCCAATAATACAATTACCAAAGAAAGTATGGCGATGTATTATGGCGGCTTGTAAGAAAAACAAAAAAATTGAACAAAAGGAACAACCTATAGGAAAAGATATTGCTCAGGAAAGAAATCCTGAGCAATATTATTCAAAAAATCCGGTTTGGACATTCGCTAATTCTGACCAGGAAATGTGGGCCTTTTCACTAGACCATATTGGCGTTTCCATATGGACGGAAATATTGCCATACTTGAAATCGCTCGAAACTAAGACCTGGAGCGAGATACTTATTAACGGAAAGAAACAAAATCATTCCATCAATGTTAAAAGTTTGAGCAAAAATGCTCAAAATAGGTTAGTTTCCAAATATATCGAAGCGGAGGCAATCATATCGTTGAGAATAACAGGGAAACACCGATTATACGGATATATGACGGGACAAGTTTTCAATATTTTGTGGTACGATGATGACCATGGCGATAATGATAATTGCGTTTGTCGGTCTCATTTAAAACATACATAATATAAATACCTCTATTTTTTTTGTAGAAAGCTCTGCAAATTTTAAAATATCGTACATATTATATATAGAAGAATTAAAATACATAACAACTGGAGGTGTCAACAATGTTTGAAGCTAGAAAAGAAGCTAAATTATTAAAGAATTTACATAGTAATGAACTATTTATTACTGATTTATATAAAAATGGAAAAATCACTTATGATCAGGCTATTAAGGCAATTGGTTTTGGATTGGATTGCAGCATAACATATACGTATGGGCGTATTTCTAATTACTTATATGAAATCAAAGATGAACTGGTACATTCCTTAAAAACACAGGCGATAGATGAATATTATGGAGAAGATGAACCAGAAACCACATCTACATTTAAGCTACCGGATCACTCTGAATTAGAAGCACAGATGAAAGAAATGACAGATAAAGGAATTATATTAAAACGTTATATGATTCACGAATGCCGCACAAATGCAGCCCTGCGTTTACTTGATTTAATCAAATTAAATCTGGAAACAGATAAAAAAACAACCCCGTTTGAGGCTATTTCCATCTGGCGGGACAGTATTTCCTGCAAAAGTAAAAAAATGTCTTTCTGGATTTACAAATATATCGAAAGGGAAGACGAGCCACGTATTTTTAACGTTAAAGACAAACGTACAGATGTTATTCACGAAGCCCCGGAAGAATTTATTTTAAAAGAAATCGGATTTCTTATTCCGTTGGCAAATAAAATGGATGCATTTTTTAAAGAACATAACATCAAGGAATATGCTGATTTTACTGGAGAACTACAGGAAGAGTTCGAAAAAGACCCGGCATTTTCATCCGATATTCCATCCAGGGAAGAAATCGAAAAGGAATATTATGATACTGCATTAAGAATTGCGAGAGAAGAAGTGGCTGCAAGAGCAGAAGAAAATAAAAAAGGCTAGTATTCAATAAAAATTAGTCTTTGGTATGGACAGTTACCAAGTTGTTTCTGGTAGCTGTCTTTTTTATTTTATTATTTTTGAAATCGCACATATTATAGCTGTAACAAATAAATCATCTCATTTGAATCTCAAACAAAACAACAAAAGGAGGTATTGGTATGATGCACAAAATTAACATTTTTGAGTGGAAAATGAATCACCCTTACAAAAGGAGGTCCGTGTATGAACGAGGATAAATTATATGAAAACAAAATGTGGGGCACACAAAGAGCCATCGACGAGAAAACGAAAGAAGAATTAAAGGTTCAGTTAGATTCACTGAAAGTAGACAGACGTATTTATAAGAGAAGACTGCGGATGTATGAAACCGACCTGAAACTGGCTATGAAATATGGACTGCCGGAAAAAGACCGCACACAATTTAATAATCAGAGAGAAGATGCTTTAAAAAAAGTCGAAAAATGTGAAGAAGAAATCCACGAAATCAAAAAAATAACAAGCCCATTCAAACAACTCACCGACAAAACAATTACCTTTGCAAAGGACAAACTTGACATTGCCAAGTCTGCTGTTATGGCTATCGGTGATACCTTACATAAGGCAAATGACAAGGCGAAAGAGATTGGTGCCAAGGCCTATGTCGGCATCGTCAATAAGGCTGAATCCATCAACCGCTCTGCACTGAGACTGGATGTAGAGTGTGAAAAGAAATATAACGAATGGATAAAGGGACGGCAGGAGCAATACCAGAAAAAGGTAGAAGCAAGAATGATTGCTCGTAGATCCATAGTTGAAATCAGAAATGTCTTCCGGAAACCGGAAAAACGTATCGACCCACAAACCGTTCAGATGAAACCAAGAGAACAGGCTAAGTTAAATGATTTTGCGGATAAAGTTAAAAAATCTGACGACCTTATTCAAACAGAAGAAATCGCTATCCGTTCTTCAGAAAGACGAAGCACAGCACGTACTCCGGAAGCAGTGCTTAATGCCTTAGCAGCCGAAAAAGGCGTGCAGGAACAGGATATTGACAAGGCCGTAGATAATATTGTAAAAGAGGAGGCTGCCAGAGCAGAACGTATAGCTGCTGAGCAGGAAATCAAGGACAAGGAATTTGAAGCAGCAATGCGTGCCCAGGAGGAAGAAAAATCAAGAGCAGCAGCCGAAAAAGAAGCTCCAACAAAAGAACCTGATTTTATCGACCAGAAAATAGCGGAAGCACAGACAATTACTTCGAAAGAAACCATTGAGCAGTTACAGGATATGGCAGACCGGAACTTAAAGCCGGGAGAGGAAGTAAAAGCCGAGGTAAACGGTCATGAAGTTTCATTCGAAAAGAATGAGCATGGCAATACGATTCTTAAGATTGATGGAAGAAATTCCAATCCTAAGAAAGTAGCGGAGCGTATCGGTGCCAACGCTATGGCACTTAAGACACAGATGACTCAGAAAATGGAGCCATCCAAAGCGATTGGAAAGGACAGATAAGAGTTGTTATAGCAAGAGATACCCGTCAGGAAACTGACGGGTATTTGCTTATAGATATATCAGCAAACAATATGATATAATTAAGAAAAGTATTTGAATTAGGGGGTGATTATATGCTTGTAGAGAATACGAAGCAAAACAAAACTGTTCAACAAGTTGCTTCAACAATGGCGATAGAAAATATGCCATTAAGTACATTTTTTATAAACGAATTGTTAAAGGTAGCCAATGGTGAAAAAACTTCTGACGAATTACGCCAAGAGGTGATACAAAAATATCTTGCTCAAAGCGGGGAACAATAGTCTTTTTGCTTTTACAACATTGACATCTATGTATAAACCGTTTTATAATAAATGCGTTTATTATTAATAATGATAAATATAAAATTGTGTAGTATAATAAATCTAAAGGAAGGGAGGATGCATTATGTACACAGAAAAAGAAAGAAAAATAGATTTTGATTATTTTATAGAAAATTACAAAGATTTTTATCAGAAATATGGTCACAAATATATTGCTATTAAAAACAAGACGGTAATTGGTGTTTTTGACACTGAGTCTCAAGCAATAGAAGAAATATCAAAAAAGTATCCTCTTGGAACTTTTATTGTACAAGAATGCAATGGAGATGAGTCCGGTTATACCAATTATATATCTTCGTGGCAATTAATAAGTATGTAGTTTAAGGGGTATTCAAATGATAATCTCAGTGTTTACTGAAAAGTATAAATCCATACAAAGAAAATTGATAAATTCTGCTGTTGTAGAATCAGAAAAAGAACATGTACCAGTTAAAGCTCAGTGGGATACCGGTGCTACAGGAACTTGTATTTCAAAAGAATTAGCGAATAAATTAAAGTTAATACCAACGGGATTAGTTAACGTTCATACGTCTTCCGGAATTGGTACTATGAATAAATACATGATAAATTTGGTGTTAAATAATGAGGTCCGTTTTGTTAATTTATCGGTAATGGATTCAGAAATAGGCAAGCAGGGGATTGATGTTCTGATTGGAATGGATATAATCTCAAATGGAGACTTTGCCGTTTCTAATTATGATGGAAAAACTTATTTTTCGTTTCGATTACCATCTCAAGAACATGTAGAATATAAGAAAAAATAAAATTCAATATTATACCCGTCAGGAAACTGGCGGGTATTTGTTTGTAGAAAAGCTGAAAATATTTTTAATTTCGTACATATTATATATGAACAAGTAGTGTGCCTATGTATATACCACCCATAAATACCTGCTAGTGCAGGCCAATATGTATGATTGGACTTGATTTTTTCTTGTATATACCACCAGTAAATACCTGCTAGTGCAGGCCAGAAGTTGTCGGATGTTCCCAGTAAAAAAATAGCTTAAATGCGAAAGCGCGTCTTTCACCTTATTCACAAATCAGCACGCAGGTGACTGAAAAATGTAATATTATATCATCATGACTTTGAAAGAAGCTTAACGGCTTCTTTTTTTGTTTTATACAACAAAATCTCGGTATTTTCCAAAACCTCGTATTTTAAACAAGTTTTCTTCCTTGCTGTACAACATTTTTATAAAAAATAGGAGTGCAAACGTACATATTGTTAATAGAGCTTTTGTATGACAATACTTATTAATTTATTGGAAAGAGGAAAAAACATGGAAGGATTAACCAGAACGCATCATTTTATGATGATATTAAAAGAATCAGATTTATTGCGCCGGGAGATTGAACGTAAATTAACACCGGAAACCGCAGCAGAATATAACAAAATCACGGCGGTTCGTAATAGCGCATTTGTAGAATTACTGAAATCTAATATGCCTTATACGGATACCGGCAAGGTTATCAGAATTACAATTGATGATGAAAATTTTGATATAAGTAAAAAATCATTACATCGATTTGTCGGGGAAGACAACTTCAATCTTTTATTAGAGGATAAAGAAAATCCAGTAGAAAGCAAGGCACCAGAGATTTCATCCATTGAAAGTGGAGATTTTAACTTTAGAAATATGCAGCTTAAAAAGGATGAGTCTGTAGCTGATTCTATTGCAAGATTGGAAAAAGAATCTCAGGGAGAAATGCAGCAAATTCCTTCAATCGATGAAATAAAGAATACCGTCCAGAAGTCAATGCACGACGCCATGGGAGATTTGATGAAATCTGTATTAAGCGAATTGGCATCTGCTCAGCAGACCGGTAATATTATGAATGAAAATAATACTCCAGATGCACAGGAATTAGCACCACAAGATAGCACACTGAAAGATGCTACTCCTTGCACCCATATAGTAACGTCACTTGATAGCGATAACACATGTGATAGCGTTAATAAAAGTGCTAACGAAAGCGTTAATGAAAGTGCTAATAAATGTGTCAATAGAAGTGCTAAAGAATGTGATACTTTATGTGATACACCGGCTACAGCATCAGCCAATACGGAGATTACAGAAAGCATAACAGAATTAGAAAATAATAAGCAAATTGATGCGGAAAATAACGAACAGACTATCACACAAGACAATAACATTGATAGCAAATCTATTGAACCGGAGACTACATTAGAAGATGTAACACAACCTGCCGCACCAAATGACAAACCTCACAATATTATTGTTGAGATGCCAGACGAAGAAAGAGCAGTAGAAAATATTATCCCTGCTAACGATAAAGAAACAAAAACAGAAGAAGTAGTAGATAAAAAGGACATTGCACCATCTCAGAATGCCGCAGAAGCTTCTGTTCCTTTTGAAACAGGTAGTAATGCACCTGTACCAGAAAGTGATATGGAAATAATGTTTTCATCAGATACTATTCCTAATTCAAAGGAGACTACACAAATTGCAGATCATGATGAAACCTTAAGTGATGTAAACGATGAAATTGAAGCAATGCCGATAGAACAGCAGCCACAGCCGGCTCTTAACACTGAAAGTATTCCTAAAAATGATGCCATTGCAGTTGCACCTAAGATTATGAATGAATCAGATGCAAAAAATGCAAAAGAAGAGGTTTCTGAAAACAGTCAATCCGTTCCAGTAATGGATGAGCATGTTACGGATAAAGAAGAAATCAATGAAGAAGAGGACGATTCTTTAGTAAAAGATGATGGTGAAATCAATTACGAGGATAACACTCAGGATGACAACGATAATGAAGATGTGACGGAAAATAGTGAAGAACCTGTTCAAATTGCACCGGAAGAAAGCCAGCAGCCTATAGAAGTAGCAGAAGATAATAGTCTCATTGTAGAGGAAATAGATATTGGAGAACATCATATTTACGAAGAGGATACCGAAGTTACTGAATCAGCTGAACAGAACAACAACAACAACTCTGTTGAAGTAATTGGCAGTTCTTCTAGTGTAGAAGAGGTAGAACCGTCAAAGGCAGAAATTCCTCAGAATAAACAGAGCCTTGACTTCGAAAATGAAGATGTGACATATATCCGCTCTGAAGATGTAACTATGAGCCGTCACGCTATTGTATATGTTGAAAATACTGAGGCAGCACGAAAGGTTCCTTTATATGCTCCGGCTGAAATCGTCATTATGCCATTAACCAGCGCAAGAAAAACCAACATTCCAAGAGTTGCTATATATATTAAATCACAGGGCAATATATCCGTATGTGTACCGGATATTGATGATATGGGCTGTATGCACGTTGTATTCGATAAATACGACTTAAAAATTAAAAGTGAATATACCGCAGATGGTTCCTTTACAAGTGATATTTCCATCCCGGCATACTTAACAAAAGGAATGGAAGGCTTGTTACAAAAGAAACAGTTACAAAATGGCTGGGGACATATCGTATACAGGGATAATCCAAATAACTTACACATCTTCCCTATCAAGAGTGAAGGAGAAGATAACGAATTCGCAGATTTTATCTATGTACTTGAGAATAAGGAAACAGGAGAATGCGAAGCTAAGATTGCTCGGAATACTGTTCCAACATTCAAAAATAATGACGTAACATACCAGATTTTCTGTAAATGGAAAGATGATGTGATTTTCTCGAAGTTAGAGAGGATTTAGTATGCGAACACAATTAACAAATGCGGAACAAACTTTTTTTGCCATTCTGCTACAAGCAGCAGTAGCAAATGAAATTAAAAATGCTACCATAGATAAACTTGAGGTTTTATTTCCTGATATGAACACTAGCGAAATAGGGAATCTGATTATTTCCCTTGAAAAGAAAGGGTATCTATCAATAAGAGGTGGCGAACAAAACAATTTTCAGACATCAATTTTTATAGTGGTAAGTGTAAAACGATAGCAGTGATTAAGCCCGGAATCAACCGGGCTATTACTGTTTGTAAAAACACAAAAGGAGGGCATTATGAAAGCTATACTTTACAACAAACATACACCTTTAATTGAGGTAACTATGGAACGGAAGCAAATAGTTAATATCGGAAAGGTGACAAATGAAGAGCTGCTCCCATTCATTTTACAAGGAAATTTAAGCCTTGAATCTATTAATAAATGGTTAAGCAAACGGCTTATTCCAGAACGAAGAGAAGGGCTGCGGGAAGTTAGAATGAAATTCCATGACTTTGATAGGGATAAGCATCTTAATAGCTTAACCGACCAATATTGGTTCCGGTTGAGAGGAGAAAAATGGGATGATATTAATTACTTTACCAATAAATATTCGGAAGATGTTGGAAATATGTTCTTCACTCCTTGGCTTGTCCCAAAAAGATATACAACAAATTCACCGGATTTAACTACAAACGGTGCATTAATAAAAAGATGGGTACAAAATGAAGATTTAACATCTGCTTTATATAAAACTGCAAGCGAAACTTACCATCAGGAGCCATTAAGTGAAGTGTTAGCATCAATCGTCGCAAAAAAACTGAATATTATTCCATTTGTGGAATATCAGTTAGCTATTAGCGGAATGATTTTATGCTCTAAATGCCAAAATTTCATAACCGAAAACACCGAATTCGTTCCGGCATATGAATTGTATTTAAAAGATCCGAAAAAACAGACTGATACCGCTTATTCCCATTTATTACGTTTATGTGAACAATATCACATCCCTAATATGGAAGACTTCTTAAAGGGCATGATATTAATTGACAGTATAACTGGTAACACAGACAGACATCTTGGTAATTTTGGCTTTATCAGAGAGGTTACAACCGGCAAGTTTTTGGGACCAGCTCCGTTATTTGATAATGGTACGGCTTTTTGGTGTTGGGAAGCAAAACCGAATGTTAAGAAAAAATCACGGCTATTTGCCCGTGAAGAAAATTTTGTCTTATCCTCTATGAAAGACATATATAAAGGGGTATTAAATAAGGAAAATCTCGATGTTTTAATTGAAAAATATCCGCTGATTACCGACGAACGTAAGGATATATTAAAAAAAAGCATTCATGAACGTTCTACGTTACTTGAACGAACCAAAAGGATGAAAGAACGTGGCTTAGAACGGTAATTTTTATTTTTGAGGAAATCTGACATATTGTAGATGAATATTGATTGAAGGAGGGAGGAAAATATGAAAAATGAACCCAATAGATTTTTATAATCAAAATATAAAATCTAAATGTAAAGAGGATAGTTATTATGTCCTAAAAGCTTTTAAAAAACTAAAAAACGCAGATCCGCAGTTTTTGCGGAAGCTGAAAGAAGAACAGAGGAGGAATTTAAAATGAATATGACTTGGGAGGAAATTGTACAAGCAGTACATTCCGGTGTTCCATCAGAAAAAGAAAAAGCAACCTTGGCCGCAATTGATAATTTACGTAATTACATTTACGGCTTAATTAAAACATTTTCGTTCGGAAATACCGAAATGGAGGATATGTTTTCAATTGCACAGCTTGTTATCATTGAAAACATCGACAGCTATGATATTAATAAAGGAAAACCTACAACCTTTTTTACCCCGGCATTAAAACGTGCATTTCTTAGTGCATCTCAGGGTGGCAAACAGAGTATGTATTACACTTTCGCCAATAAAAAAATTAGAGATGCGGTAAAGATGCTGGCTGACTTAGGTGTTACGGATCCAACTGTCGAACAATTAGCTGATGTGACTGAACTTTCGGAAGTTACTATTGAAGCTACATTAGATTACAATAAGAAATGCGTTTCCATTGATACCTCTGAGGCTGCAAATATGCAGTCCGGCTTTGGAAATCCGGAAAATGAAGTATTACAAAAAGAAAAGACTGAAAAGATACATAAAGCTATTTCAAAACTTAATGTTCCTGGACAGCAGCTTGTCTACTGCATCTTCCGTTATGAGGAGGAATATAATAAAGTTCCTTCGATTGGGCATTTATGTAAAATGATGAATGAACTTTTTGGGAAATCCTATTCTTCAGAAGGATTATCCAAACTGCACCGCGATGTGGAGGAAATGCTTTCTTGCTCTATAGAACTCAGAAGTTATAAAAAGGAACAGCATTTTAACAAAATTAAGTGCTCATTCCCAGAACTTTCTGTAATCAAACAAGAGGAAGACAGTCTGTTGGATAATAATAATCTTTTTGATTTATTCAGTGAAGAAGATGATAACTAGCAACAAGAAGAGTCGAATATAAAAGTTCGGCTCTTTTTTATGTGTTGAAAATACAAAAACAGCAAAGGTATTCGTACATATTATAATAAGGAAGAAACTCATTCCGTTTTTTCTTGGAATACTAAATAAGGAGTACCAATTGCTTATGGTTTTTTATATTCTAATATACACAGTATTGGCAGCAATATTATACAAAGAAGGTTTCACTTCGCCGAAAGTATACTCTATTCTTGCTATTTTTATTTTACTTATATTCCCGTTTATATGGAGTTATTTGCGCAAAAAGCTAAAAAGATACCATTATTTAATAAGTCCAATGCGTAAAGTAGACAGGATGGATGGCATACAGTTTGAAGAATATCTGCAAGCTAATTTAGAAGACATTGGATACCATGTAAAACATATCGGAAAAACTGGGGATTTTGGTGGAGACCTTATTTTGTCCAGATATGGCAAAAAGACCATATTACAAGCTAAAAGGTATAATTCAAATGTAGGAGTTAAAGCAGTCCAGGAAGCCATTTCCGCCAGGGAATACTATCGTTGTAAAAATGCCGTTGTTGCCACAAACAGTCATTTTACGAAAGCAGCCAAAGAAATGGCTGCAAAATGTAATGTAGAATTATGGGATAGAGAGCATTTACAAAAGAAATTTAGATGAACAGGCTTGGAAAAGCCTGTTTTTCTTATTTACTAATAAATTTTTATTTCATCCTAAATCAAACATATTAGAAGTGAATATTGATTAAAGGAGGAATAAAATTTATGGATAAAAAAATGGTAGCATCCTTACATACTCATATTAAGAGTTTGTTAGATGCAGATATTAACGCAAATGCTTTTTGTGATAAATTGCTTGAATATGGTGCTGAAGGTTTTGCCCTTACCGACCATGGTTCACTTGTTGGTATTGAAACTGTTCGAAGAATTGCCGCAGACAAGGGATTAAAGTTTGTTCCAGGTGTAGAAGCGTATGTTTCTGATGATGGCGATGTAGTAGAATCCCGACATATGATATTACTTGCTATGGATGATATTGGCTATCACGCTATATCCATGGCTGTAACGGATTCCAATGAACATATCAGCGTCGGCGGTTTGCAAAGAATGACATCTGATATATTAGATAAATACTTTGCACCGGGTTCCATAGGACATGGACATGTAATTATGCTGTCAGCTTGTGTAAGTGGAATCTTTTCAAAACTTCTTCTGTATAACAATACAGTTGAACATAAAGTTGAAATTTTACAGCGACGTCAGGCAAAATTCGGAATTCCAGAAGATGAAAATTACCGCTCCCTTCTTAAAAAAAGTGAGCAAATGACTGCTGAAATTCAAAATATCACCAGCAAGAGAGATACCTTGCAGAAATTAGCACAAATGCGTTTTGCTAAAAGAGAAAAATACGTGCAGAAATTGCATAAAAACGATGATCCAGCTTACGAAACAGAGGTGAAAACCTTAAAAGCTGACAAAGAAAAGTCAGCTGCTGCTGCAAAGGAGCTTGAAAGCGTTAGAAACTCTTTAGCAAAAGAGAAAAAACAGCAGACTGCAATTAATCAGCAGATAAAAGAATATGCTGGCAAAATCGAAAGATACAATAACTATCAGACTGAAATTGATGAATTAAAGAAAGAAGAAAAAAGTGAAAAAGAGCTTATTTCTCTTGTAGAAGAGGAAATTAAGCGGATGTTGCATATCTTTGGACAGGATAATGTCTATATGGAAATGCAGTACCATGGAATGGAAGATGAAAAAAAGGTATTTCCAATTCTTGCAAGAATGGCAAAAACATTTAAAATTCCAATGGTTGCAACAAACGACATCCACACAATAACAAACAATGAAGACGAAATCTTAAAACGTGCAATCTTACGTTCTATGCGAAAGGCTGGTGATAATGAAGAGTTTGAAGAACCAACACCGATAGATAGAGAATTATATCTTAAAACGGATGAAGAACTCGCAGATATGTTATCAGTTATTCTGCCGGACGACATTGTTAGTGAATCTATTGCCAATATAAAGGTAGTTCTTGACCGCTGCAATGTTGAATTTAAGCACGAAAACCATTATCCAAAATTTCCGTCAAAAGATGGAAAGACAGCAAATGAAATGCTTGATGAGGCAATCACAAAAGGCGTTAAATGGCGTTTTCCAAAAGGGTTAGACGAATCTCACAAACTTAGACTGGAAAGAGAACTTAAAGTCATTAAATCAATGGGATATGCAGACTATCACCTCATTGTAAAAGACTTTTTGGAATACTGCCGTACACTTGGTCCTGTTCCCTATGATCGTTTACCGGAAGCCCCGTTAGAGATTGAGGCATGTAAACAGTGGGTAAAAGAAAACAAATGGGTTGGCGGATTTCCTATTGGCCCAGGCAGAGGTTCTGCTGTTGGCTCAGAAGTATGTTATGTTTTAGGAATCACAAATATTGACCCATTAGATTATGATTTGCTGTTTGAACGATTCTTAAATCCAGAACGTGTCAGCATGCCAGATATTGATTCTGATATTGCATACTTTGTAAGAGAGCAGGCAATACGATATGTCCAGCACAAATACGGCGAAAATGCCGTTTGTGGCATCCTGACAACCAATGCTCAGGCTCCAAAGGGTGCAATTCGAATTGCAGCAAAGTATTACGGATTACGATATTACAATGATGCAAAAGCATTTATAAACCTCGGAGACAAAATAGCAAAAAGCGTTCCTAAAGAGGTTGGTATGGCTTTTGACAGTAAGATTGAAAAAGATAACCCAAAAACTTTGTATGATGACTTAGTAGCAAAATATGGTAGCAATGAAGACGCTAAAAACATTCTTAGCTGGGCATATATCATGGAAAACTCTTGTACTGCATATGGTGCTCACGCAGCCGGAATCGTTATTTCCGACAACGATAACATCAAAAAGTACATTCCATTAAGATGGAACTCTGGTTTGAAAGAATGGACTACGCAATGCGATATGATACAGACTGAAGAATTAGGGCTTCTGAAAATGGACTTTTTAGGACTTCGTACATTAAATATTATTACGGATTGTATAAAATCTATCTATAGAAGAACAGGAAAGGTCATCGACCCATTAAAAGACATCCCAATGAACGATATTCGTGTTTATCAGGGAATTTTTCAAACAGGTCGTACAAATTCCGTATTCCAGTTTGAATCACCGGCTATGAAATCTATGTTAAAGCGTTTCAGACCGGAATGTTTTGAGGACTTAGTTATTTTAGTATCTATGTTTCGTCCGGGTCCTTTGCAGTTTATTGACGACGTTATTAACGTAAAAAACGGTGCAAAACCAACATATCTTACACCGGAATTGGAGCCAATCCTTAGTAAAACCTATGGTGCTATTGTGTACCAGGAACAGGTTATGGAAATCTTGCAGAAGCTTGCAGGATATTCATTGGGTGCTGCTGATCAGGTACGGCGTTACATGTCGAAGAAGAAAGTTGCCAAAATGGAAGCGGAAAGACAGGTATTCATATACGGAAGTGAAGAAAAAAATATTCCGGGATGTGTAAAAAATGGAATTTCCGCAGAAATCGGAAACCAGATTTATGATAAGATGATTGATTTTGCAAAATATGCATTCAATAAATCTCATGCAGCCGCTTATGCAACAAATAGTTATTACACCGGATGGTTTAAATATTATTATCCGGCAGACTTCCTTTCAGCTGCAATGAACTGGGCTAAGAATGAAAAGATACCTGGACTTATGGGGGAGGCAATCTCCTTTGGAGTAAATATTATTCCACCAGATATTAACCGCTCTGAAACTAAATTCGTATGTACTGGAAATCGGGAAATCTTATTTGGATTCTCCGGTATTAAATTTGTGGCAAATGAAGCTGAAACAATTGTAAAAGAGAGAAATACAAACGGAAAATATGTCTCTGTTTCAGATTTCTTAATAAGAACAACCGCCAAGAAAAACGTTGTAGAAAATTTAATCTTCTCAGGTTCTTTTGATAGTTTTGGCAGCAATAGACATGCTATAGTGTCTATCGTTGAACCAATGAAAAAAACTATTAAGAAAATGTCTGAAAAGGAAAAAGTTCTTGAAACGCTGGATGATAAAAAGAAATTAGAAAATGCGAAAAAATCATACGAAGCAGCTCGCGCAACGCTCAACAGCATTACTATTCCTGTTTACAAAGAAGACCGTGATGCTCGAATGGCAAAAGAAAAGGAACTTCTTGGTGCATATGTAACTGAAAGCCCACTTGACCAGTATCCGGAGCCAGAAAAGGTTGGATGTACTGCAATCGGAAACTTCAACTTAAGTACAACAAAACTCTTTGGTATTGTCGAAAATCTGGAAATTAAGTACAGAAAAGCTGATGGAAAACCAATGGCATTCTTCCAGTTGTCGGATAAAACAGGTTCTATTAAAGTCTCTGTATTTACCAGACAGTTTCCGCGTATTTCCCCTCTTTTGAAAGATGGTGCGGTAATCGCATTATCCGGTTCTGTCCATGAAGAAGATACCGGTTTGCTGGATAGTGAGGGTATGCCAATTGTGGAATACACTCTTTATGCGGAAAAAGCACAGAACGTACCAAAAGAATTATCCATGTATTATATGGAAGTACCAAGTTATGCGACCTTCCACTTGTATCAGGAAAAAGGCTTCATACAGAAGTATTCTTGTGAAGAGGATGGACACAAATTAATTATCCATGACAAAGCGTTGGATGAAATGAGAGAAGCATCATACAAGATTTCTCCAATTGCATTAATCAGTGGAGCAGTAAAGGAATTATAAAGAATAAGCCCGTAAGGGCTTATTTTTTTATATAAATATATCATTATATAAAGAAAATATAAAAAAAAGGAGGGTAATCAAACATATTGTATATAGGAATTTTAACTAGGGTGAAAACCACAAAAATAACCGAAAGGAGAAATGGAATGTCAAGACACAATACTGCCATTTTATATGGAGTAATATTAAAAGACCCAATCATTCAAAAAGATGCAGATGGAAACGCCCTGTATGGATTATGCTATATCAACGTTATAAGAAGTTTAAGAGAAGTAGGGGATGGCCTTAAGACTGTGCAAACCGCACACCCACCTATTATGACAAGAGAGCCTGCAATATTAGCAGTTATGGAACAGTTAAAAGCTCACGATATGGTATTAATTAAGGGAGCGATTGCTTCAAAATCAATTAAAAAATCCTCTTTCTGCAAAAATGAGGCGTGCCATACTAAGGTTTCCGTAGATGGTACTCTTGTATATGTTAATCCAATTTACATGGAAAAAATAAAGCACTGCGAAACTAACGAGGAAATCTTAAATGACCTTTTAGCTCATCGGGAAATATCCAATATTGTATACGTTCTTGGTACATTATGCCGGGACCCGAAGAAGATTAGACCTTCTAATGGCATGATAGTTACACAGTATCAGATTGCTTTGAACCGTAAATTCAGAATCAGAACAGATCCACCAGAGATTAAAGCTGATTATCCATGGGTGAAATCTTACGGAGAAAATGCAAAAGAAGATAAGGCTCGTTTGCATACCGGTTCTATTGTCTTTATTGATGGATTTTTACAGGCCAGAAATGTCCAAAGGCATGCTGTATGCCCTGTATGCAACCAGAAATATGACTGGATTGATAATGCAATGGAAATAGTACCGTATGAGACAGAATATATGCCTGGCACCTTTTATTCTGACGAAGATATTGCTGAAATGAATAAAAAGCAATCTGCTCAAGCACGAAACGACATTTTTGGAGATGATGATTCCGAAGACGTCATTGAAGATTAAAAACAGCTACATAATCACCGCCTTATGTAATTGTAAGTGCGGTGATTTTTAAAAAATTTTGCAAACAACAGGAGAAAATAAGAATGAATCGTATAACAATTAATGGACAAACAATCACTTGTTCTGGAAGCAACATAATTGTCGATAATGGAAAGATTATTGTTGATGGTCAAACTATTAATGAATGCACCGACAAGAATATTAAGGTTGTCATCGAAGGAAATGTCAATAGTCTCGATTGCAGTGGAACAGTGGAAGTACATGGCAATGTAGATGATATTAATTGCAGCGGAAGTTGTAACATCACCGGAAATGTTGAAGGGGATGTATCGGTTGCAGGCAGCGTTACTTGTGGAAATGTAGCAGGAGATGTTATAGCAGGTGGAAGCGTGCAGTGTAGAAAGTAACTGATGCTGCAAAATGAAGTAGATAGTAGTAAAAAACATGTATATAAAAACAAGGTTTATGCCTTGTTTTTATTTTTTTTGAAATCAAACATATTGTAATCAAATATGAAAATGGGAGGATAAAAAATGAGCAAAAGGATAAAAGGCTTAGAACTGATGAAATTATGCCAGCCTCTTACACAGAATGGCATTGTTTCTACAGAAAAAATAGCAAACGGCATTGTCCAGTATATGGATGATGGCGATGCAGAAAAATTTATGAATCTGTTAGATTGTTACAATCTTATCGGATATGAACATGTAAAAACGCAAATTATGCAGCTACTTAAGTAGTAGCAAAGGAGGAATCTAAAATGGAATATTTATTGAATAGTTTTCGTGTAACAGGTGATGAATTAGGAAAATTCAGAGAAACAGTAGAAAATCTTGAAAAAAATACTTCATTCGAAGTAGTAAGTAAAAAAGACATTATTTTATTTTCGGCTTTAGCAGATGAGGATATGAGACGGAGAGCTGATGGCAGTTTCCAGTGCAATGTAGTTGATAAACGTTCCTTAAGTGACTTGAACATTAACGGAGCTCCATTACCTACTGGATTTGTATCAAGTTCTAAATTAGACTCAAAATTACTTGCCGAGCTTTACAATACTACAAGAGTTATTATTGGTGTTGGAAAGTCTCACTACTATGTAGGAGAAAGTGCTATGGCAACGTTATGTAAAAATGCTGGTTTAAAAACTAGCCGTCCAACCCTTGTTCGAGATTTAGCTATCGAAGAAGGTCTTTTGAAGGAAAACGGCAAAATGACACTTGTTACAAGAAGTGAAATGTCTACCGATACGGGAACGAAATGTAAAAAAATCTTCGCTTGTATGTCGGGAAGATACAATCCAATCCCATTAAGAATTGTGCCAGATGCTGCGGATCGATTAATCGACGAAGCAGTACTAGGAAAAGGTGTTGTAACAAGCTGGATTGTTGATCACAACATTGCAAGAATTCATATTGAATTTCCGAATGCTGCTGAAGACTATGCGGAAATTTATAAAACGGAAAATCTGTTTATTCCGGGAATTGAGATTACTTCTTCTGATACCGGTTTTTCTTCTGTATTTGTTAGAAGCACCTTGCGAAGAGAAGATAGTCATTATTATGTTATCGCAGATGAGTTTGCAAGAAAACATTCCGGCAAAATTACCGCAGAAGAAATCTTAGACTTGGCAAACAAGACAATTTTAACGGATTTAAGATTGCTGCCTGAAAAACTTTCTGAATTAATGGGACAGGTTATTACTCCTGAACCTTTAACTGGACCTAGAAGTAAAGCACGCAACCGCAATGCAGTTGCAGATGTTATCAAGAATGTCGCAAAAGAACTGGACTTAAAATCAGCGCTTGGACTTAGCCGGACAAATGCGTTATGTGAAGAACTGATGAAGGAAATTAATCCTGAAATTGTCTATAGTGCATATGATGTCGCATGTAGTTTCATGAGCATCCCTGATCGTATAAGTGGTTTGTGCGACGGTGTAATGACTGAATTAAAGAAACTTTGTGGAAAAGCCCCATATGTTAAATATGCAGGCAAAAAAGCGCTTAAAGAAGAGGAAGCACCGCTTATTCTCTCAGCTTAAAAAAGGGCAGAAATGCCCTTTTTTATTTTTCCTTTTTATTTTGCTCAGAATCTTACATATTGTAGATGTAAAAATATTGAAAATAAGGAGGAAAAATAATGAATTCAAAAACGTTAGGGATAGATATCCCAGTAGATGAGGCAGAAGATGGAATGTTTATCATTCGTCACGCAACACTGGAACGTGTATTAATGGATTACTCAGAAAGATTTACTGTACAGACAAAACCAATTGCAGTTCGTCCGGAAATGGTAGTGGTAGAATGCACTATCACAGATAGTGAAACCGGGAAGCGGGCATTTAAGGTTGGGGAAAGTTCTTCAAGAACGCTTACATCAGAGATTAGCAGAAATTATCCTGCAATCTTAGCATATCAGCGTGCAATAGACCGTGCGGCAATCCTAATCTTAGGATTGGAATCTCACAAGGTATACTCGAACATGGAACTTCCAGACGCTAAATTAAAAACTGACACTTCCCACAATAACAATGTAGCAAAAGAGCAGCAGACACAGCCACCGGTAAATCATACGACTGCGCCTACACAAACAGCTAAACCAAAGGCAGAACCTGCTAAAGAAAAAGCTTCTAATGCCGTTGTTGATGATGATACCGTTATTCTTATCGGTTCCTGTAAGGGAAAGAAACTTGGAGAAGTTAAAGGAACAGAACCTTTTGAGCGGTTTTTAAAATGGGTAGCACAGACTGTAACCGGATATCCGGATGCAGCAAGAAATGAACAGTTAAAATTTTTCAAAAATTACAAGGAGGCATGTTAAATGGGACGTTATGTATCATTTGATAATGAATTCTTAAAAAAGGCAAACCGGAGGATAGACTCCGGCGAACCTCTCATCATTTTCGATTTAGAAACAACCGGGTTTAATAAAACTACGGACAGAATTCTCACTTTATCCGCAATTAAAGCCGTTTATGAAAACGGAGTATTTGATTTGGATGACAGAATTGATATTATGCTTAACCCAAACATGCATATTCCAGAGAGTGCCAGCAAGGTTAATGGTATCTACGATAGTGATGTTGTAAATTGCCCTACAGAAGAAGAAGCTTTCGATAAAATAAAGAACTTCTTTGGAGACTCGCCATTTGTTGGTGGATACAATTCTATAAGTTTTGACCAAAAATTTATGGAAAATATGTATATTCGCCAGGAATGTGAGTTTAAGCCTTCTATACACCTTGATGTGTATAAGCTGGCTAAGCAGGTTTTTCCGGGACAAAAAAGCTACAAATTATCAGCAATTGCGCATGAACTTGGCTGCGACGGAGACTTAACTTTCCATCATTCTATGGATGATGTAATTGCAACTTTTCGTGTATTAAATATGCTACGAAAAGAAGAGCCAGTGAAGCAAAACACACTGCCAATCCTACAAATAGTATCAGCTGCTTATTGGAAAGGTCCAAGCCACAGGCTGGAACGTATCTACATCAAAAACAAATCATATATTTCATGTTATTACGACATTTTTAAAAAAGAGTGGTTTGTCGATGGAAAATATAATCTTGAACAGATCAGAAATGATACATTCCGATTGCTGAAGGTAGAAAATGAATCGGAGCTTGTTAAAAAGCTTCGTCCTTAAAAAGAGGCTGTTTATACAGCCTCTTTTCTATAAAAATCATTTTTACAAAAATTCAAAAGGGAATCGTACATATTATAGACAGAAAGGATGTGCAAAATATGATGGAAATAACAGAAAAGAAATACGATGAACTTTGGGATACAACGGATCTAATCAATGATGCAACTGTGGATAATGGAAATCCAAAACTTGTATTTAAGTTTAGAGAATCTTTTCCGACAGTTGAAGAGATGAAAGAGCATCACGTTGCCGAAAATTTGGAAACATACTTTCCTTATTTACTTTTTTATTACAACAACCAATTAGAAACAAAGGACGAAGAATATCTTCGTTCGTTCCAATATATTCGGGATTTGATAAATGGAAATGTTAAATTTTCAGGTGAATAAAAAAGACTAGCCGAAGCTAATCTTTTTTACGGGTGGGTAGCCTCAATATTGGGGTGAAGCCCGTTTTTTTATTTTGGCAATTTTATTGAATCTTTTTCTTCCCCTTCTTTTTCTTTTCTTCTTTGTTCTTCTTTGCGTTTTGCTTCAAGTTCGCGTTCCTGTTGCCATAAAAGAAGTCTTTGATATGCCTGGTTAATAGTATCTGCTGTATCTGTATCAGGATAATCTTTTAATGCTTGCTCAAACTGTTTATGTTCCTTATATGTTTTACGAATATCACGGACATCTTCTCTTGATAATTCATCTTTGCCAACTATTTTCTTTAATTTTTTTATTTCTTTTTCAAAAACTCCTTTTTCTTTTTTGAAATTCATTTTTTCTTCCAAAGAAACCCCTTTTACTTCTACATATTTCTGGCGTTCCTTTACTATTTGATTTCTGTGATGGATGCATTCCCTTGCGTAGATTTCATCCGCACGTTTTTTGTATTCAAGAGCTGTTTCTCCCTGCTTTACATCCGGAAGTTTTGCTTCGACAGTTTTTTTTAACGCATCATAATACTTATTCATATCTTCAGCACGCGCGATGGAATTTTTTGTGCCTCGTTCCAATCCATGTACTTTCATCTTCTCAGCATAAGTATTTTGCAATTCTATTAATTTTTCTCTTTTACCAACATAATAACTTCCATTTAAACAACCTTTGTCATCAATCGGTATGACATAGGCATGAATATGCGGTTTAGCTTCATCCATGTGCAATACAGCCGATACAACATTGTTAGTCTTTATAATATCCCCATTACTCGTTATAGCTTTGTGTTCTGGCGGATTGAAAGACTTGTCCAGCCATTCAATATTATCTTTGGCCCACGTTTCTAAATCTATTCGGTCCATATCCTCACGAGAAAATTCACAAACAATTTCAATTCCCCGTATTGCATCGCCCCTTATTGTAGGCTGAACGGCACCATTTTGTTTCAATTTTAACAGTGTATCTTCATAAGCATCCTGGTATGTTTTACCGTTTAATTCTATCAATTCCCTATTAAGGTAAGATTTTGACATATCAGCATTATCAACAGAGTATTGTCGGTAATTGTGCTTATATCTAGTATTTACACTGTTTGCATGTGCTTTTTCTATTCTCATTATTGCGTATCCCATATAATATTACCTCATTTCATTTTATATATTTAATATGTTTGATTTTGAATTTTATTTTTTTATTTTATTTTTTTTTAAATCGTACATATTGTGTTTGTAAATAAATAATTGAAAAAACAGGAGGAATTAAAACATGAACAAAGTTATTTTAATGGGACGTTTAACAAGAGACCCGGAGGTACGTTATTCTAGCGGAGAAAACCAGACAGCAATCGCGAGATATTCACTGGCTGTAGACCGTAGAAGAGGAAAGAATGATGATCAGCCGTCTGCTGACTTCATTAATTGCGTTGCATTCGGAAGATCCGCAGAATTTGCGGAAAAATATTTCCATAAGGGACTTAAGATTACTGTAGCTGGCCGCATCCAGACAGGTAGCTATACAAACAAGGATGGACAGAAAGTTTACACTACAGATGTAGTCGTAGAAGAGCAGGAGTTCGCAGAGAGTAAAGCAGCATCTGGAAATGCTGGAAATTCTGCACCGGCTGGCAACCCGGAGCCAAGTAATGGAGATGGATTCATGAACATCCCGGATGGAATTGATGAAGAGTTACCATTCAACTAAAAAAAATCAGGGAATCATTTTGATTCAATGTCATTAAGTTAAGACCATCTATAGGTCTTGATACACAAAATGATATTGCTAGTTACTAAATCTCTATTTAGTTAAGATGGTCTAAAAAATTAAAAATACCTATCGAGGAAGAAATTCTTCGGTAGGTATTTTATTTGTATAAAAACAGGCATAGCAATAGGGCTGACTTCATATAGTCAACCAAAATAAAGTCTTGTCCAGTATTCAATTAAGCAACACGGTATACAAACCAGACCGCCGATTTCGGCTTCATGTTTCGCTTATCGGAGCGTCCTTCTCTGATTGGAACTATATATGCCAATATCTCAGCATATATTCTGTCCGGTGGCTCATTGTTGTGAAGTCTGTAATATTTACGTGTGATTGTGCAGGCTTCTTTGAAGCTGATAGCATATATATGCTTATTATTATTCTGTTGTTGTACGGAAACACACATGATATTGCGTGATACAACATTGAACATGATAAGATGAGCATACAGTTCCATTAAGACAAAATCATCTTTACGAGAATGGAATTGTACACCACCAAGAGCGTATTTTAATTCTCTAAAAGAAGTTTCTATATCCCATCTCTTGTGATATAAGGTTTTCATTTTGTGTAATGGAAATTCAAACCTATTAAGATTTGTGAGCAGCACTTCCCATTCTTCCTTTCCAGTATCAGGATTATTGATACGAAATTTCACAACTCTACATTTTACATGGCAGAATTGTCCAAAATCCCAACGCTGATTCTTTGTGTTTGGTGAAAAATATTTCTTATAGTGTCGTTTTGGACTATTTACGAGATGGATTGTCTCAGTATCTTTGTATGTCATGTAATATCTGTTGGAAGTTGTTACCTTAAAATCCATTTCAATATCACATTCTTTGTCGGGAAGGTTTGTAATTTCCTTGATACCGCCATGACCAGCTTTTGTACGGATAACATAATTACAGCCTTCTATACAGTTGCAGTTTTCAATCATATTAAAACCGTCATATCCTCTATCCATGAGAACTATAAATTTACCTACATCAAGATTTTTGAGCATACCAACAGCAGCCTCACGTTCATTTGATTGAGATTTAGGCTGTAAAATGCAATCATGATATGTGCGATTTTCCAAGTCATAGAGCATATTGGCGTGTATCTGGCTGAATGGTCTTATAGGCTCACTATCTTTACGAGGTCTGCCGTTTGCCGTATTCATTACAAATGCAGATTTGCTCTGATATGGTGGGTTGAAGTCTGAACCGTCTATTGCAAATACTCTGTAGCCTTGCATTGTACGAGGATGCAAAAACGTTTTATTGTACGCATTAAAAATATACTTAAATACATCTAGTGTGAGTTTTGCTTTCTGCTGTACATAAGCGGATGCCGTCATACGATCATCGAGATTGGGGAAAGCATCTATCAGTTCTGTATTTAAGCTGTTTCCCTGCATATTTAGGGTAACTTTAATAGTTGTAGTCGCATTGAGTTTGCGATTACGGGTAAAGTCATTAGAAGATTTCGTAAAGTCGCTTATATGAGCTACAACATCTGCAATAACACCATCAAGCTGTTTCAAGGCAGTAGGTTGTCCTGTGTATATAAAAATCACCACCTTTCAAAGCGGTGTTTCCACAAATAGACTGACGGGGTAATTTTGTACGAAATGTACGGAGATACCTTGACAGATAAGGCTTTGGAGCCTATAATAACTCAATGTAAGAGGTTGAAAACTTACAAAAAGTAAACTATGGTGGAAACATCTTTAGAGCATCTGCAAACTTTGGTCGGGGAGCAGGTGCTTCTTTACTTTGTATTACAAATATAATAATACAACCTAAGGCGTAATTTTTCACGCAAACTATGAAAATTCTCCCTTAGGAATAAAAAATATGCGTCACACGCATTTTGCTTGGTAGATTTTATGAGAAGTAATGATATAACAAGACAACTGTTTTTACAGGCCACAGGCAAAGTAATTTCATCAAAACGAAAAAAGCACAATATAACACAAAAAGAGCTGGGAAATAAAATAGGAGTATCAGCTACAACTATTGGTCGATATGAAAAAGGAGAATTAGATATTCCATCTTCAAACTTGCCACTAATTAGCAAATACTGTGACTTTAAATTAAGAGAATATTTGAAAGGATGGGAATCGGCAGATTTAGAATCTTTCATCAAAGAATCATTAACAATTGACACAATCGAGCCGGACCATGAGATTATTCAAGAATATATTAATAGCTGCACAAAAGAAGAATTATCAGATTTGGAAGAAATTAGTTACTGTGTTAGTGTTATTGAGAATGATGCATACAAACAAATTATTTCCGATTTGGTTATTGAATATCATTTGAATAATGTAAATCAAGAACGACACAAAAAATTAATGGCATATTACGAAAGATTATGTCAACTAAAGGAAAATAATATTAAAACAAAGGAGAAAAATAATGGCACCAACATCAATACTTAATGCAAACGGAGTAGAAATAGGAATAATTGGAAACATTGCAGATGAATCAGCATATATAAGTTTAACAGATATTGCAAAATACAAAAATTCAGAAGATGCCGCTGGCGTAATTTCTAATTGGTTAAGGAATAGAAATACCTTGGATTATTTAGGGTTATGGGAACAATTGCATAATCCAAATTTTAAACTCCTCGAATTCGAGGGGTTTAGAAATTCATCAGGCGATAATGCTTTTACCATTTCACCTCAAAAATGGATTAAATCAACGGAGGCAATTGGTATCGTATCTAAATCTGGTAGATATGGTGGAACATACGCACATTCCGATATTGCATTTGAATTTGCATCATGGATTTCTCCCGAATTCAAATTATATATTATAAAAGATTATCAACGGTTAAAAAAAGATGAAGCGGAACGGAAAGCTATTGGTTGGGATGAAAAAAGAGCTTTGTCAAAGATTAATTATCATATACATACAGATGCAGTGCAAAAATATCTTATTACTGATGAATTAACATCTATTGAAAAAGGATATACATTCGCAGATGAGGCAGATATGCTTAATGTGGCTCTTTTTGGAAAGAAAGCACGAGAATGGAGAAATGAACACCCTATTGAAACACAGAAGGGCGAGAATATTAGAGATTATGCTTCGGCTGAGGAACTGATTATCTTGGTAAATATGGAAAGCCAAAATGCTGAACTAATAAAGGAAGGCTTACCTCAAAGTGAGCGTTTTGCTAAATTGCATGAAATGGCAAGAACACAAATGCAAATATTGCTGAAAAATCGAACAAAAGAAAAATTAAAAAACGTCAATCCTAATTTACTCAAAGGAACAACTGAACAATAAAAAAAGACAGCCACTTTTCTTTTCAGAATTGTGACTGTCTTATTTTTTGACTAAGTCAAGCTCTTAACTTAATGACATTGCATTTTGATTCCCTCTTTTTTTATTTTGTTCAACTTCATACATATTATGTTTGTAATAAATATTGAATATATGGAGGAAAATAAAGAATGAGTGTAGAAAAAATGAAACTTGGACAAATACTTTTTGGGTCTTCCGCTAAAATTAGATGTTTAAATATATCCGTAGGAATGTTGTTTCCTGCTACTCCAGCTGGAAGATCTGCAAAACACACTGCGATGTCTTCACCAAAAGCTTCACTTTCACTAAAAATTTTTGACTATTTAACAGAAAAAAGACTTAATGCAGCTAAAATTGAAGAAACTAAAATGGTCTACTTTGAATTAGATGAAAATGGCTATAGCGTAGCAAACACATCCGATGGGTTGCTTATAGCTTCTGCCGGTGCTAATCTTTCAAACAAACACATCGCTATCGGAGAAGTATTATATCACTTAGCCTTTGGCACCGACGCAGAGATACTTACTTCGTTTAATGATTGCGTAAACTCTATTGCATCTTCCACCAGAATACTCCCTGATGCGGCAAGTTTATTTTGTGACAGCATGTATTATAGTGTTTCAAAGTTTAGAAGAGAAGTCCTCGTCACAGTAGATAACTCTTTAGCAGAACAAATGGTACGTGCATCAAGTAATGGGCTTTTATCCCCTATTGAGAGCTTAAAACCACTTACTTCCTTGCCAACTCTTACCGTAGAGACTGCAAAACCAAAAAGAACAACAGTAAGAAAAAAAACATCAACCGTAATAAAGGACTGCAAAGAAGGGACTTACAAAGTTCCATATGACTGGAAGGATGTTGAGCATATCCAGCCTATGTCCGCGTTAGATGGATTCGTTCCAAACGAGGCTTTCGAATCTGTTCTCAAAAAAATTAAAGTAAGAACAGAAAAAGTGCTGACCAGATTAGACATTAATCCTGAAGACAGAGTTGCGGCCCTCGGAAAAGACTACATCAATATTTCGTTGGTTGGCAAGCCTGGAACTGGAAAAACTGTAATGGCGTATGCTATTAGTGCAGCAACCGGAATGCCTGTATATTCCGTAAACCTTTCTCACAATACAGATGAGGATGAATTTCAGGGTCAGACGAAGATTGTAGACGGTAAAGCACAGTTTGTTGAAACTGACTTTTTAAATGCCTATACAAATGGTGGTATTATTATTTTGGAAGAGGTAAACCTTGCAAATCCGGCTGTAATTATGGGTGCTCTTGGACAGGCAGTTGAATTTCCATTTATTCTGAAAAGAAATGGTTATGAAACAGTGCGAAGACATCCTTTATGCATTATTATCACAACGATGAATATCGGCACTGCCGGTTCCAAAATCCCATCACAGGCTTTTATGAACCGTTTTAAACAGACCTACACATTGAATGACCCAACAGCAAGCGATTTCGTCAAAATCTTGTGTACTTCCGGTGCTGAAAAAGCAAAATGCCAGTGGGTATATGATGCTTATGAAAAGATTGTAGCATACCTTAATTCTGATGAAATTAATGAAGAAGATATTGCTATGACACTTTCTTTAAGAACCTGCTTCGGTGCATTAGAGAATATGGAAGAGGGAGACAGCCCTCTGGATGCTATTAAGCATTCCATTATCGGAAAGATTGCAGAAAGTGATTTGGCTTTAGCAAGAGATTGCGAAACAGAAGTATTGAAAAAATCTGTACCTAAACCTATGTTTTAAAGAAATAAACCGCAAAAAGCGGTTTTTTCTTTGTAGAAAAGTCAGAAATATTTTTATTTTCATACATATTATATATAGTAGTATAATCTAGGTGAGTAATTTCAACAAATATCTACTAAAGTAGACTGCTATATTTGGAAAAATATTCACATACTAAGGATATACTACAAATAAATATCTGCTAAAGCAGACACAATGACGTTAAAAACTATTCGAAAAAGGAGTTTGATAATTTGTGAAACAAACAAAGAAAAATATGCCTGAAGAAGAACCAAAAATGTATGTAGCACCTCCGAGTGAAAAAGATATATTCGCAGAAAAATTATCCAAAAAGGGCTATGACACATTTTTTGAAAACGGAGTACTAATAATCCGCTGTGAATCAAGAAAGAGAATGGAAGAATTAAATGCTGAATTCGGAAAGTTAAACTTTTCGATTGGCTATGTTTTCTCGGAATAATAATTTTGTTTTTCTGTTGTTCATACATATTATATTTGAATATTGAATAATAGGAGGATAAAAATATGTTACTTACAAACAAAGAAAGAATTTCAAAAGCACAGGATATTGTTTTAGCACAGACTTGCGTAGAGTTTATCGAGGATTATCATTGTACTCCAGACTTTGTAGAAGTTATCGGAAATGCTGGCGGAGATGTTTTAACATTTCGTGTCTACAACGATGGCTCTATTTACGAAAGATAGGTGGTTGTATGGAATACTATCTTTCCAAAACACGTTATCATTGTATTTATAAAGCTATACAGAAGACACAGAATGGAATTTTTGCAGCCGTTTATGACGGAGAAAATATTTCATTTTCAACTATCCCGTATAACCGTCTTGCTAGAGTATATTCATTCCACTGTATGGTTAATGACTTTTCAGAAAGATATAATCTTCCGAAACCAGTAACAAAGGTATCTGTACAGCGGGAAATAATGTACTGTCAAAAATTGCTTAAAAAAATGCCAGACAATGAGCGACTGAAAGACAAAGTTTATTGGCTCGCAATATTGTTGTCCCGCATGAAATAGAAAAGAGCTTCGGCTCTTTTTTATTTTGTGATGATTCGTACATATTTAAAATATAACATTGAATATAAGGAGGAGCATATGAATAAGAAAGAAAATAAATTGTTTCTTGTATTTCAAAAATACTTTAAAACCCTTTTGCCGGGACGCACATTAGTGTTGCATGAAATTGACACCAATATAGAAAGAGACATCGGCTACACTTCCTATGCTGGAAGAGTTTGCAATATGTCTTTAGCATTAAAACATCCCATTATGGAAGGTTTATCGGCAAAAGAAAGAACTTTATTAATTACTGGAGTGTTTGCTCATGAAACACTGCACCAAATCTTTACTGATTTTCATTACACCAATATAACATTGGCAAAATACAATCGGCAGGAAGCACAAATCATAATGGCTTTTGCAAATCTTTTAGAGGATGCTGGAATAGAATTCTGGGCCCCAACTGTACTTGGAGATGATCTTTTAAGTGCTCTTGATTATTCGATAAAAGTTTTTTACGAAAAATCAAGGCCGATAAGTAAGGAAAAAAGTGCTTTCGCCCAATTAAATGCAGCATTAATACAGTTTGGAGATTTGGGCATTGTAAAAGGAGAATTCACATATCCAGAAGCCAAAACTTATTTTGACAAAATTGCGCCATTGTTTAATGATGGCATTAAAGAACCTATCTCAAGTAAACGTATTGATTACGCAGTAACGTTTATGGAAATGACACGACCTTTATGGGAACGTGAAGCAAAAGAGCAGGAAAAATTCCAGAAAGCTTTAAATGAAATGCTTCGCCAGATGCTTGTAAATCTAGCAAATGGTAATAGTTCGCCAGAAAAGAACGGCGACGGAACGGATGCCAGCAAAAACAGTAGTGATTCTAGTGATGAAAGTGGCGGTCACGCTAATGATAGCTCTTGCAGCAGCAGTAGTGGTGATGCAAATAGCGGAAATAGTGATTCAGACAGCAATTCAGATGGCAATTCAAATAACAATGCAGACAGCAACGCCGTTAAAGCTATTAAATCTGCTTCTCAAAACAGAAAAAATCAAGCTGATGCAAGAGATAATGCAGCTTCAAATATCAAAGAAGGAAATTCTGTCACATCAGATAATACTTCTGAAATTGCAGCAGAGCTGGAAAGCTGTATTTCTGTAGACCCGTCAGCGGCAGATTCTATTGAAGACACTTTGAAACGCATAGAAAAACGGCTGGAAAAGGAAGCTAAAAACAATTCTCTGGATTTCGAAATTGATTCAGCTGTTTTAAAGGCTTCTACTTGCAAAAATGTTAAGGTAACTTCCGATGCTGTGGCTGTTGTAAGGTACAATTCCATTGTCCGCGAGAACAAGAAAACTATTACGGCAGTTGCAAATGCAATCGAACGTATTTGCCGTAAAGAGCCTGAAGAAACCTTACATCACACAAGTGGTCACTACAACATCAAGCGTGCAAATTGTAAGGTCACAGCAAAGCTCTTTGACAAGAAAAAAGAGCCTGGCGACAAAAAAGATATAAGTGCATTGCTTCTTATAGATGAATCTGGTTCCATGTTTGGTCGAAAAATTGATACTGCTAAAAAGATGGCTATAATTTATGCAGAAGTATTCGAAAAATTACATATACCATACTGCATTATCGGCTTTACCGCAGATACACAAGGAGTAGATGCTTTACACGAGCATTTTGTGACATTTAATGGTGATTCTTCCGAAAAATACTCACTTGCAAAAATGAGTGCTATCGCAAATAACCTTGATGGTTATTCAATCCGTTATGCTGGTGAAATTTTAAAGCGTACTCCATCTTCGAGAAAATTACTTCTTGTTGCTTCAGACGGACAACCAGCAGCAGTTAAATATCATGGACATAATGGAATCAAAGATACAACTGATGCAATAAAGGAAGTCAGAAAATATGCTTCTGTGTTCGGTTTTGGTATCGGAAATTGCCCAACAGAAATTTTACACAAGATGTATGGAAAAGATTACATCCATGTAGAAGATGTAAACAGCCTTACCGGAATTTTTATTAGAAAAATAAAGAAAATAATAGGAGGAAATGATTAATGAATGTAAAAGCTTATCAGGATGGAACACGTTTTGTTATGGTTTTTGAAGATTGCACACCGGATATTACTGAATGCCTTAAGGCATTTATAAAACCGGTTATGGAAGCAAAAGCAGAAGTAAAACCCATAAAAAAAGAGGTTATCTTAAAAGCTTCTGGTTATGATGGAATGACTATAGCACAGTGTCTTGAAGAAAAGAAGGATGCAGGATATGCAGCAATTGCACATATGATGCAGGATTTTAACGAAGAAGAACGCCCTATTGTCGAGGAAAATCTCTCGAACTATATCAAAGAACGTTTTTTAGGGATTGATCCATATGAATTTGCTGAGAAATTAACAGACAAGCAGTGTGCTATTTTCTTCAAACAGTTCTTGCATGCAGCAGCTCCGTATATGAAACCTATCTCAGAACAGGCCGGATATGCGTCTTTCAAAGAATTTATTGAAAAAGCACCGCTAGAACAAAAACGTTCAGCTGTAGCAGCTGTAATCGAAAAAATTAAATAATTACAATCAAAAAGCCTACTCGTTGTGATATGTACCCAGAATCCTGGACACATATTTATGAACTAGGCTGAACACATGGATGCTATCCTGTATTGTACAGGCGGCATCCATTTT
>OBLO01000262.1_pt1 | contig 55901 bp, 91 predicted proteins | sample 1519401 | NCBI WGS metagenome assembly OBLO01 (sample SAMEA2602897, study PRJEB22501) | metagenome | reverse complement strand
ATGTTCGGGACTCGGATTTGCATGTCATAGAGCGCTCTCTATGGCGTGCCGGGCACATGAGCGGGCTTCATCTGCAACTCGACGAAACCCGCGAGAGGAGCTACTTCCAGTCGAACATGCCGGCACTTTCAGCACAAGCGCGGACGTGCTCGCTCCAGCGCTCCATGACGGCGCGTCTGGCGTCGAAAAAGTCGGAGCGCTGATAGGCTCTGCTCACCTGCGTACCGACATCGTGGCTGAGACACATCTCCGCAACGTCGAAAGGGACAGCTTCGTCCGCAAGCCACGATCTTGCTATCGATCGCAGGCCGTGTGCAACGAGTCGTCCCTTGAGCGATGTACTGTGCAGATACTTCGCTAAGGCCTGCGAGCTAACGTGCTTGCCGGTGCTCTTGCCGGCAAAGACATGACCGCTTCGTGGCCTCGGGCTGAGCGCCTGCTCTCTGGCGATCAGCTCCTTCATGAAAGACGTGAGGGGCACGCGAAATGGCCGTCGCTTCTTCATGTGCTCAGCTGGTATGTGGATCGCGTCTTCTGTGATCCACGACTTCTCGAGCGAAGCATTCTCGCCCGGACGGAGCATCGAGCAGAGCGAGAATAGGAAGAGCACGCGCATGCGCTCCGGCGCGTCCCTCATGACGGCCATGACGGCAGGTAGCTCTCGCCAGTCGACAGACGGCATCGGCTTGACATGCGGAGGAGCGAAAACTTTTGACACACGAGCAAGCGGATTGTGCTCGATGTAGCCCGCGCAGACGGCGAGGTCAAGAATCTCGCGAAGTCGCATGAGCACTCGCTTGAGCGTTGCCTGCTTCCCGTCCTTTTCTATCGGCTGCACGGTGCGGATGACGAGTGGGGCGGTGATCTCGTCGAGCTGACGATTGCCGATCGGCTCGATGATGTAGCGCTCGAGGCGTCGTCGCTCGTCTTGGTAGCTGACGATCTGCGGCTTCTTTAGCCTGCACCAAAGGCGAAAAGCGTCCTTCAGTACATAGCCCTTCGGTGGCTCGAGCCCGATGTCCTTTCTTAGGCGTCGGGCTTTTTGTCGCGCCTGCATCAGGCTCATGTCGGGATGTTCGCCGAGACGCTTGTCTGCGACACGGCCTGAGCACGACGTGCGCAAGTACCAGATTTTTCTGCCGGACGGCATGACTCGCAACGTCAGGCCGTTCCCGTCGGCTACCGAATATCTCTTGTCCCGCGGCTTCATTGCCGCAATTTTTTTAGAGGAGAGCGTCATATGACCTCAGACTTCAAAAAAGCATTTTGTTATGACGACGCTGGGTACTACCAGCACGAGGTTTCTGTCCAGGTTGTGGACGGAGAGCCTCTCATGCCGCCGTCGGTCACCTTTTCCTGTCCTTGGGGCAAGGCGACGCAAGACGACACCGTCTTCTACCGCTTCGACGGGAAAAAGTGGATTGCTGAGAAGAAGCCGACGTGCGCAGCCGAGTGTGTCGGACTCGTGATCTCTCATACGACGACCACGCCGCATGACGAGGAAATGCGCGAATTGATCCGCAAGTTCTCTCAGGAAGAGGGCTATTGCGAAAAGCGCGGCGAGGACCTCTCGTGGTCCCTCGAGAAGATCCCTGAAAAGACTGAGGAAGAAAAACTGACTGAGGCGAGGCAGTCCGTTCGCTCGAAGCGCGATTCCCTGATCTCTGACACGGACTACCTGCTCTGCGCCGACTACCCGATCAGCGCCGAAGACCTCAAGGCCGTCAAGGCCTACCGTCAGGCGCTTCGCGATGTCCCGCAACAGGAGGGCTTCCCCTTCGAGGTGGTCTGGCCTGAACTGCCGACCATCCTCGCGGAATAACGAATCAATCCGTCCCCCGGCACTCCCGGGATTTTTTTAACTTGCAGGGAGAGGCAACAAAGGAGGTATTTATGCCTGACCGTTATCGGGACATCCTGACAGGTTCTGGCGTGTGGATTGCGCTTTTTGCATCCCTCGGCGGATGCGTTCTGCGCTATCTCGAAGAGTACAAGCACGAGAAAAAGTGGCATTGGAAGTGGCTCGCTGCCGATCTTCTTTCGTCTGCGTTTCTCGGCTACTTCACGTTTTGGGTGCTCTGGGATTCAGCGCACTTCACAGCCTCGCAGTGCGCTGTGGCCACGGCGATCGTCGGCAACTTCGGCACTCGGATCTTTGACGTCGTGCGGTTCGTGATCTTCAAAAAAATCGGGTACGTCCCGCCGAATGAACGCCCCTCTGCCGCCGATGAGGAATCCAAGAAATGAAAAGCTACTACTCATACGACATTCAGCCTGCCTGTGACTTCATCGCGAAGTACGAGGGTTGCAGGCTCACGGCGTACCTCTGTCCCGCAGGCGTGCCAACCATTGGCTACGGCCACACGGGTCCCGAAGTGCGCAAGGGCATGACCATCACGCAGGCCGAAGCCGACGAACTGCTCCGCAAGGATGTGGAGCGCCACGTGCATGATTTCTCGCAATACGTGAACGTCCCCGTCACCGGAAACCAGTTCATCGCGTTGACCTCCCTCGTTTTCAATTGCGGCGTGAGCTACGTCGTTCACCAGTGCCCGCGCCTCATGCGTTCGCTCAATGCGGGCGACGTTGAAGCCTGCGCTCACGAATTCCTCGACATCAACCGCGCTGGCGGAAAGGTGCTTGCGGGCTTGACCGAGCGCCGTCGCGCCGAAGCAAAACTCTTTCTCTCGGAGGTCTGAACATGGTCTATCTGAAATGGCTGGCACTCATGCCTGCGTCGTTCATTATGGCCATTGTTGGTCGCCTTCTCGCGCCTATCCTGCCTTTCTTCGTGGACAAGGAAACGCACCGCCTGCCGAATTGGCTGTCGTGGTTTGCCACTGATGACAATGATGCAGACGGGGATCAGGGGCACAGGGAGCGTTGGCCGGGCACTGACCCCTGGTCGACGTACAAGCGCCGCGTCGCATGGCTTCTGCGCAACGTTTGCTACGGCTTCGACATCGACGTCCTCGGCGTGCGCGTCTTCCCGACGGACGAGTGGCACGTGACCGGTAATCCGGACGCGAGCGACACGAATGGCATCTCGGGCACTTGCATCCGACACTGCTACCGTGACGGCAAGCACATCGCCTGGCACCTCTACGTCGTGAAGCACTACGAGCTTCTCGGTCTACCCTGCTGTGTGCGCATCAGTCTCGGCTGGAAACTCTGGGGCTCTCGTGACAAGACGGCGCAGTACACCGTGTACTTCAACCCGATTAAGGGATGGGAGCTATGAGTGCGTGGCTCAAGCCTGCGGCGGCAGTGCTCGCTGCGCTAATAGCTTTCGGAGCGGGATGTCGGTACTCGGCCGCGCAGGCCGACGCCGAGATCTCTGCTTTGAAGGAAGATTATGCGACGCGTGCGCGCGCACTGGAGGAGAAGTATCGTGAGAGTGAAGCCCTTGCAAACGCAAAGCTCAGAGCGGCATGGGAGGAGCGTGACATCGCGCTCGCTCATGCTAGCGACCTGTCTGCTGACCTTGAGCGGGTGCGCAAGCAATCCGACGCCGCCCGCCGTAGACTGTCCGCAACCGCCGCAGGTCCCTGCAAGTCTTGCGAGGAGCAGCTTGCCCGAAGTACAGGCATTATCGAGCGAGGCGCAGTCCTACTTCAAAGATGTGTCCGCCTTTCTCAGAGAGTTGCAATCGACAAGGACGCCGTAGTTAAGATCGCGGACGGACCTTAAAAACCGTGTGTTAAAATCGACTTAACAACACTCGGCACGCCTCTCGTTGACGCGCAACCCGCCGAGTTACCCGCCCCTAAGAGCTAAAAACCGCCTCGGAACCTAGACGTCAGTCCGTTGCGGACTCAGGTGCAACTCCTGAGAGGGGAGCCAATTCCATGCCCTCGAATCATTGCCGATTCGGGGGCATTTTCGTGGCGTCACGAAAATGGTGGGTGAGAAAATGGGGTAGGCGTCTAGATCCGCTTTTTTAGCCCCGAAACCGTTGCGGCGCAACGTTTGAGGGATGGCGCCTAAACCTGTTGTATAATAGAAAACTCCTAAAAAAAGTTAAACCTCCTCCGAGGTAGTTGGCGCTACCTCGGATTTTTTGCGGCGGTTTTTCCGTGACTCGGTAGCCGGGGATGTGCTGATGGCGCATTCAAAGGGTTCGACTCCCGACAGCCGCTCCAGATTCCGCGCCACGCGCCCCCGTGTTCCCCTTTCCCGCTCATCCTTTGTGTACATGACTAGTCAAGCGGGTCGCAGGTCTGTTAACCGCCTGCGAGGGGACTTTTCACCAGTCCGCGAAGCCGTGCTACAATCGGCAACGGATTCTACTCTGGCGGGTAGTATCTAGCGGACTCCTATGCCGCATAAAGCCCCTGCGCTCTTCGCGTGGGGGCTTTATTTTTGTAACTGTACTTTTTGGGTCGTATGTGCACATCAATATATACAACCGAGCAGTTCAGTCATCGTCGTCATCATCAGTGCAGATCATGGGGAAGCCGTAGAACACTTCCCCAGTCGGGAAGGCGTTCGTGTACTGTGGGTACCGCGTCACGCCCCTGAAAGGGAACTCGTACATCGGGGCTAAATTCTTGTGGTACTCAGAAAGCATTGCGTCAATTTCGGGCGTGAAAAATCGCGTGATATAGGCAGGAGTCACAAAACCGTCGACCAACTTTCTGACAAAGTAGTACCAGCGACCGTCCTCGTTTCGCTTGAGGCTGTACATATCAAGATCGAGCCTCGGGTTTTCGTCCATGTCTGACCTCAACTCGACTGCCGCCCACGTCACGACTACTTTGTGAGCGTTTCGCGTGCGAAGCACCTGAGTCACAGCGTAGCGCGCCCACTTTTCATCGTCGCCGCTTCTCAAGTAAAAGCACGCAGCAAGGCGCGCGATATGCATTGCCATCTCGGGGTAGGCGCACTCACGCGCGCCCACGGCTTCGGCGAAAACCCGCGCGAAAAGCGGCGCGTCATCTGACAGGTTGCGAAGGTCGATGCCTTCCATTTCTTTTGTAAGGTCGCGCAATTTTTTCATTTGCTTTGCTTCTCCGGCATGGTCTTTTTGATCTGCTCAGCGATCCACTTCGAGCCGCCCAACTCCCTCAACCGCTCGCGCAGTTCCTTCGGGATGTAAATCAGGACGTTCATGCCGCCGTCGGGCGTGTGTCTCGGTCGCCCGGTTACCTTCCTTTCTCTCATCTTCCTACTCCTCAGATATCCCACGAGGCCGAAAACTCTCGGTCCTTGAACAGTGCGGCCAGCCCCGTGATCTGCTTCAGCCTCAGCAGTTCGTCGGCGTCCATGCCGAGGTGCTTCATAATCCACGCGTCCTTCATGCCCGCCTCTCGCAATTCCTTGACGATGTTCGACATCAGGTCAACGTCGTGCGTACCTCGGGCGCGGTTGTGTCTCACGGTACTGGCCATTCGATTGCTGATGTCCTTCTCGATCACCACAACAGGCAGCTTGCCGCCTTCGCGTTCGTAGATGTCTTTATGGGTCAGCATCACCGTGTAGCGGTGGAACCCGTCGACGATCTCATACTTGTCCACGTCTGGGAGGTAGTAGCACACGATGGGCATCGTGTAGCCGTCTTCCTTGATCGAGTCGTAGAGTAGTTTCATCTCGGGCGGGGCGACGTGGTTCGGGTTGTACGTGTTCGCCTGAATCTTCTCGACCGGGATCGCCTGAACGTTGTAAACGGGTGATTTCATTACAAGCTCCTGAATTTCGCCAAGACCGCGTCTCGCTTTGCCTTCATCTCCTTCGTGATGGAGAAGCTCAAGCCTTTGCAAACGAAGTCGTTTTTGATAATGCACATGGCCATACGTCGCCACGTGCAGAAGTCGTCCTTGCCCTCAAGCTCGGGCAGTTCGTCGAGCGGCTCGCGGAACTTTACGAGGTACTTGTCCTTCGCACCTCGCGTCCCGTAGCTCCGCGTATTGATGATCGTGTCGCCGTACTTCGCTTCCAGGATTTCGATCTGTTCATCGGGGACAGGGCATCCAACGTCCCGCCAGTACGCAATGAACTTTGTGAAGCGGTCGCGGTAGTTGTCGGCAGCGGCGGGCGGCAACGTCGTGAGCAGGAATTCTGTGAACTGCTTCCACGTGTAGTTCTTCGGCAATTTGTAGCTGTTGCTCATGATCTTCGAGCCGCTGTAGATGTTGCCGAAGTTCGCGCCGCTCACACGATTGACGAGCTTGCCCCAGAGGTCGGGCTCGATCACCTTGAACTGAGCGAGGCCGGCCTTGGCCTCATTGCCGAACGGTTCGTCGATGCGCATCTGGTGGATCGGGACGCCTGCGAGGTACATCAGGTCGTAGATCGGGTTGTACGGCTTCGCGAAGCGGGCGTTGTACGTCCAGATGTCCTCGACCGCCCAGTCATAGATCGGGTAGAAGTTGAAGACGTTCTCGCTCACCTTCGTGCTGAATCGCTTGCTCTTGTACGTTTCCTTGTTGCCTGCAATGGCGCGGAACCGGTTCAAACTTTCGTCCGTGCGGATGCCGACCAAGCAGGCCGTCTTTTCGCCGTGGCCGATGGTTTCGCCGATGTGTTTGATGAAGTCCTCGAACGTCATCTTCGGGACGTACCAGTCGAACGGGTTGTTTGACAGGTTGATCACCCATTTGTTCTTCGGCATATCGCGCACCCAGATCGGACGCTTCTCCTCGTCCCACCACACCCACGTGGGCTCGAAGTAGGAGAGGGAATTCGGCGAGGTCATCGGGAGACAGACCCACATGGGAATGAGCACGTCCTCGTTCTCGGTGAACATCTTTTCCACGAATGCTGCGCTCTTCTGATAGAACGCCTCGAGGTCGATGAAGACCGCATGGAACTTGCGCCCGCGCCGGCGTGCGATGTCGATGCACTGGTTGAGCACGACCCCAGAGTCCTTTCCGCTCGAGAAAGAAACGTAAATGTGCTCGAACTCGTCAAAGACGTAGTTCAGGCGCTCCTGCGCTGCATCGAACACGTTCTGGGTCCTGTATTTTTTGATGGTCATAGATCCTCCAGTTTCATGCCCGAGAGCTTGAAGGCGTTCACCAGTGTTAGCTTTTTCGCGATGCACTTGTCGAACAGCTCCTCGAGGCCGATGTCCGCGCCCGTCAGGTCGAAGTACTCGCAGGATTCCTGCTGTCCCATGCGGTAGATGCGGGCTTCGGACTGCTCGCGGAAGGCGTAGTCGAACGTCTTGTCGAAGTAGATGATTCTGCGGTACTTCTGAAGGTTCAGGCCGAACGAACCCTTGCCGTAGGTCATCACCAGAGCCTGCGGGAACATCTCCTGCAGATAGTCGCGGGCCGCGATGAAGCGGCAGTAGATGATCGTTCGGTCATCGACATACGGAGTGATGAGCGGGACCTTCTCACTGGCTAGCGTGTAGAAGTGATGGAGCTTCTGCATCGCCCCCAGGATTTCAAAGTCATCCTCGGCTGCGGCAATCAGTTCGCACTTCAGGTTCTCGTACCCGAACCGCTCGGTCTCGGTCATGTGCCACGTGAGCGTCCGGTACTTCTTCGCGAGCGGGAGGTCGAGCGAGCATTCGTAAACATACGGCTCGATGATGCTGAGCAGGTGCTCGACGTTGGCGTAGCCAGTGATGTATGTGCGCACAGGCTTCCCGTAGCGATGTTCTGTCGAGTAGACGCAGTAGTCGTCCCTGAACTTGAAAAAATTCTTGTCGAGGATCTTCGGCGACAGGAAAAGCATCTGGGCATAGATGTCCAGAATGTTCTTCGTGATCGGCGTCCCGTTCAGGATCAGCTTGTACTCGCAACGTTCGCCCATGTGCAGGAGCCGTTGCGTGCGCTTCGCCCTCAGGTTCTTGATCTTGATGGACTCGTCCACGACGATGGCCGCGCACTTGGCCGCGTCGATCTTGTCGAGGACTTCGACATAGACGCGGTCGCTCTGGCCGATGCTCTCCACGCCGTAGAAGTCGAATTCGTACTCGGAGCAGCAGAGTTCGATTTCCTTGCTGGCGTTCTCGATGGTGCGCAGGGGCGCGACCCACAGCACCAGATCGAGGCCGGGGATCGAATTGATGAGCGAGACGGCGGTCTGTGTCTTGCCTGTCCCGCAACCCATGAAAAGCGCTCCGACCTTCAGGCGGCGGAGCTTCTCAAAGGCTTCCTGTTGGTTATCGGATAAGAGACGCATCAGGCTTGACCTCGGTTTCGGGTTTGAGGATCCTGGGGGTGTGCTTGACGGTCCACTTCGGCAGGCGCTCGAGCACCTCGTAGGGCGGCACGTAACCTTCGTCCCACTCCTCTTCCTCGTTGTAAAAAGCCAGTTCATCGGCCAGTCGATCGGCTGAAATGATCACGTTGCGGCCTTCACCCCTGAGGGTGATCTTGAAAGAGGCGGGAATGCTCAGGCAGTGCTGTAGGGCGTAGCGCCCCGGGTGGACGAACTTCCTAGCAGTCCAGAACTCAAAACCCGCGTAACGGCTCGAAGCGGGCATCTTGATGAGGATGCCCTTCTCGGTGGTATGGGCGACGAGAGTGGATGCGAAGATGATTCGCACCCACACGGTTTCGGCGGCGGATTCCATGATTACCTGATGCGCATCGCGCCGTGGAATTCGCCGAAGGCCTCGATGAGTTCGTCGCAGCCGACTTCCTTTTCGTCAAGCACCTTGCGCGTCTTCTCACTGGTGCGCTTGAGGTTGAACGTCATGTCCTCGTTGATCGAAACGAGCATCTCGAAGTCGTTCGAGCCGTCGCGCACGAGCTTTTTAGAGATCCAGAAGGTGAAGCCGTCGTAGTCGGACGAGTGCGGCATGGCGATGAGCATGGCCTTGTCCGTTTCGTGCTTGATGTTCTGAATGTTGACCTTGATCTTCTTCCACATGGTGCGCTCTCCTTACTGGCGGTTCTGGGCGGCGTAGTAGTCGTGAAGCATGAGGCTAACTTCGTCGGGGAAGTTGACGCGCTCGGACGTGAGCTGCTTCCCTGTCTCGGGGTCGACCGTGATTGCGATCGTGTACCAGTGGCGGGCGTCCTCGGAGAGGAAGGAGATGCCGAGGGCGCCGTTGTGCAGGCCGTAGGAGTATTTGTTGCGCTCGGCGTTCGCCCAGGCGTGGATGATGTCGTCGGCTTCTTCGCCTTCGCAGGTTTCGGTGGCGAAGCCGTACCAACGGTCGTCGGCTTCGGCGGTCTGCAGGTAGTAGGCAGCGGCGAGCTTGGCAAGCTCGAGGGCGACGTGCTTGTACTTGCACTCGACCGCGCCGAGCGAGGCGGCGTGCAGGTAGGCAAAGAGCGGAGCGGTGGCGGGGAGGTTGCGGAGGTCGACGTTGTGGGCTTCGTTGGCTTCGTCGATCATGAAGTCGATGTAGGTTCGCATGGTGGTTTCCTTTCTGGCGGGTTTTCGGAAAGGGCGGGTAGTACGCCTGCCCTATGCCTTGCATTATACATATGGATATAGGAAAGCTCAAGGGGGAAAGTAGCGGGCATGGAAAATAAACCCCCTCTCTCCGATTGCATCTTTGAATATTGCGTTGTACAATTCTAGTAAGGCAAGGGACGCCCTTGCAGTGCATAGGAGACACAAGATGAGTACGAAGAAAACCCTTTCCGCTGAAGAAGCCAAGCGCATCCGCAAGAACGCCGTCGAGCACGGCGCGTCCGAGAAGATCATGATGATCGCCAATTGCGTCCTCGATGGTGATGAGGAAGACGCCGCCATCCTCGAGAGCTACTGCATCGACGATGTAGTACGCGATGCCGAAGAGGCCGTGATGCACATCCCCTTCGTCGAACTGCGCGGCCCGCTGACCGACACTGAGCGCAACTGGGTTGTCGAGCACGCCCTCGGTATCATCGGCGACGCGCGTTGTGAGGCCGGCCTCCCGTACTGTTGCGAGCCTGAACTGACGCCCGCTGCCGAGGAAGCCCCGAAGGCCGTGACGATTGCCGACCGCTTTGCCGCCGTCCGCTTCCTGATGGGTGCGCAGGCCGAGTTGCGCGAGCTCGCCGAAGCCATTGGCAACCCCGAAGACATCGAGGCGAAGATCCTCCGCCTGCATGAGCTGTCCGAGAAGATGCGCGAAGCCGCCAACGTTCTCAAGTAACCAACCAGAGGGGCATCGCGCCCCTCTTTCAACTACCCGCCAAGGAGTCCATATGTACTACACAGTCTATGAATCGCACGCCAAGTTCCTCGAACTGATCGCCAACAGCCTCTCCCCGCGTGATGTGGAGACGGCGGCAGACCGCCGTGCCGAAGGCGTGACCCGCGCCCTGCGCGTGATCGCCGAGAACGTTGCAACCCTCGATGCCGCCCGTCGCCCCGAAGCCGACGAGACACGTTGCCGCAACATGGCGGACGCCCTCGAGGAGATCGCCAACTACCTGAGGAGGTAAGACATGACCGAAGCCAAGAGCACCAGAGGCGGACGCAGACCCGGCGCGGGCAGGATTGCCGACGCCGTCCCTAAGCGCTATGTTCAGGTGCGCATGACAGAGGCCGAACACGAGATCGTCCGAGCCAATGGCGGCTCGAAGTTCATGCGCGAGCTGCTAGCACCCGTTGCGGGCATCGTGTCCTTCATGGACGCCCGACACACGTCACCGCGAGCGGCACTCGCTTCGTTCGATGCGGTCTGCGCGGAACACTTCCCCGACGCGCCCGACTGGGTGATCAGAAGTGCGAGGCGAACGATTGAAGCCAGGTTCTACCAGTGCTAGACTGAAAGCACGAAAAAAGCCCCGGGGGGTCATCCCTCGGGGCTTTCTCTTGACAAAATTGGGGCAAAAATTGGGGCAAAACCCAAGCTCCCTTTCGGAAGCCTTCTGCCACAACGAATTATGGCGGAGAAGGGGTCTGTCGAACCCCGTTAGACATCCCCTAGACATCCCCTAGACATCCCTTAGACATTTCCCCGTTGAGCCGTGGGTTTTCGCCCGTTTTCGGTTAGCATGATGGGACAGAGTTAGACATCTGTTAGACATCTTCTAGACATTTTCTAGACAGACAAAATTGGGGCAAAATTGGGGCAAACATAGGAGCCAGTCATGCAAGTCACCGCCAGAAACATCGGGAGCCTCCCAGTGGGGACTCACCGAGCAGAACGTTGCCTATATTTAAGAAAGCGAGAGGGTCACGCGCCGACGTGGGTCTTCCGCTACACGGTCTCGGGAAAGCAGAAGGACGTGGTGATCGGGACGGCGGACGCCGTGACGATTGCTCAGGCAAAGGAAACCGCCGCACGCTTTCGCACGATGATTGCCGACGGGGTCGACCCGCTTGCCGCGAAGCAGGAGCGGCGGGAGAGGATGAAGAACGCGGGCGCGGAGGTTGACCGCCCGTTCACCTTCGCCGACCTCGTTGCCGAGGCTCTGCCCGTCATCGTGCAGAGCAAGGCGTGGCGAAATCAGAAACACGCTGCACAATGGCAATCGACCCTCGAGCAGTACGCCCTCCCTGTACTGGGTAAGCTGTCGGTCGAGGACGTGAGCCGAGACGACATCCTTGAAGTACTCGTGCCGATTTGGAGAACGAAGCCGGAGACTGCTAGCAGATTGCGCGGCAGGCTTGAGGCCGTCTTCGCCTACGCCATAGTCATAGGAAAGCGAAGCGGAGGGAATCCCGCCCTGTGGCGCGGGAACCTTGAGATGTTCCTGCCGCCGATTGCCAAGGTGAAAAAGGAAAGTCACCACGAGGCGCTCACGTTCGACCAGGCTCGCGCGCTTTTCGATGAGTGGCGACCGCCCACGTCGATCACGGCCTGCGCGATTCTGTTTGGGGCGCTGACCGCGTCCCGCGTCGGGGAATTCGTGCCCGCGAAGTGGGAGGAGATCGACCTGCACAGGGAGGTCTGGCACTGCCCGCCCGAGCGACGAAAGGACGGGAAGAAATACCCGCACCGCGTCCCGCTGTGCCGGCAGCTCGTTTCCATGCTGAAGATGCTCCCGCACGATTCACCGTATGTGTTCGCCGGCAAAGGCGGCTCGCACATCTCGAAGGAGACGCCCCGCGTGGTTCTCCAGAAGAAGCTCGGGCACGGGACAATGCACGGCTTTCGCTCGACATTCCGTGACTGGTGCGCGGAGAACGGGAAGGACCCGATTGTTGCCGAGAAAAGCCTGATGCACGCTACTGGGAGTGCCGTGGTTCAGGCGTATCAACGCTCCGACCTCCTAGACGCTCGCAGGGTTCTGATGCAGGAATGGGCGGACGCCGTGTACCCGGAGCAGGTTTGACGGGCAAAGAAAAAGCCCGTCACCGTGGTGCGGTGGCGGGCTGTGGGTTGCCGATTGTCTGCGCTAGGGTGTGGCCTCGCGGAGCTTGAGCGCCTTCGCGCACTTCGTCGCGTACTGGTCTGCACCGAGCCATTGGTCGATGATGTCCTTGCGCCAAAACAGGCCGCCCGGGAAACGCTTGCCCTGAGGGATGATGCGCTTCGCGATCCAACGGTCGACAGTGCGCGGGGACTTCCCGCCAAGGTACTCGCCGACCTCTTTTTTGCTTAACCACCCGTCCATTGAAATACCTCCCGTTCTTTTGCCATTCTCACCTGTGCGATCGCCTCCGCGATCAGTTCGGCCTTGCTCATGATTTGTGCCTTGTACGCCGTTAGGGCACGCTCGGCTCGGTCGAATTCCTCGCGGTCGATCATGTCGATCACGGCGGCCATCGTTTCCTTTTCGTGCAGATCCTTCTCTGCCAGTTGACTGACCCGCGCCACTGCCGCCTGCATCTCGCCGTCATCCCGCACCGGGGCGACGGGCGTGGCCAGAGCGTCGAACCAGTTTGGCGCAGCACCTTCCAGGATTTGCCGCACCTGCTTCTCGCGTGCGACCTCTCTGTGCAGGTGCGCCTGCCCGGTGCTGTGATCGGTCATGCTCAGGTAGTGGATCGAGTTGAAAACCCGCACGTAGATCGGAGCGAATCGTTCCTTCAGCGTGCGGATGTTGCTCGTGATGAATCCCGTGTGTACGTTCACCTGCGCGGCAATTTGAGCTGTGGAAAATTCCTGCTTCGCGTGCCTGCGGAGGAAGCTCACGATTTTGTACAGCATGATTTCGCGTTCATCGTCAAGCATGAGCGTCTCCTGCGCAGACGATTGCGTCGAACCAGTTCGGGGACGGGGCAGCCATAATGCGAATCTTTTCGGCCTGCATCCTTCCCTTTTCGATGCGCTCGACGCGCATACTCTTTTCCTCTTCTGCTTCGCGCTTCGCCTCTTCGGCCTTCAGGCGTTCGCGCTCGAGCCTTCGGTTTCGTTCTTCCTCTGCGAAGGAGAGACGCCCGCCGAAGCTAACGAGGGTCAGGCCGTGGACTGTGCGGACGTGCAGCTCGGTTCCTTTGCCGGCCAAAGTTTCGAGGATGCCGTTCACGCGGGCCTTGGGCTGGTGAGCCAGTGAGGCGATTTCGGGTACCGTGAACTCACGGTGCGGGTTCGTCTTGAGAAGTTGTTCGACGTGGTGCGTTGCGGTGCTGTTCATGATGGTTTCCTAGTTGGCGGGTAGTGGAGGAGGCGGCGGGAGCTTGCCCGTCACCTTCATATGGTTGACGCGTTCGGCCTGCGCGGCCTCGAGTGCTTGAACCTTTTCGAGGTAGTCCCCGAGGATCAGGCGGCGATGCTCGCGGAATCGTCCGGGCGTACTGGCGATGTGTTCGGGGTCGTTTTCCTTCAGCACTTCGATCAGCTCCTGATTCATTCCGTTGGCGGTCGCGGCCTCGAAGATCATCTGTGCCGTAGTGAGGCCTTCGCGGGTGTCCTCGATCAGTTCGTCAGGAATGCGGCGGCCCATGTTGCGATGGTCGATCGCGAGGGTTGCGGCATAGGCCGCGCGGCGGATCTCATCGAGGCGCTCAGACTCCTGCACGCCGACCTTGAGGAAGGCGATTGCCCCGATCATCAGCATCGAGTTGACAAGCGAGAAGTCGTCCATTTCCTCGGTCGTCTGCCAACGCTCGAGTGCCATAAAGGCCTCGATGAAGCGTTCGACCATGAAATCCTGGTCGGCTAGCGCGAACAGGTAGCCGAGCTGCGCGGATCCCTTGTGCCGAGCCGCTCGGGCATCCTCGACGATCTTGACGAGGCGGCGGCATTCGGCGGGGTCTTTGAACTGGTTGCGGAGCAGGCGACTGCGTGCGGCCTGCTCCCGTCCGTGCGCGCCCTTCTTTCTGGGCTTCTTTGACTTAGGCATTGGCGTCTCCTCAGATTTGCCCCTTGAGCTGTTTTTGGACTTCCTCGTATGTGTCGAAGCCCGGCGGGAGGACGAGGCGGTAGCGACCGCACTCGACGCCGTCGATCCTGCACACCAGAAGCACCTTGCGCCAGAGGTGGCACTGGACGAAGTCGTAGGCGATCTTCGTGGCGATCACCAGTGCGCCGATCAGGAAGCAGAAGTTGAAGCCCATGATGAAGCCGCGCTCCCACGCGATCGAGGTCGGCACGACGATCGAGTAAAAGAAAAGCCCGAGCCAGAGAAGCCCGAGCTTAGATGTGGGGATCGCGCGGAGGTACCCGCGCATCCACAGGGCGATGATGTCGCCCCTTGAGTTCGACCGCATGATGTCTCCTTATCGACGGGTCAGTTCTGCGTAGCGTTTTGCCACGGCCTTGCGGCATTCGATCATGCCCTTGATCTTGTCCTCTTCCTGCTCGATGATCGTGGGGAAGAGGAGGGCGAGGTAGCCGTTCCTCAGGGCGAAGTGTTGGCCGAGCCAGAAGGCGACCTCAGAGTATCCTCCCGGGGCTTCTACCTTGCGAACCCGATCAATCTCGCGGTCGAGGTAGAACATGGCCTTCATGATGTCGTCGACCTCGGATTCGCCGTCCTTGTGGCCTGCGCGGACGATGTACTTGACCGCGTTGCCGAGGTTGAACCCGAGCAGTTCGCACAGGTCGATGGGTTCGAGGGTGATGGCCGCGTCGCGGTAGTGTTTGGGATTGGTCTTGTCCATTAGATGTCCTTTGCGAAAGTTTCGGCGAGTGTCGGGATGGTGGCGGGCGGGAACGACTCGCTCAGGTGCTTGGCCGTCAGGTAGCCCATGCAGAAAGCCCCGCTGCTACCGTCGGTCTGACGCATCGCGTCGTAGGCGATCTTCGAGTAGCGGAAGTCGGGGCGCTTGATGAGTTCTGGGTTCGTGAGCAGGTCTACGCCGAGATCGAACAGCCCTTGTTGGCGGCTAGCGTTGGCGAACAGCCTGAAGCCCTTCGTAAACTCGTCGATCGACTTTGCGCACATCTTGATGCCCACGCGCCTCAGGTCGGCCTCTTCGTCGAAGCGCTTGAAGCGAACGAGGTTGTCAGCACCGGGCAGGGTGGCGAAGAAGAAGAGGTTGTACAAAGGTTCGCCGTTGGTCACGGCAGTCGCGTCGAGCGGGTGAGTGATGTCGTCCACATCGGCGAGGACGTGTATGTCCTTGCGCGTCAGGTCGGGTTTGTTGGGGTAGCCTTCGACCGGGTTGAACCCCTCGAACCAGTAGCGACCAGGTTCATGCGGGTAGTGGTCGATTAGCCAGTTCCACCCCTTATCGGAATACTTTTTCATCATGTCCTCTTCATGTGATGAGACCGCCGTCCCCTCCTCTCCTCGCAGGAAGTGGCGGCGGCCTCGGTCAAGGTGTCGGCCTGTGGGTTACTCGCCTTCTCGAAGTTCGTCGAGCAGGTCACGCAGGTGCAGTAGTTCCCGCGCCATCATCATCACGTCTCGCAACATGGGATCGTAAGCCTCGTCGAAACGTCGCTCATCGGTGTCGGCCTTGATCGCCTCTGCCGCTCCGACCAGTTGCTCGGAGACGTAATCCATGTTTTGCAGAATTTCCTCTTCATTCATTTTCATGCTCCGGTTGACCCGTAACCGCCCGCGCCTCGGGCAGTCTTCTTTTCTTGCAAGCGCGCGTACCGAAATGACGTTCAAGGCGACGATTGCTCTGCGCCGATGTTCTCTTTCGTGCCTCATTCCTCGTCCTCCTTCTGTTTGACGAAGTACTCAGTCGGAAAGAGCGTTGGCGCAATCTTGCCCTTGACGGGGACGTGGAGGAGGTAGAAGCCACCTAGCGTACCTTGTGTATCGACTGGGTACAGGAACAACTCTCCGTCACACTCCGACTCGGCCTTGTGCATATCTTCCAGCGTCGCCCCGATCTGGCATGCAACCCGCTTGCGTATTTCCTTTTTCATCTTGAGAGGCATTTCTCGTACCCCTCCATTTCTTCTACAAGTCGACGATCAAATTCAGCCACTCGAGCTAAAAAGTCCCCAGAGATCCACTCGCTTTTTTGATCATCAGGCCAACACTTGATGAGCGATTTGTACTTTGTTGCATGAAATCCACGGCAAAATGCGTACATGGGCTCTCCGCTTGGTCTTCTGAAATTCTCACCGTCGAAGTGGCCACGCAAGCGTGCGATTTCTTTCCCTGATTCATTTTCCTGAATCGAAAACATCAGGTCGACGTTTTTAGGGATGTTCCAAGACTTCGTTGGGTTCCATTCGTTCGGACGAAACTCCGGGTTTTCCTTGACGTCTTCGGGGGTGAGATCGACAGAAAAGCGATTGCCGAATTTGACGGTCCTCGCTTCGCCAGTCCAAACTCTATTGAGTTCTTCCGACAGGCTCGGCCCGCTGTGCGGTGTGAGCATTGAGAGAATCTCATTAAGACGAAAGTCTTTCAGTTCAAACCGTGGGGTTTTCATTCTTCATCGTCCTCCTCAACCTTTTCGACCATGTCGGGCGTTATCACTAACGCGTGGAGCGGGCCCTCCTTTTTGCAGAACCAAAGAGTGATCTGCATCAGAAACTCGAGGTCGGAACAGATGCGCTTGTAGTTAAGCGCAAGCTGCTTGGAGAAGTCTCCGTCGCTAAGCTCGTCAAGCTTCTGCTGGAGCTCTTTGTCTTTGAGTCGGTACCTCATGTCGTTCTCCTCAACGTCCAGTGGAGCCGTATCCGCCCGCGCCGCGCTCGGTCTCGCTTAGCTCGTCGGCCCACTCGAACGTGGTGTCGTCTAGCTTTTCGACCTTCACTTGAGCGATGCGGTCGCCCTTGTGGATCTGATAGTGCGGCTCGCCGAAGATGATGTGCCGGGCGAGGACGAAGACTTCGCCGCGGTAGTCGCTGTCCACAATGAGTGGCGTCAGGACAAGGCCTTTCAGGGCGGACGAGGATCGGCTGTAGACCACCATGCAGTACCCCGCGGGGACCTCGAAGGCGAGGCCGGTACGAACCTTCGCAGGCATTCCGTTCTTGAGTGCCGTGTCCTCAATGGCATACAGGTCGAAGCCTGCCGCGCCAGAGGTCCCGCGCGTGGGCATGCGGGCGGCGGGGTTGAGCTTCTTGATGCGTACTTTCATTACGCCTCCTCGTCCGCCCTTGCGCGAATTTCGAGCACTCCGTAGAGGGTGGACAGGTCGCGTTCGAGTGCGTTAGATGTTTCGATGGTGTCGCGGATGTAGGACATGGCTCTTTTGTATTCGCCCTGTTCGATGTGCTTTCTGGCCTTCTCGAGTTCAGTCATCGGATAGCCGTCCTCGAAGACAGAGGCCGCATCTCCCATGAAGGCGGCGATGTCGCGGTCAATGGACGCGACGAGTTCTTCTTTGGTCATATCTTTCACCTTGTTAGGGTTTAAGTTGTTCATATGTCAACAGCTAAGGATTCCTTAGTAGTTGCGTTCCTTGGCGGGCGAAGGGTCCGCCGCTTCCTGCAGTAAGTCGTACCGCGACTCGGCGTAGCCCTCGACGTAGGATATGTACGCGGCAAGATCCGCGAAGGCTTTGGCGGCCTCGGACAGCGCGTCGAGCGCCTCATAGATGTAGCCCGTCTCGAAGGCTTCCTTTGCTTCTGTGAACTGCTCGTCGTGACGGTGAAGTGTCACCTGGATCACTTCTGGAATCATTTCCAGTTTCTCGGCTACGAGATTGTCGATGGGGTGGGTATCCATGGTTTGATCCTCAGATAAGGGAGTCGGGTTTGGGGTCGATGATCTGCTCGGCGTCGATGGTCAGCGTGTAGACATCAACGACTCTCGCGTGGAAGCGCCATCCTGGAAACCTCAGCTGATGCCCGCTTTCATTGAACCGTCGGACGGCCTTGGAAAGCTGTTGCGCCGTTGCACTGAAAGCGAGATTGGTGTCCGCGATTTCAAAATGGCGGCGGCCTTCCTGCATCTGCGACCACAGGTAGCGCAGGAGGAGGGTCGACGTGGTGGTTTTCTTTTTCATTGCTTCCTCCAGTAGCTGTTGTTCGGGTGATGAGGCTTCGTCGGGTCTCGCTTCTCAAGCGTCGCCCCGCGTGCGAAGCCAGAGCGGATAGCCCACCTCGCAAAATTCGACGCATCCCGCCACGCGACGCACACGTCGTCGAGGTCGAGCGATTGCCAGAGCTTGCATATGCGCTTGACGGACAAATCGAACCCGTCGCCGATGAGGGCTTTGGTCGGGGCCTCGGCGGTCACGCTCTCAGGCTTGACTTTCTGCTGTTCGCTCTGCACCTCTGTGATCTCCGCCATTCGTTTCAGGCGGTTGCGCTTCCTTGCCTGCGCTAGCTTGCGTCGGCGGCGCTCGTCGGTTGCCCGGCAGCCGCAATCCGTCATCTTCTTTTCGGTGATGGCCTTTGCTGGGACTACGACATCGGTCAGGCCGCAGGAGTGACACGTGCAGACCGCTTCGATCCTCCCCGTGTCGGTCGCCCGCACGGAGTCGACGCGGAGGTATCCGCTCGCCGTTCCCACGAGGGCTTTCGCCTTCTGAAGGGCAACGGCTGTCCTCATGTCCTTGCGGCGGTAGCACCCGCACGTCGTGCAATGCTCCGTGACAATGCGAAAGAGCGGGACGTTGCAACGGTCGCTACCGCAGAAGGAGCAGGAGCAGACCGCTACCGCGCCCTCCTCGGTGGGGTGAAGTTCGTGAACCGTGAGGGAACCGATCGTCTTCCCGATTAACCTGGGGCCGTACTTCTCGACATGGCGCTTGGCTTTGTTGAGCGGCGACCGATAGCACCCGCAGGATGGGGTTTTGGTTTTGAGCAGGAGGTTGCGGGTGATCTCGAAGCCTTTCGTTCCACAGTCGCAGTCGCAACGGTAGACGGCCTCGTAACCGTTCGAGAAGACCTCCCGAACCGTCAGCCAACCGTACCGCTTTCCGATCTCCTCGCTGTAGTCTCTTAGAGCCATAGCCTCCTCACTTGATCTGCACGCTCTCGCGCTCAACCAGTCGGACGCCTTCGATATCTGCGCCCGCCTCGATTGCTTCCTTGAGCGCCGTTTTGTTCGGCGTGGTCGTGGTGCGCACCGTGACGAACGCATCCGGCAGCGTGACCCCGTCCGCAACTTCGATTGCCTTGCTCGTGCGGATGAAAACCGTCACGCTGGGCGTCTTGACCTTGCCGCCGACGGCGGGCAGGACTTCGAGCATCAGGTGCTTGAGCGTCTCGGACTTCTTCTCAAGGGCTTCTGCTCGGGCCTTCATGCGGTCGGCCTCGACCTTGATTGCCTTGGCTTCGGCCTGCAGTTCGCGGACGTAGAGTGCCGTGGCCTCGAGCTTTTCGGCGGCCTGCGCCTCTGCTTCGCGCAGGGCATCGGCGTTCAGGATCTCGCCCGTCTCCTCGTCGACCTCGATGCGGTCGAGAGCGTCGCGGATTGCGAAGGGGATTTCGTAGATTTTCATAGCTTGTTCTCCTGCCATTTGGCCGCCACTTCGAGAAGCTCTATGGCTTCGTCCTTGATTCGGCGGATTCCGATCAATTGCTTTTGGAAATCGCGCAGTCGGAGCGCGTACTGGGCGACGACGTGCGCCATCATCGAGAAGCTTGAATCACGGCGAAGCGCTCCTGCTAGGGTGATCTGCGAGACGATGTCCAGTAGGCGGAACACGGACTGATTCGTGTACCCCTGCCTGACCTCTCGCCTGACCTTCTCGACCAGTCCCTTTTTCCTCTGGGTCGCGTCTGCGCCTTCGTTGTCGCGGATGCGATTGAGCTGCTCGCAGTACGCACGCAGCGACTCGTCGGAAACCGACAGGTCGAAGTGTGGTAAATCCATTGCTTTCTCCTATGCGTTGTCTGGCTTAACCACCCTCAGGCGCGCACCCCGCCGGTGCTCGAGTCCCCAATTCAACCCGGCCCGAAGGTGGTTAAGTAAGCCAACGGAAAAGCCCCCGGCAGTGCCGAGGGCTTGAGTTATTCGAAAAAATCGAATGACTGATCAATTTGACAGCGTTGTCAAAAAGGTCAGAAGGGTACGTCAGAGTCGCATGCCGGCTCAGGAGCGCGTCGCTGTGCGGCGGGCTTCTCGGCCTCGCCTTCATCGTTGCGGCTAGAGAGCATCTGCATCTGGTCGGCGATGATCTCGTATGCCGTCTTCTGCTTGAAAAAAAAAATCTGGTACTTGCGCGAGCGGATGCGGCCTTCGATGTAGACCGCCGATCCCTTTTTCAGGTACTGGGCGGCGATCTCGGCGAGCTTGCCGAACATCGAGATGTTGTGCCATTCGGTTTCGCTCACCACCTCGCCAGAGCCGGAGCGATAGCGGCGCGTCGTGGCGATGGAAAAGTTCGTCGCCATTCCGCTCTGAAGTTCGCGGGATTCGGGGTCACGACCCAGGTTCCCGATGAGCATGACCTTGTTCAGTGAAGCCATTGTTTCTTTCCTTTATTCGGTGGGTTGATGATTGGCGGCAGCGACCTTCTTCAGGCGATCATGATTGCCGGACCTAGTAAGCTCGCCGCGCTCTTCGTTGTTGAGCTTCGTCATGAAGTATTCCTGATACGCCTCGAGTCCCTTGGCGGCGGCGGCCTCCGCTTCCTTCAAGACGTCGGCCATATGCGCATCCTTGAAGCATTCGTTATGCCAACCGCCGGCAGCGAATTCACGGCGGAAATCTTCGGACTGCTTCTCGTAGTACGCCTTGTAGGCGTCGACGCCATTGGCGGCTACGGCCTTGGCCTTGTTCAGCATCTCCTCGGTGATGTAGAACTTCGGTTTCTGCGTCTGGTGTTCGACCGATGCATTGCCGTCGTCGTCATCGTCGGCGGTGATGCCGAGGAATGCCGACACGCTGTAGCGGCGGGCGTAGGTGATCGCAGAGCCGAGAGCCTGAATCCCCTTCGGGCCTTGCCCGCCCGCGCCGTCAACCGTGAGTACCCCAGAGGAGAGCGACTCGCCGGACTCGTGGAGAAGGATGGTCTCAATCGAAATCTTCGTGCCTTCGGTCGTGACCCTCTGAGTCAGGAAAATGCCGTGAGCGTTGAGGGCGGGGCGCACCGCGTCGAAGATCGCCTGCAGGTCCGCATACTTGGACTTGAACGCAGGGTTCGTCTGGTTCTTGACGACGGTCTTGAACTCGGACTGTGCAGCGGCCAGTGCCGCATAGATGGTTTTGGTTTCTTCCATGTCTGTTCCTTAGAAGGGGATTTCCGATTCGTCGAGTTCCTCGAACCACTCAGGCCAGTGCGGCTTGACCCGCTCGCCGTTCCACTGCTCGCGCTCGAACTCGTCGCGCGTCATGCTGTGGTATGGGTCGAGATCCCACCAGTACGGGCGGGCCTTGGACATCGCCTTGGCCTTGATTCGGTTGATGTGTTTCCTCATGCCGCCCACCTCCCAGAGATGAGCGCCCGCACGATGTGGAGCAGCGAGCGCAGGAAGTGAAGAAGCCCGCCCGAGGGCTTCGGATTGGGGTCGAAGTCGGGCGGGAGCTGATCGATGAGCTTGTACGGTTCGCGGAGCATCAGTAGTCCCACCTGTGGAACTGGTTGTAGCGCTCGCGGTCGTAGTCGCAGTGGCCGTTCCTAAGGCAGTCGTCGAGCATATCCTCGTACATCTGGGGATCGTCCTTGAGCACTTCCTTGAGGTTGTAGGTCTCGAAGTCCTCGATGGTGATGATGCTCGGCTCGCCGCGATAGAAGATCAGGCCGCCGGCAACGTCAAGCTCGACGCCGTCGCCGAGATCGTAGTCGCCGCCCGGGCCGTCTGCGGGAGGTTCGTCGGGGATGTACGGGCCTTGCGTGCCGTACCAAGAGGCTGGCCTGTTGAGGTTGTCGCTAAATTTCATGATGCGTTCCTTTGGCGGGTAGTGAAAGAACTTCAGTCCGCCGCCTGTATCGGCTTCCATGCCAACACGACGAAAAAAAACATGGTTAATGGAGGAGGCGGCGGGCGGAAGCCCTCTCAGTGGAGGGCCGTGGGGGTTAGAGGAGGAAGGCGCGGGCGCGGGAGCGTTCCTGCAGGTAGTTCTCAAGGCGGAACCTAGAGCCGTCCGAGAACGTGTAGAAACGCGGTGCCTCGGGCTTGCCGGGGATGCAGCAGTTCGTCGTGTCGACCAGGATCTCCCTAGCGTCCGCGTCGATCTTCTCTGCGGTCGCCTCCCAGACCTCATCGACGATCATGTCGGGGATCGTCGGTTCGTTCGGGAGGCTGTCGATCAGGGTTGCGTATGCGCTAGCGATCGTCATCGCGTTGTCTCCTTAGGCGTGAACGGCGAGGATCGGGAAGGAATCCTTCTGGGCGGCGGCGTAGGCGTTTAGCTCGGCGTCCGTCATCGGCTTGAAGAAGGTGCGGAGCTGCCCGCGAGCGTCGCGGTCGACCCCGAAGACCACGTGCTCGGCGTTGAGTGCGCGGAGCTTGCGGCGGGCGGCCTTGTGAAGCGTGACGAAGAGCTTGCCCTTGGCGTTGAGCAGGTTGATTTGCATGGTGGAATCCTTGGCGGGTAGGTTCGTGGGGTTAGCCTTCGATGCCGAAGAGCTTCAGGATGAAGACCATCGCGGGGAAGAAGCCAACGACGAGGACGACCATCAGAAGGGCAACAAGCACCGTCTGGACGAGTTCTTTCTTCGTGAGGTTCATGGCGATCTCCTATGTTTGAAAGGCGGTTCAAGCACCCTCGCGGGTCGTGACTCGGTATTCGGATGAGTGAAAAGCGAAGGCGCTTGAATCGGCTTTCGATCAGGGCGCGGCTGCGCATCGTCTGCGCTCAGGCCGCTCGGGACGTGCGTCCTCTGCTTCGTTTCAGCTGATCCTGATCTAGCTCGTGGGGCGTGTGGCGATCGTCCGTCGCCATCGAGCATCCGTCGCTTTCAGGTGGTCCCCATCCCAACCGCACTGGAAGATACCCTCCAGCCGTCCTGCGTACTTTTCATGCGCGACCTTTGCGACTACCGTTCTGAGCTGTACTGCGCGTCGCTAGACCCTTCTAGCCAACGGCGTAGCCGCTTCTCAGGCGGTCCCCGACACAGCTAAGTGCCGAGATTCGAAGAAAGAACCGATAAACGGTTCGTTGTCTTCGTATACGTGAAGTATATACGATGAGTGTACGCGTTGCACATGGTTCGTTTATAGGGATAACCCTTAGTAGTGTACGGGAGGTACAAAAAAAGCCCCGAAGTGGGGCTTTGTGAGTTTGTCTTTAGGGGGGGCTTGTTATGCCTTGCGGATGTTGCAGGTCGTCACGACGCGGCCTCGGACTGCGAATCCATGCTCGAGTTCTTCGGGGTCAAGCGTGTAGGCCTTGTACATCGGGTTGTCGCTGATGATGTGGAACTTGCGGCCGATACGTTGGACGCGCTTCACATAGAGGCTGTCATCAAGCGAGAAAGCGAACATCGAGTCCGTGTAGAAGCTTTCTACGCTTCTGTCGATGATGACGAAATCGCCGTCTTGCAGCGTTGGCTCCATGCTGTCGCCATTGATGATGATGAGGTTCAGGCAGTTTGGGTTTACATCTCCGCAGTTCCGCGTGATCCAGGAACGATTGACCTGCATGACCTCAACGACAGCCGCATTTGGATTGAGCGACTCATTGACGCCGCAGGACGCTCGCACATTCAGTAGCGGAATGCACACGGTGTTCTCGCAGACAATCGACTGGTGCATCGTAGAGTCTTCCGAACCAGTAATAAGCCACGATGGGGAGACTCGAAGCACTTGGCACATTCGCGCGACCTCTTCTACTCCGGGGCGGTTTCGTCCACTGAACCACGCAGACACCGCCTGCGGACTTACTTCGATCTGCCTTGCAAAGGCCGCCTGTGAGATGTCCCGTTCTTGCAAGATCAAGCGGACTCGATCCATAAGTGAGGTGATTGACATAGGAAGCTCCTTTGTGTTTCGCACAGTGTACGCGACATTCACGTATCGTACATTGATTCTTGGAGATGCGCTATACTTCACGTATACAAACATCATGGAGAGTGTAATGGATACGTTTACGGTTGCCGTTGATCGAGCAGGGTCACTCGCGGAGCTGTGCCGTCGATTGAGCGACGTGCCGGGATTCCCGAAAGTGACGCCGCAAATTTTCTCCGGCTGGCGTCGACGCAACCAGATCCCCGACGGGCGCGTCTGGCAGGTGTCGTTCGCGACCGGTATTCCTCCTTGGGAAATCCGTCCCGACCTGTACGATCGGCCAGAAGACTATCTGGCCAAGGTCTCTAAGGCCGCAAGCAAATCTATCGAGTGAGGTCGTGATGAGCTACGCAGCGGAAAGGTGGGCGCGTAGTCAGAAAGTTGGCAATGCTTCGGCGAAGTTTGTGCTGATTGAACTGGCGAACGCGCTCAACCGCGAAAGCGGCAAGTGCTTCCCCAGTATCGATGCGCTTCAAAAGGCCACGGAACTGAACCGCAAAACAGTGATTGCCGCAACTAAGTTCCTTGAGGAGAGGGGTTTCATCACAAAGCAGCGTTCGTTCGCGAACGGGAAGCAGACCATTTACTACGGTTTCCCGTCGTTTAATTCTGCCGACTGGGACGCAAAGAAAAGTACCGAAAGCGGCACTTTGGAAAGTACCGAAAATGGAACTTTACTCGACGAAAGTACCAGAATCGGGACTTTGGGAAGTACCGAAATCGGCACTACCGAAAGTACCAAAACTGGAACTCACGACAGTACCGAAAACGGGACTTTCGAGAGTACCGTTTTTGGGCCTGTAACAGGGAATAAGAACAGGGAAATAGAACAGGGAAGTAGAACAAGGAATAGCTTGCCCGCGCAAGCGCCGTGGGAAACAACCGATCAACTTAGCGCCGACGTTAAGAAGGTCGAAAAGCCGAAGGCGACAAGAGCCAAGCCTAAAACTTCCTGTCCTTTCTCTCCTGACGATCCCATCCCGCCTGAATACCTTGAGTACGCACGGGCAAAGCACCCGAGCATAGACGCGCAGGCCGAGTTCACGAAGTTCGTGGACTTCCACCTTTCCAAGGACAACCGCTACTGCGACTGGTACGCCGCTTGGAGAACGTGGGCAACCAACGCCGAAGAGTATGCGAGGAAACGCGCACCGTCCTACCGACCCGCCTATGGCGGTTTCCGCGAGAAGCGCCAGTGCGACCGCGTGTACGACCCTGATGATCCCGTTTGAGAGATAAACCATGACTGCTACTGAAGCCCGCCAGATCGCCGCTCGATCGGCACAGACACAACAGCTCGACGCTGTGTTGGCAAGTGCCGCAGCTTCGATGCTTCCGGCAAGCCGTGACGTTGAATTTGACTGCCCTGTTCACGGAAAGATGACCTACACGACCTATCAACTCAAGGATGGGACGTGGAAAGTTCCCTACTGCCCTAAGTGCCGCAAGCTCGAGCTCGAGAAGCAGGCACGCATCGAGGAGGCATCCACCCGCGAACGCGAACGCTGTGCCGAACTGCGAAAGATGCTCGGCCTCGGAAGACCCTCCGACTTCGAGGGAAAGACGCTCGAGACCTATCACCCCGAAAACCCCGAGGAGGAAAAGAACCTGATGGTCGCGACCCGCTTCGCCAAGCGCTTCAGCATCCGCGAGGCCGAACGCGATACCGCCCACGACGCGCAACAGGAAGGGTGGCGGGAAATCAACGCCAAGGGCCTCATCTTCATCGGCAATCCTGGGACCGGCAAGAGCCATCTCGCCTACGCGATCCTGCACGAACTGGATGCGCAGGGCATCCCTGGGTTCTACGTAACCGTCCCTTCCCTGCTCGAGGTCATGACGAACCGCTACGCGCAGGTCGACCGCATTGCCGCAATGGCGAAGCTCTGCATGGTCTCCTGCCTTGTCCTCGACGAGGTCGGCGTGCAGAAGGGCAACCACGACGAACTCAAGGTGCTGTACCAGATCATCGACGGCAGGATCAAGAACGGTCGCCCGACCATCTTCATCACCAACCTTGACAAGGCCGAACTCGAGGAACTGCTCACCGAGCGAATCATGAGCCGCGTCCGCAATGCCGGCTACGCACTCACCTTCAAGACGGGACGCGACCGCCGCGTCTCCGCCAACCGAACCAACGACCCGACCAAACTTTTCTGAGGAGCAAGCCCATGAAATACCTCCCGCCCGAATCTCCGCTGCGTCGCCTGATCGAAATCAACGCACTGGACGCAGAAACCTGCGAGCAGATCATCCGCGAGGTCGAGCAGTACGTCGTCGACCGTTACGAGACAATCGAACCCCGTCTGCGCCTTTCCGTGACCGTGACCATTCCCGCCGAACACTCAATCAGTGGGGCCGCGTTCTCCTTCGCCGTCCACTACGACGACCTCGCCGACGAGGAGGACGCGAAATGAAAGGGCTTCGCCTCAAAACCTGCGCCTCTGTCTACGACTTCCTCAAGCACAACGTCCGCGAGGAGGTCTGGGCGTACACCGTCTTCCGTGCGCTTGACATCGCCAACTACCGCTCGAGCTACTGCTCGGACGCCAAGGGGCGCTTCCGCTTCACGCTCACCGTGCCCAAGACCGACTCGGCCAGTGCCCACGCCTTCGACGTGGAATTCACGAACGAGGACTTCGAGGAGTGTCACGAATGACCACGCAACAGCTCGACGAGCTCATTTTGGCCATGCTCGTCATTTTCATCCTCGGCTTCTTCATCGGGAACCGGGAACTGAAAAAGCGATGGGACGAGTACTACAGCCGCCTCCGCGACCGCGTCTGGGAGCTTGAGATCGCACAGATGCGCCTCGCACTTGAGACCCGCAGGCTCAAGCTTCAGGAAACCGAACAAAACATCAAGGAGAAAAGCAATGTCGCTTGATTCCACGTCCCTGCTCTTCATGTTCATCTTGGGGATCTTTATCGTCATCACGGCCATCGCCATCGTCTCGGCAATCCTAGGCGCTCTGAACCGCAAGTTTGAGGAGGTCGACAACAAGTGCGCACGATGCGGCAAGTGCCGCCTCTTGCCGGAGAAGGAGGAAAGCAATGAGTGAACCCGACATCAAAGCCCGCGTCGTCTCCAAGTCGCATCACACGATGTCGCTCACGACCACGCTGCACACGTTCCTCGGACGCAAGGTGATCCGCATCACCACGATGCCCCTCTTCGGCTCGACCGCCTACCTCACGACCTACGCCGAGGGCCGTCTGGGCGACGACCCGACCGACCTCACGCAGGCAACGTTCGAGTACTGCCGCGCCTACCAGTTCGCGGAGCGCTCCCTTGCCTTCACCCACCATGAGTCACTCGTCGAGCAGGCCGTGCAGAGAGGTGCGCCCCATGTCCGATGAAACCACGGGAGCGGAGATCGTGCGCGAGATCAAGGAACGCCGAGGCAAGACGACCTGGCTCCTCAGTCTCGACCGCCGTCGCGAATTCTGCGTGCATTCCCGCCCCGACTTCTCGGGTCGACGCGGCCAGTACGTCACCAAAGTCACCTACCGCCTGCTCCCGAAGCCCTGTCCCGACGATGACCGCGAGGGCCTGCGTTGGTACACCGCCGAGCTCGAGCGCGAGCGCACCATAGCAGTCCGCTACAGCAGGGATGCAGCTCACGGCATGGCCGTCCATGACGCCGCCGTAGGTTCCATCCAACGAGGAGCATTCAACCCATGAGCACAGCTTTCATCGTCAGCACCACGGACGCCGCCGACGAACTCAAGACCGCCATCGTGGTCGAGGGAGGGGACTTCTGGGAGGTTCACAGCACCGACTTCGAGGGCGAAGTCACCACGTCGATCAAGCCCGGGCGGTGGTTCGCCCCCGTCTCCTGCGTGCGCTTCGGTCGACCCGTCGCGTCATGGAAGCTCCCAACCTTTGCCGACGCGCGCCTTCTCCACCGTGACGCCGTGGCGCACATCCTGCAAAACGGCGGCTACAACCCCCAGTAACCCACAACTACGAACCATGAAAGACCTGTTCTCCGCACTCCTCGCTCCGTTCTTCGTCATCGTGCACGTCGTGGCGCTGTTCTTCCTCCTCGCTGCCTGCCCAGTGGTGATCGCCGTCGCCGCCATCGCTGCCATCGTCGCACTGCCCTTCGTCCTCCTCCTCAACTTCTTCGAGGCGGACCGATGAGGTGGAAACGACCGAAAGAGGAAGAGCCGACCGGCCCGAAGGAACCGCGTCCGCTTTTCGGCGACCGATTCATCAACACCATCCGATGCATCGACTGCGCCTACCTCGCGGGATCCGACCGCACCCCCCGGTGGCTCTTCGCAGAGGAAAAGGGCTACTGCGACGCGGTCGGGCACAAGGGAGGGCGGTGGAACGTCCTTCAGACCATTACCGAACTACGCCCCCCGTGCGCGTTCTACGAACGAGCGCCACAGGAGCGAATAGACCTCCGCATCAAGGCGGTGGGGATTCTCAAAGCAAGAAAAGACCAACAGGAGCAAAACCGATGATTCCGACGACCAGGATTGCCGACGCTTGGCATACCGTCATCAACCCGAAGAAGTCCCGCCCGAACCTCCCCGAGGTCGGTCGCCGCTGCCGACTCCACTTCCGCGAGTGCGAGGCCCTCACCGACACGGGCCGCATGAAGATCCGCCACGGCATCGACTTCTACGGCTACCTCGCCAACGAGTCCTTTTGCTACATCCCGCTCTACAAGGTCGCCATCCCGTCCTCGAACCTCGAGGCGTGGACATACGACGAAACCAACCCGCGCAACGGGAAGAAGTTCCCGCTGTTCTTCAACGGCTTCGGGCGTGACAGCTACGAGGCCTTCCGCATCTTCAGCAAGCGAGGCATCAGGGGATGAGAGCGAACACATTGCTCGCACTGGGGCGACTCAAGCCCGGGCAGATGAACAAGACCGAGACCGCGTACCGCGACCACCTCCGCGCACTCAAGGCCGCAGGCGAAGTCCTTGACTTCCGCTTCGAAGCGATTACCCTCAAGCTCGCGCAAGACCTCCGATACACGCCCGACTTCTTCGTGCTCAAGCCAGACGGCTCGATCGAATTCCATGAGGTCAAGGGAAGCCGCGCCATCTTCCGAGACGACGCCAAGGCGAAGTGCAAGATGTGCGCACAGCTCAACCAGTGGGCGACCCTGATCGTGGTCTACCCGCGCCGCAAGAAAGACGGCGGCGGGTGGGAGTATGAAACCTTTGAGCCGAGCAACCTATGGTAATCATCGAAAAAGAATTCTTCCGTCTGCTGCGCCTCTGGGCGAGTCTGCGCCGCAAGGGCCGCATCCCTACGGTCAAGTCCCCGACGTTCGTCATCATGCAGATGATGCGCCTCGCGCAGGGATCCCCGGACGCGGAAGAGGAGGCTAACCCCTTCGCCGAGAAGCGCCAACCGCGCATCACCCCGAGCGCCGAGGAACTTCGAGCCAATGAACAGGTCGCCGACGACCTCGATGCCGCCTTCGCGTCCTCCGAGCTCCCGATGATCGCCAAGGCCGTCATCCGCGCACGCTACTTCGAGCATCTCGAACCCGAGGACATCGAACAGCGCCTGCACCTCGGGCGCAATACCTTCCGCTTCCACCACTACGCCGCAGTTTGCGAACTAAAACGAATCTTCGATTGCATCCGCGAGAAAAGAGTCGTATAATGTGTAATGAAGTATTTTTGGCCTCAGTCGGAGGCGAGTCGTGTGCGGCTTTAATCCCTGTCGGGAGCCCCCGGCGTATCTGAAGCAAGAGTACGAGAGCGAACGAGCCTGAATCGAAAGATTCGGGCTTTTTTCGTATCAGGCTATGGCGGTGCGCGGTCACGACATGATGCGCTTGCATTCTCTCTTTCGAGCGCATGACCGCCGCCCCTCCACTCCCTGCAGGGAGCACAGCCGTTCAATCAACGAGGAGAACAGATTGAACGACCGAAAACTGCAGGTTGAATACCGCAAGGTAGAAGACCTCATCCCATACGCCCGCAATGCGCGAACGCATAGCGATGAGCAAGTTTCTCGCATTGCGGGATCGATCCAAGAATTTGGCTGGACTAACCCAATTCTTGTTGACGGCACAAACGGCATTCTCGCGGGACATGGCCGCCTAGCGGCAGCACGAAAGCTCGGCATGAGCGAAGTCCCCGTGATCGAATTGGCGGGACTGAGCAAAACACAGAAACGCGCCTACATTCTCGCTGACAACAAGCTCGCATTGGACGCGGGCTGGGACGACGAACTGCTAAAGGTCGAACTCGAAGAGCTGAAACTGGAAGGAGTGGAACTTGACGACATAGGCTTTTCTTCGGAAGAGCTTGACGACTTATTGACCGTTGACGATTCTGACGATTCCGACGAGCCTGATATTCCTGAGCCTAAGCCAGACCCTGTATCGAAACGCGGCGACGTTTGGACGCTTGGTGTTCACCGAGTAATGTGCGGTGATTCATGCTCTGCCACAGATATTTCTAAGCTTGTGGGGGGGGGTAGGGTAAACCTCTACCTGACGGACCCTCCCTACAACGTAGCCTACGAAGGCAAGACGAAAGACGCTCTTACGATTGAAAACGATTCGATGGAGGATGGGGCCTTTAGGCAGTTCCTCGTTGATGCGTTTTCAATGGCGGACACCGTCCTTGAGCCGGGCGGCGTTTTCTACATCTGGCACGCCGACTCGGAGGGATACAACTTCCGTGGCGCTTGCCGAGACGTTGGCTGGAAGGTGCGCGAGTGCCTGATCTGGAACAAGAACGCCTTTGTTCTTGGTCGCCAGGACTACCAGTGGAAACACGAACCCTGCCTTTATGGGTGGAAAGACGGCGCGAGTCATGAGTGGTACTCAGACAGAAGCCAGACGACGGTTATTGACTGTGATCGCCCGATGAGAAACGGCGAGCATCCGACGATGAAGCCTGTGGAGCTTTTCCGCTACCTCATGGAGAACTCGTCCAAGAAGGGAGACGTGGTCTTTGACAGTTTTGGAGGCTCTGGGACGACATTGGTCGCAGCTGAAGAAACTGGTCGCGTCGCTTACCTGATGGAACTCGACCCCGTTTACGTTGATGTGATCATCAAGCGGTGGCAGGAAATGACGGGGCTTGAAGCCGTTCGCGATGACGGCAAAACCTACAACTCGCTGATTTGAAAACTCTCGGAGGGGTGACCCAGTAACCGAGAGTTTTTCAACCCTGTTTGAAGGATTGTCTTAACTCGGCGAACATCGGAACTGCCCCGTACCTTCCGAGAGTATTCATATGGCTAGAACAAAAATTCCAATCGACTTGAGAAAGGTTGAGGAATACGCTCAAGTCTGCGACAGCGAGGAGGAAATCGCTTTTGCTCTTGGGATTTCCCAAGACACCCTGACTCGCCGAAAACAGGAATATGCGGATTTTGCGGAAGCGATAAAAAGAGGCAAGGCCAAGGCTAACGTTTTCGTCGGCGGCAAGCTCATGGAAAAGATTCGAGGGGGCGACACGGCCTCCATCATCTTTTACATGAAAGCCCGTTGCGGCTGGAAGGAAACCTCGCGCAACGAATTGTCGGGCGCGAACGGCGGCGCAATCAAGGTTGACGCCACGCCCGACCTCTCCGGCGTTGATTTGGACAAACTTAAGGCGGTAAAGGAAATGCTTTATGGCAACTCGACTGCCGACACTGATCGAACTTGATCAGGAGATTGCGCGGCGCAGCCTGTCCGAGTTCTGCAAGATGGCGTGGCACGTGCTCGAGCCTGCAACTCCGATCAAGTGGGGCTGGGCGCTCGACGCGATGTGCGAGCACCTCGAGGCCGTGCACAACGGTCAGATCAAGCGCCTTTTGATGAATGTTCCGCCGGGCATGATGAAATCGCTCTTGACGGGCGTTTTCTTTCCGGCTTGGGAATGGGGCGCAGGCGGACAGCCTTCAATGCGCTATCTGACGACGGCGCATAAGGAAGACCTCGCTATCCGAGACAACCTCAAGTGCCGACGCCTGATCTCCTCTGACTGGTATCAGGAGCGATGGGGCGTTGAGCTGTGTGGCGACCAGAACGCAAAGAAGAAGTTCGAGAACACGGCTACTGGCTTTCGTGAGTCAATGGCTTTCCGAAGCCTTACTGGCTCTCGAGGCGATCGCATCATCATCGACGACCCGCTGTCTGTCGACGATGCGTTCTCACAGGCCGCGTTGCTCTCCGCTGAGACAACCTTCCTAGAAGCCGTTCCGTCACGAGTGAACAACAGCGATTCGGCGATCATCGTGATCATGCAGCGCTTGCATGAACGCGATACGTCGGGCGTGATCCTCGCCAAGGAACTCGGCTATGAGCACCTGATGCTCCCGATGCGCTTTGAGGAAAACCGCAGGTGTAAAACCTGCATCGGCTTCACCGACCCTCGAAAGAAGGAAGGGGAGCTGCTCTTCCCAGAGCGCTTCACAGCCTCGCAGGTGGACGAGATGGAAAAGACGATGGGCGGCTACGCTACGGCGGGTCAGTTCCAACAGCGTCCCGTCCCGCGCGGCGGCGGCCTGTTCAAGGCCGAGTGGATCCAACGGTGGACGCCCGAGATGCTCCCGACGCACTTTGATCGCGTGCTCTGCTCTTGGGACATGACCTTCAAGGGCACGGACCGAAGCGACTACGTTGTGGGTCAGGTCTGGGGTGCGCGTGACGGCAACTTCTACCTGCTCGACCAGGTTCGCGGGCAATGGGACTTCGTGAAGACGGTCGAGATGTTCGAGCGGCTTTCCGAGAAGCACCCAGAGGCCACGCGCAAGCTGGTCGAAGACAAGGCGAACGGTTCTGCCGTGATTGCCACGCTGAAGAAGCACGTGACGGGCATCGTCCCGATCACGCCGAAGGAATCCAAGGAAGCACGCGCCTACGCCGTGTCGACGCTCTGGGAGGCGAAGAACGTCTTCCTCCCGCCGGCCACGGCCACATGGGTCGACCTTGAGTTCATTCCCGAGCTTTTGGCGTTCCCGGCAAGCGCTCACGACGATATGGTCGACTCAATGACTCAAGCGCTTTCTGACCTGACGAAGAACGCGCGTCCGAAGATTCACGCGTCTAACCTCGCCTACCTCCGCAGGGGTTAGGCACATAAAACGAAAGCCGCAGGTGCTACCAACACCGAGCGGCTTTCTTGTTTCAACCTTCATACACAAGGCTGAACCATGAAGGATATTTTACAGGCTTTTGGCGCGTTCTACGCGATGAAGGGGCTTTCTCAGATGTTGACTTCACCTCTAAGCCGCGTCCCTGCCGACTGGAAGATCATTCGCGTTTTGCTCACAGCCTCCGCCTGCGTCCTTTTCGGGATGCTGACGGTTTACGGCCTTGAGTTCATGGCGAACCACTGGCCGTTCTGAAAACGAGGTTTTCCGCAGGCAATGGGGCGGCACTGGCCACCTACCAACCACCTGCCACTTACTGGCCATCTACTGGCCTTTCTAGAGGAAAGTTATGGCTAAGAAGATCAAGGCCGAACCGCCGCAGGCTGCGCCGCGACGGATCCTGGTCGAGGATGCGCTCGCTCATGCGATGAAGCGCCCCCTCACCACTGCGGACATCAAGCGCACCTACGCGCTCCCGCAGACACTCGGGTGCAAGCAGTCCGAACGCGTTGCGCTCGACCGACAGCTGACCCGCACCGTGGGGTTTGACTCCATGTGCGGCTCGCTCGCGGAACACGCGGCGGCTATGGGTCAGTTCCCGATGACGAGCTTCGTCGGCTACGGCGCTCTGCAACAGATCGCCCAGAACGGCATGGTCCGCAACTGCATCAAGACCGTGGCGGACGACGTAACCCGCGAATGGATCAAGATCACGGGTGGAGAGGACACGCCAGCCGAGATGCTCGAGCAGCTCGAGACCGAACAGCGACGCTACCGACTGCAGGAGCTTTTCAATCAGGCCATTGCCAAAGTCGGCTTCATGGGCGGCGCGTTCATCTTCATCGACACGGGCGCGCAGACCTCGGAAGGCGAGGACGTGGACTTGGAGCTCCCGCTCCGCCTCATCGCCGAGTCTGCCGAGGTCGGCAAGGATTGCGACCTGCGATTCGTCGTGGTCGACCCCGTGAACGTCTCCCCGGGCGAGTACAACAGCATCGACCCGCTCCGCGAGGACTACATGACGCCGCGCAAGTGGTTCGTCCTCGGGCGCGCGGTTCACGCCTCGCGCCTGCTGCCGCTTTACGCGAACGAACCCCCGGTGCTGTTCAAGCCCGCGTACAACTTCCTCGGCATTCCGCAAGCCCAGATCCTCTGGGACTACATCCTGCATTGGAACGAATGCCGCGTGTATGCGCAGGATCTCATCAAGAAGATGAGCCTCCTCGTGTACTACACGAACTCGCAGGAACGTATGTCGACGATGGGTGGCATTCAGGAACTCGACGCGGTCATGGAGGTGCTACAGCACTACCGTGACAACAACTCAGTGTTCCTCGCGAACACGGACACGGACAAGGTCGAGAACATCACGACCGCCATCAGCGGCGTCTCCGACGTTGTGAAGCAGGCGCAGGAGATGATCGCGGCAGTCAACCGCACGCCCGCTGTGAAGCTCTTCGGCATCTCGCCTGCAGGCTTCAACGCAACGGGCGAGTCCGACCTGCGCAACTACAACGACCACATCCGCAGTCAGCAGGAACTCTACCGACACGCCATTCAGACGTGCCTTGATGCGCTTCAGCTGAAGCTCTGGGGCAAGATCGACCCCTCGATCTCGTTCGAGTGGAACGAGGTCGACATGGACAACGAGTCGGCACAGTCCGCGAACTTCAACGCCCGCGTGACGGCCCTTGCCGCGCTCAAGGACCGCAACGCCATCTCCGCCGATGAAATGCGTCAGGCGATGCGCCTTGAAAAGTGCTCGCACCTCGCATTCCTTGGCGACGATATGCCCGCAGGCGAGGAAGGGGAGCTGATGACCGATGACGGGTCTAGCGACCTGCTCGCGGCCCTCATGGGAGGCAAGCATGAAGACGGCGAGGGCGATTGAGCCGAACGCAGGCACGAGGCGAGAGTACGCCAAGAGGGTCAACCGACTGGTAAACCAGTTCCTCGACCTGATGACCGACGAGATCCTCCTGCACGTTGCCGACGCGGGTGACCTGGTCGCGCAAGACTGGTCGCTCTCCAAGCCGACGCGCAAGGCTGATCGTGAAAAGCTCAGGCGCATTCGTGCGCGGGTACTGGCAGCGTGGAAGCGGGATCCCGCCGCGTTCGCTGCGGACATCGACGACTACGTGAGTCGCAACATCGTCAGGTGGACAGGGTATCTCGACCGCTCTGCCGAGAAGCTCGCGCAGTGGGTCGCGCGTTCAATTGCCGCTGACGTGACGAATGCACAGAAGCAGGCGTACCTCTCTGCAGGAATCTCGCCCGAAGTCTTCAAGGACAAGTGGACGATCCCCGTTGTGCGACAACACATCAGTCCGACCGCCGCAAGGCTAATTCCTTCGATCGTGGAGGAGTCGGTCGGGAACATCGAGCGTCTGGCACTGTCCAAGGCCTCGCGCCTGCAACAGGTCATCACCGAAGGTCTCGCGCAAGGGCATACGGTTTCCAAGGTCAAGCAAACGCTCAGGTCTTTCGGCGGGTTCGACGAGAGCACCGCGACGAACTGGGCGATTGACCAGACATGCCGCATCACCCAGAGCATCCTCCGCGCGAACGATGCGGAGCTGGGGGTGTCTAAGGGCGTGTGGATCCACGTGCCAGGTCAGTACACCTCCCGCGAGACGCACCGCGCGCTGCACGGAAAGACGTTCGATCTTGATGTCGGCCTCTACGACAAGGACGTGGGTGAGAACGTCGTCCCCGGAGAACTCAGGTTCTGCAGGTGCATCTATCGCCCTGTTTTGCCCTTCAACGTTTAACGATCATGACTACTTTGGCTTTTGACTCCGCCGTCACTTTTCGTTGGCACGACGAGGACGGCAGGATGCACGTGGACAGGTCGAACCTCACCAGAGTTCAGGTCGCGCCGTACTACGGACGCGAAATCCCCGACTCTGAAAGGCTCGGACTTGATCCCGAAAAAATCTACTACGGGTACCGACCTGCCGAGGAGCTGTCCGATCCCGAGACGGTGCGCTCCGTGATTGGGATTCCGATTCAGCTCAATCATCACCTCGACTACCCCCACGCGCCCGCCAAGGACACGCGCGTGGGTTCGACTGGGGATTCGGCGAAGTTCGACGGCACGTACCTGAGCAACTCGCTCCACATCCAAGACGCGGACGCTTGCGCCCGCATCCGAGACGGGAGCATGAGACAGCTTTCACTGGCGTACCACTACGAGCCTGAGATGCGCTCGGGCGAGTGGAACGGCCAGACGTATGACTTCATCATGCGCAGGATTCGCGGACAGCACCTTGCGCTTGTGGAGGAGGGACGAGCAGGGTCTTCCTGCATCGTCGAGGATCACGCTTTGGAACTGGGAGAAAAAGCGATGAATGAAGAAACGCCGATCAAGGCGGGCGATGCTCCCGAGGTCGAAGAGACCGAAGTGCGGATCGCCGACGAAATCGGAAGGCTCGCGGATGACCTCCGTGACCTCCATGAAACCACCGAAACGGGGGAAATTGTGGACAACGAAACCGCTGTGACCGAAGACACCGACAAGGCCGCGAAGATCGAGGCCATCGTCGAAGCCTTCAAGCAACGCGGCGCTACCGACGAGGAAGCCGCCGCCCTTCTGCAGGCACTGAACGAGCTCGCCACCGCCGAGCCGCAGGCCGCTGATGAGGAGGTCGACCCGACCGCCGCCACGGACGAAGAAGCCGAGGCCGAAAAAGCCGAGGAAGTCAACCCCGTGGTCGAGGCCGCCAAGGCCGCAGGCGTCGATGCCGACAACCCCGAAGTGCTCAAGGCCTTCGAGGCCGGAATGAACTTCAAGGGCGAGGCCGAGGACGAAGAGCCTGAAGCAGAGGATGAGGAATGCGCCGCCGACCAGGATGAACCTGCGTGTGACGAAGAACCTGAAGCCGCTGCCGACGAAGAGGAGCAGCCCGCCACTGCGCAGGATGCCGCCATTCGCAAGCTCGAGCAGAAGTTCGATGCCATCGACGAATGCCGAAAGGTTCTCGGTCGCGTTCGCGCGTCCGCTTTTGACTCTGCAGGTGCGGTCTATTTCGCCGCACTCAAGCAGATGGGCGCTCCCATGCGCGGCGTCACGAAGATGAATGCTCAAGCCGTTTACCTCGGCTTCATCAGCGGTCAGAAGTCCGCCGCGAAGGGCATTGCTCAGGACTCCAAGCTCGATGAGTCGGCCACGGTCGACCTCGCAACGGGCATCAATGTTCGTCTCTAAGGAAAACAGATTATGCAGAAGACTGTGAATCTTTATCCGAGCGTTGGTCTTCCGGGTCAGGAAGTCGCCGCTCACACTGCGGTCTACACGCCGCTTAACTACCTCTCCGACGGCACTGCCGCCGCCGGCAAGTTCGTCTTCGAAGGCACGTCCGATAAGAAGGGCGTCGCCTTCCCCGTCGCCTCTGCCAAGGGTACGACCCTCGTCGGTCTCGTCGAACGCACCTTCACCGCCGCCGTCCCGTGCGGCGTCGACGGCTCCGAAGCCTACCCGAACGGTGCTGAACTCACGATCGCCGTGCGCGGTGACTTCTACGTTGAAGCCGCTGGCGAGGCTACGGTCGGTCAGGCCGTCCTTTGCAATCCCGCTGATGGCGCTGTGTCTTACGGCACTGTCGGCAGCGAAAACGACACCGGCTGGGTCGTCGTCACGGCCGCGAAGGCTCAGGGCGACATCATCATCATCTCCCGCCGATAAAAGGAGACTGAACAATGGACACGAATCTCGAATATCTTAAGGGCCTCGGCATCAGCTCCCCGTATGCCGTGGGCGTCATGCCGTACCACCGCGACGCCTCTGGTCGTATCGTCACGGACTACGCCAAGGTCACGCAGGGCAAGATTGCTCAGGACGCCGCCCTCTCCACCGCCAAGAACGTCGGCGTTCCCGCCGCCCTCGTCACGTACATCGATCCGCAGGTCACGACGATCCTGTTCGGTGCGATGAACGCCACGAAGCTCTTCAACGAAACGAAGAAGGGCGACTGGGCCGACAGCTTCATGCAGTTCCCGGTTGAGGAAGTCGTGGGCGACGTTACGCCGTACTCTGACTTCACGAACAACGTCACGTCCGAAGTGAACTACGAGTTCCCGACCCGTGAAAACTTCATCTTCCAGACGACGCTGAAGTACGGCGAACGCGAACTTGCCACGGGCGCTAAGGCTCGCCTCGAGTTTGCGGGTGCCAAGCAGCGCGGCGCGGCCAATATCCTCGCCCGTGCGCACAACCGCTTCTACCTCTACGGCGTTGCCGGCAAGCAGAACTACGGCGCTCTCAACGACCCGAACCTGCCTGAGTCCGTCACCCCCGTGTCGGTCGGCGGCAAGTCCACGTGGGCTGACAAGACCGCCGCCAACACCGACCAGATGGCGAACATTGTCTTCAACGACATCGCCAAGCTCATCAACGAGCTGATCAAGAACAACGCCGGCAACGTCGACGCCTCCTGCAAGTTCCGTCTTGCCGTCGCCTCCGACCGCGCCACGTATCTTCAGATGCCGAACGCCTTCGGTCTGACGGCTCTTGATCTGCTCAAGAGCAACTACCCGAACCTCGAGGTGCTCTACCTTCCCGAGCTCACGACGGAAGCGGGTTCCATGCTCTACTTGACGGTTCCCGAGCTGTTCGGCGAAGTCACTGCCGAATGCGCTTACTCTGAAAAGATGCGCTTTGGCAACGTCGAAGCCTACTCCACCTCTTGGGTGCAGAAGGCTATCGGCGGCACGTGGGGTTGCGTGATCCGCCGCCCGCACCTGATCGCCACGATGCTCGGCATCTAACCACCATGCCCGAATCTGTTCGGGCTTCCTAGGGGGCGGGCTTCGGCCTTGCCCCCGCCATCGAACGAGGAGAAAAATTCAATGGCTACCGCTACCAGAAAGAGGGCGCAGGCGACTGCCGCCGAGGGCGTCGAGGTTCTGACTTCCACCCTTGAAGAAGAAAAGAAGGCCGTCACCGTTGCGGGCGAAACGATTGCCATCGCCTGCTGTCTGCCTTTTGCCCTGCGCTTTGACGACATCCCCGACGGCAAGGGTGGCACGAAGTCCATCCGCTTCCCCGGCATCAACGACAATCTGCGCGGCATGAAGTCGGGCGTCCTCGCTATGCCCGGCAACGCCCTGTGCGTGCAGCTCCCGAAGTCCGACTGGGAAAACCTGATCGCCGCTCACGGCAAGGAAATCGCCTTCACGGGTCGCAACGGCTCCATGCCCTGCATCTATCCCGTGAATGACGTGAAGGGCTTCAAGGCCGCCGCGTCCGAGATCGCCGAGATGCGAACGGGCCTCGAGGCCGCCGATCCGACCAAGATGGGCGTCGAAGTCACCGCCAAGTAAGGAAACAAAATGGCCTTCTATGAACTTGATGCCGCCGCCTTCCGCGCGGCGTACCCCGCCTTCACCGAGGAGGCGGTCAGCGCAGAACAGCTCGCGGCATCTTGGGAGGCCGTGAAGGTTCTCCTCGGGGACGGTGAAGGAAACTTCCCGTACCCCGAGGCCAAGATGCAACCGATCCTGTGGGCGGCTCTCTGTCACCTCCTCTCGCTTGACGGGAACGGGTTGGATCAACCCTCCCGCATCGCCTCTGCGACCGAGGGCAGTGTCTCCACGTCGTTCGAGAACCTGCAGAGCAAGACCGAGGCGGGATCCTGGTGGAACCTGACGAAGTGCGGCGCGCTCTTCTGGGTACTCACGATGCCGTACCGCACGGGCGCGAAGCTCTACTATGCCAAGCCCTATCACCCGTGGGGGTAAACATGGGGATCAAGGTCAATCGCACCACGGGCGTGCGCAAGCTCGCTGCCGAAGTCGGCAAGGTGGGCGCACCCTACGCGGAGATCGGCATCACAGACCCGGAGGTTGCGACCTACGCAACGTACAACGAGTACGGCTGGGTTCAACGCACGACGAAGAAACAGACGGGGTATTTCCTGCGTAACTTCGGGATCATGCTCAAGCCGGGGACGCCTCTCAGCTCCCCGCCGCGTCCGTTCATGCGTGCAACCTTCGCCGATGAGGTCGGCAACTGGAAGAAGATCCTTGCCGCCGGACTAAAGGCCAAGGGCGTCAAGGACGCCAGAGCCGCGTTAGAGATCATGGCGCGTCAGGCGCAGGTCGACATTCAGGAGACGATCCGAAACAACGGCTCGCGCAGTACGAAGTTCCCCGACCGCTCGCTCTTCACGACGTTGCTCTACGACGTGAAGGACGAACGCAAGGGACGCAACCGCACTGCCGACTCTGGCTCTGGGCGCGACAAGGCGCTTGTCAAGGTCGGAACGATGCTCCACTCTGTCGGCTACGAAATCAAGGGGTGATGGATGTCAGTCAATCTTCACAAAATCGTGCGAAAGGCGATTCACCACCTGCACTCTGATCAGGCCGCCACGCTCTACCGCTCCACGGGTCGCTACGTCGACGGTGAGCGAGGGGACGCCGTTCAGCTCTTCGAGGAATTCGGGGAGCTGACGATGCAGATCCAGTCGCTCGGCCCCGACGTGGTACAGCAGGTCGACGCAATCACGCAGGCTGCAACGCTTCGCAAGATCTGGGTTTTCGCAGACACGGGAGCCTGGTCGGTCAACCGTCCGCTTGGTCGCACTGGCGACTACCTGAGAGGCGATGACGGGCGTGTATGGCTTGTCAACGCCGTCATCGAGGACTTCACCCGTAGCGGGTGGGTCAGCCTGCAGTGCCAGCAACAGACGACCCCTGTGGACATCTACTACGAGACTGAGGAGGGGCTATGCCGCTTGCCGCTGTAAAGCAGGAGCAGATCACCGAAGCCTTCCGAAGCTACCTCAGGAAGTTCGCCGTCCCGCCGTATGCGAACGACGATGCGCGGCATCTCATCAACGGCTTCGCCAACGACCTCGGTCTGCCTGAGGACAACGATTTCACAGTATTCACGCCGATCAGCATGACGCGGCGCGGATCGACGATCGAAACTCATGACGCAGTCTCTGAGACCTCTCTACTTCATGAGTATGTCGACCTGGTGGTTCAAGTGGACTGCTACAGCGCAGACCGCTTCGCCGCCCGCGATCGAGCGCAGGCATACGAGCTTGCGGGTCGGTCAACTTACGGTGCGGATCACTTCCGCGCCTACGGCCTCGACCTCCAGTACGTCGACGGCCTTCAGAATCTCACTGCTCCGACGGACTCGGGGCGGTACGTCCCGAGATGGGCGGTCACGTTCCACCTCGGATTCAAGCGCACATTGAAGATAGACCAAGACGGGTTCCGCTTCGTCGAGGTAGACCTTGCCAATGTTGACGTGAAATTCAAACCGAAGGAAAAGCAATGATTCCTGCATCTCACATTGTGAAGGTCACGCCGCGCGTCATCTCTGGCGGTAGCTCCGACCTCGAAACCAACGGCCTGCTCCTCACGAAGTCGGCCCTTATCCCCTCCGACGTTCCCGCCGTCGAGTTCTCCTCCGCCGCCGCCGTTGCCGACTTCTTCGGCAGCGAGGCCGAGGAAACCGTCTTTGCTCAGCAGTACTTCACGGGCGTCACCAATCAGCAGAAGGCCGTCAACGCCATCGTGATCGGTCGCTTCATCTCCGAAGCCGCTCCCGCTTGGGTGCGCGGCGGCACGGTCACGACGAAGCTCGCCACCTTCAAGGCCATCACGGACGGCACGCTTACGCTCGAGGTCAACGGCGAGGAAGTCACCGCCGAGAACATCGACCTTTCCGCTTGCACCTCTCTTTCCGAGGTTGCCGCCAAGGTTGCCGAAGGCATTGCCGGTGTGACGGGCGCTTATGACGCCAACTCCCAGAAGTTCACCTTCACGACCGAGAAGACGGGCGCGGATGCCTCCCTGAACCTGGTCGGCGTTGCCGCCGTGGGCACGGCCATCGTCGGCGAATCCCTCGTCGCCTCCGGAGTCAAGGGCACGGGGCTGAGCGATGCGCTCGGCCTCACGGTTTCCCTCGGTGCTGTGGTTTCCCCGGGCGCGGACATTCAGACTCCCGCCGCCGCGCTTGAGAACGTCTGCTCCGTCACGCGCAACTGGGTCGGCTTCACCACGCTTTGGGAAGCTACGCTCGAACAGGCCGAAGGCTTTGCCGCATGGGCGGACATTGATGACGACTACGTGTACGTCGATTGGACGACGGATGTCCGCTGCATCGACATGCTCACGCAGGCCGAGACGAAGCCCGCCAAGATGAAGGATCGATTCAACTGCGCGATTTGCCTCTACGGTACGTCCGCCTTTGCCGCCTTCGTCCTCGCTGTCGGCGCTTCGATCGACTGGCAGAGAAATCAGGGCATGAAGGTCTGGTTCGCCAAGTCCGCCACGGGTCTCTCCCCGACGATTCAGAACGAAGCCGCCGCCGATGCGCTTGAGGCCATCCGTTGCTCCTACTTCGGCAACTTCGCCACGCGTAACGACGCCTTCCAGTTCATGAATACGGGCGCGCTCTGCTCTGACTACTACGGCTTCATCGACGTGCTCTACGGCTCGATCTACCTGCGCAACGCCATTCAGCGTTCGTGCATGGACGGCTTCAAGGCGATCAACCGCGCTCCGTATAACGACATGGGTCGCGCATACATCTCCGCCTGGCTTCAGGATCCGATCAGCCTCTGCCTGCGTAATGGCGTCATCGACCCGGGGCTCGATCTCTCCGAGTCTCAGCGTGCGCAGATCATGCAGGAAGTCGGTCAGGACATCTCTACGACGCTCTTTACGAAGGGCTATTGGTACGGCATCGAGATGCCGAGCGCCAACGTCCGCGCCGAACGCGGCTCGCCCATCGTGTCAATTTTCTATTGCTACGCAGGGGCAATTCAGAGAATCACGGCAGAGGTAACAAGCATCATTTAGCCGTTGATGTTGCTATAATGAGCCCATGTCCTTTTGGAGGAAATCATGGGCTCATTAGATCTCACTGGTCAGGTGTATGGTCGGCTTACCGTTATCAGGCGAGCCGAAAACGTGAACGGACGAACGCGGTGGCATTGCCTTTGTTCTTGCGGGAATGAAACTGATGTGGCGACAGGTCTGCTACGAAGCGGTGGAACCCGCTCATGCGGATGCCTCTCGAAAGAGAACCGCGAGACCCCGCGAGCTCACCTAGAAGGTCAGCGATTCGGACGGTTAACTGTCTTGAGGCGTTCTGAGAACAGGGGGGCTAGTGGTCGTCGCTTGTGGGTGTGCCAGTGCGATTGCGGCAATACCTGCGAAGCTGAAGGCTATAGCTTGAAGGGTGGAAGCGTTAGATCGTGCGGATGCCTAGCTCACGAAGTTCGCGTCGAAACTGGCAAGAAGTCAAGAGGCCGCAAGTCCTCTAGGTTCATTGACCTGACAGGGCAGAGGTTCGGACGCTTGACCGTTATCGAGCGCGGAGAAAACTCTGCGGCTGGTGCCACTAGGTGGCGGTGCATTTGTGACTGCGGAAAAGAGACGTTGACGCTAGCGAGCAAGTTACGCGCAGGCCTCGCAAAGTCATGCGGCTGTCTTGGACTCGAGAACGCAACAAAAGCGAAGGTCACCCACGGTCATGCGAACACCCAGATCTACCGAGTCTTCAGAGCTATGCACAACCGATGCGAGTCTGAAACTTGCCAAGGGTTCAAGTGGTACGGGCAGCGAGGCATTCGAGTTTGCGACGAATGGAAGGATTTTCAGGCTTTCTACGACTGGGCTATGGCTAACGGTTACAAGAAAGGACTGACTATCGACCGACTGGATCCCGACAAGGGGTACAGCCCTGAGAACTGCGAACTCGTGACCCGCGCCGAAAACTCAAGGCGTATGCACGCGGCTCACGGACACAAAACAACCTGACATCACACAAAATTTTTAATAGGGCTTCCCACGTGGAAGCCCTTTTTCTTGGAGCCGAAAAATGGCCGATTACTTTGACGTAACCAGTGCGAACGTCCAAATCATTCTCGCTTGTGAAGATCTCTACCCGTCCGGCGTGAAGCTCGAGGGCTTCTCCGCCGACAGCGTGATGACTGCCGACGGCGTGGACCAGTCCGAAAACCGTCGCGGCGTTGATGGCCGCATGGTCTCCGGCGTGGTCAAGAACATTCAGCCCGTCAGCATCGTGCTTGAAGCCAACTCCCCGAGCCTCGAGGTCTTCGAGACTATCCGCGACGCTATGAGCGCCAACTGCAAGCCGTATGAGCTTACCCTCACGGTCTTCGTGCCCGCCCTTGAAAAGACCATCGTCTTCCGCCGTGGTGCCCTCAAGAACGGCCCGAACCTCCCGAGCGTTCAGAAGACCCTTCAGCCCACGACGTGGACCATGGAATTTCAGGAAGTCGCCTGATTGACGCACTGAGGAGAAGTTGGAATGGATGACATTACCTTGAAGATCAACGACGCAGGCCACGACATGACCTTCGTCATCGAGAAGATGAGCGCCTTCAAGGCGGAAGGTTGGCTGATCCGCGCAGGTCTCCTGCTCGGACGCGAGGCCATCACCGCCGAAGGCGTCAAGGACTATCGAGGCCTGGTTGCCGCGTTGTGCAAGGTCGAGTACGAGAAGGCCGCTCCCCTGCTCGACGAGTTGCTTGCCTGCTGCAAGGTGCGCGTCGGGAACCTGAAGAAGAGCGTGACCGACGACGGCATGATTCAGTCGCCGTTGACGCTTCTTAGCCTTCGCGTGGAGGCGCTCAAGGCGAACTTCGGTTTTTTGCAGAGCGCAAACCTGTCCAACTTCCTCGGTGGGCAGGCTTCAGAGCCGACTGTGAAGGCGTAAGAGGGGTCGCCTCCTACGCCAACATTCCGCCGCTCGCGGGGCGTCTCATCTCCGCTCGCCTCGCGTCACTGGCGGAGCTAAAAACCGTTCTTACCTACGAGGATGCCGTTAACCTCGATGAGGTTCTTCTTTTGGACAACTACCACAAGTGGTTGGCGGCAAAACAAGCTGAGGAGAAAATCTAAATGGCCGACAACATCATCGACAGTCTGTTAGTGAAGATCGGCCTCGACTCCGAACAGCTCAAGGACGGTTTGGATCAAGCGGCACAGGGCATCGACAACTTCGCACGCGGCGCAGAGCGTTCGGGCGAGGCGGTCGACCGACTGGCAGCGCACGCTACGAAATCGGGACTCGTGCTCGGCAACGTCTCGGACGATGTCGCAGAACGCATTCTCGAAATTGGGTCAAGCGGTCAGAAGGCGGCACTTGTCGCAGGGCGCGCAATGGACACCCTCGGCAAGCAGGTCGGGGCTATCGGCGAGAAGATCATGGCGCTTGGTGCGCCACTCCTCGCGGCGTTCGGCGGGACTGCCCTCTTTCAATCCTTCGTCCAAGACGGGAACGCGCTAGCAATCCTGTCCGACCGACTGGGAGTGTCTGCCCAGAAGATCGACGCATGGGCGAAGGCGAACGAGGATGCAGGCGGCAGTCAGGAAGCCTTCAAGGGTGCGCTTGAAAACTTCATCCTGACCACGGGCAAAGGCGAGAAGGCCTTCTTTGAGATGGGCGACCATATCAAGGGGCTTAGCCAAAGGCAGGCGGAATACTTCCTGCAGTCGCAGGGGCTGTCTGCCGATGCCGCCGCCGTGTTCCTGAAGTACCGTGACAATGCGGAGGAGGCCGCCAAGGCCTTCGAGGGTGTCGCCTTCACTGATGAGCAGGTCAAGCTAGCACGTGAGTTCAATCGCCAGTGGCGCAACTTCACGAACCAGGCTTCATCGCTCGGTGGCGTGCTTCTCACGGCAGTGATGCCGCCGCTTACCGCCGTCATAAAGGCGATCAGCTCGGGCGTTAGCTACCTCGCGGAGCATTCCCGCTTCGTGAAGATAGCCGCAGGGGCGATTGCTGCCATCTTCGGCGGGGCGTACCTGCGCAACATCGTTGCGGCGGTCAAGGCGTCTGGCTTTTTCGTGAACGTCTTCGTGAAGGGGATGCCCGTCATCAAGGCGTTCAACGCCGCGCTGTTGGCAAACCCTCTGGGCGTTCTGATTGCCGCTGCCGTTGCGGCCAGCGTGGTCATCGACGACTTCGCGGGCTTCCTCGAAGGCGACATATCGGCGCTTGAGTCGTTCATGAAGTGGTGCGGTCTCACCAGTGAGGAGGTCGACAACATCAGGCAGAACATCCTGAGCTTCTGCCGCGCCGTGTGGAACATCCCGAACAACATCAAGCTCGCGCTCGGTGAGGCTTGGGATGTGATTAAGGAGATGGGCGCATGGTTCGCCGACCTGTTCCATCTCCCCGACGCGAAGGCGTTTACGGACTTCTTCGCCAAGGTAGGCGACGTTGCGGGATCCATCGGGTCGACCCTCTGGGGCGGCATCGTTGAGGGCTTCCGCTTCATCGACTACATCGCCGATGCGCTCGGCGGTTTGCCCGATGCGTTCGTCAAGGGCTTCGACAACGGGATCAGCTACATCTACGAGAAATTCCTCGCGTGGCTGGTCGAGCCGTTGCGCAGTCTCCTGCCCGAATCGCTTGACGGCCTGAGGCCTGCTGCCGACAAGGCGGCGTCCGCCATCTACGACGCGTTGAGGTTCCCGATCCGTCAGATCAAGAAGGCCTTCGAAGGGCTTTTCGGGAGCTTCGACGCCTTTGCCGACAAGGCAAAGGCGATCCTCGGAAAGGTCGGCAGTTTCTTCGGCTTCGGCGACGAGGCGAAGGAACCCGCGCCCGCCCCGCAAAAGGGCGAGGTGACGGTCAAGGCCGATCCCACAGACAAACAGACGGGCGGATTCCTCGACGGCCTCACCGACAAGGTGGGCGGGTGGATGTCTTCCCTGCTTGCGTCACCGACTCCTGCCGTGGCCGGTGCGCCGGCAGGGATTGCGGCATCGAACGCGGTCGCTTCGAACGCGGTCAACACCGACATGAAGGTGACGGTGCAGACCACGGTCAACGCCTCGGGCGACGGCGAGGCAATCGGCGAAGCTGTTGCGGGCAGTGTCCATAAGGCGATGGGCAAGGCGCGAGACTACATACAGAATTCTGTCTCGGGCGTTGTCCAAAAGGGGTAACTCATGTCAGTTGAAATTCTCTCGTGGGCCATCCTCGACGCGAAGGGCAACCCGATTTGCGACTACGACTCGATCGACGATCTCGGCGAGGACACCTCTGCCGTCGTGCCCGTGGAGCCGCAGGAAAACGGCGCGCTCTACGCATACGACAAGGTCGTACAGCCTCAGCAGATCACCGTGACGCTTCTCTTTTCGGGCGACTATGCCGCTCAGGAAGCGGCAATCGCGAGGATCGACGCTGCCCTGCGGGGTTTGGAGGCGTTCATCGTGGTCACGCCGACCACGGTACGCTCGAACATGACGCTGGTCGCCGCCAGCTCGACCCGCTCCTCTACGGACGGAGCGAACCTGCTCTCGGTTGACCTCACCTTTCAGGAAGTCCGCTCCGCCAACGTCGGCGGCGGCTCCGTGGCGTGGTCGCCGAAGAAGGCCACGGGCGCTAGCAAAGTCGACGGCGGCAAGCGGCAGACTACGCTTCTCGGAGGGCTGTTCTCATGATGCGCATTCCGCTTTCCAACATCCCGAACCAACGGTTCTCCGTTGTTCTCGATGGGCAGAACTGCACCATCAGCCTGAAGCAGAACGGCGGGGCGCTCTATCTGAGCCTCGCAGTCGACCAGGTCGACGTGGTTACCGGGCATATCTGCAACAACGGAAGCCCCGTGCCGATCTTTCAGACAACCGCCTTTTCGGGGCGTCTTTACTTCTACGACGTGTTAGGGGACTCCCACCCGGACTACTCAGGACTGTCTGATCGGTACTACCTCGTTTACTTGGCAGAGGGCGAAAAATGGCAGGCGTGACTTTTTCCGAAAAGGCGCTGCGCCTGACGGTCACGCTCGACAAGGCGGGTGCGAATAACGTCTACACGCTCACGGGCTTCGCTACTCATGTGGCGATCTCGAAACAGGGTGGCGTGGACTTCGCGAAGGCGTCGGTCGAGGTCTATGGGCTGTCACTTGACACGATGGCTCAGCTCACGATGCTCTCCTTCCGCCCGCTCGGTCGCCGATGGAACCTGCTCCAAGTCGAAGCAGGCGAGGGCGGGAACTACTCCGTGGTCTTTCAGGGCGAGGTGACGAACGCCTACGCCGATCTGAACGGGGCTTGCCCCGTGATGAAGATGGAAGCCCAGACGGGTAGCTACCCTGTCTTGCAACCTGAGGGGCAACTGGCCATCTCGGGTCAGCAGTCGGCGGCGGAAACCGTCGGGATGCTCGCGCAGAAGACGGGCAAGACGTTCCGCAATGATGGGGTCGAGGCGACGCTCTCCGACTGCATCATCACGGGCGACCCGATCACGAAGATGCGACAGGTCGCCAACAGCGTCGGCGCAGACCTCCTCATCGACGACGATGAGATCGTCCTCCTGCCGCGCGGCAAGGTGAGAGAGACGGGCGGGATCCCGCTTGTCTCCGCAGACACCGGGATGGTCGGGTACCCGACGTTCACGCAGAACGGCATTCAAGTCGTTTCGTACTTCCGCCCCGATCTCCGCATCGGTGCGGCGGTGCGCGTCGAATCCATCGTCCCGTCCGCTTCGGGCACTTGGAAGATCGTCAATCTTTCCCACGACCTAACGGCACACAAGCCCGGCGGCGGTTCGTGGCGCACAACGTTCGAGGGGATGTGGCTCGATGAGTGACGAACTGAAGCTCAATACCTCTGAGTTCACGGCTAGCTCCGAACTCAACGCCCTGCACTTCATGATTCAGTCAATCGTGAAGGGGATGGTCAATACGGCCATCCCCGTCCGCGTGGACTCAGTCAACCGCACGGGCGAGGGCAACGGCGCGGAGTACCTCTCTGCGACGCCCCTGGTCGAGATGCGCACCGCCTCGGGCGAGGCAATCCCGAACGTTTCGATCCCGAAGCTCAGGTGGTTCAGGCTTCAGCATGGGACGGCGGCAATCATCGTCGACCCGAAGCCCGGTGACATCGGCCTTGCGATCTTCGCTCAGCAGGATGTGTCCGCACTGAACGGCGAGGCTACGCCCGTGCAGCCGGGTAGCTTCCGTTGCTTCGATATGTCCGACGGGTTCTACATCGGCGGGTTCTGGGGGAAGAAGCCCACCACCTTCATCCACTTGGAGGAAGAGGGCACGATTCACGTCGTAGCTCCCCAGAGCATCAACGAGGAGACGCCAGCGCTCACGATCAAGTGCGATACGGCGCGGGTCGAGGCTTCGTCCTCGGTCACGCTCGACACGCCTGCGACATCTTGCACGGGGACGCTGACCGTTACGGGTCTCATCACTGGCAAGGGCGGGCTTGCCATCTCCGGCGGCTCTGGCGCATCGGTCGACGGCTCCCTCACCACGACGGGCGACGTTGTGGCGGCGGGCGTCTCGCTTGACACTCACACCCACCCGGGCGACTCGGGCGGGACAACAGGGACACCACAGTAATGGCTCACACGAACTACACGCCTCAGCTCACCGCGTCCGCCTGTTTCACGTTCGACGGCAACGGGAACTTGAAGATGCTCGAGGGCACGGCGGCGACACTGCAGAACGTCTCGAACGAATGCAGGTGCTTTACCGATGACCTGTACTTCTACGCGGAGCATGGCATCGACTGGTTCTCCGATCAGTTGGGCAAGCCCGTGCAGAAGGCCGTGACCGCCGCCCGCCTGAGGGATGCGGCCTTGTCGGTCGAGGGCGTGGAGGCCGTGGAGGCCGTGGAGATTGACGACGTGGACAGTCGCGCCCGCACACTGACGGGGCGCATCACCATCCGAACAACTGAGGGCGATCATGGCCGTAGTGAAATTTGATGAACTGACGGGCGTGGTGGTGCCCGACTCCTCCGAGATTCGCGAGGACTTCGCAAAGGGCATCGTGAAGGCGTTCCGCTCCGATCCCGACCGTCCCGACGTGAACGTTGAACCGACCTCCCCGATGGGGCAAGTGGTCGACCTGGTCGTTGCGGAGATCGAGGCGAAGAATGCCGAGATCGCATACCTTGCCAATCAGCTTAACCCCCAGACTGCTCGTGGTGTCTTCCTCGACGCCATTGGCGGCCTCTACGGCATCGACCGCAAGCTCTCAGAGCCTTCCGTGGTTACCTGCACTCTGACAGGTCTGAAGGGCACTGTGATCCCTTATGGCGCGATTGTGCAGGACACCAACGGGAATAACTTCAGGCACTCCGCTGTTGGCGGTGCGGTGATCGGGGACGATGGGACGGTCACCACGACTTTCGATTCGGTCGAGCACGGCTCGGTCGAGGTCGCACCTGAGACGGTGACGAAGATCGTCACGATCGTCGCAGGGTGGGATGCCGTCACGAATCCCGACTCGGGCGCTCTCGGACGCAGCAGGGAACCTGACAGCGAGTACCTCGCGCGCATCACGGAGAGCTACGCGATCAATGCTCTGGGTAGCTTGGAGGCCATTCAGGCGAATCTGGCAGAGCTTGACGGCGTGCTTGACTGCGTGGTGCTAGAGAACTTCACGAACGAGTACAAGACGGAATTCGGCCTGCGCATCGAGCCGCACAGCATCGCGGTCTGCATCGTGGGCGGGGATGATGAGGCAATCGCCGAGACCATCTACCGACGAAAGGACATGGGGTGCGGCACGACGGGCAGTTACTCGGTCACGTACATCGCAAAGGATCACTTCAACGCGACGTACACGTACCGCATCACCCGCCCGAGCGCGCAGGACTTCAAGGTGCGCGTGACGTTCAACGCCGAGTCCGTGAACCCGTATGAGGAAGCGGACGTAAAGGCTGCCTTGATTGCGGACTTCTCGGGCGAAGGCTCGAACCCGCGCATCAAACTGGCTACGAAGGTCTACGCGTCCCGCTTCTACGGCGTGGCGATCCCCAAGACTACGGCTCCCGTGCGCAAGATCGAGATTCAGCTCGGCGATGCAGGGTGGGTTGACTCCGTGGAGATCCCTGCCAACGTCGAGCCTTCGATTTCCTCGGAGAACATCGTCTTCGTGTACGAGAGGTAAGGCATGGCGGACACACAGACATGGTTCAACTTCGCATCCGTTGAGGACGTGCGGGGCATCCCCGATGTCGCCTCCACGCAGTCAGAAGCTATCCAGACGCAGTACGCCTTCAGTGCGGACTTTCAGAATCTGGGAAGCCTGATGCAGGATGTGATCGACGCCACGCCCGACCTCGAGCGCCTGCGCGCGGCGGCGATGGATCCCCAGACCGCCTACGGCGTTTACCTCGACTGGTGGGGTCAGAAAGTCGGCGTAGACCGCTTCATCAAGGTGCGCGGCGAGTACGTGCGCTTTGATGATGACTACTTCCGCTTCCTGATCCTCTACCGCGCCGCTTGCAATATCTCGAACGGCTCGGCGGACGCCGCGAACAAGCTGCTACAGCGCCTGACGGACACCACGGTTTTCGTCGTGGACTATCTCGACATGAGCGTGAACAGCATTGTCATCATCGGGAACATTTCCGACCTGCAGGCAATGATTTTGCAGACCTACGGCCTATTGAATCGACCTGCGGGCGTTCTGACCAATCTTCTCGTCATCTATCCCGACGAGCAGATTTTCGGCTTTGAGGGATCGACCCTCATGCCTTTCGACGTCGGCGTTTTCAATCCCGGCAGAACAATTGAGATTGACTGATGAGCAACTATCCCGAACACCTGTTGACCTCGGCACTGGCCGCCGAGGGCGACAAAACGATTCCGCCCGCAACCTCGCAGGAGGCGGGCACTGGCCGCTTTTCGCAGAACAAGGGGTGGACGGAAGTCAACTCCATGCCGCTCGCAGAGGGCGGCATCCCGCCGAAGCGTCAAGACTTCAACGGTGCGTTCTACCTGCTATCCCAGCTTCTGCTTTGGTATCAGCAGGGCGGCGTGATGAACTATTCCGTCGACCTCGACTATGAGGTCGGTAATGAGGTCATGCTCAACGGAACTAAGTATCGCTGTCTTCGCGAGAATGGCCCGGGCACGTCGCTTGTCACGCCTGGGTCGAACAAGGCCGTTTGGAAAAATTTGGACGCACCAAGCGTTATAGCAGGTCAGATCACGCCTTTTGCGAATTGCCGTCTTGGTGGCAGCGACGGACGTCGCTTGATTCCGTGGGGCGAGACAGCGGCCGACGAGCGATATGTGTTGTGTGACGGTGGCTCCGACGGCCTCGGAGGTACTGTTCCAGACTTGATTGGGAAGTTTATTCTCCCGAGCACCGTAGGCGAGTCTGGACAGGTTGGTGGCAAGCTGACCGCAGGGACGGATGACAAAAAGATTGCGGGGACGGTTGGCGAAACGATTCTGACCGTTGACCAGATCCCCAGTCACTCGCACACCGGCAAGGCTGCGGCGGTGTCCGGGCATACGCACTCGCGCGGCACGATGAACATCACGGGCTCCTTCCCCGTCGATGATCACAAGCAGCGTTATGTGACCGGCAGCTTCTACGCAGGCGAATGGGACTGTTGGGATAGCGACAACCGAGACTCTGAAAACACGTCGGTGCGGTGTCAGTTCGACGCCGCGCGCACTTGGACGGGGCGCACGTCTACGGATGGCGCTCACTCACACGACGTCACCCTCGAGTCCGTCGGCGGCAATCAGGGACACACGCACACGCTTGACGGCGCGTCACATTCGCACACGGTCAAACTTCCGCTGCCGCCGTTCTTCAAACTGGCTTTCTTTGTAAAGCTACCTGAATAAGAGGGCGAAATGGCAGAAAAATTTTTATTCCATTACGTCTATACGGCGGTCGGGACGCTTTCGGGGCAGAGCTTCATCACGCAGACGGAAGATGCGATTAACGATCTCGCTCGTTATGCGTCCGAAGGCAACGCAGATGCTACCGAGGCTCTTCGTCTGGCGAAGATCGCGAACGACAACTCAGAGACCGCTCTGAACAACTCGTCTCAAGCGGTCTCAACGGCGAACTCAGCGCTCTCTCAAGTCAAGACGCTGACGACAACGGTTGAGTCGTGGAACAAGCGCATCCAGACGGCCGAGTCCAATGCGGCGACCGCCGTCTCGACAGCCAACGCAGCGAAGTCGAGTGCGGAGTCGGCGGTGACGACCGCAAAGTCTGCTCTTGCCATTGCAGGTGAGGCGAAACAAAACTCGAGCGATGCGCTTGCCATTGCGCAGCAGGCGGACAAGAACTCTACGTTCGCTGTGAGCAAGGCAACCGATGCTGCTGCGACCGCTGACGAAGCGAAGAAGCTGGCTCAGCAGGCGGTCATCGATGCAGAGTCTACTCTCGTCGAAATGGAGGGACTCCTCGCCACCACGACGGCCAAGGCCACGGAGGCCGCCTCGTCCGCGCAAGACGCCTCCTCGAGCGCGCTGCAGGCTCAAAACTCCTCGTTGCTCGCCGAAAAGTGGGCGAGCTGGATGAGCAATTCTGCGGCCGAGGGACAGCCCGAGGACTTTACGGTCGACGGCACTGAATACTCGTCGAAGTGGTATGCGACCAAGGCCTCCGAAAGCGCAAGCGTGGCTTCTGATGCCTCAACGTCTGCTACGGCTGCCGCTGACTCTGCGGGCGCAAGCGCAACGGGTGCGCAGCAGTCGATGCAGACCGCTCAGCAGGCGGCGGCAGGGGCGAGTGCGTCCGCGCAGGCGGCAGAAGGATCAGCTGTTCGCGCAGAAGATGCCGCGAAGCGAGCTGAAGATGCGGCCTCAAGAAACGTCAATGCACTGACCTATGACGCGCAGACACCGACCCCTGAGCAGCAGGCACGGGCGAGAGCAAACATCGGCATCTTGAGCGACGCCGAAATTGATGGGCTTTTTGCTGATCAGAGTTAACAAGGAGGCATTCATGTGAGTGTGATTCGACCCGCGCTTTCTTCCAGTGAGCGCACTACCGAGAGAAGGGCTGTGACGGTTATCCGACGCAGCCCTTCTTTTTTACGGCCGCAGACGATCGTCGAGGGGCTCCCGCAGGAGACCCCGACCGATCCGTATCTGCCGGTCGACTGGAAAACAGGAGATGTGATTACGGCTGCAAGGCTGAACGCCACCGATGAAGGCGTCGACAAAAACGCTGACGCCATCGAGCGGCTTAAGGCTCAGCAGCCCACGAAAATCCCCACAACTTTTATTGACAACCTCTTTTAAATAAGGAATTTTTTATCATGGCTACTCAGTTTCTCGACCTCGCTGGCTTGACCCACTATGACGGCAAGCTGAAGGAAAAGGTCGCTGGCTCCATCAAAATCGAAGGTCAGAACGTCTCGCTTACGTCGATCTCTGGTGCGGTACTCGGCACGATCGCGATCCCGCAGCAACAAATCGAACTCGCCTCTGCTTCGAAGAGCGGCCTTATGAGCAAGGAACACTTCACCAAGCTCGAAGGTATCGCTGCCGGTGCAACGCTGGTCGAAGAAAGCGAAACTAACGGCAATGTCAAGATCAATGGCAAGGAAACGACGGTTTACACGCCTGAGGTCTACACCCCTCACGAAAATGGCCTCTACAAGGTGACGGTCACCGACAAGGGTGCTGTGAGCGTCGCCACGCCGGTCACGAAGGGTGACATCACCAGTCTCGGCATTCCGGCTCAGGACACGACCTATGCGCCTGCATCTGGCAAAAAGGATGGCCTGATGTCGGCCGCTCACTTCACCAAGCTTGAAGGCGTTGAAGCCAAGGCTCAGGTGAACGTGATCGAGAAGGTGTCTGTCAACGGCTCTGCGCTCCCGATCAACAGCAAGGGTGTGAACTTTGACCTCACGCCGTATGCCCTCAAGACCGACATCACGAATGTCTACAAGTTCAAGGGCTCTGTCGAGAACTTCGAAGCTCTGCCGAAGACCGAACTGACGGCTGGTGACGTGTATGACGTTAAGGCCGCTCATGGCGACAATCCCGCCGGCACGAACTTTGCCTGGACGGGCACGGAATGGGATCCGCTCGGCGGTGCTTTCCACGTCGACGCTATCGCTACCAGCGCTATCGACGCTCTCTTCGCTTAATCGATGACCAACTGAGGTGAAAAATGGCCGGTTTTCTTGATCTAACCGGCCTCTCGCGCTTCAAATCGAAGTTGCTTGAGGCCATTGCAAACGTTTATGTCACCAAGACAGCACATTCGAAGGCGCTTAACCTCAAGGTCAACAAGGCCGACCTTGAATCTGAAATCAAGCGAGTCCTTGGAACTCTAGACACGGGCATCCCGGTTGGCGCGATCATGGCCTTCCACGATGTGCCTGCGGGATGGCTTCAGTGCAACGGGGCGGCGGTGAGTCGAACGACTTACGCCGCTCTTTTTGCAAAGATCGGGACGAAGTACGGCTCGGGTAACGGCTCGACGACGTTCAACCTACCGAATTTGCACCATAAGTTCATCGAGGGCACGACCACTTCTTCAGAGGTTGGTCGGTCGGTGTCGGCTGGGTTACCGAACATCACAGGTGTCGGTTATGACACCTTGCGTGCCGATGATGTCACCGCAGTAAATAAATATGTCTCTGGAGCGATTTACAGCAAGACAAGAACAACCGCTGCATCGGCTGTGTCTTATTACAGTATCATCAATAATGACAAAGGCGGTTGTCTGCGCTTTGATGCCTCACGTTCCAGTAGCACATATGGCACGTCGACCGTCCAACCCTCGTCTGTCCGTCTCGTTCATTGCATTAAAACTTAACACAGTGAACGAGACGAATTGAAGCGGGCTGCACAGTTGAAGACGAGCCATACAAGTCGCTTGAGCGAGATGCCGAAAAGTCTATTTTGGTGGGTCCATTGAGTTCTCCGTCGGAGCAATTACCATTTTCGGCATCTTTGAAGGCTCCAGTGCCTCTTACCCATGACGCAGTGACTGCACCCGTTATGTTCGGTGCGTCCGAACATCAGTGGAAAAATCAGGGCGTCATGGCTT
>OBLO01000247.1_pt1 | contig 57645 bp, 39 predicted proteins | sample 1519401 | NCBI WGS metagenome assembly OBLO01 (sample SAMEA2602897, study PRJEB22501) | metagenome | reverse complement strand
CGGTGGCATTGCAGCTTACTCAGGAAAGGTGGAAAAATAAGATGAAGGTAATAATCGTAGGAGGTGTAGCAGGAGGAGCTACAGCCGCAGCAAGAATACGCAGACTGGATGAACATGCAGAAATTACTGTGTTTGAAAGATCCGGATACATATCCTATGCGAATTGTGGGCTTCCATATTATATTGGAGACGTGATCACAGACCCGGAAGAACTTACACTACAGACACCAGAGAGTTTTTTTAAACGCTTCCGTATTAACATGAAAATTCATCATGAAGTTATCTCCATACATCCGGAACGTAAAACGGTTTCAGTGAAAAATTTAGAGAATGGTGAGATATTTGAAGAAAACTATGATAAGCTGATCCTTTCTCCAGGTGCAAAGCCAACACAGCCGAGACTTCCCGGAGTAGGTATTGATAAACTTTTTACACTTCGTACCGTAGAAGACACTTTTCGGATAAAGGAATATATAAATAAGAACCATCCAAAATCGGCTGTATTGGCAGGTGGCGGTTTTATTGGTCTGGAACTGGCAGAAAATTTGAGGGAGCTTGGCATGGATGTTACGATTGTCCAGCGGCCTAAGCAGCTGATGAATCCTTTTGATCCGGATATGGCATCCATGATCCATAATGAAATGAGAAAGCATGGGATAAAACTGGTACTGGGCTATACAGTAGAAGGATTTAAAGAAAAAGACAACGGAGTGGAGGTTCTGTTGAAAGATAATCCATCCCTTCAGGCTGATATGGTAGTTCTGGCAATCGGAGTCACACCAGACACAGTATTAGCAAAAGAAGCCGGTCTGGAACTTGGCGTCAAGGAAAGTATTGTAGTGAATGACAGAATGGAAACCTCTGTACCGGATATTTATGCTGCAGGTGATGCAGTTCAGGTAAAACATTATGTTACGGGTAATGATGCGTTGATTTCTTTGGCAGGACCAGCCAATAAACAGGGCAGAATCATCGCTGATAATATTTGTGGCGGTGATAGTCGTTACCTGGGCAGTCAGGGAAGCTCCGTTATCAAAGTGTTTGATATGACAGCAGCCACTACAGGTATCAATGAAACCAATGCCAAAAAGTCAGGATTAGAGGTAGATACAGTAATTCTTTCTCCTATGAGTCATGCCGGTTACTATCCTGGCGGAAAAGTGATGACCATAAAGGTGGTTTTTGAAAAAGAGAGCTATCGTTTGCTTGGCGCTCAGATTATCGGATATGAAGGAGTTGATAAACGTATTGATGTGCTGGCAACAGCAATTCATGCGAGACTGAATGCAACCCAGTTGAAAGATCTGGATTTAGCATATGCACCACCTTATTCTTCTGCCAAGGATCCGGTAAACATGGCTGGATTTATAATAGACAATATTGCAAAAGGGACATTAAAGCAATGGCATTTGGAAGATATGGACAAGATTTCTAAAGATAAAGATGTGGTGTTGCTAGATGTGAGAACTGTAGGTGAATTCAGCAGGGGGCATATTGATGGATTCAAAAACATACCTGTAGATGAACTGAGAGAACGAATTAGTGAAATTGAGAAAGGAAAGCCTGTGTATCTGATATGCCAGAGTGGTCTGCGCAGTTATATTGCGAGCCGTATTCTGGAAGGAAATGGATATGAAACATACAACTTCTCCGGCGGATTCCGCTTCTATGATGCAGTTGTCAATGACCGTGCGCTGATTGAAAAGGCATATGCATGTGGTATGGATTATTAAAAATAATCATAATATTTTTATAATTTTCTCGTTATATAAAAAGATCCCCCATTTATTAGAATGACTTTCATAATTCTGATAAATGGAGGATTCTTTAGATATTATAGAAAAACAGTTTTATGATCTTTGTAGTGTTTCCAGTCTTTTCGAATCCAGGATTGTGATTTTGCCGCGGGAGAGTTTGACGAGTCCTTCGCCTTGAAAGTATCGAAGCATTCGAGTGATAACTTCCCTGTGGGAACCAAGATGGTTTGCGATAGTTTCGTGAGTGATTTTCAGTTCATTTGTTCCTTCGATAGAGGTCTCTTCTAAAAGAAATGAAGCAACACGCTTATCCAAACTCTTCCACATGATTTGTTCAATCAGCCACATGACATCAGAAAAACGGGTAGCCATTAACTCATTGGTATAGTTTGCGACAGGAGCAGATTCTTTCATGATGCCCTTATAGATTTCAGCAGGGATGATCCAAAGATCCGTATCTTTTTCTGCTTCAATGGTTACTTCAAATTGAATGGACCGCATGATACATGAGGCGGATAAAAGACACATATCCATATCGAACAGACGGTAAAGTGTAATCTCTCGTCCTTCATCTGAAAGTATGTAGGTTCGAAGCTGCCCGGATTTAACCAGTAATAATCCAGTGCAATCCAGGTTTCCATTGTGAATGATTGTCCCTTTTTTTACATACTGTGTGATTAAATTGTCTGAAATTATTTTTTTCTGTGCTGTATTTAAGTCATTCCATAGTGGAAAACAATTTTCGAAGTTCATAACCGTTATCTCCTTTACGAACATAGTATACTTGCTTTTTTTAGATGTGTCAATTATGTAACTGGCATATGCCATAAATAGAAATAAAAAGAAGTGTAATAAAGTAAATTATCTTTTCTGTGATATCATCACTGAAGTAAGACTTTTTATGAGGTATATTAAGTTCAAACAGGAGAAGGAGTTGAAAAATATGACATCAATAAATATAAATAAAGAAAAGTTTGGACAATTAATTCATAAAGAAAAACCGGTTTTGGTTGATTTCTGGGCACCTTGGTGTGGTTATTGCCGTAGAATTGGAGCGGCTTATGAAAAAATAAGTGAAGAATACAGCGATATTCTTATTGCTGGAAAAGTAAATATTGATGAAGAACCACAGATTGCAGAAGCTGAAAAGATTGAGATAATTCCTACGCTGGTTTTATATCGAGATGGAAAGGCAATAGATTCTATTGTTGCACCTGAATCAAAAATAATGATAGAGAATTTTATTAATGAAGCATTGGAAAAATAAAAGGAGGACTGCTGTATGAATGAAAATCATGTTTACGATATGATTATCGTGGGGGGAGGACCTGGAGGGTATACTTCAGCATTATACGCAGCCAGAGCAGGATTTGATACAATTGTTTTAGAAAAATTATCTGCAGGTGGTCAGATGTCATTGACCTGGCAGATTGATAACTATCCTGGTTTTGAAAATGGAATTGACGGATTTTCATTGGCAGAGAAAATGCAAAAACAGGCGGAAAAATTTGGCGCTAAAAGTGAATATGCTGAAGTTTTTAATATGGATTTAACAGGAAAGCTTAAGAGAGTAGAAACTAGTTCGGGAATTTATATTGGGAAAACAGTAGTGATTGCTACTGGAGCAAATCCAAGAGAACTTGGTCTCGCTAAAGAAAAAGAATTGATAGGTCATGGGGTTGCTTATTGTGCCTCCTGTGATGGTATGTTTTATAAAGATAAGATCGTGGTGGTTGTTGGTGGTGGAAATTCTGCTGTATCAGATGCTGTTCTTTTAAGTCGAATTGCTAAGAAAGTCATCATTGTTCATCGAAGAGATACATTACGTGCAACGAAAATCTACCATGACCAGCTGATGAAAACTGAAAATATAGAGTTTCGATGGAACAATACAGTAAATGAACTGATTTATGGAGAACGATTAACTGGTGTGCAGTTGAAAGATACAGTTACAGGAGAAGAAAACATTATAGAATGTGACGGCCTGTTTGTGAGTATAGGAAGAAAACCGACAACAGATTTTTTAGATAATCAGATAGAACTGGATAATAAAGGATATATTGTGGCAGGTGAAAACACTGAAACGAGTATTCCGGGTGTTTATGCTGTAGGAGATGTCAGAACAAAGTTACTTCGTCAGATAGTAACAGCAGTGGCAGATGGTGCTATGGCAGTACATATGGCAGAAGAGTATGTGGAGAAATAATAATCAGAATTTGAATGGTGAACTTTTCATACTGAAATATGTACAATTTCAATAATGACATGAACTTATGGGAATGTATTGCGGATACTTTGTGAACTTTATCCTGATACAATGATTATGCTGATGAAAGAAGGCATAGATAACTGAATACAAGAAAGAGACGAAAGCCTCAGTAGTTAAGAAAAACTACTGGGGCTTTTTTTCGTGCCTGAATTTCTCAGCCAATAACTGCGGGTATGTCCCGGCAGGATAAAGGCGGAGCAGGCATGATTCTAAACAGAGGTCCGCCTTCTGGATTTGAAACGAGCAACAAGATTTCAAATTCAGGAGGAACGGACATGTATATTGAACACCCATATTTTTATGAAGGAAAGTATTACGCAAATATTGATGGAGAAATGATCGAGGTTACAAAAGAAGTTGCGTATGCGATGAACAATTTTTACAGAAGCAGCAAGGCAAAAAAAGTTGAGATTAAGAACGAACTGGGTGAGGTCGTGGATAAGATGCTGCGGAAGGTACCTTACAGCGGTCAGTCCATTGATGGAGAAGGCTTCATGATTGAGGATTTTTCAGATCTGAACTGTGATGTGGAGCACTGTGTACTGACAAAAATGGAACAGCAGGATATTCACAAAGTGATCAATCAGCTGAACTCAGAGGAACGCATGATTATTTATGGCATTTTTTTGAAAACAAGACACAGATGGCGGAGATTATGGGGATTTCCAGACTGTCATACAAGTACGATAACTACAGAAGCTATATACATAAAAAGAAGAACTATTACTAAGGAAAAAACTATAACTGCATTAACTAACGCTATAAGCCTGCCTACTCATTTTTGAGTGAGTAGGCTTATTTTTTTTGCAATAATTTGGAAAATTTTTAAAAAGTGCTTTAAAAACAGCTGTTGCCAGTGGGTATATAGTGAAAGGCTTTTTTCCGAACAATCGAAAAGACCTTTTCACAGACCTTTGACAACTGAATATCATTTCTTCAAGTACGTTACTTGTGTAAGCAGAAATGCAAAGCTACCTCAGCGGTACGCCACGACCTCCTTTCAGGAGCGAGCGCTAATTCCGTCTGTGAGTATCGGGCTGCTCCCGATATGGCGACGACCTACACAAGCGATAATGATACTTCTCTACGGAGCTGACGGAGAACCCGGCAGAGGTGAGATTCCTATGAGCCTGATAGCAGTCAGGCGCTTGAAGAACTTCCCATATAGATTTATCTATCCGCTGGGGTGTCGAGGACAAGTAAGCGGAAAAGTTACATAGCTGTTTTTGCAGGACAGCTATAAAACTATTTTAAAGGAGGAAAACGAATGCCAAACTGCAAAACTATTGCTATATGCAATCAGAAGGGCGGTGTCGGAAAAACGACTACCACAATGAACTTGGGCATTGGCTTGGCGAATAAAGGTAAAAAGGTGCTCCTCGTTGACTGTGATCCACAGGGAGATTTAACTACCTGTCTTGGTTGGCAGCGTGTCGATGAAATCCCTGTTACCCTCGCTACCAAAATGCACGAGATTATCCGTGACGATAGCACAGATGTAAAAAGCGGTATTCTCCACCACGAAGAAGGTGTGGACCTCATTCCTTCCAATACGGATTTGGAAGCGCTGGAGATGTACCTTGTGACGGCTATGAGCCGTGAGAACATCTTGAAAAACTATCTAAACAAGGTGAAGCCGAACTACGACTACATCCTTATTGATTGCAGACCATCACTCGGTATGTTGACCTTGAATGCTTTGACGGCAGCAGACAGCGTGATTATCCCTGTTCAGGCTCAGTATTTGCCTGCAAGGGCTATGACACAGCTTCTTCGGACTGTTTCAAAGGTAAAGGCACATACAAATCCTAATTTGGCGATTGACGGCATTTTGCTGACGCTCGTCGATAACAGGACAAACTTTGCTAAAAGCACTGTGGACGCAATACGGAACAACTTTGGAAGTGTTGTTAAAATCTACAAAGCAAAAATCCCGATGGCAGTCAAAGCCGCCGAGGTAACTTCCAAAGGCAAAAGTATTTACGCATACGAGCCTAACAGCAAGGTAGCACAGGCATACGCTGATTTCACAAAGGAGGTGTTGTCAGGTGGCAGACAGAAAGAGCGACTTTGCTCTGCCGACGCTCGATGACCTTTTCTCCACACAGGAGGAACGTAACGAAGCAAGGCTCGAAAAGATCAGGGATATTCCGCTTGACTTGATTGATGACTTTCCCGATCACCCTTTCCACGTCAGAGATGACGAGGATATGGTACAGCTTGTCGAGAGTATCAAGACAAACGGCGTTTTAACGCCTGCCGTTCTCCGTCAGAAAGAGGACGGACGGTATGAGATTGTCAGCGGACACCGCAGAAAGCGGGCTTGTGAGCTTGCCAGGCTTACCACCCTCAGAAGTGAGATTAAGGACTTAACCCGTGACGAAGCTGTTGTATATATGGTTGAGAGTAATTTTCAGCGTACAACAATCCTTCCCAGCGAGAAAGGCTTCGCTTACAAAATGAGGTTAGAAGCTATGAAAAGGCAAGGAAAACGAACAGATTTAACTTCGTCGCCAGTGGCGACTAAGTTAGGTGGCGGACGTTCTGACGTAGAACTCAGCGAACAGGTTGGAGAAAGCAAAGACCAAATTAGACGATATATCCGCTTAACTAACCTTGTCCCCGAACTATTAGAGTATGTGGACGAGGGCAGAATCAAAATGCGTCCTGCTGTTGAGTTGTCTTATCTTGACGAGGATAGTCAGCGTGATGTTGTCGAGCAGATTGACATTAACGACTGCACACCGTCGCACGACCAAACAATCCGAATGAGGAAAATGTTTGAAAGCGGCAAACTGACGGCGGAAGCTGTTGAAGCGATTATGTCGGAAGAAAAACCCAACCAGCGTGAGCGCATTGTGCTGCGTAGTGACAGAGTACGAAGCCTGATCCCGAAGAATGTTCAGTTGAAGGACACGGAGGACTATGTGTGCAAGGCTCTGGAGCACTACGCCAAGTATCTGCGCCACCGTTCAGAGCGTGACAGTAGGTAGGAAATGCAAAACATATTTTTTTGACTTTCCCCTTCCTCACACTCTAACCCCTAAGACTAACTGTACTATCCGAAAAGAAAGATATAATACTATCTCTTATTATAACTCTATCTCTTAATCATATATCTTTCTCTAAGAGGGCAGGCAAGTTAATCAAACACACAATTTTTATTCAAAAAATAATGGAGGTAAACCAATGACAAAAGTATTCAACAAGAGGAACGCCAAGCGTATTACGGCAATTCTTTTAGCCGTTGTAGCTGTCGTTTCTTCAATTTTCATCATTCCCACCGCCAGCGCTGCCGGAAAAGAGGTCACTGTGACCTTTGATTACTGCTACGACACAGGCGGCAATATCATCTCATTCGTTAAGTACACCGAACACGGCGGCTATACCGTCGGAACTGTCGGCGAGGAACTCTGCCGTATCTATGCGGACGGCAAAGACGCATATTGCATTGAGCCGGGACACTCGCTCTATTCAGGCAACACCCTGACAACCGACGCTTCGGCTGCGTGGAACGCACTCAGCAAGGCTCAGAAGAAGGCAGTCAATCTCGCCCTTCTTTTCGGCAAGTCAGGCAGCAGCTCCAGCCTTGTCGGTACTGACGGTCAGAAGTGGATTGCAACCCAGCTTGTTGTATGGGAATTCTGCACAGGCTGTCGTGACGCTTCTACGTTCAAGCTCAGCAATTCCAAGTTTATTGACGGAATTACCGCAGGCGACCACAATCCGAACGTAAAGACCAACTACAACAAGATTATTGCCAAGCTCAACAGCTATAACGTGATTCCGAGTTTTTCCTACGATACACAGGCAAAAGCAAAGAGCAACGTTAAGGAGCTGAAATACAGCGACGGCAAGTACACCCTTACACTTACCGACAGCAACAAAATTTTGTCTGACTACACTTTCAAGAAAACAGGCAATGTGTCTGTTTCCGTTTCGGGTAACAAGATTACTTTGATTTCCTCAAAGGCTATTCCCGACGCTGTTGTTTTCAGCGCAACAAAGAATATGCCGAAGGTTACAACTACCCTTGTTGCCTGCGGCAGCTCCTCAAAGCAGGACGTTGTAACGGGCGTTCAGTCCGATACCGAAACCAAGACAGCATATTTCGCTGTTAAGACCTCGGCAGGCTCGCTCAAAATTGTCAAGACCTCTGATGACGGAATGGTTGACGGCATAAAATTCAAGATTACAGGCGCTGACAATTACAGCAAGACCGTAACCACCAATTCAAAGGGCGAATTCCAGCTCGATGACCTCAAGATAGGCACATATACCGTTACTGAGGTTACTGAGGAAAGATATGAGGATCAGAAAGCACAGACCGTTAAGGTAGAAAGCGGCAAGACTGCCACCGTCAAATTCAGTAATGTATTGAAGCGTGGTAATCTTCAGGTCGTGAAGTCCTCGGAGGATAATTTCAACGAGGGCGTAAAATTTCACCTTTACGGCACATCACTCTCAGGCGCAAAGGTTGATGAATATGCTACCACCGACAAGAACGGCGTAGCCAACTTTAAGAATATCCTTGTAAGCGGAGATAACCCCTACACCCTTGAAGAAGTGGATACCGCTATTCGTTACGTTGTACCGAAGTCACAGACTGCACCTGTTGTATGGGACAAGGCGACTAAACGTGAATTTATCAATGTTTTGAAGAAGTTTACCGTAACCGTAGAAAAGACCGACGCTGAAGCAAAGAAGGCACAGGGCGACGCTACGCTTGCCGGAGCAAAGTACGGCATCTATGACGGCGATAAGCTGGTTGATACCTACACCACCGACAAGGACGGCAAATTCACCACAAAGGAATATGTTTGCGGCGATAATTGGACTATCAGAGAGATTGAGCCTTCCGAGGGCTATCTTCTCAACGAAACAGTTTACAATGTCGGCGCAGAAGCGAAAAACTACACCGTTGAGCATAACCCCATATCTGTCGGCGTTACCGAACAGATCATCAAGGGCGAGATTGAAATCGTTAAGCACACCGATCAGGGACAGACTAAAATCGAAACACCCGAAGAAGGAGCCGCGTTTCAGCTCTTTCTCAAAAGCGCAGGGAGTTTTGACAAAGCAAAGGACAGGGAGCGTGATACCCTTATCTGCGACGAAAAGGGATACGCAAAATCAAAGAAGCTGCCTTATGGCACTTACACCGTCCATCAGACCTACGGCTGGGAAGGCAGACACTATGTTGACGACTTCGATGTATTCGTCTGCGACAACTCTAAGCCGTACAGCTTCATCATTAATAATGATATCTTCGAGTCCTATCTTAAGGTTGTTAAGGTGGATGCAGAATCAGGAAGAACCATCCCCTATGAGGGAGCGGGATTCCAGATTTATGCACCCGATAATACTCTGATCACTATGTCCGTTCCGTACCCCTCGAATCTCACAATCGACACATTCTACACCAACAGCGATGGCTATCTTATCACTCCCGAAATGCTCGTGTACGATAAGGGCTATAAGCTCGTAGAGGTGCAGGCTCCGCACGGCTATGTGCTTGACAGTACACCTATCACCTTTGACATCACAGAAGAAAACTCCACAGAGGAGGGCAGCATTGTTTTGACTAAGGTAAATAAGGCAAACTACGCTCAGAAAGGCAAGATTACCATCGCCAAAGAGGGCGAAGTGTTCTACGGAGTAAATGTCAGCGGCGGTACTGATGATGAAGGGAACGAAATTCCGACCATTTATCAGCCTGTTTATGAAACCGCAGGACTGAAAGGCGCTACCTATGAAATCCGTGCCGCAGAAGATATTATCACGCCCGACGGCACAGTCCGCAATCACAAAGGCGACCTTGTAGATACCGTTACCACAGGTAATGACGGCTTTGCAAAAAGTAAGGCTCTCTATCTTGGTAAGTACGAAATCAAGGAGATCCACGCACCCTACGGAATGGTACTCAGTGATGAAACTCATAATGTGGAGCTTGTCTACGATGACCAGACCGTAGAAATCACAGAAACCTCTACATCGTTCTACAACGAAAGGCAGAAGGTTAATGTAAACCTCGAAAAGTGGCTTGAAACTAACGAGCCGTTTGACATCGGTACTAACGAGGAAATCAAGAACATTTCCTTTGGCTTATTCGCTACCGAGGAGCTTGTATCTGCAAGCGGAACTACCATTCCTGCAGATGGCTTGATTGAGATTATCACGCTTGATGAAAACGGCAACGGTTTTGTCGGCACTGACCTTCCTTTTGGCAGCTACTATGTCAAGGAGCTTGCCACCGACGAGCATTATATCTTGACTGATACCAAATTCCCCGTTGTATTTGAATACGAGGGTGAAAACACAAAGACCGTTGACCTCACCGTGAATAACGGAGAGCCTATCACCAATGAGCTGATTTACGGTACTGTTTCCGGCAAAAAGATTGACGAGAACGGCGAAGCACTCGGCGGCGCAGTTATCGGGCTGTTTAAGAGCGCAGACGCAGAGTTTACTGCGAAAAACGCAACCTTGACAACAGAATCAGCCGAGGACGGCAGCTTCACCTTTGGCGAGGATACTATTCCTTACGGCACTTGGTATATCAGAGAAATCGAACAGCCGACAGGCTTTGTACTCAATGATACTGTCTATCCCGTTACAATCGGGAAGGACGGCGATGTAGTTGAAATCGAGATTGTCAACGAGCATATTCGTGGCAATGTTAAGACCACAAAGGTTGACGCTGATTATCCCGACAATAAGCTGACAGGCGCAGTATTTGAAATCTATTCCGATACCAACGCTGACGGTAAGCTCGACAAGGACGATAAGCTGCTCGGCGAAATCGAGGAAACCGACACAGGCATTTATGAGATGGACGACCTTGTTTATGGTCACTATCTTGTAAAAGAGAAGAAGGCTCCCGACGGCTTTATCCTCGATGAAAACACCTATCCCGTCTTTATCGAAACTGACGGTAAGACTTACGATGTTGAGAACAACGCAGGCAAGGGCTTCCTGAATGAAGCTATGAAAGGCTCGCTCAAAATCGTTAAGACTTCTTCCGATAATAAAGTTGAAGGCATTTCTTTCCGTGTAACAGGCGAGAATGGCTATGACAAGACCTTTAAGACCGATAAGAACGGCGAAATTCTCATTGAGGGTTTACGCATTGGTAAGTATGTCGTATCTGAGGTGAATAACGACGCTTCTGCCGGATATATTCTTCCCGATGACGAGGTTGTCGAGATTGAGTACGGCAAGACCGCCAGCGTCAAAATGCACAACGAAAAAATCCACGTTCCGCAGACAGGCGATGACAGTGCTCCGGGCAGCCTTTGGCTGATGATCGGAGGTATTTCGGCAGCCGGTATTGCGGCTTGCGTGACAGCTCTTGTAAGAAAGAGTAAGAAGCATAACAAGGAGGCAGCATAATGAAAGTGATTATTGCTATCGTTTTACTTGTTTTCATTATCGGCGGTTTCATCTTTCTTCAGATCAAGAACCGCAACAACAAGAAATGATTATCAACACGACGGGCGGCTCATAAGGTCGCCCGTCAGTTTTAGGAGGTAGGAATGTATAAGTTAAAAACCGTGGAGAATATGGTGTTAAACGTACTGATTTCAAATCCCGACGCTCGTGACGACGATATGAGATTATATTATTACGTTTGCCGTGATTGCATAAGCGAAACTCACGGTAACACACACCTCTCCTTTGAAGAAGTTATGACCAACTATAAGGAGCTGGGCTGTCCCGGCTTTGATAGCGTTCGGCGAACAAGGCAGAAGATTCAGGCGATTCTCCCGGAACTCGGCTGCTCGCCTACTGTCCGCCGAAGAAGAAACAAAGGCGTTATAGCATACACGAACTACGCCTTTGACAAGGAGGGTAACTAATGGCTGATAAAACCGTTATCACACCCCAGCAAAGGTTTAAGGTGCTGACAAAACTTTTTGAAGCGGGCTTCAAATCCGAAAAGGACTTGCAGAGCATTAACTTTCAGAATGTTTTCCGCATCGAAGGCTTAACCGTACAGGATATGAGTATCATATCCGAATTACAACAATACACAAAGAGCAACAAGCTCTATTCTTATCTTGGAGGTATGTTTGATGAACAGAAAGAACAATAACCGCATTACTATATGGACGAGTATCGACCTGATGGTACCGTGCCTGAAAGCAAAATTAAGACGGGAATTTCCGCCGGCTGATGAAAATGAAATCACGGCGCTTATGCACTCCGTCAATTTCAGATATTTTGAGGATATGAAAGCAAAGCTCGACGAGGTATCCATCGGCAAGCCGATTATCGTTATCGCTTCCTTCTCCGATCCTTTCAACAAGGATAACTGCTCAAATCACGTCAAGGTGATTGATTCAGGTAATCTCGGCGAATGCTTTGACGAAGATTTCGACCTTGCGGAATGGTATATCGACGAAAACGGCGACCTTTGCTCCTACGACATTGACCGAGAGGGTTTCGGCAATTACGTCTATTTTACATTCAAGGAAGGTACTCCCTTGAGCGTAAAGCAGCATTTCTTTACCGAAGCAGAGAAGGACGACTGCGACCTCACTTTCATCGACGAATACGCAGCTCCTATTGGTGATATGGTGCTGGAAGCTCTCGGCTACGGATGCAGCAAGGGCGGTGTTTCCAATGGAGATTAAGAGCGTTCCCCTGAAAGGCAAGGAATACCTTTACACCTATCGCAACAGCCAGCAAATATCCTCGCAGACGGGCTTGATCGGCTACATTCGTGCGGATATGGGTGCGCACGGTGCGGAATTCTTCTCGACGTGGAACGGTTTCCGTGACGAACTCAATACTCAGGATTTCAAATACGAGATTGATACCGTCATCAACTTATTAAGAAAGGACGGCGGTTTTCTTTCCAACCGTGATCGACTTGAAGATTTTTGTATTAACAGCGACAATGTATTCACATACAGCACAGGCGTAGATTATGGTGTAAGAGTGAACACGAAGGACTACGCCTTTCTTATGCGTCTTAACCCATATAAGGGTAACTACAATCTTTACTGCTACTGCTACAAGAAGGATTGGCTTGACCATCATCTTGAAAAGGCAGAGCGTGGAATTCGTTTTATTGATTCCCATTACAACGAGAAATTCAGACTGTATGACGGCGATCAAATCGTTATCGGCAAACCCGACGGCAGTTTTGATACGCACAACGGTCTGCGTGATCGTTCCGAAAGGTATGTTGTTCGATATATCGACGACTACCATTTTGAATATGGCAGAAATCTTCGCCATATCTGCGAATTTGCGGAGCTACTCGAAAAGTCAGGCAATGTTGTTGTACCGCTTCGTGCGTCGCTCCCCGACCAATGCTACACCTTTGTTGAAGGCTTAAATATGATAGCGATTATCAATAAGGGCGAGCTTGGCTACACCGACGCTAAATCAGCAAACGGCAGATCGAGCGAAAACCGTGCAATGGTAAATAAGCTGAACGAACAGCTCGGCGTTACACAGGCGCAATATGCGGCAATGAAACAAGGCTCACGTTTTGGCTTTGATAAGCCGGACGCTGATCCTAAAAACTATACCGAGAAAGGAACTTTAATCAAGCCTAAAAACAGAAATCACGACGCAAGATAAGGAGGTGCTTTTCCTATGGCGAGAAAGTTTGACCTTATCTCACAACTATATGTAGATACCTCGAAAGAGGTTTTGTCGCCCGATAAATGGGCGGCTTTTTTACGCACAGCCTGTTATAATTACAGACTGCGCTTTGACGAACAGCTACTTATTTACGCTCAGAAACTGGAAGCAACCGCTGTTCTTCCTATAGAGAGGTGGAACAGGACTTTTGGACGCTGGGTAAACCGAGGAGCAAAAGGTATTGCCGTTTTTGAAAGGCACGACGGCGTTTCACAGAAATTAGTACATTACTTCGATATATCCGACACCCACGCAGGCGAATACTCACGAGCTGTCCCTATTTGGACTATGCAGCCCGAATATACAGATGATGTGATTGCTACGCTTGAAAGCAGCTTCGGTGACCTCGAAGATAAGGATAGCCTTGCGAAAGCGATAATGTCGGCGGCAAACAACGCTGTCGAGGATAACACGCCTGATTATATCAGAGACTTGATTGCCAGCACCAACGACACCTTCCTTGAAGGTTTAGGTGAGGACAGCGTAACAGCTATGTATAAAGAGCTTGTCACAAACAGCGTTGCGTATATGCTGATGACAAGGCTCGGCATTGATACCGAAATGTATTTTGACGACGACGATTTCAGAAACGTTGTCAATTTCAATTCCGATGACACCCTGAACGCACTCGGCGTCGCTACCAGCGCTATTGCCGAGATGGGCTTATCGGAAGTATCCAAAACCGTTTTGGCACTCAACCGACAGAATCGCACATTTGCGGAAAACAGGCAACCTGAATATACTAATGACAGAAACAATGAAAGGAGTTTTGAAGATGGCAGAACTGACTTACACAATGCAGGGCGATTATCTGCTTCCCAATCTGACGCTTCCCGAACAGCCGAAGGTCGAGCTGGGACAGTACGCTCAGATGAGGAGGAAGTATCTGTATCGTCAGCACAGAATCCTCTATACCAATCTGCTGACGAAGGGCAAACTGACCGAACACTTGGCGGAAATCGAACAGACAGCGCTGGAGATGGAGGAACGCCTGCTCAAACAGATGGCAGCTCAGGAGGGCGTGACGGAGAAGCTGAAAGCGGAAGATCCGATGAAGTGGACGCGCCTGATGAACAATCTCCGGCACTCAGCACAGGAGATCGTACAAGCGGAACTGATTTACGCTTAAATCCCGAAGAACAGGCTCAGAATTTTGAGCCTGTTTTTTCTACCGCTGATACCATTCAGCTTATCGGTAATGTGGTAGATTTCTTTGAAAGATACCCGCACCTATACTCTGAATTAAATCTTGGAACTGACCGCACACAGGCATTTGTACGGCTCAGCTACACTTTTAATCACGCCGAAGATACAGAAAGGCTTTTGGATAAAATGAAAGCACTTATTATTCCCGAATCGGCAAGTGAGGATTTTGAAAGAGTATATAAGCAGGTGGAGCAGCGCCGTAGTATCCTCGCTGTTATAACAAGCGATAAGTATGTCAGAGGTGACACCAATTTCAACATCTTTGACGAGGACGGAGAACTCAGAAAACACCCATTCTTCGGTGTCGATGAAGTGGTGAATGAGATTCTTGCTACTACACCGCACCTCAAGGCAAGCCTTGATGAAATCCGAGGATACTTTGAAGGTTTTTCAGACATTCAAAAGCGTACCGAGTATATCCGCAGTATATTCAACGATGATTTTACGGAGATTATCCTTGCAGATGATACCCGTGTAGGCTATAAGACCTACGAGAACGGATTACTCATTTGGAAAGGTCGTTATCCAGACCGTGAAGGACAGAGCTTTCATCGTTGGGACGCTGTTGCCGGACACTTTGAAGCAATGCGCTTGCTTGGTATGCTGCACAGCGTTATGAAACCATTACCGTCACAGGACGGACAATTACAGCTTATTACAGAATCGGCAGGAAGGAACAATCCTGCCTTTTCTTTTTCGCAGGAGCTTATCGATGCAGCACTCACAAGAGGAAGCGGTGTATCCGAAGGCAAACTGCGGATTTATGAGCAATATCAGAAATCACTATCAAAGAGCGAAAATATATATTTCCTCAAAAAAGAGTATGGCATAGGCGGTTCGTCAAGCGCTGTACCGTACACAGGTGTTGGTGAGGATCACAGCGGAAAAGGTATTGAATTGCGTCTTGGCTATGACGAAGGCTCTCCACGACAAATGCTCACTTGGAATTACGTTGAAAAGCGTATCGGTGAACTTATCAAACTTGACCGTTATCTCAACTCAAAAGAAAAAGAGTATTATCCGAGGTGGCTTGAACGTCAGGAAGAACTGCGGGCAGAGAGAGCCGCTGAGCGAGAAATCCGTGAATCACTTTTTACGCCGCCGTCAGAAAAGTCTGAGCCTAAGCCTGTTGAGTTTGAATACCGATATACGCTTGGCGCTTCGGTATATATCGGCGCAAGCGAGTATGAAATCCTCTCCGTTGATGATGACCGTGTAATGCTCTTTGACAAGAATTTCCCGTTATTCAACAAGGAAATGCCGAGGGCAGAGTTTGACGCAAAGGTCAAAGAAAACCCGATGAACGACCATTTGAAGGTCGCCGTACAACCCGAAAAAGAACAGGAAACCTCCCAGCGTGATTATTCAAAATACAATCCTCTTATGCAGGAATATTTCAGGTTAAAGGACGAACATCCCGACACCATTATTCTGTATAGAATAGGTGAATTTTTGGAAGCAATGGGCGACAACGCAGAACTTGTATCTCAGGCGTTGGGACTGCAATTAACAAGGCGTATGATTTCTTCCGATGAAGATATTAAGATGTGCGGTTTTCCGGCAAGCAGGCTTGAAACTAATCTGAATATGCTCCTTGACAGAGGACATAAGGTTGGTATCTCGAATATTGACGAGAATCATAGCCGCAAGTTTTATCTTATGGAATCTGATAGAGCGCACGAGCCTATTCAGTCACACCCTGTTGGCAGAATTGATTACATCAACGCTAATGGGGAAATTGAAAACTCGATTGAGTACACCAATCCGACAATGCTTGAAAAGGACATCAAGGAGGAAAGTACCTTTGGGGTTAAAATGGCAGTTTATTTGTATATGGACACAGATGGAAATACAATGCCCCACGATTTTATTGATAGACTGCCTAACCCGTTACAGCATTTTGAAATCATCGACCAACCGCAACCACAATCAGAGTACGATTTTTTATTGAAGCGTGCAACAGAAATTCTCTCCGAATATTCGATTAGAGAATTTGGTACAGATGACTTTGAGTTACCCGACGATTTATCTGAAATCAACGTCGCATACACAACCACCGAGGACGAAAAGCACGAATTAACGGCTAATGTAAACCTTGTTGATTTTCGTATCGAAACAAAGATTGATGATACCGTTGTCCGCACTGAGCAATACGATTCTTTGCAGGATATTGTCGAGAACGGCTTGGACGGTATGGAGTTTGACGACCTCATTTATGTGTCCGATGAGGAGCTTGCACCGTTCTATGAGGAACACGACGAACTTGACGACGTAGATCCCGTAGTTATTCGTCAGCAGCTTGAGGACGCAGGGATAGTCAACGGTGAGCTTGTCGATGAAGATAAGCTGAACAGTGATCCATTTATTCAACAGGTTATGGCTGACGCAGAAGCCGTTGCCGACAACTCTGACCTTATCGGACAGGAGCTGACGCTTGATGAACGCAAATTCATTGTTGAGAGCGTGGGCAGTAACGGCGACGTTTCAATGCGTGATATTACCTTTGAGGACACTAACGGTTTTCCAATATTCCGTTCCGAAAAGGTAGGTTTTGTTCGCCGTGCCATTGAAGAACAACAGACACAGCAGGAAGAAATCACACCCGCTTGGGAGCGTCAACCAAGAGCAAAGGCGCAGGCCTTTGACCTTCACCCTGACATTCCTATGGCTGACCGTCATACCTTTGACCTCAAAGCCTTTGAGTTAGAGGAGGTTGGCAAAAAGGCACGTTTTCGCAGAAATGTTGAAGCTATCCGTGTCTTGAAAGAGTGTGAGTTTGACAACAGATTTGCCACACCCGAAGGACAACAAGTCCTCGCACAGTATGTCGGATGGGGCGGAATCCCCGAAGCGTTTGACGAAAACAATACAGCGTGGGCGGACGAGTTTACAGAGCTTTATGGCTTACTCTCACCCGAAGAATATCAGTCTGCGAGAGAAAGTACGCTGACCGCATTTTACACCCCGCCCGTCGTGATTTCAGCTATTTACAAGGCTATGGAACAGATGGGCTTTAAGGAAGGCAACATTTTGGAGCCGTCCTGCGGTATCGGTAACTTTATCGGTATGCTGCCGCAGAGTATGGAGAACAGCCGTGTTTACGGTGTGGAGATTGATAAGATTTCCGCAGGTATCGCACAGCAGCTCTATCAGCGTTCCTCTATTGCCGGACAGCCGTTTGAGGAAGCGGAGATACCCGACAGCTTTTTTGACGCAGTTGTAGGTAACGTCCCCTTCGGTGATTTCAGCGTAGCCGACAAACGCTACGATAAAAACCATTTCCTTATTCACGACTACTTCTTTGCGAAGTCCCTTGATAAGCTCCGTCCGGGCGGCGTTATGGCTCTTGTTACTTCAAAGGGTACAATGGACAAAGAAAACCCCGCCGTGCGTAAATATATCGCACAGCGAGCCGAGCTGCTCGGAGCAATCCGTCTACCGAATAACACCTTTAAGGGTAACGCAGGCACAGAGGTTGTGTCTGATATTCTTATCCTACAAAAGCGTGACCGCATTATCGACATCGAGCCTGATTGGGTGCATTTGAATACCGATGAAAACGGTATCCGAATGAACAGCTACTTTGTAGAACACCCTGATATGGTACTCGGTGATATGAAGATGGTGTCGGGACGATTTGGCGAGGAAGCGACGTGTGTTCCATACGAAAATGCTGACCTTGCAGCCTTGCTTGATGAAGCAGTATCCAATATTCACGGTGAGATAAACGAGTACGAGCAGGACGAGGAGCTGGAGAAAGAAGATAATTCTATCCCCGCTGATCCGAACGTCAGAAACTTCTCTTACATATTGCTTGACGACGTAATCTATTTCCGTGAGAACAGCCGAATGTCGCCTGTTGATATGTCAGCGACAGCAGAAAACCGAATCAAGGGCTTGATTGAGATCCGCAATTCTGTTAGGCACTTGCTGGAGTTACAGACGGAGGACTATCCCGACAGCGATATAAAAGCTGAAATGCAGCGTTTGAATACGCTGTATGATGAATATACGAAGAAGTACGGACTTATCAGCAGCCGTGCTAATAATATGGCGTTTTCAAGGGACAGCTCCTATTCGCTACTATCCTCTCTTGAGGTGTTGGACGAGGACGGAAACCTTGAGCGCAAGGCTGATGTTTTCTTCAAACGCACTGTCAAGGCACATAAGCCTGTTACTTCTGTTGACACCGCAACCGAAGCGCTCGCCGTTTCTATGGGTGAAAAGGCAGAGGTCGATATGGACTATATGTGTGAGTTGACAGGTAAGAGCGAACAGAAAATTTACGACGAATTACAAGGCGTAATTTTCCTCAATCCTTTGTATGAAAACAACCGTTATTCAGAGCAGAAATATCTGACGGCTGATGAGTATCTGTCGGGCAATGTCAGGGAGAAACTTGAAACCGCACAGAAATCGGCGGCAGTAAACCCTGATACTTATTTCATCAATGTGCAGGCTCTTGAACGGGTACAGCCGGAGCCTTTGACAGCTTCCGAAATCTCGGTAAGGCTCGGCGCTACTTGGATACCGCCTGAGATTATCCAACAGTTTGTGTTTGAATTTCTCGGTACACCACGCTATGCCCAGTGGAAAATGCAGTTACACTATTCCCCCTATACGAGTGAATGGAGCATTGAAAACAAGAGCTATGATAACACCAACATCAAAGCGTATCGCACCTACGGTACTGACCGAATAAACGCTTACAGAATTATTGAGGAAACCCTTAATCTGAAAGATGTTCGTATCTTCGACTATGTTGAGGACGAGTTTGGCAAGCGCAAGCCTGTCCTGAATAAAAAGGAAACGACTATTGCTTTGCAGAAGCAGGAGCTTATTAAAGAGGGCTTCCGAGAATGGATTTGGAAAGATCCGCAGCGCCGTGAACGGCTCTGTAAAATCTACAATGAAAAGTTTAACAGCACCCGTCCCCGTGAGTACGACGGTAGCCATATTACGTTTAGCGGTATGAATCCCGAAATTGAACTCAGAAAACATCAGAAGAATGCTGTCGCCCACATTTTATACGGCGGCAACACGCTCCTTGCACACGCAGTTGGGGCAGGAAAGACGTTTGAGATGACGGCGGCTGCTATGGAATCTAAAAGGCTTGGACTTTGCTCCAAGTCTTTATTTGTTGTGCCGAATCACCTTACCGAACAATGGGCTGCGGAGTTTTTACAGCTCTATCCGGCGGCGAATATTTTGGTGGCGACAAAGAAAGATTTTGAAACCGCCAACCGTAAGCGTTTCTGCGGCAGAATCGCCACAGGCGACTATGACGCAATCATTATCGGTCACTCTCAGTTTGAGAAAATTCCGATGAGCATAGAGCGTCAACGTGCTTTGCTTGAACAGCAGATTGATGAAATCACTGATGGTATTGCCGAGCTGAAAGAAAACCGAGGAGATAACTTCTCGATAAAGCAGCTTGAAAAAACCCGAAAATCTATCAAGGTAAAACTGCAAAAGCTGAACGACCAAACCCGAAAAGATGATGTAGTCACCTTTGAGGAACTCGGCGTAGACAGGCTCTTTATTGATGAAAGCCACTACTACAAAAACCTTTACCTCTACACAAAAATGAGGAACGTCGGCGGTATCGCTCAGACCGAAGCGCAGAAAAGCTCCGACCTCTTTATGAAATGCCGCTATCTTGATGAAATCACAGGCGGCAGAGGAACGGTATTTGCAACAGGTACTCCTATCTCAAATTCAATGGTTGAGTTATATACCATTCAGAGATATTTGCAGTATGAACCCCTTGTTGAGAACGGCTTGCAGCACTTCGATGCTTGGGCTTCCACATTCGGCGAACCCGTGACCGCCTATGAGCTGAAACCCGAAGGAACAGGATACAGAACGAAAACTCGTTTTGCTAAATTCTACAATCTTCCCGAACTAATGGCGATGTTCAAACAGGTTGCGGATATAAAGACGGCGGATACATTAAATCTGCCGACGCCAACGCCGCACTATCACAATGTCGCTGTGAAACCGTCCGAAATGCAAAAGACGATGGTTGCAGACCTTGCCGAGCGAGCTGAAAAAGTCAGAGGTGGTAATGTTGATCCGAGCGTAGACAATATGCTGAAAATCACCAATGACGGACGCAAGCTCGCCCTCGATCAGCGTATGATTAACCCTATGCTCCCTGATAACGAGGGCAGTAAAATCAATGCCTGCGTAGATAATATTTTTACGATTTGGCAGGATAACACCGAAAAGAAATCAGCGCAGCTTGTGTTCTGTGATCTCTCAACTCCGAAGCCGGACGCTGAGTTTTCCGTTTATACGGATATACGGCAAAAGCTGATTGAGCGAGGTGTGCCGGAGAGCGAAATCCGCTTTATTCACGAAGCAAAAACCGAGGTACAGAAGCAGGAGCTTTTCAAAAAAGTCCGTAAGGGCGAGGTCAGAGTTTTACTTGGCTCTACACAGAAAATGGGTGCCGGTACAAACGTACAGAATAAGCTCATAGCCTTGCACGACATAGATTGTCCGTGGCGACCAAGCGACCTTGAGCAGCGTTCGGGACGTATCATCAGACAGGGCAACGAAAACCCTGATGTTGAGATATACAGATATGTAACAGAGGAAACCTTTGACGCATATTTGTATCAGCTCGTCGAGGGTAAACAGAAGTTTGCAGCTCAGATTATGACCAGCAAATCACCTGTGCGTACCGCCGAGGATATTGACGACACGGCTCTTTCCTATGCCGAGATTAAGATGTTGGCGACAGGCAATCCGTACATCAAAGAGAAGATGGATTTGGATATTCAGGTGAACAAACTGAAAATGCTTAAATCCTATTACCTCTCTCAGAAGTATGACCTTGAAGATAAAATCATCAAGTTTTATCCGCAGGAAATCGCTTTGCAAACAGCACGAATCAAAGGCTTAAAAGCTGATTTGGAAATTCAAAAAACGCACCCGAAGGAGATTGACGGCAAGTTTGTCGGTATGACAATTCAGGGTACTGAATACAAGGATAAAGCCGAAGCGGGCAAAGCTATCATTTATTTTTGTAAAACGAAAACAAACGCTGATACAGAAATTCTCGGTGAATATCGTGGCTTCAAGATGGAAATTGAGTTTAATCAGTATGAGCGAGCCTATGTAGTAACTCTTAGGGAAAACTTCTCTTACCACGTTACACTCGGCACAGATATTCACGGTAATATCACACGTTTGGATAACGCTATCGACGGTATTGAAAGCCGCCTGAATAAAGCGGAAGAACAACTCGCAAACACGCAAGCCCAGCTCGAAACCGCAAAGGTCGAGGTGGAAAAACCATTCGTCCAAGAGGACGAATTACAACAGAAAATGGCTCGGTTAACCGAGCTGAATGCCTTGCTCGATATGAATCAGGGCGACGTTCCCGTTGTCGGCGGTGAGCCTGACGAAAAGGATTCACAGCAGACACGGGACAGAAACAACAGAGAAGAACGATAAGGAGGAATTACTGTTATGACAGGCAAAAATTACAATGAACTTCTTTTCAAGAAGGTTACACAGGAGCATAAGGATTTGGTTGAGGAGCTTGAAAAGCTCCCTGCCAACGAAGCGCTGAGCCGTGCCTATGAGAAGGTTATCAAGGAAGATTTGGTGTGCAGTATCGGCGACAGCAACCTTACTCAGAACGAAGCAAGAGCTTTGCTTCGCCTGAGCCATCCGCTTGACGCTCTTTACAGCGAGTGGCTGCATAACGATTACAGCTACAACGATATACTGCGGGATACCATCAAAGACCGTGCGACTTCGGCGGTGCGTGAGATGAAAAATCAGACGCTCGACGCAAGATAACGGCTATGCCGTATATAGACGCTCAGGCTGTTGCCAAAGCGAGAGAAATGGACTTGCTCACTTATTTGCGGAACTACGAGCCGCAAGAGTTGGTCAAGTTTTCCGCAGACACTTACTGCACCCGCAGCCACGACAGCTTGAAGATTTCCAACGGTAAATGGTATTGGTGGTCAAGGGGCATTGGTGGTTACTCCGCCCTTGACTACCTCGTAAAAGTACGAGGTTTAGGCTTCACGAGAGCCGTAGAAACTATCATCGGAAAGTGTGCGGTTGAGCCGCCCGTCTATGTAGAACAGAAGAAAAACAGAAAGCCAAAGCCTTTACTTCTGCCGGATAAAAGTGCTTCCAACAGAGTGATTTACAGGTATCTAAGCGGCAGAGGAATAGACCGAGAGCTGATAGATTTATGCGTAGCCGAGGGGAGAATTTTCGAGAGCCTTCCGTACCATAATGTTGTTTTTGTGGGCTTTGATAAGGAAAACAAACCGAGGTACGCTTCCTACCGAGCAACGGGCAGTATGCGGATATTGGGCGACTGTTCGGGTAGTGATAAGCATTATTCATTCAGATTGGCGAACAGTGAGAGCAACACAGTCCACATTTTTGAATGTCCCATTGACCTTTTATCTTACGCTACATTACTGAAAATGAGGGGCTATGATTACCGTCGTTTCAATCTGTTGTCCCTTGCGGGAATCTACTCACCGAACAAAGATAAGGAGCTTGTGAAAGTCCCTGTTGCCCTTGTGAATTATCTGCAAGAACACCCTCACACACAGAAAATCGCTATCCATTTTGACAGTGACAGCAAAGGCAGAGAAGCCGCCGTTGCACTCAAAAATAGGCTTCAAAAAGAGTTTCAGGTCGCCCTGTTACCTCCGCCGCAAGGCAAGGATTTCAACGACTTTTTATGTTTACAACTGAATATACAAAAACACAAATACAAGGAAAGGAACGATGACCGATAGATGAAGATTAACATTTATCAAATCGACCACGAGCGTGACGATAAACGATTGATGTTCTTCGGATTGGACGAAGTACAAAAGCTCACGGGCAGTAAGATGGTCAAGGCTGAGATTTACGACAAGATTTTCAGCGGTGATGTTGACTGCCATTCGCTTGAAGATGTTTACAGAAAATTCAACGAGGAACACCCCGCAGGATATAAAGGCAGATCGCTTTCGGTGTCCGATGTTGTTGAGATTGTCGAGAGCGATAACACAGAAAAAGGTTTCTACTACTGCGACAATTTCGGCTTCAAGACGATTAGTTTTGAGCCTGAGAAGGCACAGGATACCGTCAGCAAAAAACAGATTACCGTTCTCTATTTGCAGGTCGGTAAGTTACCGCAAACGGTTTCCATTGACAACTCCCTTGAAGCAATGCAGCGTCTTGTCGGTGGGTATATTGAGGAGTATATGCCCTTTGATGATGATGTCGCTTTAATCTGCAACGAGGAAGGCAAAATGAACGGCAGCTACTTGAATAGAGCCGTCTATGACGAGCATAGCAAGGAAATGATTGAGATTATCGCCGGAGATTTCTTTATTGCGTATGCTCCTGTTGGATCGGAAAACTTTAAGAGCCTTCCGAAAGATTTGGAGAAGAAATACGCCGAGAAATTCAAATATCCTGAACGGTTTTACAAGCAAAACGGACAGATAAAAACCTATCCGGTTAATCCGAAAAATCGTGATATGGAACGCTAAACCTTGAAGAAATCGGTAGCCCCTGTGTTAGATGTATAATCTTAGCAAGCATACTGTTTGTATCCACGAAGCGGATAAAACAGTGCAGAGCTTGTTAGGGGCTGCCCCCTAATACCCCGTAAAGAAAGGACTGATATAATGAACGGAATTCTTTTATTCATACTCGGCTGTTTCCTCGGCGGATTTCTTGGTGTGACTATGATGTGTCTGCTTCAAATCAACCGCCTGAATCATTACGAGATGAAGGATAAGGAGGAAAAGACCGCAGATGAGGAGAAGCTATGATAAACATATACGCCTGACCAAAGAGGAGCGTGATGATTGGCAGCGCAAGGCAGCTATGACTTGCTTGAATGAATCCTCACTTATTCGTTTGCTGATGAAAGGTTACGCACCAAAGGAAAAGCCTGACGAGCGTTTCTTTGAAGCTATGCGAGAGTTGTCGGCTATCGGCAACAATATCAATCAGCTCGCCGCAAAAGCAAACTCACTTGGCTTTGTTGACGCTCCAATGCTCTACCGTGAAGCGGAGCGTTGGCACAAATTTCAGGCAGATATTGAGAGCGTGTTCTTACGCCCTGACAAATTGGATTTGAAATGGCAGTAACAAAGCTATGGGCGGTCAAAACCAACTTAGGGAAGGTTATTGACTACGCCAACAATCCTAATAAAACTCGCAACCCGAAATATACCGAGGAGCAGTATCAGGCACTTGCCGATGTTCTCACCTATGCCAAGGACGAGGAGAAAACCGAGAAACAATTTTTTGTTGACGGTATCAACTGCAACCCCTCAACTGCCCGTGACCAATTCATAACGACCAAAGAATATTTTGGTAAGACAGATGGTATTCAAGCCTATCACGGATATATGAGCTTCAAGGAGCAGGACATCACTCCTGAGAAAGCGCAAGAGGTTGGAATGGAGTTTGCTCGCCGAGCTTGGGGCAAGCGGTATCAGGTGGTTGTAACTTGCCATCTTAATACTCAGCATTTGCATTGTCACTTCGTTATCAACAGTATTTCTTTTGTTGACGGCAAGCGAATGGTGGATAATGAAAAGAATTGGTTTAAGTTTAGACATATCGCCGACGCTGTTTGTAAAGAGTATAGCTTACATTTCAATCCAAATCCCAAATTTGAGCGACCTACCAATTACTATTTTGAAAAGCTCGAAAAAGCGGGTATGCCAAACAGGTATCAACTGATCCGTGACGCTATCAACCACGCTCTTGAACACAGCAAAAGTGTAGCAGAGGTTGGTTATGCTCTGAGAGATATGGGTTACGGCTATGACTTTAACCCACGCAGGAAGTATTGGACTGTCAAGCCGCCCGGCTATACGAAGTCTATCCGTTTGAACAGAGTTGGCGACGACTACACGAGAGAAGCTATCCTCAGACGGTTACAAGAAAACAGAAGCCGTGTTGGTATGCACCGTTACACCCAACTCACAGTAGTCAGCCGTCAGTATCAACTTCCCACACGGGGAGATAAGATACGGAAAATCGGCGGCTTATACGGTCTTTATCTTTACTACTGCTATCGGCTTGGCAAGCTGCCGAGCTACCGAAAACTTAACAGCGCTCAGATTCACTTCTATTTCAAAGAGGAGTTATTGAAACTCGATGAACTGAGCGAACAGACAAGGCTGCTCGGAAAGCACGGTATTCATACCGACGAGCAGCTTTTACAATATAAGTCCTCTGTTGAGGGCGAGATTAAATCCCTTACTGCCGACAGAACAGATCTCCGAAAAATGACACGCAGAAAGATTGATGATGTTGAGCTGTCACAGACAAAGGAAAAGATTTCGCAAATCACAGAGAAGCTACGGACACTCCGTAAGGAAGTGAAACTCTGCAACAACATTGCCGAGAGGTCGGGACTGATGAAGGAACACCTCGAACAAGTGCTTGCAGAAGAAGAAAAATCCAAAGGAAAGGAGAGCCGTGAATATGACCAACGGCGGTGACGCTGCCGAAAAGTTAGTCAGGCTGTACCTTGAAGGGTTTGAGGAAGTTGTCAAGCTGTCCGGCAAGGGCATTAAGGAATTAGTACCCCTGCTCGCTTCGACCTTGAAACAGGAATCAAAATCTAAGGGCAAAGCTCGGCTGACACAGATGATTAAATCAGGCAGCCCTTTGAAAGTTTTTACTTTCAAAAACAAAGACTTGAAAAAGTTTACCGAACAGGCTAAGCGCTACGGTGTTTTATATACTGTCCTCCGTGATAAGAACAGCAAAGATCCAAACGCTACGGTTGATGTAATCGCCCGTGCGGAGGACGCTTCAAAGATTCAGCGTATCGCAGACAGGTTTGAATTCTCCAAGGTTGACAAGGCTTCCATCGTTAAGGAAGTTGAGAAGTCAAAGGAAAAGGATAAAAAGGAAACTCAGATTGAGGAACCCGTTAAATCCAAAGGAGAGATTATCGTCGAGGAAGCTATGGCAGAGCCTTCCGAAAAAAAGGAAAATGCCCACGAAAACCCCGACGCAGCCAAGGCCGACAAAAGCCCTCAGTCAAGGCAAAACTCAGGCAAACAAGATACGAACACTGATAAGGGTACTTCCAAGTCCGACGTCAAAAAGCCTTCCGTAAAGGAAAAGCTGGAACGCTATAAGGCTGAACACGCCGCAGGACAGAAGAAAGAAGCAGAGCGTAATCAGCCTAAACACATTCAGGAGAAGAAGAAAACTCCTTCAAAAACCAGACAGACCAAACACAAGCAGCCTAAGAAGAAACAGAAGGCTAAGCATTATAAATTGAAAGAGAGGTAATATCTATGACCAATGATTTTAAGGCGAGAAAAAACGGCTATCGTCAGCCGCAGCGTTCTCCCGAAGAATATAAGCAGTTTAAGAAAGAGGAAAAGGAAGCCGTCTATCAGCTTGTAGACAGCGCCGTTGCCAATGTGGTATCCTCGCCCACCGAGTTTCATAAATTTCTTGACACGCAGGCTCATATGGATAGATACTCGGCGGCAAACGCCTTGCTTATCTATAAGCAATGTCCCGAAGCTACTCAGCTCAAGGACTTTGACGGTTGGCGTGAAGAAAATGTCCGTATCAAGAAAGGCGCAAAGAGCATTTCGATTCTTGAGCCTGTTGACTACACCAGAGCCAACGGCACACAGGGCATTTCTTATAACGTCAAAAAGGTTTTCGACGTTTCACAGACAAACGGCAGACGTAAGCCTGCTCCTACGGTCAACCGTGATCCGAGAAATCTTGTTACCGTTATGATTAACACTTCGCCCGTGAACTGCGAGAGCGCCGAACAGCTTCCCAATCCCGACGCTGTTGCGTACTACGATAACAGTAAGGATACCCTTTTCATCAAGAAGGGTGTCGGCGACAGCGTAGCTCTCTTTCAGGGCGTTGCCCTGGAACTCGGCTACGCTGAGCTGTCAAGCAGAAGCGAGAGCTTCAGTCGCAAGGATATGAGCTTTCAGGCAGTATGCGTCGGCTATATGCTCTGTAAAAAGTACGGCGTTGACACCAAGAGCTTTGCCGTTGACCGTGTTCCCGCTGAGTGGAAGGATAAAGAGCCGAATGATGTTCGTGCGGAGCTTTCCAAAGTCAGAACGGCTATGAGCGATATTCACTCCCGTATCTCCGACGAGCTTTATCGCCAGCAGCAGGAGCGCACGGCTGACCGTGCAAGATAAGGACGGAGGTGTTTGTTATGAAAGAGCCTATGTATCATATCGCACTCGATGATAACGAACAGAGCGCCGTCATTCAGTCCCTCAACGATTCCCGAAACGCTCGTATTGCCGAGGGCAAGCCTACGGATATTTACGACGACCTTATCCTCAAAATCGGTAATGCCCCTTATCGTAAGGTTAAGGTGATTGAGAGGGACAGGGATAATGCAAGATAGCGACAGAAAGTCAGCTATCATTCTTTCCGCAATCGGTATTGTTCCCGTAGTGTGGTTATCGCTGCTGATTGCCCCGTTTGTAAAAGGCGGCTTAACGGAAATTGTGGCGGGACTGATGAAGTCCTTTGAACACCCGTTTCAAATACAGTTTTGTGAGGACAGCTTAAAAACTGTCCTCTTTTTGCTTGCCGCCTACGCAGTGGGCATAGGTATTTACTTTTCCACACGCAGGAACTACCGACGCAGAGAAGAACACGGCTCCGCTAAATGGGGCAACGCAAAAGCCGTTGATAGAAAATACCGTCAATCTCCGCCGTCTGATAATAAGCTGATGACGCAGAATGTCCGTATCGGTATCAACGCACAGAAGCACAGGCGCAACCTCAACACGTTAGTCTGCGGTGGATCGGGCGCTGGTAAAACCCGATTCTATTGTAAGCCAAACCTTATGCAATGCAATACGTCCTTTGTTATTCTCGATCCTAAAGGCGAGATACTCCGTGACACAGGCGGATTGCTTGAAGCAAAAGGCTATGATGTGCGTGTGCTTGACCTGATCTCAATGGAAAAGAGCCATTGCTACAATCCGTTTGTCTATCTCCGTGATGACAACGATATTCAGCGATTGGTAACTAACCTTTTCAAATCCACCACGCCGAAAGGCTCGCAGTCCAATGATCCCTTTTGGGACACGGCTGCTTCAATGCTGCTCCTTGCGTTAGTATTCTATTTACACTACGAAGCGCCGGAGGAAGAACAGAACTTCGCTATGGTAATGGAAATGCTGAGAGCCGCAGAAATTGAGGACGAGGACAGCAACGTCCCCTCGCCCCTCGATAATCTGTTCAATGATTTAGAATTTGAGAATCCCGACCATATCGCACTCAAATACTATCATTCCTATCACTCAGGCTCAGCTAAAACATTAAAGTCAATACAGATTACACTTGCCGCAAGACTTGAAAAGTTTAACCTTGAAAGCCTTGCAGCTTTGACTTCTACGGACGAGCTGGACTTACCCTCTATGGGTGAGAAGAAGGTTGCCCTGTTTGCGCTGATACCCGATAACGATTCATCGTTTAATTTCTTGGTATCTATCTTATACACACAGCTATTCCAACAGCTATTTTATTCTGCCGATCACATACACGGCGGAGCGCTCCCTGTTCCCGTCCATTTTCTGATGGACGAGTTTGCGAATGTTTCGCTCCCCGATGATTTCGATAAAATACTCTCGGTTATGCGCTCCCGTGCCGTTTCGGTCAGCATTATATTACAGAACTTGGCACAGCTCAAGGCGCTGTTTGAAAAGCAATGGGAAAGTATCGTCGGTAACTGCGATGAGTTTCTATATCTTGGCGGCAACGAACAGAGTACGCACAAGTATGTGTCTGAGCTACTCGGCAAGGAAACGATTGATACCAATACCTACGGCAAAAGCACAGGTCATAGCGGCAGCTATTCTACCAACTATCAGATAAGCGGCAGAGAGCTGATGACACCTGATGAGGTCAGGTTACTTGATAACCAATACGCTATCCTCTTTATCCGAGGTGAGCGACCGATAAAGGACTTCAAGTTTGACATCTTGAAGCACCCTAATGTCAGCTTGACGGCTGACGGTAAAGCCGATGTTTACAGACACGGCGAAGTCAAAGATGATATTGCCACCATTACTGTTGGCATAGTTGTCAATGAAAAGCAGATTGAAGATATACCCATATCTGATACGAGCTTTGAGTTATTGTCCGAGGAGGACTTGCAAATTCAATTTAATCTTATACAGGAGGATAAAAATAATGAGATTATTTAACAACCATTCAAATACAAACAGACTGCCGATGAAGGGTAAGGTCAAGAGAGGTTTTCGTACCTACTGCGCCGTCGTTATTGCGGTAATGCTCATTGTGAGCTGTTTCACCGTAACGGCTTTTGCTGCTGACGACAATGGAGCTTTAACCGCAGTCAATAATCTTTCCACCTTCATCTTCGGTCTTATCCGTGCGATTGGTCTTATTCTGACAGGCTTCGGCGTTGTGCAGATTGGTCTTTCGCTCAAATCACACGATCCGTCTCAGAGAGCTAACGGTTTTCTTACCCTTGCGGGCGGTGTCATCATCACCTTCGCAAAGGAAATCCTCAACCTCATTATCGGCTCTTAAACAGAACGAGGGGTATGGCTGCTTCACGGCCATACCCCTAAAAAAATAAGGAGGTGCTTAAATGTCCGATAATTGGGTTGTAGGTAATCTACAAAACGCACTCGACACTTGGAATGCCAAAGTTACCGAGTTGTGGAATCTGATCCTTACCTCCCCGCAAAACTTTAAGGGCGGCGGTATCTGGACGGCAATCACCAATGTCAACACCGCAATGCAGGCTCTTGGCACGGGCTTATTAGTCCTGTTCTTTGTGATAGGCGTAGTTAAAACGTGCGGCAGCTTTACGGACTTGAAAAAGCCTGAACACGCTGTAAAACTCTTTGTCCGATTCATCTTGGCAAAGGCGGTCATCACTCAGGGAATGGAGCTAATGACAACTTTGTTTGGAATCGTGCAAAGCGGTATCGCTTCAATTATGACAGCCGCAGGCGTTTCATCAGCAACGGACACCGTATTGCCGGACGACTTGGTGTCCGCTATTGAAAACTGCGGATTTTGGGAGAGTATTCCCTTGTGGGCGGTCACGCTTATCGGCGGACTGTTTATTACCATAATGTCCTTCATTATGATTATGAGCGTGTACGGCAGATTCTTCAAGCTCTATATGTACACGGCTATCGCTCCTATTCCGCTTTCGACTTTTGCGGGCGAGCCTACGCAGAACGTCGGCAAGAGTTTTCTCAAAAGCTATTGCGCCGTCTGTTTGGAGGGTGCGGTTATCGTATTAGCCTGCATCATTTTCTCACTGTTTGTATCTTCTCCGCCTGTTGTGGCTGCGGACGCACCGCCTGTCACAATGGTATGGGCGTACATCGGTGAGCTTGTATTCAATATGCTGGTACTCGTCGGCACGGTTAAGATGTCTGATCGTATTATCCGTGAGATGATGGGACTGTAAGCTATGAAGAACAACACAAAGATATATAACAAGTTTGAGGGCTATACCCTTGAAGATTGTAATTGCAAATACTGCTTATATTTCGGCGGCAGACGCAGAGGTAAAGTGAAATGCCTTGCGGGAGAATGTGTTTGCAAAGAGGAAATTGAAGCTGCCCGCCGGAAAGAAAGGAGATTTACGCTTAATGGAAGTTAAGATTAACAGAGAAATCCGTAACTATACAGAAGCAGTATTCTTTGGTCTGTCACTTAGACAGATCATTTTTTCTGTCTGTGCGCTTGCGGTTTCGGTTGGCGTGTTCTTCCTGTTGAAGCCTACGCTTGGTACAGAAACCACGTCTTGGATTTGCATTATCGCAGCAGCTCCGTTTGCAGCGCTGGGCTTTGTCAAATACAACGGAATGACCGCCGAGAAATTCATTGTCGCTTGGGTAAAATCCGAATTTCTTACCCCCAAAAAGCTGACATTCAAATCAACGAATACCTACTACGAGCTGATGAAGCCCGTAATTGAGAAAAAGCAAAAGGAGGCTATAAAAGCCAATGATTAAAACTTTAAGAGCTATCAGTAAGCAGGATAAGGAAAGATTTGTTGTCCCGAAGGGCGTTCAGGACGTTATTCCTGTTACTGCTATTTATAGCGACGGCATCTTCCGTATCGGTAAAGATAAGTTTACAAAGACTTTTAAATTCACTGATATTAATTATGCTGTCGCTTCCCGTGAGGACAAGGAAGAAATGTTCCTTGAATACTCAGAGTTGCTCAACAGCTTTGACAGCGGAGCAACCACTAAAATCACCATTAACAACCGCAGACTTAACCGCCTTGACTTTGAGAAGTCTATCCTGATTCCTCTCAAGGGCGACTATCTTGACGAGTACCGCAAGGAGTACAACCAAATGCTCCTCGAAAAAGCGACGGGCGCAAATTCGATGGTGCAAGACAAATACATCACGGTATCCGTCTGCAAGAAGAATATCGAGGACGCCCGCACTTATTTCAGCCGTGTCGGTAATGATATGATCGCCCATTTGAGTAAGCTCGGCAGCAGGTGTACGGAGCTTGACGTTGAAGAACGTCTGCGTATTTTCCACGACTTCTACCGCGTCGGTGAAGAAAGCAGCTATCACTTTGACATCAAGGAAAACCGTCAGAAAGGTCACAGCTTTAAGGACTATATCTGTCCCGATTCTATGGAGTTTGAAAAGGACTATTTCAAGATTGGCGACAGATACGGCAGAGTGCTTTTTATGCGTGAGTATGCGTCCTATATCAAGGACAGTATGATTTCCGAGATTACGGAGCTTAACCGCAATCTGATGTTGTCTATCGACGTTATCCCTGTTCCTACGGACGAAGCCGTGAGAGAAGCGGAGAGCCGTTTGCTTGGCGTTGAAACCAATATTACGAATTGGCAGCGCAGACAGAACGCCAACAATAACTTCTCCGCAACCGTCCCTTACGATATGGAACAGCAGAAAAAGGAAATGAAGGAGTTTCTCGATGACCTGACTACCCGTGACCAGCGTATGATGTTCGCCGTATTGACAATGGTACACACGGCTGAAACAAAGGAACAGCTCGACAACGATACCGAAGCTATCCTGACTACGGCGAGAAAACACCTTTGTCAGTTTGCTACCCTCAAATTCCAGCAGATGGACGGTCTGAATACCGCTATGCCTTTCGGAGTACGCAAAATTGACAGCTTCCGCACTCTGACCACCGAATCACTCTCCGTCCTTATGCCGTTCCGTGTGCAGGACGTATTCCACGAGAACGGAATCTACTACGGTCAGAACGTCATTTCAAAGAATATGATTATCGCTGACCGCAGGCAGCTCCTTAACGGTAACGCCTTCGTCCTCGGTGTGTCCGGCGGCGGTAAATCGTTCTTCGCAAAGGGCGATATTGTTAACATCATTCTCGCAACAGGCGCAGATGTTATTATCGTAGATCCTGAGCGTGAGTACGGATCGCTTGTCAACGCTCTCGGCGGCGAGGTTATCAACATCTCGGCTACCTCTAAAAATCATATCAATGCTATGGATATGTCCGAGGAGTACGGCGACGGCGCTAACCCTGTTATCCTCAAATCCGAGTTTATTATGTCCCTCTGCGAACAGTTTGTACCCCTCGGCGCAAAGGAGAAGTCCATTATTGACCGTTGTACCGCCAATGTTTATCGTGGCTATCAGCAGAGAAACTACACAGGCAAAGTGCCGACCTTAAAGGACTTCCGTGAAGAACTGCTCAGACAGGAGGAGCCGGAAGCGCAGAGTATCGCCCTTGCGATTGAACTGTTTACAGACGGCTCGCTGAACACATTTGCAAAGCAGACAAACGTGGATACTGATAACCGCCTTATCTGCTACGATATTCTTGACCTCGGCAAGCAGCTTATGTCAATCGGTATGCTTGTCGTAATGGACAGTATTCTCAACCGTATCACGCAAAACAGAGCGAAGGGTAAGGCAACATTCATCTTTATTGATGAAATCTACCTCCTGTTCCAGCACGAGTATTCCGCAAACTTCCTCTTTACTCTTTGGAAGCGTGTCCGTAAGTACGGCGCATTTGCGACAGGTATTACACAGAACGTGGACGACCTGCTCCAGAGCCACACAGCCCGTACAATGCTCGCAAACTCTGAATTTATCGTAATGCTCAATCAGGCTTCCACCGACAGAGAGGAGCTTGCACGTCTGCTTAATATTTCCGATTTACAGCTTTCGTATATCACCAATGTTGATGCAGGACACGGCTTGATTAAGGTCGGCAGCTCCCTTGTACCGTTCGCAAATAAATTTCCCAAGAACACCAAGCTCTACAAGCTGATGACAACCAAGCCGGGCGAAGGCACGGCGGCTTAACGAAAGGACAATCGCTATGAGCAAGAAAATTTTTATTATTCTGATTGCGGTGCTTGTCGCTTTCTGCGGTGTCAGCACTTATTTTTATATCAGAAACAGAACGGAATCCGAGGAAAACAGAAAAACTTATGAAACCGTAGCCGAAGAAATTTCGGCTACGGAGGACAGCACAGCCGCCCACGAAAGTGAGGCGGCTGTCAATCCTTATACGGAGAATACGGTAAATGTCGGCGGCTCACAGAGCTACACCAACACAATGACCTCTGCCCAAAACTCCGATATGGTCGGTTGGATTAAGATTGACGGCACGAGTATCAACTATCCCGTGATGCAGACACCGAACGAGCCTGACTATTATCTCAATCACGATTTCTACAAAAATCAGTCTGTTTACGGCTGTCCGTATGTGCAGGCAAATTGTGATGTCAACACTCCCTCGGACAATGTTATCATCTACGCCCACCACATGAACGACGGCTCAATGTTCGCAGGGCTTGAGAATTTCAGAAGTAAAGATTATTGGTCGTCGCATAAGACGATCAGCTTTGACACGCTGGATAAGAAAGCAAGCTTTGACATTCTCGCCGTTTTTGCTGTCCCCGTTGACGAGAGCGACAAAAACTCCTTTAAGTATTATGAATTTGTCAATGCCTATGATCCCGACCACTATGTAAAATTTGTGAGCAGATGTAAGGCATTGTCGTTCTACGACACAGGCGTTTCCGCTAAATACGGCGACAATCTCCTAACACTTTCTACTTGTGAATACACGCATAACAATGGCAGACTTGTAGTTGTGGCGAAAAAGAGCAAGTAGTTCATATTGACAAAATTAAGTGTGTATGATATAATTTTAGTAAAATAAATACGAATTTAGAGGTATAGTATGATTTTTGAAAAAGCTAATCCAAATGATATAAATGATTTGGTTGAATTACGAATTGCATACTTATTGGAGGATTATGGTGAAATAACTCCTGACAGATTGTCTTTGATTACTGAAAGTCTGCCTAATTATTTTCGTGCTCACCTCAATAAAGATTTACTTGTTTTTGTTTGCAGAATTGAAAGCATAATTGTAAGCTGTTGTTTTTTGTATGTTTCAGAAAAGCCCTCAAATCCAACTTTTATCAATGGGAAAACAGGAACAATTTTGAATGTATATACAAAGCCTCAATTCAGAAGACAAAGTATTGCCGGAAAGCTGATTAAACTATTGCTGTCCGAATCAGAAAAATTAAAACTTGATTTTGTAGAACTTAAAGCTACTGATTCCGGATATGCTCTTTATAAATCAATGGGATTTTATGATGTTATTTCGAAGTACCATAATATGAAATACATTATTGATACCAGAAATAAATTCTGATTTATCAAACTAAATAATTAGAAAAAACTCTGATTGGAGAAACACCAGTCAGAGTTTTTTTATTTGTACTAAACATTTGAAAGGAGGCAAAATTTTGGCTGATATTAAGACAAGAGATACGGTCAAAGGAACAATCCGAACTCTTTACAAAGGACGGATTGCCGCCAGCCGTATGAAACAAGCCTATATACAGACAAAGGACAAAGCGGAGCATTCCGTCGAGCCAGAGGAGCATAACGAAACGGAGTACGCTTCTGATCGTATGGAATCCGGTACAAATCGAGTGGTGGAAGAAACTGTACACCAAACGAAGAAAGCCGTCAACAAAGGCGCTGAGAAGGTCAAGGACAAGGTTGAGCGAAAAATCGAGGACAGAGTAAAAAAGACGGTTCAAAACAAGGCTGAGAACACCGCAAAAGATACGGTAAAAAATTCAGCAGAGCGAGCTTCTAAAAACGCTGCTAAGAAATCCGCAGAGAAATCTATCCGGGCAACCAACAGCGCAGGACGTAAAAGTATTCGCACCGTTGAGAAAACATCGGCAAAGACTGTTAAGCAATCTGCCCGATCCACGGGCAAGGCAACCGTTAAGACGGCTCAGAAAGGCACAGTCAAAACCGTCAAGACTTCCGTTAAAACTGCAGAGAAAACATCGAAGGCAGCTATTAAGACTACGAAGCAAGCCGCAAAAGCCGCAGAGAAATCTGCAAAGGCGGCGGCAAAGGCGGCGCAGAAAGCCGCCAAAGCCGCACAGCAAGCGGCAAAATTAGCTGCTAAAGCAGCAAAGGCGGCAATTCAGCTTTTGATTAAGATAATCAAGGCTATCATAGCGGCATTACAAAAACTTATTTCAGCTATTATAGCCGGAGGTTGGGTGTCTTTGCTCGTGATCCTGATAATTTGTATGATTGCTCTTATATGTTGGAGTGTTTACGGCTTATTCGCTTCCGCTAACGCAAATGAAGGCGAATACACTATGCACAACATTATTACTCGTATTAATAATGAGTTTAACGATAAGATTACAGATATTAAGACTGATAACCCACACGATAAACTCGTTATGTCCGGCTCAAAAGCTGAGTGGAAGGAAGTCCTTGCGGTATATGCCGTTGCTTACAATATGACAAATACACACCCTGCGAATCCTGATGAAGTACAGGTCATTACCCTTGACGAAAGCAAGGAAGAATATATCCGTAACCTATTTTGGGAAATCAACAAGATTGACCACAGAATAGAAACGTACACCGAAACCGAACAGGTCGAGGAAAAGCAAAAAGACGGCAAAGTCAAGAAAGTTAATAAGCAAGTCCAAAAGAAAGCCCTTTATATAACCGTGTCGCACGTTGACCTCGAAACGATAATGACAAATAAAGGGTTTACTGGCGAACAGAAGAAAATGTGTCGTCAGCTGCTTTCGGACGAAAACAACGATTTATGGCGAGAACTTTTGCACGGAGTAACAGGCTCAAACAGCGATATTGTCCTTATTGCGCAGGAACAGCTTGGAAACGTCGGCGGAAAGCCTTATTGGAGCTGGTACGGTTTCAGCTCCCGTGTTGAGTGGTGCTGTTGCTTTGTTTCTTGGTGTGCTAATGAGTGCGGCTATATTGACAGTGGTACTATTCCAAAGTATTCAGTTGTTGATACAGGCGTTGATTGGTTTAAGAACAAAGAGCAATGGATTGAAGGCTCGGAGGAGCCAGCGCCCGGTATGATTATCTTTTTCGATTGGGCAGACGACGGTCTTGACGGTAGCGGTGATCATACGGGTATCGTTGAAAAGGTCGAGAACGGCATTGTTTATACAATCGAAGGCAATAGCGGCGATAAGGTATGTGAGAATCAATACAGTATTGGGAACAAAGAAATCTTGGGATATGGTTACTACTCAGGTAACAATACTGTGGCGACAGGTGACGCAGCTCAACAAGTGTGGACTTATCTGAAAAGCTACGGCTATTCAGATAGCGTAGCCGCAGGGATCATCGGTAATATGATGAGGGAGTGCGGCGACGATACGCTCAATCTTGATTGGAACATCGTCGGACACTACAACGGTGATGAGTTTTACGGCTTATGCCAATGGTGTCTGAGATATACGCCTTCGGGATTCAAAGGCTCATCAATCAAGGAACAATGCGAGTATCTGCAAAAAACGATAAAATCCGAGTTTGCAAATTACGGAGGAAACTATAACGGTATTACTTATAGCGAATTTCTAAAATCCGATACCCGCACGGCGGCGATTGCCTTTGAGCGAGTATATGAGCGTTGCGGAGATTACTCATTCGAGGATTCTCGCAGAGCAGACAACGCTGAAAAGGCATACAGCAAATTCCATAAATAAGAACGGCGGCAGTCCATTACGGGCTGTCGCCTATTTTTTATTTCAGTTTTTTGTGAAAATCCGTGTACTTAATTGTGACCGAGTGTTATAATAGAGCAGAGGTGATACACTTTGACTGAAAACGAGATAAAAATGCACTGATGCTGTTTTACGGGACACAGACCTGAAAAGCTATTCTTAGTTGATAGAGAAATAATCAAAGAATAAGAGCGTGAAATCAAAGCAGCCATTGAACGAGGATACACAACTTTTATATTGGGAATGGCAAAAGGTGTTGATATTTGGGCTGCGGAGATTGTATTAAATCTCAGAAAAAAAGAATAAGGATCTACACTTAATCTGCGCTTCCCCATACGAGGGATTTGAAGCACGTTGGTCGCAAGATTGGCAGAAGCGATATAGGAAGATTATTAAAAAAGCTGACTATGTAAAATATGTATCACCTGAGTATAGTCCGGCTTGCTTTCAGATTCGCAATGAGTATATGGTTGATCATAGTAATCTACTGATAGCAGTTTATAATGGTGAAGCAGGTGGAACAAGAAATACGTTGAATTATGCAAGGAAGAAAGACATAGAAATAATTGTAATAGATGGTTAGTTGATAATCGAAGCTCAAGAAATACTCTCTGGGCTTCGATTTTTTGTTTTTTTCAAATTTCAGTGATTGATTATCATACGGATTTATGATAAAATATAAATAATTATAACCTAAAGCCATTTCATTTTAGTTAATGTAGCAAAAATATGATACAATAAGCTATGAATAATCTTTTTCAGCTTTAGCCTTAAAAATAGAAATAAAATTTGTCAGTGAGGGCAATTTAATGATTGAATACGCTCCTGGAATGAGACTTATCATTCGTGATGAAGAATGGATGATAAAGAAAATAGATACAAACGAAATCGGCGAAAAAGCGTTGAGTTGTATAGGTATATCTACTTTAGTAAAAGATAAAGAAGCTATCTTTCTAACTGATCTTGAGGAGATTGAGGCGATTGATCCTGCCAAAGTCAAACTCGTTAAAGATGATTCGCCTAAATATACAAAATCGCTTCTATATCTTGAAAGCCAGTGGAGACAAAAGAACCCCACTGATAAGAATATCCATATTGGTCATAGAGCTGCTATGGACTTAATGCCTTTTCAGCTTGAACCAACGAAGATTTCTTTGAACCGCACCCGTTGCAGAATTCTTGTAGCTGATACAGTAGGTCTTGGTAAAACACTTGAAGCAGGTATACTTATGTCCGAACTAATTATTCGTGGCAAGGGAAAGAGAATACTTGTTGTCACCTCTAAAAGTATGATGACGCAGTTTCAAAAGGAAATGTGGAATCGCTTTACCATTCCTCTTGTCCGACTTGACTCTCATAAGATACAGAAAATAAGAGCATCGCTCCCGTCAAACTATAATCCATTTTTCTACTACGATAAGGTTATTGTATCTATTGACACAATTAAGCGAGATGTAGAATACCGCACACACCTTGAAAACGCATATTGGGATATTATTGTAATCGATGAAGCTCAGGGAGTTGCAGAACGTGGTAGCAAAGATTCTCAGCGATCAAGACTTGCAAATATCCTTAAAGACCGTTCTGATACGATGATAATGCTTTCTGCAACTCCGCATGATGGACGAGCCAAGAGCTTTGCTTCTCTTATGAATATGCTTGATCCAACTGCAATTGCAAATCCAGAAGTATACACTAAGGATGACATCAAGGGATTGTGTATCAGAAGATTCAAAAAAGACGTTAAAGACCAGATGGGCGGTAAGTATCTTGAAAGAACAGTAAACCTTGTAAGTTGTGCAGCAAGCCCGAAGGAAGAAGCTGTATTTGACATTTTTGCTCAAATGCAGCTTGAAATGGACAAAAGTAAGCCAAAGGGAACCGGTCAGTTATTCAAGACCTCACTTGAAAAGTCGCTTTTTTCAAGCCCGAAGGCTTGCTTAAAAAGCGTTGAAGAAAGACTGAATAAGCTCCGTCGTAAGTATCCCAACGGTGAAATCAAGGATATCGCCTTGCTTGAAGAACTCAGAGATGCTCTTGTATTGGTTGAATCTCAAGACTTTTCCAGATACACCTCGCTTCTTGTACTTCTCAAAAGCAAGGAGTATAACTGGAATCCCAAGACGGTTGATGACCGTATTGTTATTTTCACCGAGCGTATTGAAACAATGAAGTTCCTCGCAAAGCAGCTTAGAGAAGATCTTAATATGAGTGATAAACAGATTGTTGAAATCTCAGGCGGTATGACAGATATTGAACAACAGCGAGTGGTTGAGGAATTTGGCAGAACCGAAGCTCCTGTCAGAATCCTTGTTGCATCAGATGTTGCATCGGAAGGTCTTAACCTTCATTATCTCAGCCACCGTCTAATACATTTTGATATTCCGTGGTCACTTATGGTATTCCAGCAAAGAAACGGAAGAATTGATCGTTACGGTCAGGAAAAGCGTCCAGATATACGCTATATGATGATTTTAAGTAAAAATGAGCGAATCAAAGGCGATATGCGAATTATTAGGATTCTCGTTGAAAAGGAAGAACAGGCGTTTAAGAATATAGGTGATCCTACACTTCTGCTTGGTAAATTCAATGTTGAGGATGAGGAACTTGTAGTTAGTGAAGTCATTGAAAACGGCTCAGATACAGTTGCTTTTGAGGAGTCACTACATGATGAGGAAAACGAATTTGATCCGTTGGACGTCCTTCTTAATGCGGCATCAATGGAGGAAACTGTATCTGTTACCAATGATACAGTTGATGATGAAACCCTATTTACTGATAAACAGTATCTTATAAAGGCGCTTTCATATATAAATAGAAGCGAACAGCATCCTATGAGACAACTAAATGAAGTGTCCGGAGTTGATGTTTTGCTCACTGAGGATATGCGTCGCAGATTAGCTGCTGTAATCCCCGAAGAAGCTATGCCGTCAGGCGAAATTCTGAGACTGAGCGATGACAAGACTTACATTATGCAAGAAATGCGTAAAAGTATGCAGAATTCTATCGACAACGCTGCATGGCCTAATGCTCAGTATTTATGGGCAATTCACCCAATCATTAGCTGGCTCAACGACAAGACAGGCTTGCTGATTGGCAGAGGAGAAGCTCCCGTGATTGGAGTCAAGAACTTTATGCAGGCAAATGAAAGTATTTATATCGTCGAAGGCAGTATGCCTAATGAACGTTCAGCGGCTCTTGTTGATGAGCTTTTTGGAGTAAGATATATTGATGGGAAATTTGTCGAGTTTCTTGATATAAACAATGTAGTCAGCAAGACAAAGATTAATTCCGAGTTTCTTGCAAATGAGCAGAATGTCACCGATGAGATAATCTCTGTATTAAGCAGACAGATTGAAGACGTTGTAGCTAAAGCAAAAATAAAACTTGATGAGAGCTATAAGAAGTATAAAGAGATGACCGATCCGCTAATTGATGCTGAGATTGACAAGTTGGCTGAATTGGAAGAAAAACATAGAGATTATCAGCTCTCGTTGTTTGCTGATGAACGTCGTAAGAGCGAAGCAGAACGCAGAGTTGATGAGTTGTTTGACAACTTTACAAAATGGGTTAAAGAAACGCTTGATATAAGAAAAGATCCTTATATCAGAATCATATCAGTTCTGGTAGGAGTTTAATAATATGAGTATAGATTTGACCGGTATTGGAAATCGCAATGAGTATTATACCAATCACTATTTCTCCACTATGTTTGAAGATGGGGCAAGTGAACGTATAAAACAGTGGTCAGAAGAATCCAAGAACCAAGATACAAAAACACCTTGGGCAATGCTCCGTGATAACGCAAAACGATATTACACCATACATGATAGGTACGACCGTGGTCAGCCGCATCTTACAACAGCCAACAATATCATCACTATGGCTGCACAGTACCTTGTGTCTATGGGTTATGGTACGCCAAATTCTGTAATTATCAATGTTGATGATGAGTTTGACTTGCCTGTATTCCACGAAGAAACCAAAGTCAATAATGCACCGTTGTTGTGGGTAGTCCTTGCATATTCAAGAGACAAAGACAGCGGAATCATGGAAAGCTACGGTCTTGATTATAATGCTGTAAATAACGACAATCTCGAACTTTCCAATGATAACATTGAAGCTCTTGCAACTAAGCTCCTGTTTCACACAGAAGAGCCGCCTCGTTTTCTTATCGTTATCGGCATAGATACGATTGTACTGATTGACCGAAACAAGTGGAACGAGAAACGCTTCCTTGAATTTGATCTTCAGGAAATATTCAGCCGTCACGAGACCACGACCTTACAAGCTATGTCTGTCCTTTTGCACAAGGACTCTCTATGTCCTGCCGATGGCAACGCCCTTATAGATACTCTTGATGAGCAGAGCCGTAAACACGCTTCCGGCGTATCTCAGGATCTCAAATATGCTCTCCGTGAGAGCATTGAAATACTCGGTAACGAGGTTCTTTATGACCTGAAAAACCGTCAAGGTAGGAACCTAATAGTCGAACCCGTTGATGCTGCACAGCTCACTTTGGAGTGCTTACGCTATATGTATCGTATGCTTTTCGTTCTATTTATCGAAGCACGTCCAGAACTTGGCTATGCTCCGATAAATGAGCAGGTATATGCTTCGGGCTATTCACTTGAAAGTCTGAGAGATATTGCTGAGTCTATCCGCAATGACACAGAAGAAGTCGGAGAAGGCTTCTATCTGTTTGAAACTCTTAGCAAACTCTATGAGCTTATCTATACGGGTTATCCTAAGAACGAGTCATTATATAGTAGAGTAAATAATCTTCAAAGCGTACATAACCTCTTTATTATTCCTCCGTTGAAAGCTCATATCTTTGATCCAGAGTATACCCCAATGCTTGTCAATGCCAAGATTCGTAATAGAGTTATGTTGCGTATTATTGACCTTATGAGTCTTACAAAGTCAACAGGCAAAAGAGGCAGTCGTCGTGGACGTATTTCCTATGCAAATCTTGGCATCAACCAGATGGGTGCTGTTTATGAAGCGCTACTGTCATATCGTGGGTTTATCGCAGAGCAAGACCTCTATGAAGTTAAGAAAGCAGGAGAAAAATTCAATGAGCTTGATGTAGGTTACTTTGTTACTGCACAGGAGCTTGACCAGTACACCGAAGAAGAAAGAGTGCGTTATGAATCGGGAGATAAGAAGGGGCAACTCCGTGTTCACCCAAAGGGTGAGTTTATCTACCGTTTGGCAGGCAGAGAGCGTGAAAAATCCGCATCTTACTATACCCCTGAGTCACTTACTCAGTGTCTTGTCAAGTATGCCCTCAAGGAGCTTCTGAAAGACAAGACCGCAGATGAAATACTCAACCTTACCGTCTGTGAGCCTGCAATGGGTAGTGCTGCGTTCTTGAACGAAGCTATCAATCAGCTTGCAGAGGCATATATCGACCGCAAGCAGGCAGAACTTGGAGATACGATCAGTCACGAAACACGTATGGATGAGTTGCAAAAGGTCAAGATGTATATTGCCGACAACAACGTTTACGGTATCGACCTGAATCCTGTTGCCGTAGAACTTGCTGAGGTTTCGCTGTGGCTGAATACAATCTACAAGGGCGGATATGTTCCGTGGTTTGGTACACAACTAGTCAACGGTAACTCCTTGATTGGCGCAAGGAGACAGGTCTATCATAAGAGTCAGCTCACGACTACCTCTAAGGGCTTGCGATGGTATGATAATGCTCCCGAGCACATTCCGTTCGTAAAGCTCGATGCAAACGGTAGAAATATCGCACGTTCACGCTATCAGGTGTATCACTTCCTGACGGGTGATCCCGGTATGTGCAATTATACCGATAAGGTCATCAAGTCGCTTGAACCAGAAAAAATCAAGGCGATGAAACAGTGGAACAATGCTTTTACAAAGGCATACACAGAGGACGAGTTCAAGAGCCTTATTGAACTTTCTAAGCTGATTGATACGCTTTGGAGAGATCAGATTAAAGCAAGACACGAGCTTGAAGATGCTACTATTACCGCACTTGACGTTTACGGTCACAAGGATACTCGTTTTGATTGCGGTCAATCCATAAGAGAAAAAGACAAGTTTATGAGAGGTATATATAAGTCTGAACACGCTCAGAATGCTGGCGCATACGCAAGACTGAAATTTGCTATGGACTATTGGTGTGCCCTTTGGTTCTGGCCCATCAGTCAGGCTGAACTATTGCCGTCCCGTTCGGAATTCTTGTTTGAAATGGATCTCATCCTGAGAGGCACAATACAAACGAACAATACACAAAAACAGCTTTCTTTTTTAGTAGATGAAGAAGAACTGATGATACAGGACGTTGATCTTGACTGGCTGTGCAATAACTTTCCTCGCCTTGCGCTCGTGCGTAAGATAGCGAACGACAACAAGTTTATGCACTGGGAACTTGAATTTGCCGATGTTTTTGCTGATAAGGGCGGTTTTGACCTTGTTATTGGAAATCCGCCGTGGGTAAAGCTGGAATGGAAAGAGCAGAATGTGCTTTCTGATAAGAATCCTATGTTTGCTGTAAAAAAACTTACAGCAACGCAAACCACGCATCATAGAGAAAAAGCTCTCGAAAGCACAGTTACACATAGTCTTTATTTTGCTGAATATGAATCTATAACAGGACAGCAGAATTTTATGAACTCTGTGGAAAACTATCCTGATCTTAAAGGTCAGCAAACTAACCTTTTCAAGTGCTTTTTACCGCAGGCATGGCAGTTCGGCTCGCAAGCTGGAGTTTCTGCATTTGTTCACCCTGACGGTGTCTTTGATGATCCAAAAGGAGGAATTCTTCGTGAAAAGCTATATCCGAAACTTAAATATCATTTCCAATTTACAAATGAACTCAAACTATTTGCTGAAGTAGATCATCATACAGGATATAGTTTGAATGTCTACAATAATTCAGAAAACACTGATTTTGAACTTATATCTAATTTGTTTGCGGTTGAAACAATTGAGCAATGCTATGACCAAAGCATAACAGGAAATATACCTGGTATTAAAGATGATAATGGAAATTGGAGTGTGTACGGGCACCCTGGACGAATTGTTCATGTTGGGCAGAAAGAACTTGAATTGTTTGCAAAGCTGTTTGATGGCAGTGAGGATTGGAAACAGGCAAAACTTCCTATTCTTCATGCACAAGCCTTAATTGATGTATTATTCTGTTTTGCTAACCAAAATAAAACACTTGCAAATATATCTGAGAATGTTTATTGTGCAGAAATGTGGCATGAAACAAATAATCAAGTTGATGGCACTATTAAAAGAGATGTTCACTTCCCTGATACAGTTAGAGGACAGATTTTGTCTGGTCCTCATATTGGTGTTTCAAATCCTTTTTTCAAAACATCTCGCAAAGAGTGTAAACTCAACAGCGACTATGATAGCATAGATTTAACACAGATTCCTCAAGACTATCTATCCAGATGCAATTATTCTATTGCTTGTTCAATTGATGAATATGAAAAACGTGAACCTGATACCACATGGGGTTCTCATTATTCGTCTGAATATCGACTTTGCTTTAGAAAAATGCTAAATCAGAGTGGTGAAAGAACACTTATATCTACCATTATTCCGCCATCATCAGAACATATTAACGGCATTTTTGGAATGGCATTTAAAAATGATTTATTTCCATTTGCTGCAACATCATTTTCAATTCCATTTGATTTTTACTTAAAAGCGACAGGAAAAGCTAATATTAACTTTTCAGCAGCATCAGGTTATCCTGTAATTAATGATAATCCATTTGGCAAGCTAATTACTGTTAGAGGATTGCTTCTAAACTGCTTAACCAAGCCATATTCTCCTTTATGGAATGAGTATTACGATTCTATTTATACTGATGAATCATGGAGCAAATCTGATCCACGCCTAGATAACAAGCGTTTCTCCACTCTAACAAGCGAATGGACATGGGACACACCTCTGCGTACTGACTATGAACGCAGACAGGCACTTGTTGAGATTGACGTGCTGACCGCTATGGCTCTCGGCATGACACTTGAACAGCTCAAAACCATCTATCACATACAGTTCCCTGTATTGCAGCAGTATGAAGCCGATACATGGTATGATGCTAACGGCAGGATCGTTTTCACCACAAACCGCAGTCTCGTCGGCGTAGGCTTCGACCGCAAGGAGTGGGAAGGCAACGTCAAGGGTGCGCCTGCCGGAAGGGTATTTACAAGAGAGATCGAGGACGATACGATGCCCGGCGGTATTGTGAGAAGAACGATAGAATATGTCGCACCCTTCGATAAGTGCGACCGTGAACAGGACTACGAAACAGCGTGGAGGTTCTTTGAGGAGAAGTACGGTAAATAATCGTACTTCTCCTGCATGGAGGTGAATTATATGGCTGATAACCCTAAAAAAAAGCAAGTAACTCGTACTATGAAAGTTACTATGGACGAAGATGAATTTGAAAAATATGATAAAGGTATCACTCACTCTGATAAAGGATTGCGTGATGAAAAAGGAAAACTCAGTGCATTACCAGATATAACACCTATTTCCAAAGATGATCTCCCAAAGCGGACGGTTATAAAACGTGAAACCGTTTTTGTTGAGAAAAAAGAGCCAACATTGGTTGAAATGCTGAAAGAAGATGTCAAATTTGAACTTCGACGTTTAATTTTGAGCAAAGCGGAAGAATTTATTTATAATCCCCAAAAAAGGAAAGCAATCATAGAAAATGTCAAGGGTGCTTATAGAGATTATATCAAGCCTATCGTTTCTGGAAATAATCCCGAATTAAAGGCGTCTCAAATTATTAAGGAAGCTAAGACATCTCCCAATTCACAGAAAGTTTCAACACAAATTGATACTTCTAAATCAAAGATTGTCGTTTCTGAAGAACAAGCTGAAGTGATGCTTGAAGCAACTAAAAAGAAAGCTCAAGAGTTATCAATGATGTTGACAATGCTTTCCATGATATACATTAAAGATAACAAAACTGACAATGAATATAAACTTGAACAGGAATATCTTAAACAGCTAACATCAGATGAAATGACCACAACGATGAAACTAATGGTAGAACACAAAGATCTACTTGACAATGAAACCATAATTCTCTTTACTGACTTTATGAATGGTTATCTTCGTCACGATAACGAACTTATTCCTATAAAACAGATTTCTGATAACAGTAGAGTATAAGGAGAGGTGAAAATGCTCCCAACCATATTAGCCAAACAGCTACAGGACGGTATCTGCGACTATATTCGCACCACGTTCCCAATGACCAACGAGCCGTTTCAGGGGTCGCTTGATAAACTGCTTTCAACAAAAGACAGCGTATATCACGCACCGTATACCGCAGTACGCCTACCTTTCCGTGTCGCTGAATTAAAAGAGAACTACTTTGAGTCTATCCACCCGAAGTTCGCTCCCTACGTTCATCAACAGAAAGCGTTTGATCGTCTTAATGGAAATGACGGTCAGTCTACGGTTATCGCAACAGGGACAGGCTCCGGTAAGACAGAGTGTTTCCTGTATCCTATCCTTGAATACTGCTATAAACATCGTGGTGAGCGTGGTATCAAGGCGCTTATCATATACCCAATGAATGCCCTCGCCTCTGATCAGGCAAAGCGTATCGCAGAAATCATCTATAACAGCCCTGAGCTGAGGGGAAATGTCAATGTTGGTATGTACGTCGGCGGCAGAGAGGAAACTCCAAGCCGTATGATGAGCGAACACGGTGTTATTACAGACCACGATATGATGCTCAATCGTGCGCCTGACATTCTCATGACCAACTATAAAATGCTCGATTATCTGCTTGTCCGCCCGAAGGACGCTGTTCTCTGGCAGGATAATATGCCTGAGACATTGAAATACATTGCAGTAGACGAGCTTCATACCTTTGACGGCGCTCAAGGTACTGATCTTGCCTGCCTTCTACGCAGACTAAAGGCAAGACTGTTTACACCTGCGGGCTATCTTTGTTGTGTCGGAACATCTGCGACGATCGGCAGCGAGGAGAACAATCCCAAGATACTGAACTATGCTTCCGAGATTTTTGGCGAGCCTTTTGACAGCAATGCAATCATCACCGAGGACAGACTATCTCCTTCGGAATTCTTTGACGGTTACGAAGTGACCAATTTCAGTTTTCCAAGCAACGAACAGGTGGAAAAACTTGCTTCTGCTGTCATTGATGATGATATTACGCACTTCTTGCAGCTTTCCGCTGAATACTGGATAAACGAGCCTGTATCCGATATTATGTCGGATACAGCAAGGTTGCAACTTGGAAAGAATCTTATGCACCATAGCTTTTTCCAGTCAGCAGTCAAGCTCATGGGTGGTAAGTATTATCAAACATCAGCTATTGCCGAGGCTCTTGCTACAAACTATCCAGAAATAGAAAGCATCGCTGATAAAGATACAGCGATTAATGCGCTTTTTGCACTTGTTTCTCACGCCCGTATCGGTTCTGAGGGCAAACTACGCCCATTTCTCAATGTTCAGGTTCAGTTTTGGCTCAGAGAACTTCGTCGTCTGCTTGCAAAAGTATCTACAGACAATGTTAAATACTCCATAGCCCATGACCTAAACGAAAGGCAGTCAAAGGAGTATCTTCCAGTTGTAAACTGTCGAGACTGCGGAGCAACCGGCTGGGCTTCGACTAAAACAGAACGTGGATACGCTAAGATTGGCAATCTTGATACATTTTATAATATGTATTTCCGATGCGATGACACTATCACAATGCTGTTTCCAGGAATGAACGAAACAAACGGTTTCTTTTGTCCTAAGTGTCATTTAGTGAAATTTAATACCAACGAAGCTGAGAGTTGTGAGTGTCCCGACGGTTGTGGGGAAATGATTCCTGTATATATCCCGAACCTCGGAGCTAAATCAGCTAAGACCGGCTCACAAAAGAAGCAGCAGTATATATGTCCATTCTGCCAAAGCAAGCGTGGGTTATCCATTATGGGTTTAAGAAGTGCTTCTGAAATCAGCGTCAGCCTTTCTCAAATGTTCTCCTCTCAATTCAATGATGATAAGAAGGCACTTGCTTTCTCTGATAATGTGCAGGACGCAGCTCATCATGCTGGCTTTTTTAATCATAGAACTTGGAGATTTGGTCTGCGTACCGCTATTCAGGAGTATTCCGCTACAAATACAGAACTTGTTTCTTTTGACGAGTTTCAGAGAGGCTTTATTTCCTATTGGCATCAAAAACTTGATGATGAGCAGTATATCAGCCAGTTTATCGCACCGAATATGATATGGATGAAGGCTTACGAGGAAATGATTACAAATCGTAAGCTTGGAACTGACAAGTATGCGAAAAAACTTCTCGGCGATGTTGACTTCAGACTTGCTTATGAGATTATGCTTGAATATGGTCTGTCATCAAATATCGGGCGTACATTGTCAAAGTCCTCTTGTTCTGTTGCTGCCTTTGAACCTGATGTGATTGAACGTGTCAGCAATGTTGTGTATCAGAGGGCAAGAAATGAACTTGGTTGGCTCGTAAAAACTAACGAGACAGATGTACAGTATATGGTTATCGGCTATCTTGATGCCTTAAGACAATTTGGTGCATTTGATGATAAGGTGTACTATGATTTTATTAAAAAGGATAGCTCTTATTATATTTCATCAGATCGTCTGAGGTGGCTGCCCGGTTTACAGACAGGTAGGAACACTCCAAGATTCATAATTGAGCCAAAAGTTAGTAAGAAACGATATTATAACCTTGACTTGAAAACAGATAAAAAGTTTGAAGATTGGCTATATAAGTGTTCTAAAGATGTACTTAACGAGTTTACCGATCTATGCATTATAATCTTTGAGGAATTAGTAAATGCAAAATTAGTTTGCTCTATGATAAGTGATTATCCACTTTATGTTCCTTATGGAATCAATAAAGAACACATCTTTATTAGCAATAACGTAGTTCAGATGAGATGTGATGATTGTGGTACTATTCTTCCTGTATCAGAGGAAAACGCCACATATTGGGAAAATGCACCTTGTAAGAGGAAGAATTGTTGTGGCCATCTGAAAAAAGACAATACAGAAGGCTTAAGTTATTACGGAAAACTATTCCGAAACGGTGATCTTTACCGTATAAACGCTATGGAGCATACAGGATTGCTAAAGCGTGAAGATCGTGAAACGCTTGAAACACACTTCAAACTTGGAAAAGCAGAGCACAAACGATGGGATCCGAACGTGTTGTCCTGTACCCCTACACTTGAAATGGGTATTGATATAGGTGATCTCTCGTCTGTAATCCTTTGCAATATGCCTCCTGCACAGTCACAGTTCCTTCAGAGAGCAGGACGTGGTGGCAGAAAAGACGGTAACGCTCTTACTATGGCTGTATCAAATGCCCGTCCGCACGACTTGTATTTTTATGCCGATCCTCTTGAAATGATACAGGGGGATGTTCAACCTCCAAAAGTTTTCTTGCAGGCATCTGCTGTGCTTGAAAGACAGTTTACCGCTTTTTGTATGGATTCGTGGGTTGAACACGGTGTACAACCGAATGTTGTGCCGGATAAGCTGAATACAATTCTATCTAAGCTGGATTCAAAGCCAGCAGATATGTTCCCGTTCAACTTTATTCATTACGTTCAGGATACCCTTACAAGGCAGATCAAATCCTTTACAGGGTTGTTTACAGAGCTTGATGACGATGCAAAGGCAGAACTACTTGTCTTTGCTAAGGGTGATGGAACGAATCAAAGTCCGATGTATCGTAAGATAATAGAGAGTTTTGAGATTATCAAGGCGGAGCGCAATAGTCTTAAATCCAATATCAAGTTACTTGATACTATGATTAAAGAACTACAGGCAAAACCGCAGGATTCCTCGTTTGATGAACAAATCAATGAGCTTAATGCTGAAAAGGCAGCTCTGCGTAGTGTGATAAATGAGATTAACAAAAAAAATGTGTTTAATTTCCTGTCTGATGAGGGATTGTTGCCTAACTATGCTTTCCCCGAAAGCGGAATAATTCTCAGAGCATTACTATATCGGAAATATGAACAAGAAGGTGATACTAAAGCAAAGTACGAAAAGCGTTCTTATGAATATAGCCGTCCTGCTTCATCTGCTATAAGTGAGTTTGCACCCAATAATACGTTTTATGCTGACGGAAGAAAACTAACAGTTAATCAGATTGATTTACATACTTCATCTATTGAACCGTGGAGACTATGTCCAAATTGTTCTCACGCACAGCTTGAAATACCCGGGAAGTATACGGCATCTTGCCCTCAATGCGGAAGTCCTGCGTGGGCTGATTCCGGTCAGCTTCGTAATATGCTCAAAGTTCAGATGGTGTATTCAAACACCGAGGATACACATAGCAGAATATCTGATGATAGTGACAGCAGATCATCTGTATTCTATGTACGTCAGCTTCTTGTTGATGTAGATGAGGAAAATGATATTCTTTGTGCATACCGAATGAACAACGAAGATTTCCCATTTGGCTATGAGTTTGTCAAGAAGGCTGCTCTTAGAGAAATCAACTTTGGCGAAAACGATATGATGGGAGAAAAAATTTCTGTTGCTGGTGTTGATGAAATCAGAAAAGGATTCAAGGTATGTCGTTACTGCGGTACGATACAATCTTCTGATTCTCGTTCAAGAAAACACTCTTTCTTCTGTAAAACCAACAAGAATCCTCAACTGCTTGTTGACGGGTTTGAAACCTGTCTGTTCCTATACAGAGAGTTTGAAACTGAAATACTTCGTATGTTGATTCCTGCGACTACTGAAGATACTTCAACAGTACGAAAAGAATCCTTTATTGCAGCTTTTATGCTTGGGTTAAAGGAGTATTTCGGTAATGTAGATCATCTGCGTGTCGCTATAAGTGAAGTTCCTATCCCTGATGCTGATTATAGGAAGCAGTATCTTGTTATCTACGATTCAGTACCCGGTGGAACAGGATACCTTAAACAGCTTATGAATAATGAGGGCTCTCTTACTACTATTTTTGAGAAAGCCCTCACTAAGCTCGAAAACTGCACTTGCGGTAACGATTCTCAGAAGGACGGCTGCTATCACTGCTTGTTTGCATATAGACAGAGCAATCAGATAGGTTCTATTTCAAGAAGAACAGCGATGTCTATGTTAAAGAGTATACTGTCTGCTAAACATAATGTTGAGAAGATAAATAAGCTCGGCAATATTTCAGTCAACGCTTTGTTCGACAGCGAACTTGAACGAAGATTTATTGAGGCATTTAGTCAGAGAAGCAGTGATACAAGAAAAATCGAAGTAAACAAAGATGTTGTCAACGATAAACCCGGTTATATTTTGAAAATCGGTAATGTTACATGGGAAATCGAGCCACAGGTCTATCTTAGCGGTGCAGATGGCATCAGCGTTGATTCTAAACCCGACTTTATTATTCGACCTGTCAGCAAAGAGATTAACCGACGTCCAGTAGCGGTTTTTACCGATGGATTTACGTTTCATAAGAGCATTGTTGCAGATGATACGCTAAAGCGAGCGGCTATTCTCCGTTCAGGCGATTACGTTGTTTGGTCTCTTAGCTATAAAGACGTTCAAAGTGTATTTCAAAACATAGACGAATATGCGACAGAAACACTCAACCAGCTGAGAATGCCTTCTGGAGCAAGTCTATACAAGCCTACAGTTAATAAAGTGACTGGTGCTGATTGCATTTCACCTGATAAAACATCTGCATTTGACCTTCTGCTTGATTATTTGTCACTGGAACTGGCTGAAACTGTGTTTAAGGCTCACGCAAATGCCTATGCTATTTCTCTAATGAATACAGCTATACTTACCGATAATGTTGCTTTTACTGAATGGCTTTCGGCTTTTGATGAAGTCAATTCTCAGAGCAGATTTACATCTAATCAGTTTTCATTCAGGGACACAATGTTCGGCAAATGGCAGCCAAGATCCAATAACTCTATGCTGAGCCTTTATTCAGGTATAGCAATATCAAAGGCAAAAGGTGACAGAAGTACACCATACACAGTTTTCGCTATATTTGATGATAAGACTGATCCAGCAAACGAGAAGTATGAAATGGAATGGAATGGCTTCTGGCATTTTGTGAATATACTCCAGTTTAATCCTGAGTTTTCCTTTGTTACAAGGATAGGTCTTGAAAAGATGATTTATTTACAGCTCGATGAACCAGTAACTACTGTTGTTAAGGAAACGGAACAGGCATCCGCAAACAGTGAGTGGGACGGTGTCTTGGAAGAACTGTTCGATGAAACGGCAAAGAATATGGCTATGACACTTAAGGATGCAAATGCTCCTATTCCTGATAAAATAGGATATGAATTGGTTGATAACGATGAAGTCATAGCAGAAATCGAAATGGCTTGGATGGAGAAGAAATTGGCTTATCTAACCGAGGATCAGATGGAATATGAGAAAATACTATCTGAAAAGGGGTGGACGATAATTAATTTCGACACTACGATAGATAAAGATATGTTTGGAGGTGCAAACTGATGAATAATACCGCTACTGTTGCAATCTCTTCGGACTTTCTAACAGCATATGCAAAATTACCGAAACAGATACAGAGGAAGGTCACGGAATTCATTAACAAGTTCCGTATCAATCCAAAATCCTTCGGAATAAATCTTGAAAAGTTGCCTTCGATAGATAAAAATATCCGTTCAGTACGAATTGATAACACCTATAGAGGAATAGTAGTCTATCAAGAAGAAAGCTCCGTTTATTTGCTTATTTGGGTTGACCATCACGATGAAGCATATGAATGGGCAAAAAGGAAAACCTGCCGGGTGAACAGCAAAACAGGAGCACTTCAGGTTTTCGATGTTCAGAGTATAGAAGTTACCGAAGAATCAACTGCGTCAAAAGTAAGCACTCTTTTTGACAATCTATCTACAGAGACCATGATTGAACTGGGTGCTCCACAAGATATTATCCCGTTTCTGAAAAGAATTCCTGATAAAGATGCTTTTATTGCTAATAAAGATAAGCTCCCGTCTGATGTTTATGAAAACTTCTCATGGATAGCTGAAGGATTTGATCCACAGGAAGTAATTGATATGATAAAAGACGACACCTCTGATTTGGATCAGGAGGAAACTGGAAAAGTTGGAACTATTCCTGCAACAGATGATTTCTCTGCGGCTTTGAAGAATTCAGAGAGCAAAAAGTCGTTTGTAGTAATTGAAGGAGAAGATGAATTACGAAGAATAATGGCGGAACCACTTGAAAAATGGAGAGTGTTTCTGCATCCTACGCAGAGAAAAATCGTCAAGAAGAACTATAAGGGTTCTGCAAGAGTTCTCGGCGGTGCTGGTACAGGCAAAACTGTTGTTGCTATGCACAGAGCAAAGTATCTTGCTTCACAGATCAGCAGTGATGAACGTATTCTATTCACGACATTCACAGCTAATCTTGCAGAAGATATTAGGAACAATCTCAGAAAGATATGTTCACTTGAGGAACTACACAAGATTGAGGTTATTAATCTTGACGCATGGGTTATGCGTTTTTTGAGCAATGTAGGTTTTTCAGCAAAGATTGAATATGGAGATAAAATCGACAGATTATGGGAAAGCGCAGTTGTGAACAGTTGCACTGAACTCGATTATCCGTGGCCGTTCTACAAAGATGAGTGGAATCGTGTAGTTATTCCACAGGAGGCTCTTTCTCTTGAAAAGTATGTCAAAGCTAAAAGAACCGGGCGAGGAGTTCGACTCGATCGTAAGAAAAGAATCGAGATTTGGAAAGTATTTGACAATTACCTTAGCTTGATGAAAGAGGAACAAATACGTGATATCAACATGGCTATGTACGAATGCTCTAAATTATTCAACAGTAGCGGAACTAAGAATAAATACGCTCACATAATTGTTGATGAGGGACAGGATTTCAGCGATAACGCTTATAGATTATTGAGAATAATCGTTGGTGATGAAAAGCCTAATGATATTTTTATTGTAGGTGATTCTCACCAGAGAATTTATAAAAACTTTCCTACGCTTTCCAAATGTGGTATCAACATCAGGGGTAGAAGTAGCGTACTGAAAATCAATTACCGTACTACTGAGGAAACAAGAAGATACGCATTTGCACTGCTGAATGGCATTTCCTTTGATGATTTGGATAATGACGTTGACACTGGTGATAGGTGTCGCTCTTTGATTCATGGCGAAGCTCCTGTTGTTAAGTGCTTTGCTGATGCCAATGAAGAGCTCAGATTTCTCAATGAGTGCATATCAGAATTACAGGAAAGATGTGTTCCTTTGAAGAATATATGTATTGTTGCAAGAACAAATCAGCTTGTAAAGGACTATTCCGCACAGCTCACCAAAAGCGGATACAGCGTATATCAAATCAAACGCTCAAAGGCTGATGACTTGTCGCATGACGGAATCAGAATAGCGACTATGCATCGTGTTAAAGGTCTTGAATTTCAGTATGTATTTGTTGTTTCCGTAAACAAACGCATTGTTCCTTTAGAAGCAGCAATAAATCGCAGCGATCCTATTGCCGAAAGAGAGAGCTATACTTCTGAAAAATGCCTTCTATATGTTGCACTTACAAGAGCACAGAAACAGGCTTATATCACTTCTTACGGTAAAAAATCAGAGTTTATCAATTGAATTCATTGTTGTCTCAACAAACCAATGAAGGCTTTGGCGTAATTATTGCTATTTAAAAAAGGGCGTTGCGTAATTCTCCGCAACGCCCTTTTTTTATTCAGATATAAACTTTTCATAATTGATGCGCATTAGTTTTTCCTCGCCAATTTTTTTTACGTTGCTGCCAAATGCGACGTGACCGACAGAGCCAACATAATTGATTGTACAATCGTCGTTGACAGCGATTATATCACTGGTGTGTCGCTCTGTTGGTTTAGCTCCGTCTTGGAATGTAAAGCCTTCCTGCTCTGCTTGAGACAGGAACTGCTTACAAAGTGCTTCTCTCTTGAAAAAGACATATACTCTGCCGTCCATTTGAGAAAGATTTTTAATTGTGTGTGACATAAGAAGTCCTCCTGAATAATGTATATTTCTAAAAGAGAGCATAGTACAGCGCCAATCGTATGATAGGCGCATTTTTTATATTAGCACCTATCGTTCAAGCATTACCACCTTGCCTTTCGGTAGGTTGGTGTGCGGTCGTAGGGCTTGTCCCTCACGCACTCTATATAGGCTGATTACCTCTCAATCGTCGAAATGGTCGTTATAATAGTCCTCTGCGTCCTCGTAATCGAAGAAGTCATCATAGTGATCCTCGTAGAAGTCCTCGGCGTGATAATAGTCTTTGGCATTATATTCATCTTTGGCTTTACTGCTCGATTTGCTTCGGGAGCTGTAACTGTTACACTTGCCGGAACTGCTATGGCTTGAATAACTACTTGACGATGAATAAGAATTTGATGTAGATGGTTTTGTTGATGTGGTCGATGATGACCGGGAACTGTAACTCGGAGAAGATGAATAGCTATACGTTTTTCGATAATTTGATTTATAGCTATTGTTATTTGAGTTGCTGGAGGAGCATTTAGCAAATAGAAGCAAAAGAGAGATAATCACGGCAACAACCGCAGTGATGGTTCCGCCCTTTGTACCTTTGCTATTTGTTGAATTGTTGTTAGTGTAACTGTACTTCGCAGGTTTGTGGTAAGAAGATGAGAAATCGTTTTCTTCCTTAGTTGTTTCCTCGTAGATTTTGTAAGCCACATACTGCTCATCTAATGTTGTTTTGCCGTTTCCGTCAAAGTCAAACATTCCGCCCATAAAATCCTTGTCGTTGAACATAAAATCACCTATGTCCTTTCACGGAGAATGATTCAGTTTAATTCATTGCTGGTCAGTGTTTTCGGCTTGCGAAAGAAAAAGCTATCGGCTTCACAAGGAACTCTAAAATCATAACCGAGTTTGTTAAGCTCTTGAAGTTTTATCAAAACGAGATTGATATTCACATTTAGCATTTTTGCCATCTGAACGACATCGTACTTATCCTTACTCATTGAATAAATGTCATCATCGTCAATTATCAGATGTGTTGCAAAAGCGTTGGCTTCATATTCCGTTGTGTCTTTCATATTGAAAAGCACAAACTCTTTAAGCCCGTCGCCTTTGGCTATATCTCTATGAAGGGCATCGTGTCCAAGCTCGTGAGCACAGACCATTCGTGCCATTATTTCCTCCATCTTATCATTAAGAAGGATAATTCTGTGCTTCCAGCGATATGTGTAAAGTCCCAACAGTTTATCTAATTCCTCAGAATAACGGAGCATAACACCTATTTCGGAAGCAATCTTCATAGGATTGCGAGTGCCTGTTTGCTTAACCATTTCGGTCGCCTTAGAGTAAATGTAAAATGAATCAATCATAATATCACCACCCTAATAAGAGTAATTAAGTTGATTAAAACATCAGAGAGGAATAATCTTATAGATTCCTTTTAATCTCTGTACAACAGTCAGAATAATACTTACACCATAAGCAATTATGACTGCAATGTTTTCTTGAAATGAACAAGTGTTTAAGTCGTTTTATGAATTGCAATAAGCTCACCTCTTAATTAACGCTTACCGAAAACAGCAAATTCGAGAAAATTCAGCCCGAATTTTTTACTGTCTACTATGCTTAAATGACAAAGTGAAGCAAGGGTAAATATACCCTTTTCACAACAAAAAGCC
>OBLO01000244.1_pt1 | contig 58062 bp, 84 predicted proteins | sample 1519401 | NCBI WGS metagenome assembly OBLO01 (sample SAMEA2602897, study PRJEB22501) | metagenome | reverse complement strand
CTATGATGCAGGCTGAGAAATTGTCCGATGATGAGGCTTTGAAGGTACCCGCCCTCTATCCTGAGTGGACTGGCAATGCCGTGGTATATCCTGCAGGTACTCGAGTTACCTATAACGGCACTTTGTACAAGGCTCTGGAGACTCATACCTCGACTTCTACCACGTCGCCAATTGACAGTCCCCAGAATTGGGTTAAGGTTCTCCCCTCCTCTACAGGTGAGACTGCTCCCGACTGGGAGAGTGGCCATATCTACAACAAGGGTGATCGAGTGACCAAGTACGGCAATGTCTATGAGTCTACTATGGACTCCAATACCTACGAGCCTGGTATCTTTGGCTCTGGATCTGCTTGGACTCAGATCACCCAATCCTCCTAAATCAAAATGGGAGTAAATCATGCTTCACGGTATTGATATCGCGTCATATCAGTCCGGTCTTAACCTTACTACGGTCAAAGGCCAGATTGACTTCGTCGTGATTAAGGGTACTGAGGGTACGAATTACGTAAATCCCTACTGCGATCCGCATTTCCAACAGGCGAAGCAAGCAGGCATCCTCCGAGGCGTATATCATTACGCTAAGGCCGGTAACGCTACCGCAGAGGCAAACTACTTCTGCGATAACTGTATTGGCTACAAGGGGGATGCCATCCCTGTCCTTGACTGGGAAGAGAAGCAATCAGTCGCCTGGGTTAACGAGTGGGTCAAAGTCGTCCGTAACCGCTGGGGAGTCTCCCCGATTATCTATGCAAATCCTTGGCGATTCAATCAAGGTGGCGTAGATAAGGAATGCGGACGATGGGTCGCTTCGTATCCAGCAGTATCTCACCCAACTTTCAAAATGGCCGAATCGTGGGATTGCCCTGATGTAGACGGACTTGTTTGCATGTGGCAATTCTGCTCTGACGGTCGACTAAACGGCTATAACGGCAATCTTGACGCTGATCTCTTCTATGGAGACGCAAACGCCTGGAACGCCTATGCTGGAGCGAAATCTGCTCAGACTCCCCAGCAACCTACAGCCAAACCTGAGCAACAATCGAACCAAGATTCTTCGGACGATACGATTATCATCTCGAAGGGTGACGGTTCAAATCCTACTAAGTACAAGAAAATTTCTTAGTAGTTCAAAGTAAGAGGGTATCCTGGGGGCAATTCGTTAGTTCAAGATGTCGTAGGTGTTCTTCGATTTAACTTCGTTCTTCTGTCCTTCCATTGTTAAATCCAGAATTGTCCCTATGATGCCCTCTTACTTTATTTGAGGAATCGTTGAAAGGAGTTTCTCATGTCGCAGACGTACAACCCATATATTGGTCAGGTTCCAGGCCAGCAACCATCTACACCACCGACTTGGTTGCCGGGTACCCAGAGTGTCAACCTACCGTATGTAACGCCAGCTCGAAATCAGACTATTTTCGGTAAGGTCGTTCAAAATGAGAGTCAGATTACTCCGAATGACGTACCGATGGATGGGACGATTGCTATTTTCCCGCTTCAGGACTTCTCTAGGATCATTGCAAAGCAGTGGACGCCTAACGGTCTGATTCAGACTCTTGAGTATCTTCCTGCAAACGCTAAGGACGATAATCCGACAATCACTCTCGATGAGGTAATGTCTCATATGGATGAACGTCTTGATCAAATTGAGGATCTTTTCACCAAGCCTAATCAGGCAATGAGGAAGGGTGATAACAATGCTAAGTCCGCTTAATGCTATTCTTAACATGGCACAATCAAATCCCAATATTGCAAACAACCCTCAGGCCCAGGCAATGCTGAATGTCGTCAAGAGTGGCGATGCTCAGAAGGGCGAGGAGATTGCAAGGAACCTCTGCAACACTATGGGAATCACTCCGGAGGAAGCAACCAAGCAGGCTGCTAACTTCTTCAACATTCCTCACTAATAGTTAACTAGTAAAGGATGGTAATCATGCCGTTTGACAAAACAGCAAGCATCTTGGATACAGTTAAGAAGACTTGTGGTCTGGGTTCGGACTACGACGCATTCGATCAGGATATTCTGGTTTTTCTAAACGCTGCCATCCTTGATCTCACTCAAAATGGGATTGGTCCGTCTGATGGGTTTACGGTTACTGATTCCTCTCAGACATTTGAAGATTTCATCGGAGGGTTTAAGAACGTAGGAGCCGTGGCAACATATTTGTCACAGAAGACTCGTATCGCGTTCGACCCTCCGACTTCTTCGTATGTAATCGAGGCAATCAATAAAAATCTAGCAGAACTCATTTGGCGACTAAATCTCGAAGCTGAAAATACGAGTAATTCTGACGTTACCTCGTAAACTCAGTTAGTTCATACTCTCGGACTAGAGGCCGAGTTGACTTGTGCTGCTCGCGAAGCCTTGTGCGGTAACCTTGAGGAAGTTAACACTCACGAGCTCGGCGAAGTCATTGACATGATCAAGGATATTTACGAGGCTGAGAAGGACTGCGCCAAAGCCAAATACTACAAGACTGTGGTTAAGGGCATGGAGGGCGATGGTCGCTCTCGTCGTCTCGGTTATATTCCTATGATCGATCTTGATGAGGATTATGACGAATATTCTCGTATGCCTCATCATGACTGGGACGAGAAGTACGGTCGAGTGTTTAACGAGTATCGTGACGCTCGAAAGCACTATACTGAGACCCATTCCAGCTCGGACAAGAGTTCTATGGATGGCAAGGCACGTGAGCATATCGACTCTGTTATTGTTTCCATTCGAGAGATTTGGAATAGTGCGGATCCGACGCTTCGTCAGCAAATGAAGTCTCAGCTAACCTCTTTGGTTAACGAGATGTCTTAGCCTAAAGATGGATACGTTCAAACTAGGTGACGATATTTGGCGTATCCAATATGTTGATTACAATGATCCGATTCTCGTGGATCGTACTGGTAAAGCTACAGTCGCTGTGACTGATCTAGAGACAATGACAGTTTATATATCAAACCAAATCTCTGGAGAATTTCTAACTAAGGTACTGATTCACGAGATCGGTCATTGTATCATATTTAGCTTCCATTTACTTGATGATATTCATCAAATGGTCCATCCGCGGTACTGGGTGGAAGCTGAAGAATGGCTATGCAATTTTGTAGCTGACTATGGAGTTTATATTTTAAAGACATTAAAACTAATAGGGAGGTAGCAACAGGGATGGACTTAACTCAGTGTGTTGTTACTATTGCGTGTGCTATTATTGCATCTTCTGGGTTCTGGAGCGTTATTATGAAGCGCATGGACCAGAGGGAAGAAGAAAAGCGTGCTCGCGAAGAGATTGCTACTCAAAATCGAGAGGCGCAGAAGAAACTGCTTATTGGACTCGCCCATGATCGTATTATCACTCTCGGCATGACGTATATCGAACGAGGTTATATTACCAAGGACGAGTATGAAAACTTCTTTACATATCTGTATGAGCCATACGTGGAAAACGGTGGAAACGGATCGGGTAGTAAAGTAGCCAAGGAGCTGGGTAAACTTCCTATTAGGAATTCTTAAGGAGAAAAACATGGTTCTTGACGACAAGACGTATAAGGTTGCTAAGTATGTTACTAACATTGTTCTTCCTGCTATTGCTACTCTGTATCTGGCCATTAGCGGCGTTCTGGTCCAGGGTGGACTTCCTGGTCTACCTTATCCTGATGTTGTGGCTGGTGTTATTACTGCTGTAGTAACTTTCCTTGGTACCATTCTTCATATTTCTTCGAACAACTATACTGGTCAGGGCGAGCTTACCGTCGACGAGTCTAAGAACGAGGATGATGAGGACAAGTATCAGCTCGTTCTGCATGAGGATCTCCCCTCGTTGGCTAAGAACGATAAGTTCGTAGTGACTGTCAATAAGACGCAGAATTAACACATGCTATAATGAGGAGTCATATCTTGAAAGGATGCAAAATGGATATTTTCACCGAAGCAATTAATGGTATTAAGACGTTCTTTGCCAATCCGTTGGACGACGAAATCAATTCGGTTTATGAAGAGTTGGCTTACGAGCATAGTGATACGGACAAGTATACGAAAATGTTGGATAACTTAGAGAAGCTCGAGAGGATTAAGAGTAACCAGAAGTTTAAGCTGGACTTTGATTTCTCGGGGATCGCCAAGGAATTCGTCAAGATCGGCGGTTCGTTACTTTGCATCGTAGCTATTAAGAAGATTGAAGACGAGATCGCTTTAACTGGTAAAGCACCGATGTTTATTCCGAAATTCTAGTTGAAGTATTTTTTAGTATTTGTTAGAACGACTCCCGAAAAGGATATGCCGCGTAGATTATACGCCATATCCTTTTTTGCTCGCGAAAATTTCACACGATATAATAGAAGGAGATAGGTAGACTATCTTAAATGTGAGATCGAATCAGAGCAAAATCTGAATTAGATACACGTCCTTCTTTTTTTATTCGCGAAAAAATCACGCGGTATATTAGAAGGAGATAATGAAATGCCACGCCATTTTGGTAGGTATCCGGTATTAAAGCGAGCGCCGTTATTGCTAGCGGAAGGTGTAATTAGCAACTCTTTCTTTTTTTTTATTCGCGAAAATTTCACACGATATAATAGAAGGAAGTAGTGAAACACTTTGATGAAGTTCGTTAAATCGAACCACTCTTGCCAAACTTAAAGTGGTCTTGGTAAGCCTTCTTTATATTTTTTCAGATGGTTGAGTCGTAGACTCTGGTAAGTAGTATTATCTCACCATTTGCTTTTTTGTAAAAATATTTTACAACTATTGAAAGGAGTATCACTATGTTAATGAAGGATTTGGAAGGTACAAAAATAAAAGTTCGGTCAAGGCTGTATCGATATTTGTTAGTCGCTCTTTGGGACAAAGTAAATTGGAGTCATATCTACAAATCTGAAGATGGATTTCCAAAAGCCAAAGAACGAGACGAACTTTATATCAAAACTAAGCAAAAATACGACAATCTTACTATCCAACAACTTTTGGAAGAATTAAACATATCGTCCCCAGAAGAAATTAAGCAATTTAGGTGTTGTGGAGACGGGACCGTTGCAGAATTAAAAAAGCTATTGAAAGGAATCGAATGATTTAGACCTTAATTCACACGGATAATTAGACACTTGTAAGGAGTAACCATGAACGACAAGCTTTTATTTACCTATTATGATGCCAAATTTCTTATCGATTGGTGGAATTCGAAATTAACCCACAAAGGACGAGTAATGGTGGCTGATCTAGAAGGTCTGTTTTCTATACAACTTCCCTATGACAGTTATTTAGAGTGGATCAATCCGTTAACTATGGATTACTTTAAGGTTGACGAATGCGGATATTATACTTTAACGCTTCCCGATCCCAAAGAATCAAGTATTTGGTAAGGAGTAATTATGAACCAGTACACAACAAAGATTTGGAAAGAAAACCCGGACCACGTATCAAGGATTCAGTTTGAATTTCTAAACGGATCTAGCATTTATTATAATCCAGATAGGAATGAATGGTTTGGTTTTGATAAGCATCATGAGGAAATAAGTCTACCGAAGGTATATGCTATCGTATCTAGGCATGGCCTGACAAAAGAAGTGGAAACTATGTCCCTTGAATGTACATCTGAGGCTAGTAAGAATACTACTGAAGGGTCAACAAGGCATGATAAAAAGGGGATTGATGAATAATGGATTACTACAGCTTTTGTGAATTGCAGCCTGGAGATTTGGTCGCAGCTAATCGAGGACGGTTCAAAGGTCGAATGTTCGAAGTCGAGTCAGTAGACTATGATGAAGAAACTGCTAGGGTTGTATGGTCTACGGCAAACGAAGCTCTTCCTCCTGACCCGATCCCAGTTATGGACTACGGACGTTATAGTATTGATTCTTTGTATTAAGGAGTAATAATGGATAACGAGGAGCGCCGATATTTGGTGCGATGTCCTTATTGCGGTCACGTCGTAGGGTGGTCTACGATATTAGACATGTATAACTCGAGCTTCTAGTGCAGTACGTGTCCCAGATCCTTTTATGTTGATCCACTACGTAGTCTAAACCCGCGAAAATTTCACATGGTATAATGACATATAAAGACTTTTGAAAGGAGTCGTAATGGAACTTACACATAACGAGATTATTATTCTCATCGATTATTATGAAAATGAGGTGAACGATCTTGAGAGTCGCATGAATGATTTCGAGAAAGATTGCCTTAATCTTCTCGATTTTGATCTATATGAGACTCAGCAAGCGCGCTATAAGCACAATATTGATGGGAGTAAGGCTCGCATCAAAGAGTTGGATAAGGCACTCAACGAGCTTTAGTTTGTCATGGAGAAGAGTTTATAGAAATATAAGCTCTTCTCTTTTTCTTTGAAAGGAGATAACCATGAAAATTGATCTAACTCTTCACGATATGGAACGAATTATCGCAGGATATAAACTTGAGAAAACTGAACTTTACAAGAAATCCGAAGAACTCGAGGACGAACTAAAGAACAATAAGTTTTTAGACGAGCATTATGTAGACAGACTAAATGTTCTAGACACGCGTTTAGCGGAAGTTCAATCAAGACTTATGTATTTTCTCCTACTATTTGAAAAGCGTAATGATTATATCAATGCACTGAATGCAATTTATGGCGTAAATAGCGATAAAAAACCAGTACCCGACTATACCGAAGAAGAACTGCTTAAAAAGTTAACGTCTAATCAAAAGGAGGACTAACCATGAAGATCGATATTAAACCGAGTGAGTTGAAAGCCATTATCAAGAGCTATGAGGTAGAACTAGAAAATCTCAATAAACAATATTGGGTTTTGGAAAACGTGTATTCTGATTATATACAATACGTGTCGATTTATAACGAGCGAATGGATAAAAAAGTCGAAGTGTCTAAACACATTAATGAAATCAAACCTCGACTTGCGCATCTAAAAGCCACATACGAATCTCTTATAAATGACGTAAGACTCGTATACCATATTGATGGTGCGAACGGCATTCGTAGAAAGTCCCAGGTCTATGAAGATATGACGATAGATGACGCCGCAGAATTGCTTGATGAGATTGAATCTCGTAAGGAGGCTAAGGTTGGACATTAGCATGAATCATTCTGACTATTCGGTTGTCCGAGTTTATGATAATGCAGGATATCTTTCCGGTATTAGAATCATATTGAATAACTACAAGGTCTCCGATAATTCTGCTGAAGTACGGTCTGTAACTCTTATTTATGCAGTAAAGGAGCAGCAATGGTTTGCGGAAATTCCACTTAAGGACGGGGCTATCGCATTGGAACCCGGACGAGCATTCGCTATTGCTAATTCTATGGGTTTGGCTGACAAAATTATTAACGATATGGTTAAGGAAGAAGGTTTGTAATGAACTTCACCATGCAACTTTCATCTGACGCTACCAGTAAGGCAGCAGTGTATACGGATATTCTTCAACAGACCATAGCTCATATCGTTCAAGATAAAAGTCTTAATGCTTATGAGATGGCAAGCGTTTCGAAATTCACAAAAACCTTATCAATGTGGATGGACGAAGAAGCTGCTAAAAGACAGTGTTCAATCATTGTAAGGAAGGAAGATAACTAATGTCTAGCTGGACTTATGTTCAAGGTTTGATCGAACTGGATGTTCCTGGACGAACCCAAGCCGAGAAGAATTATATTCTACAGACTGTAATTGATCATCTTCCCAAAGTTACTGGTTCAGAAAAGTCTATGAATATTTATACGATTCAAACTGCTGGATATGATTCATGGCAAAATTTTGACGAGTTTTATAATCGAGTAGAAGATTTCAGAACTCAAAGTCGATACTTTCTTGTTCTCGATGGCAATTTGAGGGATCGTTATTATGAAGACACATTCAAAGAACTGAACAAATTCCTAAATCGACTTGGAAAACGCCTTATGGTCGATTCTGTTTATGTACGACTTTATGATTATAACCATTCGCACATATTTACAAATAAAAACGATTGCTATGGGAAGATGTTCGAAAACGATAATCCTTGGTACAACTATCTGATGTGGGAGTTTGAAGATGAAGACTAAGCAGCGTGCGGTAAAGGTGTATTACAACGGCAACGGATGTTGGGGATACGATGATCTCGTCAAAGCATTAAGTGAAGGTTGGTTCGTCAAACGGATGGACCATCTGTACAACTACGATGGCAAGGCAGTCTCAAACGTCTATATCCTGGAGAAAGAAGTTGAAGCATGATCGAGCATCAAGCAGTATGGGTGTTTTGGAATAACAATAAACTGGTAAATGCCGACTATCTTAGAGAGTGTCTTGACGATGGTTGGATCGTTCTGCCCGAACCCGAATCTACTTTTTAGGAGAACTAATCATGATTAAGATTGAAGAAACTGAAACTTACGGTTGGGAAGCGGCTATTCGAGGTATGCGCAACCCAATGAATTCTTGGGATAAGAGTGATAGTGGTATTTGCTATAAAGAAGTTGCTTGCCATTCATGCAATGAAAATAGAAACAATTGCGCCTATAATCTGGAACATGACGGTTTCGTTATAGGTGATAATGATCTAGATCTAATGCGTCGACTTTGTTCTGCTGGTAGCGATCATCGTAAGTTTATGCGTATGATCAATGTTTCTTGTGATATTACTGCTCCGCTATATTGGTGGAAGGAATTCGATACCTACAAGGTTGGCACAGTTGCAAACTCTTGCAGTACGATGCATAAGATTCACGCTAAAGAGTTCACTATTGAAGATTTTAGTCATGAGCATCTAATCGAAGAATCTGATGATTTTGAAGTTGGAGTCTGGTGGGGGACAGATGGAGTCAACAGGATAGAGCCAAAAGATATTATTGAAACAATTATAGAAAGCCTCAATGCTTGTCGTGAAGCGTATGTCAAAACCAAAGACAAGAAGTATTGGTGGCAAATGATTCAGCTTCTGCCTAGCTCTTATAATCAGAAGCGAACCGTGATGCTGAATTACGAGGTTCTCACGAATATTTACAACTCTCGAAAGAACCACAAGCTTGATGAGTGGCACGATTTCTGTGATTGGATTAAAACGCTTCCTTATTCCGATTTTATTACCGGAATGGCGGATGCTACAGATCTTTATCGAAAAGCTTTTCGTAGTTGCTTTGAGCCAACGGACGAACCGATCGCTCGTGCAATTCTTACAGGCGAACAGATGCCAGAGGCAAAGGTGGTTTATAAAGATGCGCTCTCTGAAAAGTAAAATCGGAGTAACGGTAAGAAACACCGATAATTTCGATGACGAACTAACTCTAATCGCCAGTTTGGTAGTGTTGGATACTATGCAAATCCATAAATATCAAACAGAGAAACTGACTCCCGAAAAGCAAAGAATCTTAACCAATGACGTAAAAGATCGACTAATGCAATCCCTTTTTAGATACGACGAAATACAGAAGCTTAAAGAAGATGCCTATAAGCAAGGCTATGACGCTGGATTTCATGACGCAATGGTAGAACTTGATCCAGATGCTCAGCCGCTCAATGATAAAGGATATACAGCATAATGGCCAGCATTAAAGAAATTTTATCTTCTTACGGTTCTGCTGCTAGGGCTAATCACCAACAAGGCGATGAGGTAGAAGATGCTATGGATTATATAGTTGATTTCGTTAATCAACACGGATACGAATTCCAAGACAGCCTTCTGAACAAACTTAGGCAGGGAATTGGTCTATGTCCGATACGTGACGTATTTAAAGGTTTCGACTGTTGTAGCGAATGTGAGTTCGCAATCAAAAGTGGAAATCGATATATTTATTATAAATGCGGATTTAGAAATAAGGAGTTCTAATGGGTATTATTGAGTATTCTAATATTCAATGTAGAGTTCGTAAATTACACGAACATATCGACCCAAGAGGTTGCTTGGAATTATTGGCAGAGGAGGCTTCAGAGGTAACTAAAGCGGCCATGAAGCTTATTCGAGTATCAGAGGCTTACAATGATAAAGTTTATCCGGCCGATAAAAACAAATACAACATTAAAAACTGCGAAGTAGATCTTAACAACGAGATAATGGACGTAATAACTTGTGTATTTCTTTTGCAAGCAGCTCATTACGACGTTCCTAATTCTCTCATGGATTACGACGTTATTATCGAGCGTTTGGACAAGATGATCGCACGGATTGAGGAGAATAAAAATGAGTAATCTGCCGGAAAAGCATATCATTGACGAATGTATAGATAAAATTTCAGATGTCTATAGTAATAACGATTGCGCTTTTGAGATTCATCCGTTTGATTGTGCCTCGAGAGAATTTTCAATCACATATAACGGTCGTGTGCCACGTCTAACTTTGGTACACGTTGTTGTGAACGACGGTGGAGCAAATCGAACTTTTATATTTCAAGTTTGTCAGGATTATGCGTATTGCTATGCTGACGATTTGATGCCGAATAAAACTGATCATTATCTGTATATCGGAGAAATCACTGATTGTACAGAAAAGCCTCATATTCTATACGAATGTGACGGAATGGCTTGTAAAGATTGTTCCCACAAAGAATGTCATGAGACAACAGATATTACTCATGCAAAGAATTTCAAGTACTATAACGGAAAATGGGTAGAACGTCGAGACTATTCTCCGAGAAATCTGTATTGTTAGAAAGGAATTATAATGAACGTATTATTGTTTACCATTATTAAAAACAAAGCCGTGGACTATTATCGTGAAAACTTTGGACAGCTAATTCGGATAATATCGGATCACGAAGAAAATACTTTCAATTTAACAGTGCATAATCCAGAATATAAACACCCAGTAAATGGTACCAAGTACGAAAGGCTAAGTGAAGGGGTCGAGCGAATAAGCTATAGACTTGATTTAGATTTTGAACATTATGGAATAACACTACCGACAAAGCAAATAGAAGCGGTGAAGTGCGTAGAGGTAATCGATAAAAAGTATAACAATTTCAAGGTTACTTATGCAATCACTGACGTTAAAGACAATGAGCCATATTTTATGTATTGGGGGAGAAAGGCTATTTATAACTCCCTTCGAATGGACGATTGCGGAAAAAAATTAGCAGAATTTATAGAAAATACATTCTTCAAAGACGCATTTGTTATGTGCTTCAATGATCGTAAAAAAAGTTTTACGATTGCTATGCCTAAGGACTTTCAAGACATTACTGATTATTTTATAATCACAAACGTTAAACCTTGTCCAGAATTCGAGATGTTTTTTAGATGCATAAAGACTTATAGCTCTAATATCAATCCGGAAGTTATAGAGCGAACTTATATTCTCGAAGGCGTTCGCCCGAAACCTTCAACGATTAAATGTGGAGATCAGACTTTCAAGTTTGTCGGGAATATTGTAGATGAGGGCTTTGATGAGCCGAATTCTTGCGAATCTAGTTCTGATCCAGTAAACCATCCGAATCATTACGAGATGGTCGGACCGTTCGAGTCTTTTGACATTATTGTCGAATCTCTCGGAATTTATGGCGCTCGACAGTTCTGTCAGGGCAACATTATTAAATACCAAACTCGTTATAAGGAGAAGAATGGCGAAGAGGATCTGAAGAAACGTCATTGGTACTCTAGGATGGATCAAATGCTAGCTAAATGCAAGACCATCGAAGATTATTATAAGCTAAAGGAGAGTGATTTTAATGGCATCCGCTAATTTGGATCTTCAAGATTTGAACACACTGTTAACGTCATACACGAAAGAATACCGGGAATTAGAAAAATACATTGGCGATTTAACTTTAGTTACTCTAAGGATAAGCGAAACCGCGTCGAAAGTAGATCCAGATATTATAAAATGCGGAGCATATATGCGACCTACAACCGTGAAGGTAGATCTGAATGCCGCTAAAGAAAAAATCAAAGTAATAGAAAATAAACTGCAGTATATTCATGAATTAATCGATAAGGATATCGCTGATGCTGAAGATAAACAACGATGAGGTTATGCGAGTGGGTGAAGTAGCCAAGGAATTACACAATTTCGGGGGTCCCTGTTGTTGGGAATGCCGATATTGCATTATGATTCGCGGTAGTAGCTATAAATGCTTAAAACACGGACAGATGTTTCTATGTCCTTTTGATAACGTATGTGACGATTATATTTTTGGAGAATTAGAATGACTAATGACTTCGCTAAGATGAAAAAGCTGATGAAAAATTTGTCAAACAGTTTTGCTAATTTTTATAGGACCGCTTATGGCAAAAATCCACCTGATGTTGACCATGTTATCTTTAACGGACCAGCGACTATCGTGTTCTGGGAAGACGGCAAGAAGACAGTCGTAAAGCGTAAGATGGACGATCCTGATAACAAGAATCTGGCTATCATGTACGCGATTATGAAGCGCATTCTCGGATCGACCTCTGCCGTGAACCGCTATATCAACAAAACTTGTCTCTGAGGCTAAGGTCAAGAATTCTAAGTAGAAAGGTTTTTTAATGCTTGCAATTGTTGTCATTATTGCTTGTTTGATAATCGGCTGGGCATTCTCTTGGGGGATTACTGTCGGTATTCTTTGGGGCATTGTCTGGTTACTAAATATGGCCGGCGTTGCGATCGAGTTTAACATTTACGTTGTCACGGCAATTTGGCTTATCATGGCTCTGCTTCGTAGCGTATTTTCTTCAAAGAATGGAGACTAATCATATGAAGCGCTATATGATCCGGGATATCCTGGAGATGATTGGTGAAGTTTTGCTATGGGCCATTGGGATTCTTGCTGCTCTGCTCATTATTGTACTGCTTGGAATTCTAATCTACGGTTTACTTTTCGATCCATCGATGTTTGTCCACCATGTTGTAGTGACTGCTAAATAAAGGTAACGCCATGAAACGATACACATTTTTACACTTCTGCTTTGATATGATTATGACTGTTATCACTGGAGGTCTATGGCTTGTTTGGTTGTTTTTCAAGTTTCTAAGGAATAACTCATGATACATATAGTAGAATTTAACAAATACTGCGAGACTTGTAAGTATTCAGATGTAGACGAATGGGAAGACCCATGTAACGAATGCTTGCATAACCCGGTTAAAGAAGATAGTCGACGGCCAGTAAATTACACAGAAGACGGACACAACAATGAATCCAAGAGATCTAAGAAAACTAAGGCTTAGTCTTGGGTTGAGTCCGCGAGTCTGCGCAGCCGATATGGGCGTTACCAGACAAACCGTTTATAATCTAGAATCGGGAAGAACCACCAAAGAAGCAAGCCTATATTACTATGAGCTATATTTACAAGAAGTAAAACGTAGGAGAGACGATGCAAGAAACAAAATGTAATATTACCTTCGAACCGTTATACAAAAGCTATTCAGACAAAGAAGTTATTGGTAGTCTTTGTCATATTAGCGATCCAAAGATGACCATCGGTTATAAGGATGGACGCTATTGGGGATCTGCTCGTAATGGTGGGATCACAACGCCAATCGATGAGAAACGATTAGCTACGATTATCAAGATCCACAAACTTGACATACTTCTTCCTTCTGAGTTTGAGTCATATTCGCAGAAATAGTACAGGCTATAATAGACTGGACAATGAAAGGAGTCTATTATGTACATGTCTGTTGAGGATCAATACTTTTGGGAATTTATTCTTGTGATTTCGATTGGTATTACTTTCGCATTTTGGTACATCAAGAATCGTATTGAGTACAAGATGAGGAAACAGTATCAAGTTGGATTTTACCAAGGATATGATAAAGGATGGAATTCATGTCGCGACATAATGCAGAATAAACTAAACAAGAAAAAATAATCTAGTCAAACAGAGGTCAAGAAAAATCTTGGCCTCTTTATTTTTCTCTTGAAAGGAGAACAGTATGGTAAACTTGGACGTTATTAGGAGCGGCATGGAGAAGCATTCCCCAGCAATTCTAACAGGACTCGGAATTATTGGAATTGGATCTACTGTTGTATTTGCAGTACGGGCAACGCCTAAAGCGCTTGATCTTATCGATGATGCGTATTTGGATAAGGTATGCCACGATCACGACGAGATGATGTACGGTATGGGGGGAGGAGAGCCCGTTATCGGTCATAAGCTTGAATATTTGGGCGTTCGTGATGCCGTAAAGGCAACGTGGAAGTGTTATATTCCTGCAGCGGTAATGGGAGCCTTCACAATTGCTTGCTTCATTGGATCGAATCGAGTAAGTGCACTTCGAACTGCAGCCCTCAGCAGTGCGTATTCTATGACCGAGAAAGCTCTTAATACATACGAGCAGAAGGTCATTGATATTCTCGGAGCTGATAAGAACGAGGAGATCCGAGAAGCAATTGCACAAGATCAACTTGATTCCTCTACGGACGTTGTGATTCCAACTTATAGTACTGGAACGGAACTTTGTTATGACACAATCACTGGTCAATATTTTTGGAGTGATAAAGAAAAGATTAGGGCTGCCGTAAATGATTTTAACAAGGTTCTTATCGGAGACATGTATGCTGATAAGAATGAATGGCTCCTTACGGTTGGTGAGAATCAAGTAAAAGATGGCCATCTTGTAGGTTGGAGCATTAGCAAACTATTAGATATTGATATTAAGTCTCTAGTTGCTCCGAACGGAAAACCATGTTTGGCTATTGATTATTATACCCTTCCTTCTCCGGATTTCCGTCGCGAATTTTAAACATCCTATAATGAAGGGTTAAGGCTATTGAAAGGAGAACCCTCATGAAGAAGCAGGATATTATGCATTTCTTCGACGAGCACAAAACTGAGCTTATTTGCTTAGGAGTCGGTATTGGAATTGGCGCTTATGCTATGTATAGGCATCACTTTGGACCGATCTGCCAGGATGTTAGTCATGCTGTTCTAAAAGTTAGCGGAAAGAATCAAGCTAAGGCAGTAGAGACGTTGACTGGATGGTGGAACGCGGCCGGCGATATGCCTAGTAAGGGCGGAGCTTGCGCGATTCAACCAGCTCCTGTAGCAAAGGAAGCTATCGAGGGACTGCTCAATGAAGTTGGAAATGATGAACATATCATGTGGTGGATTGAGAAACTGTAAATCAATTTAGCCCAGAAAGAGACACTAAGAATTCTTAGTGTCTCTTTTTTCTTTGTGAGGTTCTTATGTATTGCTATCTTCTGATTGATGGACAATTTGTAAACGGCGGATATTTTGACACCTTGACTGTAAACATGCTTGATACTGAAGTATATGTGGCAACTCTGCAGACAAATCGAGGACCAGAAAAGTTTTTCGTATCACGGCGCCCGAACACTATCTACAACAACACTTTGTGGCTGGAAGAAGACGACCCTGAGTTGGCTAAGAACGCATTTGGAGATATGCTTAGAGCCCAGTATTTTCGCGAGAAAGAAGCCTTAGCCACAGAATACCACACTAGCATGGATATTCTAAACGCATCGTATTACCGTCAATATCCTCCAGAGGACTAATTGGTTTCGCGAAAAAATAACATCCTATAATGACATGGTATATTTAGTTGAAAGGAGTTTACCATGGCTGACGAGAAGAACGTTCAGGTTGAAGCTGACGAGGTAATCGAGGAGAAGACTAATAAGAAGTTTGATATCCCGTTCCCTGCTAAGGTTGTTCTTGTCGCCGGAGCCGGCATCGCTGGTGTCGCTCTGGTGGCTTGGGCAATTTGCTCGGGAAAGGGAAAGCAAATTTCTGAGGTCGCCGAGGCTGCTAAGGAAGTCCTCCCTGAAGTTACAGAAGAAGCTGTGAAGGCTGCGATCTAACAATTCGCACATGTCTTTAGAGACGCTAAGAAAACTTAGCGTCTCTATTTTTCTCTTGAAAGGTAAGTCGCCACTATGATTAAGCTTTCGGATTTCGAACTCCACTCACTAATAAACATATATCAAGATGCGTTAGACACATTGACAAAAGCTCGAGACGAGTACTGGTATTCAGAAGAAGACTTAGTACGTTTCGATAAAAATATTTCAGCTTTGGAAGATCGAATTGAACTACTCTCGCGAGAATTAAACACCCTATAATGAAGGTGTTATTCTCTTGAAAGGAGAACTATTATGAACTGGAAAGTTATCGAGGCTGTAGGAAGCATCGTTGGATCGATTGCTGGTTACGAAACTGCATCCACGATTATCGGAGCATTCATTCCGGCTACTGCATCAGTATTTAGGAAGAGTTCTATGCTGATCGGAGCTACTTTGATTGGTTCGATTGTTGGTGGTAAATGCATGGAAGAAGCTGGCGATCAGATTCGAGCGATTCATCGTTTCTACGATCATATCGATTTCGACAAATTATTTAGTAAGAAAGTAAAAGAGCACTAACACAAAATAATAGGAGCTAATTAGCTCCTATTATTTTTTCTTGAAGGAGTTTAAACCATGTATGGCTACGCGCTACTGTACAATAAATTCCGCAAATTAGGAAGAATCCATATAATCAATAAAGATTCCGGAACAAAATGTGTATTAGCTTTTCCTTTAAATCCTGATCCAGATGATCCTTATCGTATATCTAGAGGATCGAAATACTGGAAGATGTCACCAAACGAAGGAGAAGTATATGATTGTAAAACAGTATGGTTGTCACGTGATGATGTAGATTTGGCGAAGAAACTTATAGCAACATCCCTAAAAGGCAGATGCGACATCAATATCAAAGAGGCGAAGGCTAAATATAAAAAAGCCATCAATGCTTTGAATCGTATCGATTTTTAGAAAGGATACAACCGTGTATGGATATGTTGTACTAAAAGGAAAATTCTACAAAACTGGAGAAATTTGTTTAAAAAATATACATGATCATTTAACAGGAAGCGACTATGCTATTGCTATTCCGGTAAACACTAATCCAAACGATACATACATAAAAACTTATCTAAAAATGTCAAGAACCGAAGGAGAGGTTTATCAATGTCGAACGGTATGGCTAACAAACGATGATCCAGAATTAGCAAAGAAACTTATTTACACCGCCATAAAAAACAGACTTGATTGGGCGATCGAGACTGCAACTATTAACTATAAAAATGCAATCGAAGCGTTAGATAATGTTTCTGACGATATTTTGTTTTAGAAAGGACCAAACCAATGGCAGAGATTCCGAATTTCCCAGGTAATTCTAACAAGAGTAAGCAGTTGAAGGCTGAGCAAGAGGAGAAGAACCTTAAGCCGATTGTCAGTCAGCCTGCTGTTAAGCGTAAGAAAAGCATCGGACGCAAATTCAAGGAAGCTTTCATCGGAGAGGAATCAGAATCCGACAGTATTGTTGATTATATTCTCTACGATGTGCTTGTTCCGGCGTTTAAGGATACTGTCAGCGATATGATTAAGGGTTCTTTGGACATGGCTCTGTATGGCGAGCGTCGTCCTAACACCCGTAATATTTCTCGAGATCGAGGTCGATCCTATGTTAGCTATGGATCATATTCTAGCACTTCTAATCGAGATTCTCGTTCGACAAACCGATCAAGGCGTTCGGCTACTCTGAAGCTAAACAATGATGATATTGTTCTGAACAGTCGTTTGGAGGCGGAACAGGTAATTGATCGACTTTGTGATTTGTGTGATCGTTATGGTTGCGCTACTCTCGCTGATCTATATTCTCTCGTGGGTATTGACAGTGATCCTACTGATAATAATTGGGGTTGGAGTGATATGCGGATGGCGAGCACTAGTCGAGTTCGTGATGGGTATATTCTTAACCTCCCACGAGTAGAAGCTCTATAATTTTAAGGATGGAAAAGGTGGATAGGCTTAAACGAATCTTACATGTACTCGCCTATTTGTTAATCGGGGTTATCTCTAGTGTAGCTTTGTTCCTTTTGATTAGGTTCATTGCAAAACTAGAGATAACCGTTATTCTAATGCTCTTATATATGGGGGTATGGCGGTGAGGACCTTGAGTCTTAATATTAGTCAGATGCGCGAGAAAATTGCGGATGCTTATGATGGCGATGGATGGAAGAAGAAAGTTCGTTTCATGCCTGACGACCAAGTTATCGCCATTTTCTATAGGATGAAAAAGAAGGGACAAATCAAAGATGCTGGTTAGCTTCAACCTCTTTACCCTATTTCTCTATACAAGCTTTGTATTTTTTATGGGTTTTATTGCAGCTGTGATTCTTCGAGTAGGTGGACGAGATGAGTAACAAAGGTTGTTGTTTTCTTGTAAGCTTCTCGCCTTTCGAGGATAATGGCCGAATCTGCGTCATTGGAACAAAAGCAAAGGGTAAAGATGTAGAAATCATTAATGCTCTTGACGATCAGAAAAAGGTACAAGCCATCTATGATATTCTTACGAATAAGGATTACGTATGGCCTGACGACCTCAAATAAATTATATTATTGCTAACAAAGGAGTGCTAAATACCATGATCTGCTCGATTTGTAATCGCCGAGTTGCCAGTGAAGATACCCACACAATCACTATCAGCAACGGAGTCGACGACCGCAAGTATATTCATAACCATTTCGTTCTCTGTCCAACTTGTTATTATAATTTCAAGTATCATTTGGAGGTCGTCGGAACTCCTATTGAGGGTCCTGAGGATCGAGACGATATTGAATGGCCTGATGAGAATGTTTCTCACGACACCGAGTGGGATCGCACTCATCCGGCTCCTGGATACGAATATAACAATCCCGATGATTAATGTAAAAAAAAACGCGTAAAAATCACATCCTATAATGACATGGTATTTAGTCGAAAGGAGTTACTATGGCTAAGAAGGACGATAAGACTATCGAAGAGATTCTTGATGACATGGAGTTTCGCAACAAGGTCTTTAAGTACGCCAAGATTGGAGCCTTTTTAGGTGTAACAGGATTGTTCATCTACTTTAAGGGTTACACTCGTGGATTTCCTTATGGATACGGACTTGCACTCAATGATATTAAGACCGCTTTTCCGGAGATCTTTGAAGAGCTATTAAAAGCCACGACAACTGTTAAGTAATAGACACATGTTGAATAATAGGGAGTAATTACTCCCTATTATTTTTTGAGAAGGAGGTCTCATGGGAACATCTATCGAAGATGTAACAAAAATCTTAGATTCTATATATCCATGGCAACGAGATCTTTTGACCAAGATGATCCAGCGCGAAATAGAGTTTCAGATCTTATACGGAAGTCCAGAACGTAGACGAGACGACACGAAAGCCGAAGTACATGCTAATTTGCAAGGAACCAATTACAATTCGGTAACTATAGACGAGAACCAACAAAAAGGAGAACCCATTCCATTCCCCAGAAAATGCGGAAAGACTGATCAGTTTATTCTAAAAGTCTTGAAGTCTATGACGCCTGAGCAGTATGCTTTGGTTAATAAGATGGTCAAGGACGAATTAGAGCATCGAATCTTGAACGGAAGTCCTGAGATGAGACGACTTGACTCTATGATGCAAGTACGAGCAAATCTTAAGAAAACTTATTAATAAAAGGAGAAACCATGAATTTTTCAAATGCTATTCAAACTGCTAAGTTCGCAATTGGACGAGGCGGTCTTGTCCTGAAGAAGTATAGTCCTGAGATCCTTACTGCCGCTGGTGTTATTGGCACGGTTGGTTCGACGGTTCTCGCCTGTAAGGCTACTCTGAAGGTTGAGGATATTCTGGACGAGGCTAAGAAGAAGTCGAATCTTATTAATGCTGTCCATGATGGCGAGATTGAGGTAGATGCTGAGTATACTGACACAGATTATTCCAAGGATCTGCTTGTCAACCGTACGCAGACTGCTGTAAAACTTATTAAGCTCTATGGTCCTGCCATTTCTCTCGGTGCTCTCTCTATTGCTGCTATTCTTGGTGGTCAGCATATTCTCCGTAAGCGTAATGTTGCCGTCATGGCTGCTTATAAGCTTTGTGAGGAGAGCTTTAATAATTATCGTTCTCGTGTTAAGGAAGAGCTTGGCGAGGAGAAGGATCGACAGTTTTATTACGGCATGACCGAGGAGACCGTCAAGGATAAGGTGAAGTCTAAGGACGGTAAGACCAAGACTGTCACTAAGAAGGTAGAGAAGGCTCCGGATCATCTGTATTCTCAGTACGCTCGTTTCTTTGATGAGGCTAATATTAATTGGGATAAGTCTCCTGAGCAGAACATGTATTTCCTTAAGATGGTCCAGAATCAGATGAACGATAAGCTCAAGGCCCGTGGTCACGTATTCTTGAACGAGGTATATGACGCACTCGGTTTTGATCGTTCTGAGGCTGGTCAGCTTGTCGGTTGGGTTTGGGATAAGGACAATACGGCGATGGAGGCCGGAGATGGATATATTGACTTCGGTATTTTCGACGGTAGCGACTATGCTAAGCGTGCTTTCGTCAATGGTGACGAGCGTTCTATCCTCTTGGATTTCAATATTGACGGTATGATCTACGATCTTATTTGAGATTTAAAAGGCTTTGATGCACTTGGGACTGGGATACGAGAGTTAGATATTATTAGCTATCCCGGTCTTTATTATTGTAAACCTAAGGAGAATTAACAATGAATTACATTCACACAGCCGGAGCTTCTAAGAACGCCCAGATTGCAACTAATCTTGTATGGGATTATTTTATTAAGCACCTTGACGATACATATAACCCTACTCTAAAGGATATCGAGGACGTTGATATCTATCAGGTGTGGCATTGCTATATTCTCGGAAATGAGAAGTGGCTTCTGAGTACTACTTATCACGATGGCATGTATTATGAGGTTACTTATAATAAAGCTAAGGATGAGTGGTATTTCGACGCTTATCATAAGGTTAAGAACATCAAGGTAAGTTCTGATATTATCGACAATCTTTTTTAACAGTATAGGAGCAAACCATGAAACCTTTGGTTGGCACTTTGCTCGGTTTTGTCGGAGGCGTAGCGGTAGGTGGAATTGCTACGTATTTCGGAATGAAGGCAAAATTCGAGAAGCATGCAAATGATGTTATTCGAGAGTATCGCGAGTATAGCAACGGTCGTATTCAGAAGGCTCAGAGTGAGCTAAATAAAATCATTGCTAGCGATAAATTCGACGAGGAAGAGTATAAGAAGAAGGTCGCCTCAGAGCCCGAATTTGAGGACTATACTTCTTATGCGCATAATAGTGCCTCAAATAGCGATATCGAGGCTTCTAGGGGCATCTCAGAGCCTCTGAAGGGCATTTCTGTCGACTCTGCTAAGGCTATTAAGGCTGATATGGATGCTTTGAGCCGAGACGTGCATGATTGCGACTTTGACGAGCATATGGCTGAGCGAGAAGCTCCTGAGGAAGATATTTCCGAGTATGACGAGGCTTTGGAGTTCGACCGACAAATGCATGAGGAAGCTCTAGCTGAAGGAAGTTCTGATTTTCCTCGAACGATCTCTGCTAGCGAGATGCTCAACCAAAAGCAGTGGTACTCGAAAGTGACACTCACTTATTATGCAGGCGATGATGTCCTGGCTGATGATCAGGACGAGCCTATTGAGGATCCCAAGGATATTATCGGAGAGCATTTTAAAGAGTTCTTTGGAATGAACGAAGACGAGCCTGATATCATCTACGTACGTAACGATGATCGGGAAAGCGATTACGAGGTAGCAAAAGTCGAGACTTCGTATGGCGATCGTTATCCTACAGAGAGTGTCAGCATTAGCGATTAGGAGTTCATATGAGCGGACTTATTGATACCGCTCGAGCACGACAAGAGTATTTTGCTTATTTGTGCAGTCTGGTTCATGCTGACGATCCGGACTGCACCTTTTCTAAGCTCATGCTAACTTTATTTAACATGGAGTTTGTATGGAATATTGATAATGACGTAAATCGAGCGGAAGATGGACTTAGTCTTCGATCAGATTTTGCCAGGTTGTATTGTGACGGTGATGAGGACTTTGAAGATTGGCTATATTCTTCATCGCCTTGTTCTGTTTTGGAGATGCTTATTGCACTGGCGTATCGAATTGACGAAGACATTATGTGGAATCCTACTAAGGGAAATCGAGTGTTGCAGTGGTTTTACGAGATGCTCGAGAACCTTGGTTTGGATGGATTGAGTGATGATAATTGGGTGTATCCCGACTCGGATTTTAGGGTTAAAGACATTGTTATTAGGATGCTTGACCGCACTTACACCCGAAATGGCTTCGGTGGATTGTTTCCTTTGACTGATGGCCGGTGTGAAGATCAGCGAAAAATTGAGATCTGGAAGCAGATGAACACCTATTTTATCGAGAAATATGGGGTCGAAGAAGACCTTGATCTGTAATTTTTGTGATAAAATGTGATATTTTTGAGTGACAAAAAACATCACACGAACTATCACAGCCATTTTTGGGCTTTGTGAGAATGGTCGAAAAAGGGCAAAAAAGGCTATTTGTGATAGAAATTTTTATCACACATCACAAAAAACATCACACAACGTTTTGCCTGGTAAATGGGGTTATTTGAATGTATTTGTGATACTTTTTACTATACTACTATAAAATAATATTTAAAATAGTATATATATATATAAGTGTTTACACCCCCAAATATCTCAAAAACATCACAAAACCAATTTTGGCAGATTTTAGCTTTTGAAAGGAGGAACCGTTGGACTTTTATCGTATACGGCAGACAATGATCAAAAATCAGGGGCTCAAGATATATCCTGACTTTCGAATCGGGACCTATAGGGATTTTATGGCTCGCGGACATTCATTCTATGCCATTTGGGATCCTGATACTGGTTTGTGGTCTCAGAATGAACTTGATGTTCAAAAGATTGTTGACGATGAACTAGATCGACATTATGAGAAAGTCAAGGATAAGTTCGAGACTGATATTTTTGTCGAGTATATGAGTTCTTACAAATCTGGAAGTTGGAAGAACTATACTCAATGGGTTAAGAGCCTTCCTGATATGTATCATCCTCTGGATACTAAGTTGATATTTTCTAACCAAGAAGTCAAGCGAGAGGATTATGCTAGCAAGAGGTTGCCATATCCTCTCGAGCCCGGAGACTATAGTGCTTGGGACGAATTGATCAGTACTCTGTATGAACCTGCCGAGCGAGAGAAGATCGAATGGGCAATCGGATCGATTGTCGCTGGCGCTAGCAAGAGTATTCAGAAGTTCTGTGTATTTTATGGCGAAGCTGGAGCTGGCAAGTCGACTATTCTTGGAATCATCGAGGAATTATTCGAAGGATATTGTGTCAACTTCGATGCAAAGTCTCTTGGATCGTCTAGGAACATGTTTGCCACGGAAGCTTTTAAGTCAAATCCGTTGGTGGGCGTTCAGCACGACGGTGATCTTAGTAAGATTGAAGACAACACGATGTTGAATTCAATTGTGTCTCATGAGAACATGTTGATGAATGAGAAGTATAAATCTAGCTACTCGTCCAAAGTCAATGCATTCTTATTTATGGGAACGAACAAACCGGTAAAGATCACCGATGCTAAGTCTGGCATCATTCGAAGGCTTATTGATATTTCTCCTAGTGGTAACAAAGTGCCGATCAATCGATATTTTGAATTGATGAGTCAGATTCGATTTGAGCTTGGCGCTATCGCATATCATTGTCGAGATGTGTTTGAGAATCTCGGTAAGCATTATTATGATGCATATCGTCCGGTTAGTATGATGTTCAAGACTGATGTGTTCTTTAACTTTGTTGAGGATTCATATTTGGTCTTTAGTCAGCAACCGTGCGTTACCTTGAAGCAGGCTTATGATATTTACAAAGAGTATTGTCAAGAAGCTAATGTCGAATACAAGATGCCTAAGTATAAATTCAGGGAAGAGCTCAAGAATTATTTCGAGAACTACTCTGAAAGGGGTCGAGTTGACGACAAGCAAGTCTGGAACATATATTCTGGATTCTTGAAAGATAAGTTTGAACTTATCAAAAAGCTTGATGATGGTGCCGGAGAAGAAGAGATTGAAGTAGCAGAGCCTACTAGAATAGCCCTAGAAGCCTTTGAGAGCCTATTTGACGGCATGTTTAAGGATTGTCCGGCTCAATATGCCTCTTCTAACGAAATACCCCTTAAAAAGTGGTCTGAGGTCTCTACAACCCTTAATGATATTGACACTCACCAGTTACATTATGTTAAGGTTCCGGAGAATCATATTGTTATCGATTTCGATTTGAAGAATTCGGATGGAGACAAAGACCAAGATTTAAATTTGGAAGCTGCTGCAAAATGGCCTCCGACTTATGCAGAGTTTAGCAAAGGGGGTGCTGGAGTACATCTGCATTATATTTATGATGGAGATCCTAAGAAGCTCAGTAGAGTATATTCTGAGGGTATTGAGATCAAAGTCTTTACTGGGGATAGTTCGTTGCGTAGACGTTTGAGCAAATGTAACGATCTTCCCATTGCCCATATTTCTAGTGGGCTTCCCTTGAAAGGAGAGAAAGTGATTAACTTCAAAGCTGTGAAAAGCGAGCGATCACTTCGAGAGCAAGTAACAAGGAATCTTAACAAAGAGATTCATCCCGGAACCAAGCCGAGTGTTGATTTTATTTATAAGATTCTTGAAGATGCATACAAGAGCGATCTTAAGTATGATCTTACCGACATGCGTCCGAAGGTTCTCGCATTCGCCAACAATAGCTCACACCAAGCTGATTATTGCGTTCGACTTGTAGCTAAGATGCATTTTAAGTCTGAGAATTATGAGAGCGATCCGTCTATTGATTATGACGATCAGCGAATCGTATTCTTTGACGTTGAGGTATTTCCTAATCTATTCTTGATTAACTGGAAGTATGCCGGAGAAGATACAACATGCGTTCGTATGATTAATCCTACTCCTTCTGAAGTTGAGCAGCTTATTAAGATGAAGTTGGTTGGCTTCAATTGTCGTAGGTATGATAATCATATTCTGTATGCTCGATATCTTGGTTACAGCAATCTCGAACTTTATAATCTGAGCCAGAAGATTGTTAACGGCAGTCGTAATGCCTTCTTTGGTGAGGCTTACAATATTTCGTACACTGACGTGTATGACTTTGCTTCCGCCGCCAACAAGATGAGTCTTAAGAAGTGGGAGATTAAACTCGGAATCCATCACCAAGAGTTGGGTCTTCCTTGGGATCAGCCGGTTCCTGAAAGTAAATGGGTTCAGGTTGCAGAGTATTGCGACAATGATGTTATTTCCACAGAGGCTGTCTTCAATCATTTGAGTGGCGACTGGGCTGCACGACAAATCCTTTCCAAGATCTCCGGACTTAGTGTAAATGATACGACCAATCAGCATTCTACTAGGATTATCTTCGGGAACGATCGTCATCCTCAGGGCAAATTCGTATATACTGATTTGTCTGAGATGTTCCCAGGATATACTTTCGATCACGGAAAGAGTTATTATCGTGACGAACTAGTTGGCGAGGGCGGATATGTTTATGCCGAACCTGGAATGTATACAGATATTGCATTGCTCGATATTGCATCCATGCATCCGAGTTCGATTGAAGCATTGAATCTGTTTGGTCCGTATACTCAGAGGTTCAGCGATATTAAGCAAGCACGTATTGATATTAAGCACAAGGACTATGAGTTGGCCAAGACCATTCTGGATGGAAAGCTTGCCCCATTTGTCGAAGAGCTTGAGTCTGGTACAGCATCATATACCAACAAGGATCTTGCTGCAGCATTGAAGACCGTTATTAATTCAGTTTATGGATTGACTTCTGCCAAGTTTGAGAATCCGTTTAAGGATCCTAGGAATATTGACAACATTGTGGCCAAACGTGGCGCACTGTTTATGATTAATCTTAAGCATGAGTGCCTCGATCGTGGTTGGCCGGTTGTTCATATTAAGACCGATAGTATTAAACTTGCTAATGCTACTCCTGAGATGATTCAATTTGTTGTCGATTATGGTAAGAAGTATGGTTATAATTTCGAGCATGAGGCTACTTATGATCGTATGTGTATTGTAAACAATTCTGTTTATATTGCACATTCGAAGTGGGGTGACCATGCTGGCGAATGGACCGCTACAGGAGCGCAATTCGCTCAGCCATATGTGTTTAAGACTTTGTTCTCTAAGGAACAGATCGAATTTAAGGATCTTTGTGAGACGAAGTCTACTACTTCGGCGCTATATTTGGATATGAATGAGACTCTTCGAGATGTAAAGAAAGAAGAGGGAGAGTTAGCCAATCGAGTATTTAATGCAAAACTTGATTTGAGCGATCCGGAACAAAAGAAGAGACTTAAGCGTCTTAATCCGGAATTCGAAGGTATGTCCGATGATGAGCTGAAGCCGATTATTTCTGAGGGACACTCGTACAACTTCGTTGGTCGTGTTGGTTCGTTCTGTCCTATCAAGAAAAATTGTGGTGGCGGTCTTCTTGTCAGAGAGAAAGATGGAAAGTATTACGCTGTAACCGGAACTACTGGATATCGTTGGTTGGAATCTGAGACAGTAGAGCTCATGAGTAAGCAAGATGATATTGATCTTGGTTATTATAATTCATTAGTTGATGATGCGATTAATGATATTTCGAAGTATGGTGATTTCGAATGGTTTGTTTCCTTGGAGGATCCTAAGGAAATTGTTCCGCCTTGGTGTACTAAGCCAGAGCTCCGAGATCCTGATCTGAATCAGTGCGCTACTTGTTCTGAGAATTCTACTTGCGGATTGCTCAATTAGGAAAGGATATTTTTATGGACGATAAGGATACGTCGTTTACGTCTTTGATCTTTGCAGTAGTGATCATGCTTGCTGTGTGTTGGCTAATTTGTACTTTTGGTACATATTTGGTTTGTGTTTGTTTGGGCATTAATTGGGTTATGTCGTATGGCACAGCAGTGTTCGTTGCCTTGTTGACTATCAAAAGTGTACTTATTTTGATGAAATAATTTTGAAAGGATTTTACCATGAACAACCAGAACCGAGTTACTAACAATATTTCTATCGAGAACGCTCATATTATGTGGCGTAATTTTGCAGGAAAGCCTTCTCAGTATAATGCACAGGGAAAGCGTAATTTCTGTGTCCAGCTTGATGAGGATCTTGCTCATGAGCTTGAGCGTGATGGTTGGGCTGTCAAGTGGCGTGAGCCTCGCGACCCTCAGGATACTCCGTTTGCATATTTGCAGGTGTCTGTAAGCTTCGATGTTATTCCGCCTAACATCTATACTGTTACTTCTCGTAATAAGACTCGACTTACCTCTGAGACTGTTGATATCCTTGATTGGGCTGATATTTCTAACGTGGATCTTATTATTCGTCCTTACAATTGGGAGGTTAACGGCAAGCATGGAGTAAAGGCTTATGTCAAGGCCATGTATGTTACTCTTGATGAGGACGAGTTTGCCGATAAGTATTCTGATCTTTACGACAGTAATGAGGATTAATCTATATCCTCATCAAAGAAAAGCGATAAACGAACTGAGGCCTGGCTCCATCCTTTGTGGTGGAGTCGGGTCCGGTAAGTCCAGAACTGCTATAGCCTATTATTTTTGCCAAGAATGTGGTGGTAACATATCTTCTGATGGCGAGTTATCGTCGATGACGAAACCAAAAGATTTATATATTATCACCACCGCTCGTAAACGAGATACCTTGGAATGGGAAGACGAATGCTTACCTTTTTTGATAGGCAAGAAGGATTCTCCATATTCCATGAACTTCGTTGTGGATAGTTGGAACAATGTAAAAAAGTATCAAGATGTAAAAGATGCTTTCTTTATATTTGACGAACAGAGAGTGGTTGGTAGCGGTACTTGGGTAAAAGCTTTTCTTAAAATCGCTAAGAATAATCATTGGATTTTACTTTCTGCTACTCCTGGAGACACTTGGTCTGATTATATCCCAGTGTTTGTTGCAAATGGCTTTTATAAGAATCGAACAGATTTTCTTCGTCAGCACGCAGTCTTTAATCGTTTTACGAAGTATCCCAAGATCGATAGATATGTAGATTGTCGAAGGCTTGAAAAGCATAGAGATTCTATAACTGTCGAGATGCCTTTTAAGAAACATACTGTTAGACATATGATTGATGTGTTTGTCCCTTATGATGAAAACTTATATTCAGTCATAAGTAAAGATCGATGGAATCCGTTTGAAGATCGCCCAATAAAAGATATTAGCGAAGTTTGTTATTCTATGCGCAAAGCAGTGAATTCTGATTCGGCTAGAATCGAACAAGTCATATCTTTGTTGGCGAAGAATCCAAAAGCTATTATTTTTTACAACTTTGATTACGAATTAGACATGCTTCGAACTATGTGCTTCGAGAATCATATTTCTTGGGGCGAATGGAATGGGCATAATCACCAATCGATTCCAGAAGGAGACCGTTGGGTATATTTGGTTCAATATACAGCTGGTGCAGAAGGATGGAATTGTATAAAGACCAATGTGGTTATTTTCTATTCGTTGAATTATTCTTATAAAATCATGGAGCAAGCTTCCGGTCGAATAGATCGAATGAATACTCCATATTTTGATTTGTACTACTATCGTCTTCGATCAAGATCTAGCATTGACTCGGCGATATTCAAGACATTGATGAATAAGAAAACGTTTAACGAAAAGAAATTTCTTGGCGTATGAGGCTCGCGTAAAAATAACATGCTATAATAGAAGGAGTAGAATACGCCTAGGGGCTAAATCTGCTCCTTTTATTTTTCTGAAAGGTTTTTTATGCCAAAAGAAAATTCCTTTCAAGCACAACTCATAAAAGATTTGAAGATACTGTTTCCTGGGTGCATGGTTTTAAAAAACGATGCAAACTATATTCAAGGGATTCCGGATCTTCTTATTTTGTTTAATGATCGATGGGCAATGCTTGAATGCAAACGAACCGAAAAAGCATCGCATAGACCTAATCAGGAATATTATGTTGACCTTCTAGGAAAGATGTCTTATGCGGCATTCATATACCCTGAGAATAGAGAGGATATTTTGAATGAACTTCAACAAGCATTACGATCTTGAGGGTAAACACGCTTTTCTTAGTGCAAGTCAGCACGCTTGGGTTAACTATGATGAAGGCAAGTTAATTCGAGTATATTCTAATTTGCTGGCCGCAGCTCGAGGAACCAAACTTCATGAGTTTGCTTGTGAAGCTATTAAGTTGGGAGTTCGACTTCCAGATAATAAGCAAACTATTAACATGTATGTTAACGATGCTATTGGTTATAAGATGACTCCCGAGTTGGTTCTTAAGTATTCTAATAATGCTTTTGGAACGGCTGATGCTCTTTCTTTCAAGAAGGATCTTTTAAGGATTCATGATTTGAAAACTGGTAGATCAAAAGTTTCTATGGTTCAGTTGGAGATCTATGCGGCTCTATTCTGTCTAGAGTATGACGTAAAGCCAAATGATATTCAGATGGAGTTGCGGATTTATCAATCAAATGAAGTTCTGGTACACAATCCAGATCCTGATGATATTTTTCACATCGAAGACAAGATCATTTTGTTCGATCAGCGCATTGAAGAACTCAAGCAAGAGGAGGAATAATGAACGATGACGAATTAATGCATTATGGTACTCCTCGACATTCTGGTCGATACCCTTGGGGTAGTGGCGAGAATCCATATCAATCATCCACTGGTCTTTATGGGATGGCGAAGCAGCTAAAAAGCCAAGGCATGTCCGATAAAGAAATTGCTGAGTCATTCGGCATGAGTACTCGAGAGTATAAATCGGCATATTCTAATGCAAAGAATGAAGTTCGTGCAGCAAATCGTGCTGAGGCTCTTAGGCTAAAGGATAAGGGATATTCTAACACCGCTATTGGTAAACGAATGGGTGTTAACGAATCTACTGTTCGCAGCTGGATGGATGAGGATATTGCCGAGCGATCAAGTATTTCTAAAAACACAGCAAAAGCTTTAAAGAGCGCTGTGGATGATAAGAAATATATTGACATTGGCGGTGGCGTTGAGAATCAAATGGGTATTTCTCGTACCGCTCTCGATAATGCCGTTAAGATGCTGAAAGATGAGGGTTATACCGTTCATTATATTCAGACAGAACAACTTGGAACCGGTCATAAGACCTCCATCAAGGTTCTAGCTTCTCCCGATACTACATATTCTGAAGTATGGAACCATAAAGCTGATATTGAGTTTCCTGGATTTCATTCTGAAGATAAAGGTCGAACCATTGATAAAATCGGAAAGCCTGTTAGTATTTCCTCTAAACGCATAAAAATTAATTATGCTGAAGAAGGAGGAAAAGACAAAGACGGTGTTATCGAACTTCGTCGAGGCGTAGATGATATTTCTTTGGGTAAAGCCAAGTATGCTCAGGTTCGAATCGCTGTAGATGGCACCCATTATTTAAAGGGCATGGCGATGTATCGTGATGATATGCCAGATGGTGTTGACGTTATATTTAACACTAACAAGGCAAAAGGTACTCCCATGCTTGGCGAAAAGGATAATTCAGTCCTAAAGCCTATGAAGAAAGATCAGGATAATCCTTTCGGAGCAACTATCAAAGGTGAACGAGAGCTTATTCTTGCTCAGCGATATTATACCGACAAGAACGGAAAGCGTCAGCAATCGGCAATTAATATTGTAAACGAGGAAGGCGATTGGAATACCTGGCGAAAGAGCTTATCTTCGCAGATGTTATCCAAGCAAAGTCCTATGCTGGCTAAGAAGCAATTAAAACTGGCTTATGATCTTAAGCAGGATGAGTTTGATAGTATTATGAAACTCGAGAATCCTGTTATTCGCCAGCAACTTCTTGATAAATTCGCAGATGGATGCGATTCTGCATCAGTCCATCTCAAGGCTGCTGGTCTTCCTCGTCAAGCATCAAAGGTTATTCTTCCGTTTCCTTCGATGAAAGAAAACGAAGTTTATGCTCCATCATTTCGTGATGGTGAAGAAGTCGTATTAATTCGATATCCTCATGGTGGAACGTTTGAGATCCCTCGGCTTAAGGTGAACAATAAAGTTCCAGACGCCAAGAAGACACTTCATAATGCTCAAGATGCAATTGGTATTAACGCCAAAGTGGCTGAGCGATTATCGGGAGCAGACTTTGATGGCGATACGGTTCTTGTTATTCCTACAAGTACTGCTAAAATCAAAACGTCTAAGCCCTTGGATGGGTTAAAAGACTTCGATCCTCAACGAGACTATAAAGCATATCCTGGTATGCCCGAAGTAAAGGGTTCTGGTTTTAATAAACAGCAACAGATGGGTAATGTTTCAAATCTTATTACAGACATGACCATCAAAGGTGCTACGCCGGATGAGTTGGCTCGTGCTGTTCGTCATTCAATGGTTATTATTGATGCTGAGAAACATAATCTTAATTACAAACAATCAGCTATCGATAATAATATTGCTGAGTTGAAAAAGAAATATCAAGGTGGAAGTAATCGCGGAGCTTCTACGATTATTTCTAGGGCCAGTGCTACAGCATATGTTCCAGTTCGTAAAGAGTTAACGAACACAAAATATATGACTGATGATGAGAAGAAGCGATATTCTAAAGGCGAAAAGATATATCGCGAAACCGGCGAAACTTATATTTCTAAGAAGACTGGAAAAGAAGTCAAACGTATTTCTAAATCCACAAAAATGGCCGAGACTTCTGATGCGAATACTTTATCTTCAGGATATTTAATTGAGACTGTATATTCTGAACACGCCAATAAATTAAAGGCCCTAGCAAATAAAGCACGAGCCGAATCCAGGTCTACCGATTATATTCCATATTCAAAAGAAGCGCATATAAAATATAAAGATCAAGTAGATTCTTTAAATTCTAAGCTAAATATAGCATTGAAGAATAGGCCTCTTGAACGTAAGGCCCAGCTCGTAGCGAATGCTAAAGTTAAGAATGTATATGCAGCCAATCCTGATATGGATTCCGATGATTTAAAGAAGCTTAAAGGTAGGTGCTTGACAGAAGCCCGCTTACAGACAGGTGCTTCTAAGCAACAGATTAAGATAGAGCCTAAAGAATGGGAAGCCATTCAGGCTGGTGCTATCTCTACCAATAAGCTTAAGTCTATCGTACAGAACTCAGATCTTGATGTACTAAAGCAATTGGCTATGCCTCGTGAGATGCGTGGTGTTACACCGGCACAAGAGTCAAGGATCAAGGTTCTTGAGAGTCGTGGGTACACTCTTGCAGAGATAGCTGATGCTGTTGGTGTGTCCACTGGTACTATTACCAATGTACTGCAAGGATAGAAAGGAGAATGACATGGTGATGCTTACTACTGTTGACAATCCTTTTGATCCTATCACACAGTTCGATGATTGGTATGAGTATGATGAGTCGAAAGGCTATTGTACTTCTGGTTATGTGGCTCGAATAGCTAAGACTAGTGATGATCTATCAAAGAATGATCAAGACCTAGCCATCCAGGCGGCTATCGATGAGATTATTAGTATGAATCCTGATGGTTTTTATAAAAAAGTGACGGATTCTACACAAAAATAAGACATTTTATATTGTCTTACCGGGGAGGGAGGGGTCTCTCGCGAAACTACCCCCTCCCCACATCGCCGGCCTCTTTTATTTTTCCCCAGCGGGATTTTTTCTGAAAACTTTTTAGCCGGAATGGCGGAATTGGCATACGCAGGAGACTTAAAATCTCTCGTCATATTTGACTTGTGGGTTCGAATCCCACTTCCGGCACCATTATTCTTAACATTCTCCTGAATTGTTCAGGGGAGGGGTAACCAAAAATGTACAAATATCCAGATTACCTTATGCACTACGGCATCCCAGGTATGAAGTGGGGTGTGCGACACGCTCAGAAGAAAGCAGCGCGTAAGACTCGCAAAGAAGCTTATCGTAAAGCATCGTCTGATCGAGATGCCCGAGATCGAGCGATTAAGAAGAAGTTTAAATCTCAGGTTGCCGGTCGAGAGGCCGCTTTGAGTTCAAACAAAGAGAAACATAAACGTATCGCAGATCAAACGAACGAATACTACAACGAACAAATCGAGAAGCATAAAGATAAAGCAAAAGAGCATTACGATACTGCCGATTTCTGGGGTCGTGATACCTACTTTGGAAAAGAGTATATCAGTAAAGCAGAGAAACATGAGAGTACTGCTCGAGGTTTAGCTTCGGCTCGCGATAGCGCTCTGGCTAAAAACTCAGAATCGTTTACAAATTCTGAAGCTAAAATTATTGCTAAGTATGCTGATTCTTACGAGAAGGCTTCTGCTGAAAAGAAATCTGCCCTAAAGAAGAGTGGTCAGCAGTATATTAATGACCGAGAATTAGCTAAGCAAGCTTATAAAGACGCAATTAAGCGTCGTTAAGTTTATAAGGAGTAAACCAAATGCTACTTGAGGATACTGCAATCAAGTTCAAGTCTCAGTACAAGAATTTGATTGTTCCTTTTAACGAGAATCAACTTCAGCCTTGTAGTTATGATTTGACTCTCGATAAAGATCTACTAACATTCGAATTTGCGTCGAATTCATGTCCGCCTGAGGCATTTATTACGGCTTATGACAAGCAAGTTCACGGTATCGATTATCAATCGATTGATCTTTCTACTCTCAAAGATGAGATCTATGTTCTTCAGCCGAATCAGTTTATCATTGCCTCGACGCAAGAGACTGTAAACATGCCAGATGACATTGCTGGCCGATTCGAGGGAAAGTCTTCTCTCGGCCGTCTTGGACTCACCACCCATGTTACGGCAGGTTTTATCGACGCCGGTTTCTCAGGTCAGATCACACTTGAGATGAAGAACGAGAATCGCTTTCCTATTTGGATTAAGCGAGGAATGAAAATTGGGCAAATCTGCTTCTTCAAAATGAATGGTCGAGCAAGGCATCCTTACGGATCCGAAGGTCTCGGATCGCATTACAACAATCAAAATGGACCAACTCCCGCAAGGTCTTAATTATTTCTAAGCTTACTCATAGAGGGCCTCTGGTCTTTCACAACTAAACAGGGATGTGGTGACCCCTGGCTCCTTTCAAGAGGGTACTGAAAAGTATCTGGAAACTCTAGAGGTTCTCCATGAGTAAGCTTACGATTAACTAAGAAAGTATGAGGTGAGTTACGTGGCAAAGAGTAAAAGGCAAGTGAAACCCGCCTTGACTCCTGAAGAACAAGAGAATCGTTTAATTGCTGAAGCTACTGATTTAGCAGAACGTAAGATTCTTGACGGCACGGCGTCTCCTCAGATTGTGGTTCATTACTTAAAACTCGGAACTGCTAAGGCAAAGCTTGAGAACGAGAAACTTCAGGAAGAGAATCGACTTCTCAAAGCTAAGACAGCTAACCTTGAATCTCAGAAGCGTTCGGAGGAGTTCTATCAGAAGGTTCTTGCAGCGATGCGTGATTATTCTGGCGCTGATGATGGAGAGATAATCGATGAGTATTAGAACTTACTCGGAACTTATCGAGATTCCATCCTTTAAAGAACGCTACGAGTATCTAAGACTCGATGGCAAAGTTGGAGAGGATACTTTTGGTTGAAGTCGATACTTAAACCAAGCACTGTATACCTCGGATGAATGGAAACGAATACGACGTCAGGTAATACTTCGTGATAACGGATGCGATTTGGCTGTAGCTGGTTTTGAAATTCAAAATAGGCTTTTGATTCATCACATCAATCCGATAACCGCTGAAGACATAGAAACTGGTTCTCCACTAATCTTCGATTTAAACAATCTTATTTGTTGTTCACTTAATACTCACGAAGCCATTCATTATGGGAATGTAAATCTACTTCCGTCCGATCCAGTTATACGCAGACCGAATGATACTTGTTTGTGGCGGTGATTCTTAATGTATCAATATCCAGATTATCTCATGCACTATGGTGTACCAGGTATGAAGTGGGGCGTACGTAAGCGGCGAGTTACTACTGGTAAAAAGAAACGCAATTTTGTTAATAATTGGCGATCTACCAAGAACGTAAAGATCAATCGATATTCCTATAAGACAAAAACTGGCAAGACTCTTAATATCGAAACAGATCCTGCTCCTCATATCACTAGATTTTTAGCAAAATATAAGGACTCTTTCAAAAGTCAGATAGATAGAACTAAAAATTATAACTTGAAGAACGACAAAGGTGAAAATATTGGAAGTATTCAATTATTTCATGAATCGTCCACTTCCGTTAATGTTACTTGGCTTGGTATTAATAATAAAAATCGCGGACAAGGTTACGCGCAAGCCGCAATGAAATTCGCAGAGGATTATTCTCGAAAGTCGGGAGCAAAACAAATTACTCTTGAAGTTCCTGAAATTTCCCCTGATGCTCGTCATGTTTATGAAAAGCAGGGTTTTAAAGTTATTGAGAAAATTAGTTCTTCTGATGACGTTTGGGGCGGTCTTACCGCTATGAAGAAAAAGTTATGAGGTGATTCTGCATGAGTCTTTCTAATTCGGCTACTCCAATCTATTATGGCAAGTTTCGTGATGCTGTAATTCGAGGAGAGATTCCTGTTTGTCGAGAGATCTCCATGCAGATGAACCGAATCGATAATATGATCCGAGATCCTGGTTTATACTACGATGACAAGGCCATCAATGGTTTTGTCCATTTTTGTGAGAATGAGCTAACTCTTACTGACGGTAGTGATCTTAAATTACTGGATACCTTTAAGCTTTGGGCAGAAGATGCTCTTAGTTGGTTTTATTTTGTAGATCGAACTGTCTACCAACCTGGTCCAGATAATCACGGTGGAGTTTATGTAAAGAAGCGAATAAAGAAGCGTCTTGTTAACAAGCAGTATTTGATCGTTTCTCGTGGTTCGGCCAAGTCAATGTACGCAGCTTGTATGCAAGCTTATTATCTGACAGTTGATACTTCAACTACTCAGCAGATAGTAATGGCCCCAACTATTACTCAGACCGAAGAGACACTTAGTCCTATTCGAACTGCGATTACCAGAGCCAAAGGTCCATTATTTCAGTTTCTGACTGATGGTAATCTAGCTAATACTGCTGGTAGTTTGGCAGATCGCAAGAAACTCTCATCTACCAAGAAGGGTATTGAGAATTTCTTAACAAACTCTATCATTACGGCTCGAGCGATGGGCATTGATAAAGTACAAGGAGCTAAGCCAAAATTCTCATCAGTTGACGAATGGCTTTCCTGTGATGTTCGAGAAGATGTCATCGGTGCTTTGGAGCAAGGTGCTTCAAAGAATGATGATTACTTGATCCTTGCCATCTCTTCTGAGGGTACAGTTCGTAATGGTGCCGGCGACACAATCAAAATGGAACTAATGGACATACTCAAAGGTGAGTATGAGAATCCACATGTGTCCATTTGGTATTACAAACTTGACAACATCGAAGAAGTGGCAGATCCTTCTATGTGGATGAAGGCCGCTCCTAACATTGGTAAGACAGTTTCTTACGAGACTTATCAGCTTGACGTTGAGCGTGCTGAGAAGGCTCCCTCTACTCGAAACGACATTCTTGCTAAACGTTTCGGTATTCCTATGGAGGGCTACACGTATTTCTTCACTTATGAAGAGACTTTACCTCACAAGCCACGAAACTTCTGGCAGATGCAATGCTCTATGGGAGCGGATCTCTCGCAGGGCGATGACTTCTGTGCGTTTACATTCTTGTTTCCTCTTCCTCGAGAAAAATATGGAATTAAAACTCGATGCTATATCTCATCAGATACGATGGCTAAACTTACTCCTGCGACAAGGATTAAGTATGAGGACTTTTTACGAGAAGGCTCTTTGATGGTGCTTGATTGTGTCGCTTTGGACATGAATGAAGTTTACAACGATCTAGACCAGTATATTGCCGATAATGAATACGATGTTACCTCTTTTGGTTATGACCCATATAATGCAAAGGAATTTGTCAACCGATGGGCTACCGAGAATGGTCCGTTTGGCATTGAGAAAGTTATTCAAGGTGTTAAGACCGAGTCAGTTCCTCTTGGCGAGTTGAAGAAACTTGCCGAGAATAGAGCGTTATTGTTCGACGAATCTTTGATGGAATTCTGTATGGGCAATGCAATTGCTTTGGAAGATACTAACGGCAATCGCAAGCTGTATAAGAAGCGTCATCAAGATAAGATCGACTCGGTTGCGGCAATGCTTGATGCATATGTAGCATTTAAGCTTAATCGAGATTCTTTTGAATAGAGGGGTAACTACAAATGTACCAATATCCAGACTACCTCATGCACTACGGCGTCCCAGGTATGAAGTGGGGCGTGAGAAAGAAAGATTATTCTTCTACTAGTGTGCGTGCTGCTATGGCTCGTCGTCAAAATGACAAAGTCGACGCGGGTTTTAAGAATTGGAATGATAATTCTAAAAAGAAAGCAAACGCTATCGATCTTGGCAAATCAATGAATACCAATCGTATGGCGTATGAATCCAATCGAAATAAGCAAACAAAAGCTGCTTATAAGAGTAGTAAGAAAGCTTATAAGAAAGCTCTTCGTAAAAATACTACTTATCGAAAGGGTGCTATTCGTGGAGAAGTAGGAAAAGATGCTTCTCGAAAATATTTAAGTGCTGCTAAAAAAGTTAAGAAGCAGCTCGATGCTGATCCGAATAATAAACAGCTTAAACGTCAATATTCGGATCTAATGTCTAAACACGATATTGAACGAGCTAAAGCTCGAAAAGCTCCAGAAGTAGGAGCTAATCGAAGTCGCAAAATAGCAGCAGTTAAACGAGGTTTAACAATGTCAGCTAAAGCCGCTGCAACGACAGCTGCCGTTGGAGGAGGTTTATATTTAGCAAATAAATACGGAGTTTTGAATACTTCGATTTCCTCCGATGATGTTATTCGATATGCTAAAGTCGGTAAGAAGATTCTTACTTATATGTATTAGGAGGTGATTTTATACATGTATGTTTATCCCGATTACCTTATGCACTACGGCGTCCCGGGTATGAAGTGGGGCGTACGTCGAAAAGTTACCGAGTATGGAACGCCAAAAAAGAATTACCATAGCAATAGGCGAAATGATAAACGTGATCGAAAAATCGCAAAAGAATACGTTCGAGTTTTAAATACCCGAGATCGTGTAAACAGGAATAAAGTAAATAAGCAATTCGACGACGAGGTAAAGTCGTCAAAAGCGTATAAGGATTATGCACGATCCGTTAAGAAACAATTAAAAACCGGAGAGTATACAAAAGACGATTATGTAGCAGAAGTTAATTATTCTGCACATTTAAATAAAGTTGGTAAGAAATATACAGACAAATATTTATCCGCTACATTGAAAGATCTAGGTTTTAAGGATAGCGAAGAAGGACGAAAATATATTGCTTATTTATCGAAAAAAGGCTATTAATAAGTGAGGTGCCCAATGTACGCCTATCCTGATTATTTGGCCCATTACGGCGTCCCAGGTATGAAGTGGGGCGTACGGAGAAAACAGGCATCGTCTGGGTCAAAGAAAAGCAGACGTCAAAAACGTAGAGCAACTTATTCTAAAGATTATTTAGAGTCAGAACCTTTACGAAAAAAGAATTACAAGCAGTTATCGAATGCTGAACTTAATAAACTAAACAAACGAATGAATCTTGAGCAAAATTATAAACGGTTAAATCCAAAAGGAATTGATAAAGGAATTGCCGTTTCTAAGAAGATCATCGCAGTTGGAGCAACCGCAGCAGGTATTTATGCATTAAGCAAGAATCCTTGGGTTGGTGTGGGAAAAAATATTCTAACAACGGCGAATGCCGCTAGAGTAGCAAAAACTGCCGCCAAGGTCGGTTACTATGTCGTCAGGTGATTTTATGGCTGAATCTTTTAGGACAAGGCTTCAACATGCCTGGAATGCTTTTAGTAATCAAGAGACGACTGACTATCGGCATTCTACGTCTGTTGGGTCTTCTTATGGTTATCGGCCGGATCGCGTCGGGATATCTATTGGCTCAGAACGTACGATTATCAACGCTATTTATAATCGAATAGCCGTTGACGTTGCGGCTACGACTTTTATGCATGTTCGTGTAGATGAGAATAAGCGTTACGAAGAAGAGATTAATTCTGGTTTAAATTATTGCCTTAATGAAGAGGCGAACATTGATCAGACAGCGACGGCCTTTATGGCCGATATTGCCTATTCCCTTCTAGAAGAAGGATGCATCGCAATCGTTCCGATTGATACGACATTGAATCCATTTGTTACTGGGTCCTACGATATCAATTCTATGCGACGAGGAAAAATCGTTGGCTGGCATCCGAAGCATGTTGATCTTGAAGTTTATAATGATAATTCAGGAATCAAACAGCAAATCACTATGCCTAAGTCGTCGGTAGCTATTGTTGAGAATCCATTTTATGCTGTTATGAATGAGCCCAATTCTACTTTGAAGCGACTTGTTTATAAACTTAAACTTCTTGATGATGCGGACGCAAAGGCTAACTCATCAAAGCTTGACGCTATCGTTCAGTTACCGTATACGATTCGTAATGAATCTCAAAAGAAGCGTGCTGAAGATCGTAAGCGATCTCTTGAAGACCAGCTCGAGAATTCCAAGTATGGTGTCGCATATATTGATGCTACGGAAAAGTTTACTCAACTTAATCGTTCTGTTGAGAATACTCTTCCTGAGCAGATTAAGACACTTACTGATCAGTTATATTCTCAGTTGAGTCTTGACGTCACAGTACTTAATGGTACAGCTACTGATTCTACGATGAATAATTATTATCAGCGAACAGTCGCACCAGTTGTTAAGGCAATTCGTGACGCAATGAATTGCAAATTCCTGACAAAGACTGCTAGAACTCAAAATCAGCAGATTATGACGTTCCAAGATCCGTTTAAGTATATGACTGTGACACAGATTTCTCAGATGGTAGATTCGTTGAGTCGTAATGAGGTTCTTACTGGTAATGAGTTCCGCACAGCTCTTGGGTTCAAACCTTCTGAAGAGCCTAGTGCCGATGAACTTCGTAATAAGAATCTTATCGATCCTAATGCTAATTATGGATCGGAGTCCGATTATTATCCAAATGACGTATCGGATGTCGAAAATCAAAATGGAAGTTATCAGTAAAGATATAATACTTGCTCGATAATTCTATTTATATGTATTATAAAGAAACTACAAATGTAAAGGAGGAACCGTATGAAGTATGATTTTTCTGGCTATGCTACCCGTAACAACATTAAGTGCTCTGACGGTCGTATCATTATGCGTGATGCGTTCAAGGATAATGATCATAAGAAAGTGCCTTTGGTTTGGCAGCACGATCATATGTCTCCAGACAACGTTTTAGGTCATGCTATGCTTGAGAACCGAGACGATGGCGTATATGCTTACGGATTGTTTAATAGTACTCCTTCGGGTTTAAATGCTAAAGAGCTTGTTAAGAATGGCGATGTTAAGGCGCTGTCTATTTATGCTAACAAGCTTAAGCAGGATGGTGCTAATGTCATTCACGGTGCTATTCGTGAAGTCAGTTTAGTTCTTGCTGGAGCTAATCCCGGGGCATATATTGATACGGTAATGGTTCATTCTGATGAGGATGAAGAGACCGAGGATGCTGAGATTTGCTTTAATCTTAACAGTAATCCCGTAATTTATCATTCTGATGATAAGGATGATTCTGAGGATTCTTTCGATTCGTCGGATGATGAAACTGATGTCAGTATTACTCATGCTGACAAAACTGATGAAAAGGAAAAAGATATGGCAGATAATACCGGATCTAACGAGAAGACTGTTCAGGATGTCATTAATTCTATGACTGAGGATCAGAAGAACGTACTTTATTATTTGGTTGGTCAGGCTGCCAGCGGCGATATTGATACCGAAAGTGAGGATAATATGAAGCATAATGCTTTTGAGGATGAGGATGAGACCATGGCTCATTCTATTGATTTTGATGAGATTCTTCGAGATGCGAAGCGCTGCGGCTCTTTGCGCGATGCAGTAATTCAGCATGATCTTGAGGATGTTAGCTATGCTGATTATCTTGAGCATGGTAAGGCAACCTACGGCATCGATCAGATCGATACCTTGTTCCCCGATTTCAAGAGCCTTAACACTCCTCCCGCATTTGTTTCCCGCAATATGAACTGGGTCAAGGTTGTAATGAACAGTGTTTCGCACACCCCGTTCTCCCGAATCAAGTCTGTGTTTGCTAACATTACCGCTGACGAGGCACGTGCTCGAGGTTATACTAAGGGTAAGAAGAAGCTTGAGGAAGTCTTTACTCTTCTTAAGCGTACTACTACCCCGCAGACTATTTATAAGAAGCAGAAGTTTGATCGAGACGACGTTATCGATATTACAGAGTTCGATGTCGTGGCCTGGGTCAAGGCCGAGATGCGCATGATGCTGGATGAGGAAATCGCTCGTGCTATTCTCACCGGCGATGGTCGATCTGATTCTTCTGATGATCGTATCTTCCCGACCAACATTCGACCGGTTTGGCAGGACGATACCTTCTATACCATCCGTGCTCAGGTTGACACTAAGGGTATGACTACCGAGGAAGCTAAGACTGAGGCGGTTATTAAGGCTATTATCCGTGCTCGTAAGAATTATAAGGGTTCTGGCAACCCGGTATTCTATACCACTGAGGATGTTCTTACCGACATGCTTCTCCTTGAGAATCAGATCGGCGACGTTAAGTACAAGACGAAGGATGAGCTGGCTAACCGTCTGCGCGTTTCCGACATCGTGACTGTTGAGGTCATGGAGGGTCTGACCCGCAAGGGTGATACTAGCAAGGGCGACGTGGCTGCTTCCGCTACCAAGGATCTCAACCTTGTTGGTCTCATTGTTAACCTCAAGGATTACAACGTTGGTGCCGACAAGGGTGGCGCTGTGTCTATGTTCGATGACTTCGACATCGACTACAACCAGCAGAAGTATCTGATCGAGACCCGTTGCTCTGGCGCTCTGATTAAGCCTTATGCGGCTATCTCGGTTGAGACTTTCGATTCTTCCGCTGAGTAGAATTAATCAAAATGGGAGTGACGAATGACAAAGTATTATGGCGCTATTGGATTCGCCTCTAGTGTGGAGAGTTCTCCTGACGTTTGGACGGAAGAGATCACTGAACGTAACTATTATGGGGATGTGACTCGTAATGTTCGTCGTCTCGACGGAACTGAGTTTATTAATGATAAGGTAGTTGTTAATAATTCAATTAGCATTGTTGCAGATGCTTATGCTAATGAGAACTTCTTTGCCATTCGGTATGCTTCTTGGATGGGGAGTAACTGGAAAGTAACTTCTGTTGAGGTCCAGCCTCCCCGTCTTATTCTTACTCTTGGTGGTGTTTATAATGAGTAACAATCGAAACGAGCTAAGCAAGGTCTTGCACGAGATTCTCGGTTCTGATTATGTTTACTTCGATCCGCCAGAGTCTAAACAAATTCATTATCCATGTATTATCTATCAGCGATCTAGCGGTGATACCGATTTCGCTAATAACTTTGGCTATCGTTTCACAAAGCGTTATCAGCTAACAGTTATTTCTAAAGATCCAGATGTTAGCTCACGGATAATGGATAAACTTGCAAAATTGCCTATGTGTACGTATGATCGTCATTATACGTCAGACAATTTGCATCATGACATTTTTAATCTTTATTATTAAGGAGGAAACACATGGCTTCTAAGACCCTTTCTTGGGACGATGATGGTAAGCGTTTCTTTGAGAATGGCACTGACCGAGGCGTTCTGTATCCTAAGACTACTTCCGGTTATACGACCGGCGTTGCATGGAACGGTTTGACGGCTGTTACCGAGTCCCCTGATGGCGCCGAGCCTACGGATCTGTACGCTGATAATGGTAAGTATGCTGTTATGCGTTCTGCTGAGACTCTTGGCTTTACCATCGAGGCTTATACTTATCCTGATGAGTTTGCAGCCTGTGACGGTTCTCGTCAGGTTGCTAAGGGCGCCTACATTGGTCAGCAGACTCGTAATTCTTTCGGTTTCTGCTATCGTTCTCGTATCGGTAATGATGTCGATTCCGAGCTCGCTTATCGACTTCACATCTATTACGGTTGCACCGCCTCTCCTTCTGAGAAGGCTTATGAGACTGTTAATGATTCTCCCGATGCTATGACTCTTTCTTGGGAGTGCACAACTACTCCGGTGTCCATCGCTGGCTTCAAGCCTACTGCTAGCATGATGATTGATTCTCGTTATGCCGATCACGAGAAGCTTGCTGCTCTTGAGAAGATCCTTTATGGTTCCGAGACGGCTGATGCATCTCTTCCCGATCCTCAGACCATTATCACTACTCTTGGTGCGGCCGAGGCAGTATCACTTTCTGACATGTCTACCAAGAATACTGAAAAGTCTGTAATTTAGTCAAAATGGAAGTAATCTTTTAAGGAGTTATTACTATGCTTAAGAAGTCTATTACGTATGTCGATTATAACGGAGTAGAGCGAACTGAGGATTTTTACTTTAATCTTAGTAACGCCGAAACTTTGGGATATATCAATAGCGAACGCGGAGGCGTTGAAGCGTTCATCATAAAAGCTGTCGAAACTGAAGATAACGTAAAGCTTTGGAATATTTGGTCTGATTTTATCGCTCGATGCTATGGCGAAAAGTCTGACGATGGCCGACGATTCATTAAGTCGAAAGAACTCTCAGAGGCGTTTATGCAGACTGAGGCATTTTCTAATCTTATGCTTGAACTTCTTTCGGATAAGGACGGAACGGTTGCGGCCGATTTTGTAAATGCGGTAGTTGCCGACGTTAAGAAAGATCCAAACAAGAAAGCTTTGATCGATGGTTTTCGTGTAGTTAAATAGGCATAGATAACTCAAAGAGGTGAAGACGAATGCTCGAGATTGAAATTTCGGATTCTGAGTTTTTTAATGATGAAACCAATGAATTCGTGACAATCAAAGGCGGAACGCTTATTCTCGAGCATTCGCTTCTTTCGATTTCCAAATGGGAATCTAAATTTTGTAAACCGTTTATTATTGAATCAGAGCATTCTTATGATGAAATGATAGAATACATAAAATGTATGACAATCAATAAGAATGTTTCTGATACAATTTATGAACTTATCGATACCTCTGCGTATAACGCTATTATTTCATATATAAACGCACCAATGACTGCGACTGTTATAAAAGACGTTAACACTAAACATGGAAGTGGATCTTTTATAACAAACGAAGTCATATATTACTATATGACTGCTTTAAATATTCCGTTTGAATGCGAAAAATGGCATTTCAATAGACTCTTAACGTTGATCAATGTGTGTTCGCAAAAAAGCGCACCGCCCAAAAAAATGTCTCAAGATGAAGTACGTAGTCGTTATGCCGAACTTAATGCCAAACGTCGTGCAATGCTTAATTCTAAGGGATAATCATGGGGATTCGAATAAGTCAAACTGGCGACTTCAAGAAAATTGAGAAATTTTTGAAAAGAGTCTCTAATAAAGATTATTTAAAAATCTTAGATAAATATGGCAAAATGGGTGTACAGGCATTATCGAGTGCTACCCCAACAGATAGTGGAAAAACGGCAAGTTCTTGGGGTTATGAGATTTATGGTAATTCCATTTATTGGACTAATGACAATATCAACAAGGGCGTGAATATCGCTGTGATTCTCCAATACGGACATGGCACGAGAAACGGCGGTTACGTACAAGGACGAGATTATATAAATCCGGCTATTCGTCCGATTTTTGATAGCATGATTGACGATATTTGGAAGGAGGTTACATCTTAATGAGTAGTGTAGATAATCGCGTAGTAAACCTCGAATTTAATAATAAGGGTTTCGAACAAGGTGTAGCTCAGACTTTAAGATCAATTGAAAACTTGAAAAAAAGTCTTAATTTCAAAGATTCGTCTAGATCAATACAAGACTTGGAAAAATCGGTTAAGAATCTTAATACCTCGAATTTAGTTAAGGCTGTAAACAATCTAAAGGGTATTGAAAAGAACATCAACCTTAAGAATACTACCAAATCGATAGACGAGTTACAATCAAAAAATAAAGTATTTAGTTTATCGAATATCCAGAATGCAGTTAAAAAACTCAGCGATCTTAGTGGAAAATTAAATTTCAAAGGTACAAACAAAGATATAGACGATCTTAAGTCTAAGACCGATTCTTTTGATATGGGTTCGTTAATTAACGCCGTTGAAAGTGTGTCTAATCGCTTTTCCGCTCTCGGTGTAATCGGAATGACAGTTCTTCAAAATATTACGAATGCTGCTTTGAATGCTGGAAAAACGATGATCAGTGCGTTGTCGTTTCAGCCTATTACTGATGGTTTTCATGAATACGAAACGCAAATGAATGCCATTCAAACGATTTTGGCTAACACGCAATCAAAAGGATCGAATCTTAACGACGTTAATAATGCTTTAAGTACTCTGAATACTTATGCTGATAAAACCATTTACAACTTCACAGAAATGACACGAAACATTGGCACGTTTACAGCAGCTGGTGTGGATCTTCAAACTTCGGTTGATTCAATCAAAGGCATTGCTAATTTGGCGGCAGTGTCTGGATCTACCTCTCAGCAAGCAAGTACGGCAATGTATCAGTTGTCACAGGCCATTGCTACTGGTACGGTTAAGTTGATGGATTGGAACTCAGTCGTTAATGCTGGTATGGGTGGTCAGGTGTTTCAAGACGCGCTTATCCGAACATCTGAGCATCTTAAGACAGGCGCAAAAGCAGCCATTGCAGCTAAAGGTTCGTTCCGAGAGTCACTTTCCGAAGGCTGGCTTACAACACAAGTTCTTACTGAGACTTTGCGTCAGTTCTCTTTGAATGTTGATACTGCGAAAGACTACGAACGAGCTGTACAATCTTTGGTAGACCAAGGATATACTAAAGAAGAAGCTACGAATATTGCCAATATGGCTAAGACTGCTGCCGATGCCGCAACAAAGGTGAAAACTTTCTCTCAGTTGATTGATACCTTAAAAGAGGCTCTTGGTTCTGGTTGGACCAATTCTTGGCAGATTATATTTGGTGATTTCGAAGAGGCAAAAGATTTGTTCACCAATATCTCTGATGCTTTATCGAAGATCGTTAACGAATCAGCTAATGCCAGAAACGCTATGCTTACGTCCGGATTGTCGACTGGATGGAAACAGTTATTGGCCGAGGGTATATCCGACGAACAGAAATTTATGGAAACCACAAAGCAAGTCGCTAGAGAGCATGGGGTTTCTGTAGATGAGATAATCAATAAGAATGGATCTTTCACCAAATCATTGAAAGATGGTTGGGCTGACTCTTCAATTCTATCTGAATCCATATCTAAGATGGCTGACGAGGTTCGTGGACTTGGCTATGAGGAGCTAAAGGCCAAGGGCTATACCGAAGATCAAGCTGCATCGTTAATAGCTTTGGATGATGGAATCAAAAATGGTTCTATTGACATTGATGAATACGCCAAGAAAATGACCAAACTTTCTGGTCGTGAACATCTGATAAACGCTTTGTCTAATGCGTTTAAGGGACTTTCTGATATTGTTGGTAAAGTAAAAGAATCTTTTGATGATGTATTTCCGCCAATGACCGGAGAGCAGTTGTATTCATTAACTGAGGCTATTGATAAATTCTCTAAGAAGTTAATACCTTCCGAAAAGACTCTTGATAAAATAGGCAGGACTGCTAAAGGCGTCTTCGCTATTTTTGATCTTGGAAAACAATCAGTAATGGCGATTGCTAATGGCTTTAACCAGTTTGGCTCATCTACTGGATTTTCTGTTTTTACGTCAAGCTTATTGGATATGACTGCGGCTATTGGCGATTTTCTTGTTGAGATCGATGATGCCGCTAAGAAATCTGACGTATTTACTGCTGTATCACAAGGTGTTGTGAAAGTTTTATCGGTATTGTCCTCCGGTTGGAAGGGTTTTTCCGATACAGTTTTAACGGCAAAGAATATCTTAACAACAGTTCTTAATGTTATTAAAACTTTGGCCTCCTCTTTATCTGGTGGCCTAAAAGAAGGTTTTACATGGCTTAAGGACAACGTTACGTTGGATGATATTTTCTCCGGAATTAAAGCCGGTTCTTTGTTGGGAATAGCTGCTAATCTTGTCACAGTTTCTGACAAATTCGGAGATTTTGTAGAGACGATAAAGGGATTTTTAAAGCAATCGAAAGATGTTTTTGGACTTAAGCAGATCACTAGCAATATTTCCGAATTCTTTAAGACTGTCGGTACGGCGCTAACTGACTTCACCGGTACGGTTAAGTTCGGTAAGTTGCTAATTATTGCTGCGTCAGTTGCGATGTTAGTTGATTCGATGAAGAAGTTATCTGAACTTAATCAGGATCAGCTCACACAGGGTCTTGCGTCCATCGGCATATTGTTAGCCGAACTCAACATAGCTGTTAGTCGAGTTGCAAAATCCTTAGCCGGAACAGATACTAGTTCGATTATTAAGGCATCAGCGTCAATGGTTTTAATGGCGATGGCCATTAAGAAATTAGCAAAGGCTATGGTAATCATTGCTGGTATAGACATTGAAGGCATAGCAAAAGGACTCATTTCTGTTAGAGTCTTAATGTCTGGATTAGCCAAATTTACGCAAAAAGCAAATATGTCAGAAGGAAGTCTTAAAACTGCTGCTGTTCTTATAGCAATGGCAGAGGCTATTAAGATTCTTTCTGGCGTAATGAAGACGATTGGCAGTATGGATGTGGAATCCATCGCTAAGGGTATTGCTGGAATAACTGCTTGCATGGCCGATCTTGTTTTGGCTTCTAGACTTTTAAACAAGATTAAAGTTAAGGCTAAGACTAGCGTTGCTTTGTTGGCTTTAGCGACGTCTATAAAGATTATAGCTTCTGCTATGGTTCCGATAGGTAAGATGAAACTTGGGAACATCGCAAAAAGCGTTGGAGCCATTACAATTCTTCTTGGTGAATTGACGGGAGTCACGGTTCTTCTTGATAAATTCGCTGGACGTAAGAGGTCGATTCGCGGAGCAGCTGCAATTCTCATCATAGCACAAGCAATTAAGTCTATTGTTCCGGCGTTAACTGATATTGGATCTCTCTCTTGGGGCGAGATTGGTAGAGGTCTAACAGGAATAGGAATCGCTCTTGCTGAATTGTCCGTTGCTTTGATTGCTGTCGACAAATTTACCGGTTTTACTGGCGGTGTTGCTGGTGCTGCAGCAATTCTCATAGTGGCTCAAGCGTTAGAACCGATTGGTGAAGCGCTTAATCGAGTCGCATATCTTTCTTGGGAAGAAATCGGTAAAGGCCTCACAGCTATGGGCGTAGCATTAGCCGAATTGGTTGCCGCGGTATCTGTGGCTGGTTTGAGCGGCCTTTCTGGCGTAGTTGGAGCTATAGGAATTGATTTAGTTGCTTCTCAACTTGGGACTATCGCTGATGCGTTACAAAAGTTTGGATCGATGTCTTGGTCTGAGATCGGAGCCGGTCTTACGGCTATGGGCGGCGCTCTTGCAGAGTTAGTAATAGCTTGCGGTGCTGAAGGTCTTACCGGTCTTTCTGGAGTTCTCGGTGCCCTTTCGTTAGATACACTTATCCCTCAGCTAGATTCGCTTGCTAATGCGTTACAAAAGTTTGGATCGATGTCTTGGGATGAGATCAATAAGGGTCTTGTCGCTATGGCCGGAGCTCTTGGTGACGCTGCTCTTGGCGGTTTGGTTAACACCCTTTCCGGTTTTGGAGCTGGGGCGATAGCTACTATTGCTGAACCTCTTGGAACTCTTGCCGATTCCGTTAAGAAATGGGCTGACGTAAAAGTTCCTTCAGATTTAAGTTCGCAGCTAGCTGGTTTAGCTTCTGGAGTAATGAAATTTACGTTAGGCGGTTTTGGTGCCGGAACCATTTCCACGGTAGCTAAACCGCTTGGTGATATGGCTTCATCTGTTAAGAAATGGGAAGGTGTTACGGTTCCTGACGGAATCGGAGATCAGCTTGGAAAATTGGCGGATGGCGTTGGAAAATTCACGTTCGTCATGGGAGCTGGCGCATTAGCGGAATCTGCAAAACCTCTTGGTGATATGGCTACATCCGTTAAGAAGTGGAAAGACGTAACCATTCCGGAAAACATGGAGGCTGGGCTTGGTCAGTTAGCTCGAGGTGTTAACCAATTTGTTCTTAGCGGTATTTCTGCCGGATCTATTTCAGCTTTGAATGATCCACTGAAGAATATGGCGGCGTCGGTTAAAGCTTGGAAAAACGTAACGTTGAGTCAAGATTTGGGAGTAATGCTTGAAACTTTAGGTAACGGAGTAAATTCGTTCTTGATTTCCGGCATCTCTGCTGCTTCTATTTCAGCTTTGAATGATCCACTGAAGAATATGGCGGCATCTGTGCAAGCTTGGTCTGGTGTTACCGTTCCGGAAAATATTGGTACTCAGCTTACCCACCTTGCTAATGGTTTGCATTCATTCGATGACACTTCCGGTTCCATTGAAGCATTTAGTTCTGCAGCAAAGAGCTTAGGAAAAATGGCTACTGGTGTGAGTACTTTATCTACCGTAGATCTTGGTGGAGTAGCCACTAAAATTTCCGATTTCTCAACTGCTCTTAAAAATATTCCGACTGATCTTACTGGTGTTGCTGAAGGCGTTTCAACGAATCTTAATTCTATTGCTTCTGCCATCACATCGAATTCGGTAATTCTATCGGTCGCGGTTACAGGATTGATGAATTCGGTCGTAAACGCTATCAATAATTCCTCTGAGTCGTTTACCACGGCAGCAAATACGGTTGCTAAAGGATTCGTAACATCATTGTCCACTGGACTGTCTAATCAGCAAAGTACAGCAACAACGGCTGTGAAGAACATCATAGTTGCTATGCGTAATCAGGCAACGTCTAGTGGCTCGGCATCTCATGCGAATTTCGAGAATGCTGGCAAGGCTATGATGACCGCTCTTAAGCGTGGTATTAATAACGGAAAGTCTTCCTGTGTTAATGCCGTTCGTAATGTTGTGAATTCCTGCAAGTCCGCTGTGGATAGTAGTAGTTTCTACAACATTGGTATTAATCTTGCTCAGGGTATGGCTAATGGTATTAATGCTGGAGCCTACAAGGCAATTAACGCTGCCGCAGCCATGGGCGCTAAGGCGGTTAAGGCCACTAAGGACGCTACCGGTGAGAAATCCCCATCAAGGTTTACTCGTCAAATTGGTCTATTCTTTGATCAAGGCTTAATCAACGGTATCATTGCTCTCAAGAAGAAAGTTGGCATGACGGCGGCGTCAGTTGGTGATATTGCTGTCGCTAAGATGCAAGATTCAATGTCCGGGGCAACTGCGACTCTTACTCCGGTTATTGATTCAAATAATGTCCTTGCTTCCATGAGCAATAAGCGGTTTAAGGTTGATACTCGATTTGTCGGTAGTATTACAAATCCTATGAGTAATATGCAATCAGCGATTGAGCAGTCTAACCTTGAGACAATGAAGTCTAATACCAAAGTCCTCGATGCTATTAACGAACTCAACGACAATCTTGGAAGTTACGCTGATGCTGTGGCGAATACTGAGACCGCCATGTATGTTGATGGCAAGAAGCTTGCTTCGTCCATTGCCAAGCCTATGAATCAGCAGCTTGGTGTTCTTTCTAGGAGAGGAGGTCTGGCGTGAGTTACCCAGATTTACCCAACAACCGTCTAATTGTAAACGGTGTTGATTTGTCAATTCGTTTTCAGATGGTTCTGTTGGACGGTTACACGCTGGAGCCTCCCGAGCCTAAGACTTATACGGTTGACATCCCTGGAGGCAATGGGGTCATTGATTTGACCGAGGTGCTTACCGGGGATGTCGCCTACAAGAACCGCAAGCAGGAATTCACGTTTGCTGTTATCGACGTAAAGAATTTCGAGAAGGTCAAGACTGAGGTAAGTAATTTCCTCCATGGTCGAGCATTTGATTACACGATGACGATGGATCCTGGTTATACCTACCACGGACGTTTTTCTGTGGATTCCTATAGCCACGAGGCTTATGCAAATGGCCTTCTCGGACAGTTCAAGATTAAGGTAGACGCGGATCCATATAAGCTGAAAGAGCATTGTGCTTATCAACTTAATGCTACTGGCGGCAAGCTGTATCGTTTTGAGTCGGGTAGGCGTCCTGTTCATCCGACAGTGGAATGTACGCAACCTACTTGGTTTACTTGGAACGGTAAAGAGCAGTTTGTTCCAGCCGGAACATATCGTCTTAACGATGTTGTCTTTACCGACGGAATCAACGAGCTGTATGTTAACTCGTACAAGTTATGGTTCGTCCGATGGGCTGATTTGAAAAACAAACAGTTGACTTGGAACGATCTTCTAGAAAAACGCTGGGACGATATTCAGCGAATGGGCGGGGATGTTGAGGATGCTCCTCAATCTTGGAGTGAGTTGTTCGACAAAACCTGGAATTCCTTGTCAGAAAAGACATGGGATCAGCTTAACTTCGGTCGTAAGCAACTTCCGGAGTCTATTGTATATTTGACTTATGATTGGGAGGATCTGTAATGGCAGAGACTACTAAAAATCTTGGTCTGAGGCTTACGACTGGTTCAGATCTCGTGGATCCGGTTGCGGCTTTTAGTGATAATTTTAAGAAGATTGACGAGCTTGGTGGAGATTATGTAATTGAGCAAGGCAAGTCAGGCGAGTGGTGGTACCGCAAATGGAACTCCGGACGATGCGAGTGCGGTATCGATTCTAAGACTTTTGCTAGTAAGACATCTGCTAATTGGGGAAATCATGGCTTTTTGTGCGGACAGTGGGCGTTTCCGGCATACCCGTTTGCGTTCTCACAGCCTCCATTTGTGACCATCATGTATCGTTACGAGCCCAACGGTTATGGCGGTATCGTTCATGTACATCCTGCGTCGAATGAAAGCAATCTGTTGACACAACCTCCTAATTTCTCGGTTTATGACACAAACGGTCCACATACTTACACAAACCCTAAGTTTGGACTTATGGCGACCGGTTGGTATAAGTAAGAAAGGATAAAGTATGGGTTATAAGGTTCTGTATGACAATCAACTTCTTTTCGATCCTTATACGGATGATCGTATAACCGATACGAAACTTTCATCAAAACTTAATGCTGCCTCATATTTCGATTTCACAATTGCTCCTACGCATTCTTTATATTCAAAGCTTGCAGAGCGAGCAGGAGAAGTTCGAATCTATTTTAACAATCTTATTCTGTTCAAGGGTGAGATCACTAAAATGGAGGAAGACTTCGAGGGAAATTATTCCGTTTCTTGTACGGGCGTTCTCGATTACTTGACTGCTACTCGAGTTCGTCCGTACTCTACGGTTGAAGGAGAACAGCCTCTTAAAGCTCCTTCAAGTTACGATGGCTATTTTCAATGGTTGATCAGTCAACACAATTCTAATTGTCTTGACTCAAGCAAGCATTTCTCAGTCGGCGTGAATCAGGGCAATATGCTCGATAAGAACAATTATATCTATCGTTCATCTGAACAGCGTCCGACAACTGCCTCCGAGATTGAAGACAAGATCTTGAATTCTGCTGGAGGTTATCTGTTCGTACGTTACCAGGACGATCTGAATATTCTTGATCTTTACGCTGACGTCCACGATGTCAATACTCAGATTATCGACTATGGCGTCAACATGCTTGACTTCACCAAGACCACTACTGCCGAGTCTCAATACACGGCGGTTGTAGCAACTGGTTATACGCCTAACCCGCCTGAGGGTCAACCCGATGCTAAGATGAAGCCTATCACTCTTGAAGGTTGTACGGATGGCGGTACGCCTTATTCTTCCACTATCGTCAAAATGGGAGATAGGGTTTATGATGTAGAAGCTGTCGCCCGTTACGGTTATCACGAGTATTACGTCTCAAACACCGATATTACGACTTATGATGGTCTGTTGTATTATGCGTGTAAGACACTTAATACTCTTCTGTCCCCAGCTCTGACTATCTCGGTAAAGGCCGTAGATCTCGCTCTCATCATGGGCGACAAGTACAAGCATCTTCAGCTCGGTCAGGCTGTACGAATTCGTTCTAAGCCCCGTAAAGTCGACGAATACCTCATGGTTAATTCAATCGATCTCGATCTGATGAATCCTGAGAATACTACGTTTGACTTGGGTGCTTCGTACGATACCCTTACCGGTCAGCAAAGCGCATATCTCAAGACTCTTAATGCTTCTATCAATGCGAGTCTCGACACAGTCGATGCTCTAAGCACCAATGTTAAGAATTCGGCTAAGCTCGCTCAAGAAGCAAAGGATAAGGCAGATACCGCGACAGATGCTGCTGCGGACGCTGCTGCGAAAGCTGACAAGGTAACAGACATAGCCAACTCAGCTGTAAACAAAGCAGAAGATGCTTCGTCTAAAGCCGATACGGCTATCTCTACTTCCAACGATACTAAAGCTAAGGTAACTCTTGTTGAAAAGAAGGCTACTGAGGCTAAGACTGCGGCAGATACTGCGAAGAAGGCTGCTGACGATGCAACAACTGCTGCCAATTCAGCTCAGTCTTCTGCAGAGAAAGCTAATGAGGCTGCATCTAACGCTAATACAGCTGCGAGCAATGCTCAGTCCACTGCTGATAGTGCTTTGAGTTCTGCTGCTCAAGCAAACAAAGATGTCGGCAATGTAAAGACTCAGATTACTGCGATCAACAAAGAAATGACCTCGGTTAAGCAGGATGCGGCTACTCTACGTGACGATTTAACTGGTCAGATTACCACAGTCAAAGAGACTATGGAAGCTGACTATACAAAGAAGTCAGAGTTGAGTGCTACAGAAACTAATCTTAAAACGGAGATTAGTAAATCTGCTGCCGGGCTTCGCACTGAGGTTTCTCAGACGTATAGCACAAAGAAAGAGCTTGAGACTACCACTAAGGCAGCTCAGACGGCTCAATCAACAGCTGATGCGGCTAAGAAAGCAGCTGAGTCAAATGCATCTGATTTGGCAAACGCTGTCAGTAAATTCGATGGTGACATTTCTGGACTTAAAGATCAGATTGATGGCGCTATTCAGACCTGGTTCTATGATGGCATCCCTAATGCATTGACAGAGCCTGAGGTCAATTGGACTACCGAGAAAGATCGTCAGACTCATCTCGGAGACCTTTACTACGACAATAAGACCGGATTCTGTTATCGCTACATGAATCAAAATGGGGTCTATTCTTGGGCTAGGATTAAGGATACTGAAGTTACTAAGGCCTTGGCCGATGCGGCAAATGCTCAGACTACTGCAAATGCTAAGAAGCGCATATTTGTCACTACCCCGAAACCACCTTATGATATCGGAGACTTATGGGTTCAGGGATCCAACGGCGATATTATGCGTTGCCAGACTCCCAAGCTCGATGGTCAGGCATATGCTGAGGCGGACTGGGTCAAAGCCAGTAAATATACTGACGATACAGCTGTGACTAATCTCTCCAACACCGTTGAGAAGACCTACGCCACCAAGTCAACTGTGAATCAGCTAAGTGATCGTATTGAGCAGACAGTAAGTAGTGTCGAAGAAGTTCGCACAGATGCCTCTGCAGCAAAGACGACTGCTGAAAATGCTAAGAAGGCCGCTGACGATGCTGCTTCTGCGGCTAACACTGCTCATGAGACGGCTACTGCTGCTCGGACTGCTGCTAATAAGGCACAAGAACATGCTACTAGTGCGGCTACTGCGGCTTCTACTGCTAAGGCTAATGCTGATGCTGCCCAGGCTGCTGCTAACAAAGCTAATGCTGCTCTGAGTGATGCCCAGAAGAATCTTGAAGATCTTCAAAATAGGGCCGATGTTACTGATGAGGAGCTAACTGCTGCTAAGAACGCTGTGGCTTCTGCTCAAACTGCTGCCGATGCTGCCAACTCCGCTGCGAGTAAGGCTAAAGAGTTGGCCAATACGGCACAGAGCACCGCCAATACTGCTAAGCAGAATGCTGCTACAGCTCAGTCAAAGGCTAATGCGGCTGCTAGTGCTGCTAGTACGGCACAGAGTACCGCTGATACGGCTAAGGCTAATGCTAAGAAGGCTCAGGACGATGTTAATGCTCTTAAGAATCGTGTAACCCAGGCCGAGACAAAGATTACGCAGAATAGTGAAGCTATTGCTCTTAGGGCGACTAAGACTGAGGTTACGTCTGCCATTGATAATATCAATGTTGGTGGCAGGAACTTAATTTTAAACAGTGCTGATTCATTTACTTTTACTGGCTTTAATTCAATAGGTACCTCTAAGTATGAAACAGGATGGGTTCCATCTCAAAAATATTTTTCAGGATTAAAGGGTCAACGTTGGACAACTGATCCGTCTAAGTCTGGAAACGGTCCCTGCTTTAACTATTATAACAAATTTGGTGTTACTTTAAAAGTCGGAGAGATTTATACTTTTTCTGCTTGGATGAGCGTTGATAAAAATGGAGGAGAACAAATTCGGAATCTTGCCGAATCGCACCAGCTTATAGCCTCTGACACCATTCTTACAACGGGGTGGCGTCGAATTTGGGTAACGTTTAAGGCTTTACAAGCTAATTCAAACGTTTGCTTCTATACTAATCAACACGATTTTGGGTACGTTTATCTGCTCGGAATGAAACTTGAAGTCGGTAATAAACCAACAGATTGGTCACCTGCTCCAGAGGATCTTCAGGCCGACGCCACAAATAAAGCTAATACGGCTTTATCCGAATCTAAGAAATATACTGACGCACAATTAAAGATTACGTCTGATTCAATTACTTCAACTGTATCTAGTACATACACTCCGAAAAAATATCCAGATACTCGTAATGACAATAATACTCCAGATTGGTATTTCAGGCATTACCCACGTCAGTCTATTACCGAATTTAAACGATGTTCGATAATTGGATTGTCCGGTGATACGTATTGTTCTCTGTTGACTGAGGTCCCATGGGGTAACGAAGCAGGTGGTTATCCAAAACAGACGGCATCTGTGCTGAATAAACGCTATTGGCGAGTAGGAACTAATGGTTCAACCTGGGGTGCATGGAATGATGTAACTGGGTTGGCTACCACGGCTAATAGTACGGCCAATTCGGTCAAGAGTGATTTAGCGAATAATTATACTAAGACGACGGACACCCTTAGAACATATTACTTTGGATGGCGTGATACTTATACTCCCGGCTGGATAAAGCTTGGCACTCTCACGTCCAGTGGCGATAATTCCTCAGTGACGATTAACGTCTGGTCTGGAAATGGGTATAATGGTTCAGCGTCACAGAATGCCGATTGGCAAATTATGATTAAGGACGGCGCTCAACAAACGGCATCTGCTACAAACGCGTTCGGCGTCACAGTAAACTACGGTCTCCATTGTGACGGTGCTAAAGTAATGGTTAGAGCAACTGCTCACAACGTCTGCGACGTATGGTGCTATCTCCCGTGGTCTTATCCTACCGGAAGATATAGTATTCAGGGGCGATATTTAAAATGGGAACATAAGTCCGGAGGCGTTCTTCCACAATCATCTGAACCGAGCGAGGGCGAAGCGCAGTCAATCATTCAGGACACTTGGGCGACTGTAACGAATATGCAATCCTCGATCAACCAGACTGCTGAGTCGATTAAGACGACTGTTAGTAAAGAGTATACAAAGATTACGGATGCCGAAGCAAAATACGCAACCAAAACAAGCCTTACTCAAACCGCTAACGATCTAACGATTGATTTCAATAGCAAGATTAATAACATCAATAAATATGTTCGTTTTGTTGATGGTAATGTAATTTTGGGCGAAGTTGGAAACCCGACAACGTTAAAGCTAACTAACGATCATTTGGATATTTTGAATAAGACGAACGTTGTTGCAAAATTTGCAGAAAACACAATTGAGCTCGGAAATAATTCATATCTAAGTGAAATTAAATTATGCAAGGGTCTTGCTACCATTCAAGGGTGCACAGAGAGTGAAAATAATTCTGATCCACTTATTTCAATCGGAGCCTCAAGCGGCGTTAGACTGTATGCTACTAGAGAAATAAATGCTGGTCATCTTACTACAGGTACCTTCAATGTCTTAACTAGTTCTGACGCTTCGAATAGCGAAACCACTATGTCTTCTTCAAGTTTTCTCAGGGGAAGTAGCGGAACTATTCTGAAAGAAGCCGCAGTTAGCGTAAACACTAGCAATACTGGAGATTCGGCATGTGACATTACAGCGTCAAAAATCCGAATAAACAGTCGTGATGTATTTACCTTAACGAAGCTTTGGTCCGGAAACTTATCTAAGGGCGGATCGGTAAATGTTAGTCAAGGGAGTCAATACACGATATTAGCAGTTCGTCAAAGTTCCGACGAGTTGCTTATGATCGGTATAAGATTCAAAAACCAATTACATTGTTATGCTTCTTATGATAGTGGAACAGAAACTAGGCAAGCTCGAGCATCGTTTCGTGTTAATGGAAACACATTCCAATTAATGGGCGCATCAGACAATTTGCTAAATGGCGCTAATTCGGCGAAAAGCATAACTGAAATATATGGAATCTTTTAGGGTAGGTTTTATATGTTTGTTCAAACAGATGAAAACGGTCGACTTGTCGGAATGATGGAGTCGACATTTGAAGATTCCGATGGGAACATACACAAACAAGACACAACCGGATTCTTTGAGTTTGAAATTCCAGAAGACTTTGATTTCGACAACATGTCTAACTATGTAATCAAATCCGGAAAATTGGTTTTTTCTGAGAGTGATGAATCTAAGTCAGAGAAAGACGAGAGCAATCGTATAGAGCAAATTGAGTTGCTTCCGGATGCTGTGGCAGATATTTCAAAACTTGTATCCGATAATACAAGCGACGTTGCTATTCTATCTGACGCATTAGCTGATCTTTCGGAAATAGTCAGTTCTTTAGTGAAGGGATAGATTAATTATGGTTCGATTTTGGTACAAACGAATTAATGGTGATATCTCTAGGATCGATGAAGTTCCTGAGCTATGGCGCGAAGGAGTTCGTAAACTTATCACCCAATCCTAAATCAAAATGGGAGTAAATCGTGTTTTACGGTAATCTTGTAAATGATATGGTAATCCTTACACCGGATTCGTCTACTGGTCGTCCTGTTATGGAGGTCGATCCGCCTATGAATATTCCGACAGGTTACCATGCTGAGTCTCGATTCCGAGACAATGGCAGCTCTATTACCCAGGTTTGGGATGTTGTACCAAATGCCGGTACTCCTCAGGATGCTGCTATCACGCTTACTATGATGCAGGCTGAGAAATTGTCCGATGATGAGGCTTTGAAGGTACCCGCCCT